>ERZ1699261.70-NODE-70-length-26443-cov-9.940568_pt1 | contig 26443 bp, 20 predicted proteins | sample MGYA00581524_ERZ1699261 | MGnify/ENA primary metagenome ERZ1699261 (study PRJEB42319, sample SAMD00040338) | human oral metagenome | material: saliva | host: Homo sapiens | study: EMG produced TPA metagenomics assembly of PRJDB4115 data set (Metgenomic analysis of... | reverse complement strand
GCTACCCTGAGTCAGCAATTAATTGTGTCATCATGTCGCCTACTCGCGAGTTAGCACAGCAGATTGACCAAGGTATGCAGGGCTTTGCCTACTATCTTGATGGTGTATCTTGTGTTGCTGTCTATGGCGGTAATGACGGTAATAGATACGATCAAGAGTTGAAGAGTCTCGCATTAGGAGCAGATGTTGTGATTGCTACACCGGGTCGTTTCATCTCCCATATTTCTCTCGGTAACGTAGACTTATCTAAGGTGAGTTTCTTCATCCTTGACGAAGCTGACCGCATGCTCGACATGGGTTTTGCTGATGACATTATGACTATTGCAAAGAAATTGCCTGCTACATGTCAGACAATTATGTTCTCTGCTACGATGCCTGCAAAGATTGAAGAACTTGCGAAGACATTGCTAAAGAATCCTGTTGAGATTAAACTCGCTGTTAGTAAACCTGCTGAGAAGATTCAGCAGACAGCATACGTATGCTATGAAACGCAGAAGATGGGCATCATTAAGGATATCTTCAAGGCAGGAGATCTCAAGCGTGTCATTATCTTCTCAGGTTCAAAACAGAAGGTAAAGCAGATTGCAGGATCGCTTAATCGTATGCACATCAACTGTGGTGAGATGCACTCCGACCTCGATCAAGAACAGCGTAATGACGTTATGTTTAAGTTCAAGAGCGGACAAATTGACGTATTAGTTGCAACAGACATCGTTTCACGTGGTATTGATATCGATGATATTGCAATGGTCATCAACTATGATGTACCTCATGACGCAGAGGATTATGTTCACCGTATTGGCCGTACAGCACGTGCCGACCGTGACGGAAAAGCGATTACCTTCGTGAATGAAGATGATATCTATTTCTTCCAACAGATTGAATCGTTCTTAGAGAAGGAGGTTGAGAAGGCGCAACTACCAGCAGAACTTGGCAAAGGTCCTGAATACAAGAGTAACGGAAAGCCTAAGAAGAGTGGCAATAGTGCAAAGAGCCGTCGTCGTAAGGACCGTGATCATCAGAGCCACAAGGACAAGAAACAAGGAAACAACAAGCAGCGCAACAGACGTCCTGCACCGCAGACTCAGAACAACACTGACGAGAACAACGCGAACCAACAGGAGCGTAAGACTGGAAACAAACAGAACCATAGACCTCAAAAGCAGCAAGATAACAATCCTGCAGCAACTGAAGGTAAACCAGTAAACAAGAAGAATAACCGTCAGAATAAGGGTAAGCAGCAGGAGCGTCAGCCAAAAGCTGAGAACGAGAAGCGCAATGACAGAAAACCTGCCAATAATAAAGGCAATGCTGAGAACACTACCAATCAGCAGAACAAGAAGCCTAACAATAAGCGTAAGAAGCGTAACAACCGCCAGCGTACATCAGAAGACAAGTCTGTAAGAAGGAGTACGAAATATGATATTCGTGAGGAGTTGCCATCAACATCCAATAACGAATCAGGCTTGAAGGCTCTTATTAAAAAACCTCTGAAGTGGCTTCGTGGACTTGGTAAGAAGTAAAGCGAGTTCGTTTACACATTATTATATAATGCCCGTAATCCCAAACAAGGATTATGGGCATTGTTTTAAAATAATATTTTGAATCTACTCTAAACCAATCTTCTTGAATCTTCATAGACACTATAATACATCTTTTTCTTAGTATTATTCCAACACAACAATATGAACTTTTTAATATTATTTTCAGCCAACATAAAGGTAAACTTCAATTTTTAGAAAGAATAAAATTGAAAAGTATAGGAACATCTGCTAAAAAAAACAAGATAATCTTTTTCTAAAAGAATTATTAAGATATGACAGTTGGGAAATTGGATTAAATTTTACTTTAAATAAGAGAAAACACATTGTTGTAATTTTCTGTAACAAAATACATGTAAGAACACCGACAATACAAAACTTTTGAGTAACTTTGTCTATTGAAATCATTATTAGCTTCATGAAAGTAATTATTAATTTACTTAAAATATAAAAATCATGATTACCAACTTCTTAATAATAAATTATTGCCCCGTTTATCCGAAAATAGGATAAATAACTGATATATATATGGAAAGACTTTTTTTATATATTGATATTTTAGGATTCTCCAATTTGGTAAGAGAAAATTCTCCAAAAGTGATGCAGATATTCCATATCATAGATGAAATATCTGCACATAGGCATTATGCCTTTCGAACAGTTGTTTTTTCAGATACAATTATAATTTTCAATGATAACTGGAAATTTGATAATAAATACTATGTAACGTTTTTAATAGAATTTACTCAACAACTCTTCTATCAGTTGTTGGCTATTGGCATATATTTTAGAGGAATAATAACCTATGGAGATTTTAACTATTGCAATCTGAATAATATACAAGCATACTATGGCAAAGCTTTACTTGAGACATACGAAGCAGAGAAAGATGACATTGAAGGGCTTGGATTATATATACATAATAATTTATCAGATGATGTTATTGTTTTTGATAAACATATAATTAACAATGGAAAATATGATTTTATTTTTTTATGTCAGTCTTACATGAACCTATATAAACAAACAAAAGGAATCTTACCAATAGATATTAGCCTTTTAACAAACAAAGACAATTTCTCTAATATAGATGAAGATTTGAAATTCTTTAGGGAAGTACAGTATATAATAAACCATTGTAAGAAAGATAAGATAAGAAAGAAATATTCTACAATTTATGAATATTACAGAAAATGTACACATATACTTTTTGAAACTTTAGAAGTAAAAGATTTTATGCCAAATGCATTGAATCCTGACTACTTTGGAAATATTAACCCCTTAAACATAATAGCTAAGTATGAAAATTAACAAACTATTTTCTCAAGAATTCATTGTTTTATTAGGAATTATAATAATTCCATGTCAATCTATTTGTGCCCAAGAATGGGTTATGAAAGAAATTTCCGATGAAGCAACAGACAGCCCACTTAGTGGCATTTGGGGACTGTTTCTCCTAATTGGAATTATATGGCTTCTATCCAATACTTTTAAGGAAAAAGAGAAAAAGGAAGAAATAAAGAATTCTATTTATAATGATTCTCAAATAGAAGAAGATATATACTATGAAGATGAAATGAATGATAAAACAAATTATCCTTTTATAGATGATGTAAAAGAAAAAACTACTTCATCAAACCAATACATCTTCACGGGTGAAGAACAGCCAAAGCAAAATCTCACAAACGAGAATTTCAAGAATCAATGTATCAGAATCTATGGAGAATATGCAGAAGTAAGTATAGAATGTATTTTTATAAAGGAAGATGGAGAATATCGTATAATTAAAAAATCTGATGAGAGATATAATATTCTTTCTACTTATGTTTATGAAAATTACCCTGATAGGTGTAGAACGACTCGTTCAATAGGAAGCGAGGATATGTTAAGGCTATATTGGAGTAATTTTGCTAATTCAGACAGACTACCTTTAGCAAAATCGATAGAAAAGCACGGAGTTCTTGAGAAGGAATATTTAGGAGAGAAAATTTTGCAGATGAAGTTGTACTATATAGAACATTTTCAATCTTTCCCTTCATCTCCTTTTATTACAGTTTCATTACGTGACTATTGCTTCGCATTAGGATGGGAAACAGCAGTTTACATACACAAATATCTCAAACAACCAATGGATGAAATGATATACCGTGAATTCAGAGACATGCAATTACGAGGAATGACAGTTGAAGAGTATAAAAAATATAGAGAGAAATCAGGCTTAATAACTAAATCAGGTGATGAATATTTTGATGGATGGAATAATTATATAGGAAAGACTTATCAAGAAGCGTCTGAAAACCTAAAAAAGAAAGAAGTTATAAGTATGGCACAGGCAATTAATGAAGTAAAAAAAATAGATTGGCATCTATAAACTTTCATTTAAAAAAATTCACTATCCCATAAGTTTTCTCTTAAAAGTTTAAGAAATTATAATAGAGATATTAAACTTTTAAGAGATAGCTATAGAATTATTTTGTTTTCTAATGCCCGTACACCTAACAAAGGTAAAAATATTTACATAATATCTTGGTATCTTTGTAAAAAAGAGGGTCAAAAACGCTTTTTTCATTGTCTTTGTAACCCATTTATTATAAAGTAGTTACAGCACTATGAAAGAAAAGACACTTAGTTAGCTTTCAAAAGGGCGTTAGTAAGACCTCAAAAAAGCATCTTTTAGAAGCCAATTAAGCCTTAATTTGAATGCTATTAAGCCTTAATAAAAAGCGAAGATAGGAAAAATATTGACAAAATAGTTTTCTGCCTAATATGATAACATCGATTCTACCCTACTATCAGATTGTTAATATCAAAGAAAGAGACATGGATAAACATCTGAAAAAAGTAATACTATATATAATAAGGTATAAGAATAAACATTGTTTTACGCCGAATTTCAAGAAATAACTTATTTACACCATTACCAAACATTTAGCGATAAAATGACAGATAATTAAATATAAAACGTTATCTTTGCAACATAAACAAGCGTAATTATAAAAATAAAACATTTCAGGGTATAATAATAAAAACAACTATTTATGAAAGCAACAGAAGTCGTAGAGAGATTAAAACAGCGTTTTCCAAATGAGCCAGAATATATTCAGGCCGTTTCACAGGTATTAGATACAATCGAAGATGAATATAATAAACATCCTGGTTTTGAACAAGCCAATCTTATCGAGCGACTCTGTATACCAGACAGAATCATTAAGTTCCGTGTAAACTGGGTTGATGACAGGGGAAATGTACAAACCAATATGGGCTTCCGTGTACAACATAACAACACGATTGGTCCTTACAAAGGTGGACTCCGTTTCCATGCATCAGTTAATGAATCTATCTTAAAATTCCTCGCATTTGAGCAGACATTCAAGAACTCACTGACAACACTCCCTATGGGTGGTGCTAAGGGTGGTTCTGACTTTTCTCCTCGAGGTAAGTCAAATGCAGAGGTAATGCGTTTTTGTCAAGCTTTCATGAGAGAATTGTGGAATTACATTGGTCCAGACTGTGACGTTCCAGCTGGTGACATCGGTGTTGGTGGACGCGAAGTTGGCTATATGTTTGGACAATATAAGAAACTGACGAATCAGTTTGTTGGTATTCTTACAGGTAAAGGTCAGGAGTTCGGTGGTTCACTTATCCGTCCTGAAGCAACAGGATATGGTAATGTATACTTCCTACAGAACATGCTTAAGACTCGTAATATTGACCTTAAAGGTAAGACGGTTCTTGTCTCTGGTTCGGGTAATGTAGCACAGTACACAATAGAAAAGTTGCTTGAATTAGGTGCAAAGCCTCTTACTTGTTCCGATTCTGATGGTTATATCTATGACCCAGATGGTATAGATGAGGAGAAATTGGCTTATATAATGGAACTTAAGAACATTGAACGTGGACGTATTCGTGAGTATGCAGAGAAGTATAATGTGAAGTATGTTCCAGGAGGAAGACCTTGGTCTGAGAAAGCTGACATCGCAACTCCATGTGCAACACAGAATGAAATCAATGGAGAAGCAGCTGCAGAACTTGTAAAGAATGGTGTTATCGCTGTGACAGAAGGTGCGAACATGCCTTCTACACCAGAGGCTGTAAAGATCTTCCAAGACGCAAAGGTACTCTATTGCCCAGGTAAAGCAAGTAATGCCGGTGGTGTAGCAGTGTCAGGACTTGAGATGAGTCAGAACTCTGGACGTCTGAAGTGGAGCCGTGAAGAGGTTGACCAGAAACTCCATCAGATTATGGATGATATCCATGCAAACTGCGTGAAGTATGGTACTGAAACAGATGGATACATCAATTATGTAAAGGGTGCTAACGTTGCAGGCTTCATTAAGGTTGCTAAAGCAATGATGGCGCAAGGCGTTATTTAGATTCTTCACAGTTAGAACCGCAATAAAAGAACTGGAGTACACAACTTAAACTTTTATACATGCTCAAAGAATTCAATCGGTAAATTCTCTACTATGAATGTTTGAAAGCGTAATAAAAGATTTTAAGTTATGTGCTCCTGTTATTTTCCTACAATTTACCTTAATTGAATTACATATTCAGACTTTATCAAACAATTCTACATTAACCCATAAAACACGGCTACCCCAACTCAACTAACCTTTAAACGAGACGTTGAAACATAACAAAACAAGTTCGTTTTTTTCCGTATAATTTAGTACTTTTGCAGTAGAATTAAAAATAAAGTTATGAAACTTTCAACAATATTACTTTCCATCATGTTAGGACTCAGTTCTTCAACTATGGCACAACAGAAGGATGTTACTATCAAACTTATCGAAACAACTGATGTGCATGGTTCTTTCTTCCCATACGACTTCATCACCAGAAAACCTAAAAGTGGTTCTATGGCAAGAGTCTATACATTGGTAGAAGAGCTGCGTAAGAAGGATGGGAAAGACAATATCTATTTATTGGATAATGGTGATATCCTACAAGGTCAGCCTATCTCCTACTACTATAATTACGTCGCACCAGAGAAGACTAACATCGCTGCAAGCGTGCTTAACTATATGGGATATGACGTAGCAACGGTTGGAAACCACGATATTGAAACAGGACATAAGGTTTATGACAAATGGTTTAAGGAACTAAAGTTCCCTATACTTGGTGCAAATATTATTGATACAAAGACTAACAAGCCTTATATCTTACCTTATTATACTATCAAGAAAAAGAATGGAATCAAGGTTTGTGTCATCGGTATGCTCACCCCTGCTATACCTAACTGGTTGAAAGAGAGTATTTGGAGCGGTCTACGCTTTGAAGAAATGGTCTCTTGTGCCAAGCGAACAATGGCAGAAGTGAAGACGAAAGAAAAGCCAGACATTATTGTTGGTTTGTTCCATTCTGGCTGGGATGGTGGTATTAAGACACCAGAATATGATGAGGATGCTTCGAAGAAGGTAGCTAAGGAAGTGCCTGGTTTTGATATTGTATTCTTCGGTCATGACCATACTCCACATAGTTCTATTGAAAAGAATATTGTTGGTAAAGACGTAATCTGTCTTGACCCTGCTAACAATGCACAACGTGTAGCCATAGCAACATTAACCCTTAGACCTAAGACAGTCAAAGGTAAACGGCAATACACCGTAACAAAAGCTACGGGTGAATTGGTTGATGTAAAGGAACTCAAAGCTGACGATGCTTTCATTCAGCACTTCCAACCAGAGATTGATGCGGTAAAAGCATGGAGCGATCAGGTAATTGGAAGATTTGAAAATACTATCTATTCAAAAGATAGTTACTTTGGCAACTCTGCTTTCAACGACCTTATCCTCAACTTGGAGTTGGAGATTACTAAGGCAGATATTGCTTTCAATGCACCTTTATTATTCAACGCATCTATCAAGGCTGGTCCTATCACAGTTGCTGATATGTTCAATCTTTACAAGTATGAGAATAACCTCTGTACCATGCGTTTGACAGGTAAGGAGATTCGTAAGCATCTTGAAATGAGTTATGATCTGTGGTGCAACACCATGAAAAGCCCTGAAAACCATCTGCTTTTGCTCTCTAACACACAGAATGATGCACAACGTCTTGGCTTCAAGAACTTCTCATTCAACTTTGATTCAGCAGCTGGTATAGATTATGAAGTAGACGTTACGAAACCTAACGGACAGAAGGTACGTATCCTTCGCATGAGTAATGGAGAACCATTTGATGAAAATAAGTGGTACACTGTAGCAGTTAATAGCTATCGTGCTAATGGTGGTGGCGAGTTATTAACCAAGGGTGCTGGTATTCCACGTGATTCTTTGAAGAGTCGAATCATTTGGGAAAGTCCAAAAGACCAACGCCATTATTTGATGGAAGAGATAAAGAAGGCAGGTGTGATGAATCCACAGCCAAACCATAACTGGAAGTTTATTCCAGAGACATGGACCGTTCCTGCTGCAGCACGTGACCGTAAACTTCTTTTTGGAGAATAAACAAATCAGAAGGTAAAGTAACCAAAGAGCAATAAACATAATGACAGTTTAGAGTTTAAGGTTAATAGAATTAGGCAAAAGATTAATACTGAGACCAATGAAAAAATACTGGTTTGTTTTCTGTAAGACAGATATCATGCTTGAGAAAGTGGGTAAAGACTATACCATTCCACTTTCTGAAGAAGCTCCAGTAACACTACATCCTTGGACACATGTGCTGAATGTCACTCCTATGGAGGATGGTACAGAAGTGAAGGCGGTCATGATCGACCAACCAATTACAGACAATCCTCTGTATGAGATGTGTGGCTTACGTCCATCTTTCTACCACCTTTCCAAGGAACTTTATCTTAAGGCTGGCAAGTGTCATGAACTACTTTACTGGGATAATAACACTAAGTTCTGTGGCGTTTGTGGTGCACCAATGAAGATACACACCGATATATCAAAGCGTTGCACAAACTGTGGAAAAGAAGTATGGCCACAATTGGCAACAGCAGTCATCGTTCTTGTACACCGAGGCGACGAGGTCCTTTTGGTACATGCTCGTAACTTCAAGACCGATTTCTATGGACTTGTAGCAGGCTTTGTTGAAACAGGTGAGACACTCGAAGAGGCTGTACATCGTGAGGTAAAAGAAGAAACAGGAATCAAGATAAAGAACATCCGATACTTTGGTTCACAACCTTGGCCCTATCCTTGTGGTCTGATGGTAGGTTTTAATGCCGATTATGATGGTGGAAACATTCATCTACAACAAAGCGAACTATCAAAAGGAGCCTGGTTTACTAAAGACAACCTACCAACCATTCCTGAGCCTTTATCAATAGCACGAATGATTCTTGATGATTGGATAAACAAAACATCAATATAAACTAAAGAGTATTTAAACCTTAAAACAATGATGACTTTCTTAGAAAAAGCCCTCGGATTTGATTCCAAATCTATGAAGCTCCGAACTGAGATTATTGCAGGAGCAACAACATTCTTAACTATGAGCTATATCTTAGCTGTCAATCCAAGTATTCTTGCAAGTACTGGTATGGACAAGGGAGCACTCTTCACTGGTACAGCACTGGCAGCAGCTATAGCTACATTGTTGTTAGCATTTATGGCAAAGCTTCCTTTTGCACAAGCTCCATCTATGGGTCTTAACGCCTTCTTTGCCTATACACTCTGCGTATCTTTAAAGTTTACATGGCAGCAGTCGCTTGCTATCATGCTCATTGAGGGTGTTCTCTTCATCGCAATTACATTTTTCAATGTGCGAGAGATGATTCTCAATGCCATCCCGACAAACTTGCGCTATGCCATATCAGCAGGTATTGGTATGTTCATTGCTTTTATCGGTCTGAAGAATGCAAACATTATCGTTAATAACGATGCAACCCTTGTTGGCTTAGGAGCCTTCACACCTACCTGTATTCTTGGTATCATTGCTATCTTACTCAGTGGTGCGCTCATGGCAAGAAACGTCAAAGGCTCTTTGTTCTGGGGTATCATCATCACAACAATTATAGGTATACCAATGGGCGTAACAGTCTTTCCTAATGGATGGCTACCAGTTTCTGCACCACAGGACATAACTCCTATCTTCTGTAAGTTTGACTTTTCAGGTCTTCTGAATCTTAAGACTGTATTGGTAATATTCTCTCTACTCTTAATAAACATCTTTGACACTATCGGCACCTTGATGGGCTTAGCTGATAAAACAGGTATAGTTGAACCAAATGGCAACATCCCGCATGTAAAGGAAGCAATGATGAGTGATGCCATTGGTACAACTTGCGGCGCTATGTTGGGTAGTTCAACGCTGACTACATACGTTGAGAGCGCAAGCGGTATTGCAGAAGGTGGTCGATCTGGTGTAACAGCATTTACAGTAGGTATTTTCTTCATCGTATCACTCTTTCTCTCCCCTATCTTCTTACTCATCCCAAGTGCAGCAACAAGTGGAGCTTTGGTTATGGTAGGTGTACTGATGATTGACTCTGTAAAGAAAATCAATCTTCAGGATATTACAGAATCATTCCCAGCCTTCATCACAATGATTACAATGGTGCTTTGCTATTCTATCGCTGATGGTATTTGCTTAGGAATCATTGCATATGTATTCATGAAGACTTTTACACGTCAGTGGAAGGATCTGAACTGGACACTCGTTGTATTAGCAGTTCTCTTTATCCTGAACTTTGTTAGAAGCTAACAACGACTTTAAAATAAGCAACTCCCTATGAGCCATAAAGCTACTCATAGGGAGTTTTTATTTATATCACCATACCACACCTACTCTAAAAGAACATTTCTTTGTCATATAATAGAAAAAGAAGAAAAAACCATGATAAAGTTTGCACAATTAAAATAAAATGACTACTTTTGCAACCGCTTACGAAAAGTAAGGGCGTTTAGCTCAGCTGGTTTAGAGCATCTGCCTTACAAGCAGAGGGTCGGCGGTTCGAATCCGTCAACGCCCACCACCTTGGGTAGTTTCCAGAGTGGCCAAATGGGGCAGACTGTAAATCTGCTGCTTCTAGCTTCGGTGGTTCGAATCCATCACTACCCACAAAAGAGTTGTAATCATTTGATTACAACTCTTTTGTTTTCTATACCCATACCATCATACCGCTGACGAAACATTGAACTGTATGAGACAACTAATGATGTGCTGACAAAGTTATAGAAATAAAAAAGACTCTCAATACTGAGAGTCCTTTGAGGTGCCTAGCGGAATCGAACCGCTCTACATGGTTTTGCAGACCATTGCCTAACCTCCCGGCCCAAGCACCATTCTATTACAAATCATAATTGCGATTTGTGAGTGCAAAGATAATCAATTATTTCGGTTTAACCAAACAATTCAGAAACTTTTTTCAATAAAGATTACGTAAAATCTTCTTCATGTAAGATGCCGAGAATCTTTCACAGACATCGAGCAAAAAGATAAGTTCAAGTAATCCTATTGATAGGTTTCTTAAATGAAACTATTTAAAACAAGCGGGCTTCTTACGACCTTCCAATTTCTGCTTTTTCTTTAACTGATCATGAATGGCACAACCCGAGCATCCATGGCATGGATCACTTGCTGCTCGAAACGATTGCCACGTACGATAAACCACATAGCCTATAGCTGATAAAATCACTATGGCTAAGACAACATACTGCCACATCTTTTCCTACTTATTCTACTTTTCACACTGGAGTATTAGTAGTATCTTCCGTAAAGATATCTTCTGCAACCTCCATCTCATCATCATCAAACCACTTTGACAGCTTTTCGCGTGCCTGCTTTTTCATATCATCATCAACAGAAGACCACACCTTATTTAATACGTAAAGCAAAACACCAAGGTCGTCTGATAGTCCTGCAATAGGAATAGCATCAGGCACAGCATCAAGCGGTGAGATGAGATAACCCAATGCACCAATGATAATAGCCTTATCCTTAAGTGACACCTTATCACTTTGTATCAAATAATACAAAATCAATGCCACATATACCAACTTAGCACCAGCACGCTTTGCTACACGCTGAATCTTATCAAAGAAACCCTGTTGGGTAAACTTATCTTTATACTTTTGAAAATCAGGTAATTCCATACTACAACTAAATCATTAACAAAACTTACTTAAAATCCATAACTCGGTCTACATAAGCCTTCGCCTCTGGATAGTCTTGATTAGCACGACGAATCTTGTTGCGCACTAAAACTTTCATCATTACCCTATAAAGAAGGAAGAGAACCAAGCCCACACCGATAGCTGCCAACACATTCAGTATTCCTTTAAAAGGCAGCGAATCATCTGGAAATGCCGACATTATCAATATCGGTAAGCACAAAAGGAAGCCCGCTATTGTATAACGCGAACGCTCTGTACCCTCACTGTCCAAAGCCGCTTGGTAATCAAAAAGATAATTAGAAAGTTCCTCCTCACTTACATTAGCTGGTAACTGAGGGAAGCCCACTTCGTCTTTATGATTTCTGATTTTATTTTCTACTGTGTGTTGAAAATCATCCAACACAGTTACATACTGTTCTTCTAAATCTTTCATGATTTTCCAATGTTCTTATATTAATAAAAAACTCCCAACTCTCCTCCATCATTCCAAACAGAATGGGAGAAGATGGGCGTATATGAAAGAAAAATAAAACAGTGCTCCTATAAGCCGGGTTCTGTTTCTTCCTCATCTTTCGATAATAGGAAGATGCCTGTCATTTATCTATATTACAAGTCACCTTGCAACTAAAGCATTCTACCCTCCGTTGTGCTTGCGCTTGGGCGGGCTACCCTCAAACAACGGTTTACATGAACTTGCAGCTCCTGAACGGCACAGCCAGACGATCACCCGCCTGCTGGTAGTCTCTTACACCACCTTCTCACCCTTACCACACATTACTGCATGGCGGTTATTTTCTTCTACCTACATCTACTGTCACCAATAGCTTCTATTTTCGGAAGCAGGATGCCCTATGCTGCCCGGACTTTCCTCTCGCATCCATTACAGATGCCAGCGACAGAGCCGGAACACTGCCTTATCAGAATGCAAAGATAATGGAAAACATGGAAAAGCCAAAATATTTCAATGATAATCTAAACTTAGTCAAGAAAAGAGATAGTATAAAAAGACAGAAAGAAGTTATTGTGTGAACCTAAACACATAGACATTAAGATAATTATAACAACATAATAGCATATCAAGCTATAAACAAGATTCTTAAAGCTACCTTTACACCTATTATACCTATGCTCTACGTATTATAAAACAATGCTTTACACACATTAGAGTGTACCTTTACGAAATTATTTTCATGACAATGAATATTTCTTTTCATAAAAATAATCACGTCATACAGTAGTTTTTGCACCTCTGCCATACCTTTCAGTACCTATAAGTATTAAATAATGTGCTCATCCAAAGCCCTCTCCAAAGAGTAGAGTTACATCAACCACATGATACAATGACTTACATTTCCTTTCATTTTGTCAACTTATTAAAACAATAAGATGACAATTAGGAACAAAACAACTACCCAAAACAAATAAATGCAAAATTCACATCACGTAAGATTAAGAGTCGTTAAGTGTTAAATTTTAATTGTTAAAATCGGATAAAGATAACTGACAAATTGTCGGTTTTACAAAATTTGCTCCTATATTTGCATTCCAGAATATGTCAACAAGACATTTACAAATAATGACGGCTTGACACATAAAAAAGTAATTAACGAACAAATAATTAAGAATATGAAGAATTTATCAAAGTATTTGGCAGGCGCGGCATGTGTTACAGCCCTCGCCTTTTCTACTGGCGCCTTCATCAAAGTGTATGCTGCAGAAGCTCCAGTTGTAGCTCCTGGTCAGCCAGTTGACCTCACATACGCATCTGAGAAAGCTCTTCCAGCTGTCGTTCACATTAAGTATGTACAGAATTCTAAGACACAAACCGTTGAGGTTCAAGATGACCCATTTGGTGGTTTCTTTGACCCATTTGGTTTCTTTGGGAATCCTAACCAAGGTAATGGTTCACGCCGTCAGCAGGTTCAGACTCCTAAGAAGGAGGCTACAGGTAGTGGTGTTATCATCTCACCTGATGGTTATATCGTAACGAATAATCACGTTGTTGAGGGTGCTGACGAATTGACAGTCACACTGAATGACAACCGTGAGTTCTCTGCTCGCATCGTTGGCACTGACAAGCAGACTGACCTCGCACTGCTAAAGGTAAACGCAACGAACCTCCCTACCCTTCCTATTGGCGACTCAGACAAGCTGAAAGTTGGAGAATGGGTAATTGCTGTAGGTAACCCTTACAACCTCAACAATACTGTAACGGCTGGTATCGTAAGTGCTAAGTCACGTGGTTTGGGTGCTACTCGCAATGGTATTGAGAGCTTTATCCAGACTGACGCAGCCATCAACCAGGGTAACTCTGGTGGTGCATTGGTTAACACTCAGGGTGAGTTAGTAGGTATCAACGCTATGCTCTACTCACAGACAGGTGCATATAGTGGTTATGGTTTTGCTATCCCAACATCAATAATGAATAAGGTTGTTGATGATATCAAGAAGTATGGTAGCGTACAACGTGTAATGCTCGGCATTCAAGGTGGTGACGTACTGAACTTCATCAACGCTCAGAAAGAAGAAGGCAAGAACGTTGACCTTGGTACAAATGCTGGTGTTTACGTTAGCGAGGTTTCAGAAGAAGGCAATGGTGCAGCCTTAGGTTTGGCAAAGGGTGATGTTATCACTAAGTTTGACGGACAGAAGGTGACACGTATGTCTGAGCTTCAGCAGGCACTCAACAGCAAACGTCCTGGCGATAAGGCAACCGTTACTTTCATCCGCAATAAGAAAGAAATCTCAAAGACTATCACACTGAAGAATGCACAGGGTACGACAAAGGTAATCGAGCAGGCTGATATCGACGTTCTTGGTGGTCAGTTCCGTCCAGTACAGGATGCCCTTAAGAAGCAGTTGAATATCAATTATGGTCTTGAGGTACTGAAGGTTAACAATGGTGCATTGAAGTCTGCTGGAATCAATCGTGGCTTCATCATTCAGAATGTAAACGAGACCATGGTGAAGAACATTGACGACTTGCAGAATATTGTTAAGAAGGCATCTACCAGCAAGGACCCAGTTCTCTACGTTCAGGGTATTTACCCAACTGGTAAGAAGGCTTACTTCGCTATTCCTCTTGCTGATTAACGACAGATAACTTTCAGCTGAAAAGCTGACAAAATAAGAATTCCCCATTCTTGGTTTTAGATACAAGAATGGGGGATTACTTTTTGACAAGCAACACCTTGAAAAATCATTACATAATACCAAGTAAAACATCTATAAACAACGGCAAAAACACATATAAAAAGCGACTTCATAACCAACAGTATATCAATCAGTTATAAATCAGCAAATCAAAAGGTACTTAATAGGACTTCAAAAGGGCGTTAGTAAGGGTCATAAAGGGCATCTTTTGCAAGTCAATTAGGCGTCTTTAAGAAGCCAAAAGAGCATATATTGGTTTCGAGTTACCTGAAAATAGTTTACAAACTTCAACAAGTAAGGGAATAAATTGTTTGTAGAATACAGATAGACATCAGACCTAATTAAATTTATCATGTAGCCTTTCCGCCTTTATAAAACCATCTAATTGGGGGTAGTTATACCATGCAAGTAGATTAATATTATTCTATTAACAATCTATGCGTTTAACGTAAGAACCCTCTTCTTACCCTATAAACGCAACATAATAACCACCAAGAATCCAAATCTAACCACCTCTTATCGCACTAAAAGACGTTGTATGAACATGAGAAGAATATTCAACCATTACAACCCAATAAAACACCTATCAGTCAACAAGAAACCGTTAAAAGACCAAAAACCTAATACACAACACAAAATCATTATAGATTCTTATGTGAGTTTTTTACTCTTTTATTTGTTTAACTCATTGAATTTGTGTAAATTTGCCATCACTTAAAATAATGCTAAGCACATGAGACAATTGAAAATCACAAAATCGATTACGAATCGAGAGAGTGCTTCTCTTGATAAGTATCTGCAGGAAATCGGTCACGAAGAAATGATCAGTATCGAAGAAGAAGTTGAGCTTGCTCAAAAGATTCGAAATGGTGATCGAAAAGCTTTAGAACGTCTGACGAAAGCTAACCTGCGCTTCGTTGTCTCAGTTGCAAAGCAATATCAAAATCAGGGGCTTTCTCTGCCCGATCTTATTAACGAAGGTAATGTAGGATTAATCAAAGCAGCAGAGAAGTTTGATGAAACACGCGGCTTCAAGTTTATCTCATACGCTGTATGGTGGATAAGACAAAGCATCTTGCAAGCAATAGCAGAACAAAGTCGTATCATCAGATTACCACTAAATCAAGTAAGCTCTGTCAATAAAATCAATAAGATATTGACACAGTTTGAACAAGAGAACGAACGCCGTCCGAGTATTGATGAGATAGCACAGAATACTGATATACCAGAAGACAAGATTGTTGATGCAATGAAAGTTAATTCACGTCATGTCTCGGTAGATGCTCCATTCTATGACGACGAGCAAAGTAGCTTACTTGACGTTATTCCTAATGATAACACACCATCAACTGATAAAGAGTTGGTTGAAGAGAGTCTACGGGAAGAAATTGGAAGAGCTTTACAGATTCTTGAGGATAGAGAGAAGGTGGTTATAGAGGCTTACTTTGGAATTAACCAACGTGAAATGACATTGGAAGAGATAGGAAGTAAATATAATCTCACACGTGAACGGGTAAGACAGATTAAAGAAAAAGCAATAAGACGCCTACGCCAACTATCCAATAGCAAGGTTTTGAAGGCTTATTTAGGTCAATAACATTAACATTGTAAGATATTAATTTAAGATGAAATTACGTCAGGTATTAATTATAGCAGTACTCCTGCTGGGATGGGTAAATAGTAGTAACGCAAAAGGATACAAGCCTGCAAAGGTATATATGTTTGGTTTTGCAGCCTCTTTTAATGATTCAACGGTTTATATGACCAATATTCAGAAGGTGGATGCCTACCTTGCAAACGACCGTACTAAGTTCCTTGCTAATCGTGAAGACTACTCATATCAACTCCGTTATTACCTTCAGAACAATGGTTTGGTAAGCTATCCAACTTGCGTTACGATGTATGCTGAGAATGAGAATAAAGCTATGAAACAGTTCACAGCTTTGAAAAATAAATACGAAAAGGGTAAGAAGAAATATATAGTTAAGTCTATCTCTGATGCAGAGTTCAGCTATAAGACTATAACACCAGACAACTATACTTCAAACGAAGAGACACAAGTGAATACTAAAACCACAAAGTCAAAGTAAGCAGAGCCTCTAAAGATGGAAATAAATAACTTCAGAATAGCAGACTTTGATATACAGATTATCTTCCGTGAGACTGATGTCAACGGAATGCACTTGCTAAGTTCGTTTGAACCTTTCAGAATCAAAGAGGTTTCAGAGAATGTCTTTTTCCGCTTAACGGTTGACGATACGCTTCGACCTGTTCCAAAGGAAAAAAGACAACGTATCCGTGCTTTCGATACAGGAAATGGTGATACCATTGTTGATCGGGTTGATGATGGTAGCTATCAGTATATTATCAAGGACATTAATGGCTCTGATTGTTGTCTGCTACAGAGTAATAAAGACTTCTCTGACTGTCGTTGTGCACTCAATGGCAACAAGAATATGCGCACATTTGGACTTAATAATGCATTGATGCTTATCTTTGCCTTTGCTGGTGCGCATAAGAAAACCTTGCTGATTCACGCATCTCTTGTTCGTAACAATGGCTATGGCTATGCCTTCATTGCCAAGAGCGGAACTGGTAAGTCAACCCAGGTTAGTATGTGGCTACGCTATATTCCAGGCAGTGACCTCATGAACGATGACAATCCTATCGTAAGAATCATTGATGGAGAAACATGGATATATGGTAGCCCATGGAGTGGTAAGACACCATGCTATCGCAATGTCAAGGCTCGTTTAGGTGCTATTACACGTATTGACCGCGCTACAACAAACTCTGTTGAGAAGCCCAATCCTATTGCAGCATTTGCTTCACTACTCCCCTCTTGCTCCAGCATGAAGTGGGATTCAGACATTTACAATGGCGTTTGTGATACTATCACAAAGATTGTAGAAGCTGGGAGGATATTTACGTTACATTGCTTGCCTAATCAAGAAGCAGCAGAAGTGTGCTATCAAACCGTAACGAAAAGATAAAACTTATGTCAAAAACAGTACTTACGACTTCTGAAATCCAGTTTGCGAATGCAGAGTTTCTACCAGAAGTTGTCAAGATGTTAAATGAAGGACATACTGTTACGTTACGCCTTCGTGGCTATTCTATGCGTCCTTTCCTTGAAAATGACCGTGACAAAGCTTTGCTTGTCAAGCCTTCCACAATAAAAGTTGGCGACCCAGTCTTAGCGGAGATAACACCACGACACTTCGTCTTACATCGTATTGACAGCATAGAAGGTGACAACGTTACCTTACGCGGTGATGGCAACCTTGGTGTTGAGCATTGTAAGAAAGAGAATATTGTTGGAGCAGTCATTGGTTTCTACCGTAAAGGACGAAATAAGATGGATGCTACAAATGCTTGGAAATGGAAGTCATATAGCTTTATTTGGACTCGACTTCTTCCTATCCGAAGATATTTATTAGGTATTTACAGACGTATCTGGATTCCTATCTTTGGCACCATTTAATGGAATATAAAAAGAAAGATAATAATATAAACTATCAATAAGAATGAAAGTAAAGAATGGCTTCAACCTCCGTGAAGTATGCGGAGAACATATTATCGTTGCAGAAGGAGATGAGAATATTGACTTCAGCAATATTATATCTATGAACGAAAGTTCTGCATACTTATGGGAAGAGGTGCAGAAGATGGATTCTTTTACAGTAGACAACCTCGTAGAGTTAATCTGCGGTCAATATGAAATTGACGAGGATACAGCTCGCAAGGATGCCACAATACTTGCTGCACAATGGGGTACTGCGGGTATCATCGAGGGTGAAGACATCCCTGCAGATGATTCTGCTGTTAAGAAGGAAACAATCTCTGAGAAAGCTGATTCTACACATCTCGAGGCAGCTACAAGTGAGGAGAAGCCTAAAAAGAAAGGTTTCTTTGAGCGTCTCTTTGGTTAAAGAGCAAACTGAAAACAATTATAAATAAAAACTCGGACACTGATTATATCAATTCAGTGCCCGAGTTTTTTATTTATTAGTGCTATCTGATAGAACTTTGAATAATATATTCGTCCATACGACATCACCTTTGATTTACAGTTATCTGATAGAACAACTCCTTTCTACCAACAATTTGTTCCCTGATAATATCATATTGCACTACACTAAGTACTCAACACCATTGGTGTTTACCATCCGCACATGACGTATTGAGCATCAGCACACTATGTGTTGAGCATTAACACATCAGTAAAAGATGAATTAAAAGTCCCTTGTCATCATCATAATATGTATCAAGACACGCATGGTTCATTTATACATAATAGTGCTTAGCAAACAGCATAGTTCTTTTATCAGCGCCTATTACAGGTTCTCGATAAACCATTCAGTAACCTGTCTCAGAAGATGATTACGTGTGTTACCACCATAAATACCATGGTTACGATTGGTATAAAGATTCTCTTTGAAGTCCTTATCAGCTTGAACCAAAGCCTCAGAATACTCAAAGGCATTCTGCGGATGTACGTTATCGTCCGTTAGGCCATGACATATTAAGAGTTTACCATGAAGCTTCTCTGCTCGATTGATTGGATTAATAGCATAACCAGCAGCATTCTCCTGTGGTGTACGCATATAACGCTCAGTATAAACAGAGTCATAATAGCGCCAGTTCGTTGGTGGAGCAATTGCTACACCTGCCTTGAACGCATTGCGTCCCTCGCTCATACTCATCAATGTATTGAAACCTCCAAAGCTCCAACCCCATATTCCAATACGCGAAGCATCGACATAGCTTTGCTTGCCCAACCACAATGCAGCTTCTGCCTGATCCTTTGACTCCAAGTCGCCAAGCTTCAAATAAGTACACTTCTCAAACTCTGCACCACGCGCACCAGTACCACGACCATCTACAGTAACAACGATATAACCTTTTTGTGTTAAGTAATAGTCAAACATTGCACCACTACCCATAGAGCCAACGCTCCAGTTGTCGACAACCTGCTGACTACCCGGACCACTATACTGGTGCATAATAACAGGATACTTCTTTGTTGCATCGAAGTTAGCAGGCTTCACCATCCAACCATTAAGTTTCACACCTTCAGAGGTTGTAAATGTAAAGAACTCAACACCAGTGTTGCCATACTTTGCCAACTTTGCCTGCAGTTCATTATTATTAAGCACCTCACGTATCTCCTTTCCCTTATTGTCATAGATAGCAAATACGTATGGATGATTGCTATCGCTCCATGTATTGAGGAAATACTTATAATCGCCTGAGAACGAAGCAACATTCCATCCCGAACGAGCAGAAAGACAAGTCAACTTACCCGACTTATCTGCAACATATATTTCACGCTGCATTGGCTTACGTGCTGCTGCTTGGAAGTAGGTATTTCCAGTTTTCTCATCATATCCATAGATTTCTGTTACGTCATAGTTTCCCTTATCAATCTGACGTAAAAGCTTACCATCCTTATTATATAAGTAAAGATGCATATAGCCATCACGGTCAGAAGGAACAAGAATATAATCTTTCATGATGCTGATTCCCTCCATAGCTTCTTCCTTTACATACTTTGGTACACTCTCCTTTATCAGTAGTTTACAAGTACCTGTGAGAGGATTAGCAGCATAAAGGTTCAACTCGTCCTGATGACGATTCATTGTATAGAGGATAATTCTATTGGCATCAAAGGTAGACTTTATGCGTGGAATATAGCCATCTGCAGCTAATGGTAAATCATATTTACGCACAGCACCATCACTCAAGCTATAAGACCATGCACTAACCTTTGAATTTGCTTCGCCAGCCTTTGGATATTTGTAGCTGTAATCACCAGGATAGATATCAAACATATCATATGCAGGGTGAGAACCTTTGTAAAACTGTAGGGTATAACTCTTTACCTCACTCTCGTCATATCTAATCCAACTTAGCGTCTTACTATCTGCACTCCAAGCAAGTGCATTATTAAAGCCGAACTCCTCTTCGTTAACCCAGTCAGGCAAACCATTGATTACCTTATTGAACTCACCATCCGTTGTAACCTGCTTTACGCTCTCTCCATCTGTAATATAGATATTATTCTGATGAACATAAGCAATCTGACGACCATCTGGAGAGAAGGTCGGAATCTGCTCAGAGCCATCTTTTGACAGTTTCTTCAACTGTTTTGTCTTTACATCATAGAGATAGAAGTTTGCTGTAAACGAACGGCGATAGATACGATTTGTATTTGTTTGTAATAGCAGTCGACTTCCATCAGACGAAATCTGATAATCATCAAAGGACTTTAATTGTTCACCCTTGGCATCAGCGAGGTCAAAGATAACCCCTGTAGAGCTACCAGTTTTAAAAGAATACTTAACTACCTGACGACCATCAGACGAGATTTGTGCATACTCAGAAGTTCCTTTTAAAGGATTAACACCCGAGATACGCTTAGTTGCAAAAGCACCATTAGTAATGTCTTTCAAAGAGATAGGTTCTCCAGCCATCAACTGAAGTGCGGTTAGCATTGTTGCACACAGAAGTAATATACGTTTCATAAATTCAAGTTTTAACAGCACAAAAATATAAAATATTCCGTATATTTGCAAAAGAATGGAACAATATTATTGCGATTTCGGGAACTGGTTGCGCTCTCAGTTCCCTTATAAAGTACAGAAGATATCGGTTAATGCTGGCTTTACTTGCCCTAACCGAGACGGAAGGATTGGCCGTGGTGGTTGTTTCTATTGTAACAACCAGACGTTCAACCCAGCCTATTGCGATAATGGAAAGAGTGTGACCCAACAACTTGAAGACGGCAAACGATTCTTTTCTGGTAAGTATCCTGAAATGAAATATCTTGCTTATTTCCAGGCTTATACCAATACTTACGGCACTAATGAGCATATTAAAAAGCTCTATGAGGAAGCACTTGCTGTGGAGGATGTGGTTGGACTCGTTATCGGTACGCGTCCCGACTGTATTAATGACGACCTCTTAGACTACTTTGAAGAACTGAATCGCCGCACATTCCTCATCGTTGAGTATGGTGTGGAAACCTGCAATGATGAGACATTACGACTGGTTAATCGCGGGCATGACTTTGCTTGTGCACGTAAAGCTATTGAAGAGACTGCCCGACGTGGTATCCGTGTCGGTGCACATATCATTCTCGGACTACCTGGTGAAGATGCAAAAGAGAGTTTAAGACAAGCTCCAATCATCTCTTCTCTTCCATTAACGACATTGAAGATTCATCAGTTACAGATTATTCGTGGAACTCGTCTCGCAAAGATGTACGCTGAAAAGCCATTTCACCTTTATACGGTTGAAGAGTATATCAAGCTCATAGCAGATTACATTAGCCTTCTTCGCCCCGACCTTGTACTCGAACGCTTTGTCAGTCAGAGCCCTCCTGACCTCCTCATAGCACCCAAATGGGGACTGAAAAACTATGAGTTTACACATCGCCTTCATAACTATATGAAGGGGAAGTTGAATAATAATGCTCAATCTGACAAATGAAAAGAAAGCATCAACGCTCAATAGCCTATCTTGTTATCGCACTGTTAGGAATCTCTTTATGGCATGTATGGAAGAGTAGCAAGATTGCTGAGAACCCAGCTTACACTAAAGGCGTAGTCAATAGACTTTATAAAATTCGCGCAACTCCTTACTACTCCTATTCATATAACGTAGATCAGAAGACCTATGAAGGTAGGGGTAAACAATATGGAGAATATGAAAGTCTGCATATTGCTGACACTATCACCGTTTATTATCAAAGAAGTAACCCCAGTAACAGTGAAGCTTATGTAAGAAATAATAAACAATAGAGTCAGTCTTCTGCTATTCTTATATTTGACTCTATCAAAATATAGAGTGATAAAAATAAACCTATTACATAATAAGACAGACGGATAAGCAGAGAGAAGACAGGGTTAAGAGCAATAGATAGGGGTTCCGACGAAACAAAGAACGAAAGAGATGTTCTACACAGATTACTAACATCTTGGTTTATTCTTGCCAATAAACATTGCAATTATGCTCCTTTACCCCCCTAAACCTTCGGTGATACTATGTAAATTTTAACGTAGAAAGATTAAGAAATATATTGACAAAATAGTTAAAGCAAAGGTAGAAAAATAGACTAAAAGTTATTTGTTTTAGAACCCCTGTAAGTTTCTTGTTATCAATAAGTTGCAAAAACAGATTTAAAAAGGTGCTTAGTAAGACTTCAAAAGGGCGTTAGTTAGACATCAAAAGGGCATCTTTTGCAAGCCAATTGGGCGTTATTTGCAAGCCATTTGATGGTCTTTATAAAATCAACATACGAAAAATACGGACAAAAAGGCGTCTTTAAAACTTGGGAATGACAAGATTTACCTTTTGCATTTAGCATTATAAGAAATATCATACAGAGCAGTTTTAAGCTTCTTACTGAGAACTTAGAGTTGCTATGTGTGCCTTATTATATAATTATTTTAGTTTATCACTCTATATATTGTATGAGCCTTATATCTTTTCTTTATCTTTAGATGTAACAAACAGATATATTATACGAAAGAGTTTTCTATACTCTTTGGGGCATACTTGCTTGTGTTTGCGCATTAATGTACTGTAAGTGACAAGAGAACTAATCATTAAGAAACACGACTCCTTCCTCCCTTTCCTCCCTTTTCAAGAAACGAATAGCTGACAAATTGTCCAACATAAGCGACAATTTGACACAAAGCACCTATAGGCACAAGGTTTGATATATAGGCAATAGAAACAAAAAATAAGAACAAGTTCTGAAGCCTATTATAAAGGTGTAGGAGCTATAGGAAGGAGATTTGAATATGACATTTGAGAAATTTACAATCAAAGCACAAGAAGCTGTTCAGAGTGCGATAAACATTGCACAGCGAAATGGACAGCAGACCATTGAGCCAGTACACATATTAGCTGGCGTAATGGATAAAGGAAAGGACGTAATAAATTACGTCTTCCAGAAAATTGGCGTCAATGCACAAGCTGTAGAGACTGCCATTCAGAATGAGATGAGCCACTTACCAAAAGTATCTGGTGGTGAACCCTACCTCTCTTCTGAAACCAATCAGGTGATGCAGCGTACAATAGAGACCTCCCAGAAGATGGGTGATGAATTCGTTAGTATCGAACCGATGCTACTCGCCCTACTTGCTGTGAACTCAACCGCAAGCCGTATATTGAAAGATGCGGGTTGTACAGAGAAGGAAATGACAGCTGCTATCAATGATCTTAGACAAGGTCAGAAGGTACAGTCGCAAAGTGGTGACGAGAACTATCAGTCATTACAAAAGTATGCGCGCAACCTTATCGAGGATGCACGTGCAGGAAAACTCGACCCAGTGATTGGTCGTGATGAGGAGATTCGTAGAGTATTACAGATTCTATCTCGTCGTACAAAGAACAACCCTATTCTCATTGGTGAGCCAGGTACTGGTAAGACAGCTATCGTTGAGGGCTTAGCAGAGAGAATCGTTCGTGGTGATGTGCCAGAAAACTTAAAGGACAAGCAACTCTATTCACTGGATATGGGTGCGATGTTGGCTGGTGCTAAATATAAAGGTGAGTTCGAGGAGCGTCTTAAAAGCGTTGTTAAGGAAGTGATGCAGGCTGATGGTAACATCATTCTCTTCATTGACGAGATTCACACATTGGTTGGTGCAGGTGGTGGCGAAGGTGCCATGGATGCTGCAAATATCCTTAAACCAGCCTTAGCACGTGGCGAATTGAGAGCTATCGGTGCAACAACACTGAATGAATATCAGAAGTATTTTGAGAAAGATAAGGCGCTTGAGCGTCGTTTCCAAACCGTATTAGTAGATGAACCAGACGAGTTGGATGCTATCTCTATCCTTCGTGGATTGAAGGAACGTTATGAGAATCATCACAAGGTACGTATCCAAGATGATGCTTGTATCGCAGCTGTTAAGCTTTCTGAGCGATATATCTCAGACCGTTTCTTGCCAGATAAGGCTATCGACTTGATGGATGAGGCTGCTGCAAAACTGCGTATGGAACGTGACTCTGTACCAGAGGAGTTGGATGAAATCAGTCGTAGATTGAAGCAGCTTGAGATTGAGCGTGAGGCTATTAAACGCGAGAACGACACAGAAAAGATTGCACAACTCGACAAGGAAATCGCTGAACTCAAAGAGCAGGAACATGGATTCCGCGCTAAGTGGGAAGGCGAACGTGGACTGGTGAATAAGATTCAGCAGGACAAACAAGAGATTGAACAGCTTAAGTATGAGGCTGACCGTGCTGAGCGTGAGGGTAATTACGAGCGTGTTGCTGAGATTAGATACTCACGACTAAAGCAATTAGAAGACGATATCAAGAACATCCAACAGCAGTTGCAAGCCACACAAGATGGGCAAGCAATGGTGCGCGAGGAGGTTACAGCAGATGATATTGCTGAGGTTGTGAGCCGTTGGACAGGTATTCCTGTCACACGAATGTTACAGAGTGAGAAGGATAAACTGCTCCACTTGGAGGATGAATTGCACAAGCGTGTCATCGGACAAGACGAGGCTATCACTGCTGTGGCAGATGCTGTTCGTCGCTCACGCGCAGGCTTGCAAGACCCAAAGAAGCCTATTGCTTCCTTCATCTTCTTAGGTACAACGGGTACTGGTAAGACCGAGTTGGCAAAGGCATTGGCTGATTATCTCTTCAATGACGAGTCTATGATGACCCGAATTGATATGAGTGAGTATCAAGAGAAGTTCAGTGTAACTCGACTCATCGGTGCACCTCCAGGATATGTAGGCTATGATGAGGGTGGTCAGTTGACTGAGGCTGTACGCCGCAAGCCTTACTCTGTCGTACTCTTTGATGAGATTGAGAAGGCACATCCAGACGTATTCAACATCCTTCTGCAGGTGTTGGACGATGGTCATCTGACAGACAATAAGGGACGAACAGTGAACTTCAAGAATACGATTATCATCATGACGTCTAATCTTGGTTCACAATACATCCAGCAACAGTTTGAACATCTTAACGATACTAACCGTGAGGAGGTAATCGACAAGGCAAAAATTGCAGTAATGGATATGTTGAAGAAGACAATTCGTCCTGAGTTCCTCAACCGTATCGACGAGACTATCATGTTCTTGCCATTGACAAAAGAGCAGATTGGTGATGTTGTTCGTCTACAGTTGGAGAGAGTTAAGGATATGTTAGAGCCACAGGGTATTGAACTTCAGTGGACTGACCCAGCCATCAACTATCTTTCAGATGTTGGCTACGACCCAGAGTTCGGTGCGCGTCCTGTCAAGAGAGCTATCCAACGTTACGTATTGAACGACCTCAGTAAGTCATTGCTTGCAGGTACAGTCAACCGTGACAAGCCTGTCATCATCGATAGCTTCGGCGAAGGCTTAGTATTTAGAAACTAATATAAAAAGGGAGTGTGTCATTTGGCACACTCCTTTTTTTGTTTCATCGGACATTTCAAGTGATACTACTATAGAGCTTTATGAGGTAAACCTCTGTTCTCCTTGAAGCTTCTTCCTGAACAACATGTTTTCTTATCCTTAGTAACACTATGCGTCATAACCGTCCGCACTGTTGGTGTTCACCGTCCGCACCATTGGTGCTAAGTATCCGCACGATGATATGACATGATAAAAAGGGTTATTGTGGTTTATCCACTATGGAGAGAAAATATTACCTTTGTCA
>ERZ1699261.61-NODE-61-length-28166-cov-4.100503_pt1 | contig 28166 bp, 21 predicted proteins | sample MGYA00581524_ERZ1699261 | MGnify/ENA primary metagenome ERZ1699261 (study PRJEB42319, sample SAMD00040338) | human oral metagenome | material: saliva | host: Homo sapiens | study: EMG produced TPA metagenomics assembly of PRJDB4115 data set (Metgenomic analysis of... | reverse complement strand
GGCCCGGCTCAATGGTGAAGCACATGCCCGGCTCTAGCAGCGCATCCATGTACATTTCCCGGCGTGCCTGGGCGCAGTCGTGCACATCCAGGCCCAGGTGGTGGCTGGTGCCGTGCACCATCCAGCGGCGGTGGTACTGGCCCTCAGCCGAAAGTGACTGGGCAGCAGTGGCGCCCTCAGGCAGGCAGCCCCAAGACTCTAGACGCTCAGCCAGAACCTCCATGGCGGCATTGTGCAGGTCGCGGAAACGCACCCCGGGCTCGTTAGCCTTAGCGAAAGAAGCATCGGCGGCGTCGAGAACTGCCTGATAAATCTTGCGCTGAGCCTCAGAGAAAGTACCCGAAACCGGCAGGGTACGGGTCACGTCAGCGGTATAGAGCGAGTCCACCTCGGCGCCGGCGTCAACCAGCACCATGTCAGACTCAAGCACGCGCCCATCGTTGTTAATCCAGTGCAGCGTGTTGGCGTGGTTACCGGAGGCGGCAATGGTGTCATAGCCCAGACCGTTACCCTCTTCGCGGGCCACGGCGCCAAAAGCACCCTCCAGCACACGCTCACCACGCCAGTGCTCAGTGGCGCGCGGCAGGGAACGAATCAGCTTTTCAAAACCGGACTTGGTGACCGAAACAGCCAGTTCCAGCTGCTCAATTTCCCACGGGTCCTTAATTAAACGTAGCTCAGCCAAAGCCTCTAGCAGCTTGGCGTCGTTAGCGGCGTTAACCTGGGCGTCTACTGCACCGTTTTGGCTGCGCACCTGGTTAACCAGCTCGGTGATGCTGGGGTCGGCCTCGCTAACCACACACAGTTCTAGCGTGCCCGCATCCTTAGCTAGGGCGTCACCTAGAGAGTCAATGTGGGCGCAAGCAATACCGGTGGCGTGCTCAACCTCTTCTAGGGAAGGACGCACCCCCACCCACAGCTCGCCGTAGCGCGGGTCGCCATAAAACTCTTCGCTTGAACGTGAAGCGCGCGGACGGAAGTAAAGCACAGCGGTGTGAGTGGGGCCCTGACCGCCGTCACGGATAGGCTCAAGCACCAGCACGGCGTCGGGCTCAAAATCAGTGCCGGTACCGGTCAGATGAGCAAAAGCCGAGTGCGGGCGGAAGCGGTAATCGCAGTCATTGTTGCGCACCTTAAGCGGGCCGGCGGGAATCACTAGGCGCTTGTTGGGGAACAGCTTGCCCAAAGCCTCACGGCGGGCAGCAGCCCAAGGAGCAGACTCGTTACGACCCTGCGTGTTTTCCGGGCGCGGGCCCCAGTTAGAGCCAATGAACTCGCGGAAAGCGGAGTTGGCGGGCTGACGTGAGCGGTTGTTACCACGGTCAGCTAAAGTCTGGTTGTCGCTGGAAGCGGCGGATTTTTCCTCAGTCATAAAGCCATCATAAGCCGTTTAAGGCGCTGGGCCCTAAGCCGTTTAAACGCTGGACCCTGGCGCGGCTGGGACCTCGCTGGCGGTGGGGTTGGGTGCTACGGCTCCTAGTGCGGGGGCGGCTGGGCTCAGCGCTGGCAGCGAGGCCAGGCGCTGACAAGCGGGGCCGGCGTCTTGACAACCGGGTGAGCGCAACCGGGTGAGTCTAACGGCGCCTTAGCCAGCTAGGCCATACAATCCAAGTGTGCGCATTGATCCTCATACTCATTCAAGTTTTTCCGATGGCACCCAAACCCCAGCACAGTTAATCGCTTCCGCTCTCGAATGCGGTCTGGACGTTATTGGGTTGACCGACCACGACACCACAGATGGATGGCACCAAGCCGCACAAGCAATCGAAGGCACCGGCCTGAAACTGCTGCGCGGCATGGAAATTTCCTGCTCCTACCAGGGAATTACCCTGCATCTGCTCTCTTACCTACACGACCCCGACAATGTGGCGCTAAACCGCGAGCTTAGGCGTTCGCATGAAGCCCGCCATGAGCGCGCCCGCCTTATGGTTGAGCGACTAAGCAAGGATTACCCCATCACCTGGGAAGAAGTTGTCGCTCAGACAGCTCCCGGAGCCACTTTGGGGCGCCCCCATATTGCTGACGCGCTGGTAGCCGCCGGGGCTTTTAAAAACCGCAGCGAGGTTTTTGCCGGCCCGCTTAAGCCTGGCTCGCCCTACACCGTGGAGCGTTACGCCCCCGACCCGGTCAAAGCCTGCGCCCTGGTGCGCGCAGCTGGGGGAGTGCCGGTGGTGGCTCACCCGCGCGCCGCTAGCCGCAGCAAGCGTCTAATTCCCGACGAGGTTTTTGCTCGCATGGCTGAGGTTGGTTTGGCTGGTCTTGAGGTTTATCACCGCGATCACGACGACGTCGCCCGTGCGCAGGCCCTGCGTCTTGCTAAGGATCTGGGGCTGGGAATTAGCGGTTCAAGCGACTATCACGGGGCTGGTAAACCTAATCGTTTAGGCGAAAACCTAATGCCGGTAGAGTTCTACGAGCGCGTTGTGGAGCAGGGTCTGCTACCCATTTTGGAGGGGTAGTGGAAATCTTTGAACCCCATGTGTTTGCTACCTCGCTAGCTACGCTGGTAGTTATTCAAGACCCGGTGGGGGCCATCCCGATCTTCCTGTCACTAACTGGAAAACAGTCTGATGCGCAGCGTAAAAGATCTGCCCGCACAGCTACGTTAGTTAGCCTTGGCGTAATTTTAGTATTCGCCTTAGCTGGACGTTACATTCTAGAATTTCTAGGTATTAGCGTGCCCGCTTTGCAGCTATCTGGTGGTCTGTTGCTACTGTTGGTGGCCTTGGAGCTGCTTACTGACAAAATGGATGAGCATCCTGACCCTGACGCTACCGGCGGAGTTAACGCAGCCCTAGTGCCCCTAGGCACGCCCCTACTGGCTGGGCCCGGTGCGATTGTGGCCGCCATGGTGGCAGCTGATTCTTCTGGCTCCACCGCCGGTTGGATTAGTGTGGGTGTGGCTATTGTGATGTCACACGTGGTCATTTGGCTCACCCTGCACTTCTCCACGGTGCTTAACCGGCTTCTTAAGCAGTCTGGTATCACCCTGCTAACCCGTATTGCCGGTTTGCTGCTGGCAGCTATTGCGGTGCAGATGATGGTGGACGCGGTAGAGACCTTCGTAAAGCAGTTCGGGGCCTAGCCTCAGCGGCGGGGCCAGGGGCCCGGCTCAGGGCGCCTGCCGCGCGCAACAAGCAGCCCGCCGCGCGGGAGGCCAAAACCGTTCGCCGCGCGGTAGGCCAAGGGCCCGGCTCAGGGCGCCTGGCGCGTGGCCAATCAAAACCGTATGCCGCTGGCTGCAAAACTAAGAACAAACCCCCGGCTCAACCGAGCACGGGGGTTTGCGGCGTTTAAAGGAGCCTACCTGAGCCAGTGTACTCCTTAGAGCTCACTCAGTGGGTTTTAAGAAGCTACCCAGTTTTTGTGGCTTGGCTAGCAGGCTTAACCAGCAGGCTTAACTAATCAGGCTTCTAGCCGGCTTCAAGCTGGTTTTGTCCAGTTGGTTTTACTCAGCTTTAGTGCGGCGAGCACCGCGAGTGCGCTTACGGGGACGACGCGACTTAGCCTGCTTAGTGCGCACGGCGTCGTCGGCCTTACGGTGAGCGCGCCCCCGACCCCGAGAGCGGCCGCGAGAACGGGCGGCAGAGCGAGAGCCAGTGGTGCCCAGATCCTCAATATATTCAGCGCTTAAACCCTCACGCTTACGCTGCGAGCGCGGCAGGCGGTTACCCACATTCTCAGGAATATCCAGGTCACTGTAGAGGTGGGGACTGGTGTGGTAGGTCTCTACCGGCTCCTTATACTCCAAGCCCAGCGTCTTGCAGTTCAGGCGCCAACGCGGCAGGTCCTCCCAATCCACAAAGGTGACCGCCGTGCCGTGCTTGCCGGCGCGCCCAGTGCGGCCGATGCGGTTCACGTAGGTCATGGCGTCTTCGGGACATTCATAGTTAATAACGTGGGTGACGTCGTCGACGTCGATACCACGGGCGGCCACGTCGGTAGCTACCAGCACATCCACCTTGCCGTTACGCAGGGCACGCATGGCCTGCTCGCGGGCGCCCTGACCCAAGTCACCATGCAGCGCGGCCACGGCGAAACCCTGCCTGGCCAGCTCCCGGGTGACCGTGTCGGCGGTGCGCTTGGTACGGCAGAAAATAATGCAGCCTTCGCGCTCGCGGGCCTGCAAAATGCGGCAGATAACCTCCACCTTGTTCATGGCGTGCACGCGGTAGGCGTACTGGGAGACGCTGCGCACTGTGAGGGTGTCGTCGGCGGGATCTTCCTGGGCCCGAATATGGGTGGGCTGGTTCATGTAGCGCCTGGCCAGGGCAATCACTGCGGCCGGCATGGTGGCGCTAAAGAGCATGGTTTGGCGGTCGGGGCGGGTGGCGGCCAGGATTTTTTCCACATCGGGCAAGAAACCCAGGTCAAGCATTTCGTCGGCCTCATCAAGCACCACGGTGGTGACGTGGTCTAGACGCAAAATGCCGCGATTAATCAGGTCTAGCAGGCGCCCGGGGGTACCCACAATAACCTCCGCACCAGCTTTAATGGCCTCAATTTGGGGCTCATAGGCGCGCCCGCCATAAACCTGGGCGATGCGCACGGTGCGGTATTTGGCGGCGGCGCTGAGCTCTTCAGCTACCTGTTTGGCCAGCTCACGGGTGGGTAGAATAACCAGGGCCTGGGCGCTGCCGGAGGCTGGGTCTTCATCCCAGCCTTCCTCGCCGGGGCCTAGGGTGTCCATTAGTAGCGGGATGCCGAAGCCTAGGGTTTTACCGGTACCGGTTTTGGCTTGACCGATAATGTCTGCCCCATCTAACGCCACCGGCAGGGTTAATGCCTGGATTGGGAAGGGGTGGGTGATGCCGCGTTCGTCTAGGGCCTTGGTAATTTCCTCTTCTACGCCGTACTGGGCGAAGGTTTTGGTCTCTAAATCAAGGCTGTCGGCGGTGGCGCTGATGTCTGCGTCTACCTCATCGGGGCGCACAGCGGTGGCGGCAGCGGAGTTAATTAGGCCGGTGTTTGTGGCCTCAATGTCAGTATTGTTCTCGCTCATATATGCCTTCAACTTTAGGCGCTTTTTTGGCTTTATGGCAGTGTAAATGGGGTAGTTCACGTCAGCGCCTCACTAATGTGAGCGGCTTTGACTAAACTGTTGCCATGGACACTGCTTCTAATGTTTCAGCCTCTGGGGCCCCCGCGTTTAATTTGGTGGCTGGGCTGGTTACCTGGTCTTTATCGGTGCAATCCATTCGCCTGGGCAAGGATGCTTATATGGCTCCCGACATGGTCACGCGGGCCGCGTTGATGCGGCTAAGTGCCCAAACCACGCAGGATTTTAAGGCGGTTTCTACCCGTAGTCGCGAGCTGGGGGTTGATGCGCTAGATAATGCGCAGCCGTTTATGGGGGCGCTGGGTGATTACGATGAGCGTACTCGCCCGGCTGACTGGCCTGAGCGCGTGCTTAAGACTTATTTGGGTATGGGTTTGCTGGGCGACTTTGCGGCCCATGCGGTTTCGCTGCTGCCCCCGGCGCTGGCCTCTGAGCTGGCGCCCTATCTGGACCACCGTGAGCTGGATGCTTTTGCTTCTGCCAGTATTTTGGGTGCAGCCGGTTCTGACCCGCAGCTGGCGGCCCGTTTGGGGCTGTGGGGACGGCGCGTGGTTGGTGAGGAAGTGGGTACTTTCCACGCTTTGCTGGCACGTTTTAAGGGTTTAGCTGCCGACGACGCCGCCCGCCAGGGCTACCACGACGCCCTGTCTGCTGGGGCGGCCACCCGCATGAAGGGCCTGGGCCTGCGCGTATGAGGCTATCTGCATAAAAACAAACCCCACCGGCTAGGCCGGTGGGGTTTTGTGCGCGCCTCTAGCTGGCGGCGCGGCGCCTAGGACGCCTAAAAAGTGGCGCCCAGCAGCAGTCTAAAGAAGGCGCCTGAAGAATCAGAGGGCGAAGCCCACGCGACGCGGCTCGCTTTCACCCAGCACTACGTAGGCAATGGCGGAGGTGGGCACGTAAACCTTGCGGCCCTTGTCGTCGTCGAGAACTACGGCGGGGGAGCCCTGAGCGGCCTTGATGGTGGAAAGTACGCGCTCTTGGCTGTCATTGGTCTCGAAGGTTAGCTCGCGCGCAACGTTGGTGATGCCGATGGTGACCTGCATGTAAAGCTCCTAGTAAAGAAGTAGTGGGCCGGCAGGGAATGCGGGAAATTTACTTACATAATGCTACTGCAATGCAAAAAATACACGAATTGGCGTGTATAAGCTGTGTTCCAATAGTTACATGAGCAAATTCTGCTTAACGCCGCCGTCGCAGCGCTTTGAGCTGCCACAACCAGACGCTTTCACCACTAAAGCCTCCCAGCTAGTTGGCGAAGGGCGAAATTTGGTGGCTTTGGGGGCGCCGGGCAGTGGCAAAACTACTTTAGCGGTGTCCCTGGTGGCCCAGGCGGTGGCGCAGGGGCGTCAAGCAGTGTTGCTTAGCCCCACGCGCGTGCGTGCAGATCAGCTGCGCACTTATTTGGTGCAGGCTCAAACCCAGCTGGCCAGCCGCCAGGGCCAAGCGGCGTCGCAGTCACCCCAAACTCAGCCCAGCCCAGCTCAGACCGGCCCGACGGCAGACTCAGGCGTCCCAGCGGATAAGTCCGGCCCGGCCCAGACCGGCCCGGCGGCAGACTCAGGCGTCCCAGCGGATAAGTCCGGCCCGGCCCAGACCGGCCCGGCGGCGTCGGTGCAGGTGGACACCCCGCGCGTGTTTACCCCGGCGGCTTTTGCGCTGCGCATCCTAAGCCAGTGGTTTAGCCAGCGTCTACAACCCCTGCCAGCCCCGGTGTTGCTGATGGGCGCTGATGAGGACGCCGCCCTAGAGCAGCTAATTGGCCAGGTCAGCTGGTCTCAACCAGCTGAAGTAACCCAAACACGCGGTTTTCGCGCCCAAATCCGTAACCTGTTCTCGCGCTGCGGTGAGCTGGGGGTTGACTACCAGCTGCTAGAGCAACTGGGCCAGGCCGCCCAGGTACAGCTGTGGTGTGAGGCGGCGCCACTGTTAAAACTGTGGGACAGCCAAAGTGACATCAGCGCCGCCAACCGGGCCATGGCGCTGAAACTAGACACTGCCCGCCTGCAAGATCGGGCCCTATATGCACTAGAGCATTGGTATCAAGCCGATGTAACCGCTCCGCCGCAGCTGCCAGATCTGGTGGTGGTAGACGACTACCAAGACTGCACGGCGGCCACCGCCCGCCTACTGCACGCTTTAGCTGCCCTAAACCTTGGCGAGGCTGAGGGACAAGGCTGGTCGGCTGGCCAGATGCCAAGCGCTGGCCTCGGTGGCGCCAGTGGTGCGCAAGGACCTGGCAGCCGCAGCAGTGCGAATGGATCTGGTGACGCCACTGGTGCGGGGGAGCCTGGCGGCGTCGGCGTGACTAGCCCCGGCGACGTCGAGCACAAGGACGGACGCAGCACCCAAATAGTGGTGTTAGGCAACCCCGACGAGGCGGTTGAAACCTTCCGTGGCGGTGACCCACTAATGCTGGCCAGCGCCGCACGCGACTTTGACGCCGTGGCCCTAACCCTGCCGCAAGTACATCGCGGCTCACGCCAAATCGCTGCTCTAATTGAACTGGCCGTGCAGCAAGTACAGGTAGCCGGATGCATCAGCCAACGCCGCCCCAACTACCAGCATTTGGCGCAAAACAGCCAAAGCGTGTGCTTCAAAATAGCCCCAGATGACACTGTCCAGGTGGGTGCCGTGGCCGCACATATGCGCTCACTGCATCTAGAGCAAGGCCTGGCCTGGGGGAAAATGGCGGTGATTGTGCGCCAAAGCAGCTCGGTGGAGTTGATCCGTCAAGAACTACGGCGCGGCGGAGTACCCTTAGCCCCAGACACCCCTGCCCTACTGCTGCGCAGTGAACCAGCCGCGAAGGCCCTACTTGACTGCGCCCGCGCCGCCCTAGAGCAGCTACTGGGCGTACCGGTGGTGCAAGAAGAAGCAGCCCGCGCCCTGCTACTAAGTCCCCTGGTGGGCTTTAGCGCCATTGAGCTACGTCGGCTGCGACGTATTTTGGGGGAGAGCCCAGATCACCTAAGCACCCGAGTGCTTAGCGACACTGAGCTGTTTGACCAGCTAGAAGCAGCCCCCACCTTGGCAGCCAAAGCTAAAGTAGCCCAAGCCATTAATGAGGCCCTGGCTAAAGAACGCAGCGAAGGGCTAGAGGCCCTGGTGTGGGGTGCCTGGCAGGCCAGCGGCAAAGCCCAATACTGGCGTCAACTGGCCCTAGACATTGAGGCCGACTCGCTGCTGCGCCAACGCGCCGATCATGATCTGGACGTGGTTATTTCCCTGTTTAAACGTCTAGAGGTGTGGAGTGAACGCAATCCTTCAGCCCCCGGCCAGCAGTTCCTTGATGAGCTAGAGGCCCAGCAGGTGGCCTCAGACTCGGTGGCGGCTCTAGGGGCGCGTCCACAGGGTGTTTCGGTGCTGACGGTGGCGGCCTGTGCGGGGCGTCAGTGGGAGTTTGTGGCGGTTTTAGGTATCGACGACGGCGTGTGGCCTAACCTGCGCCTACGTGACAGCCTTACCCAAACCGGTTTACTAACCGACATTGTCTCCCAACGTATAGCTGACACTGTCAACTTAGCTAGCTTAACTGCCAGCTTGGACCCCCAAGCCCTGGCTCAAGCCCGTGCCCAGATTTGCAGTGACGAGATGCGCCTGCTGGTGGCCGCCATGTCGCGGGCCAACAGTCAACTGTGGCTGGGGGCAGTTAACGGTGGCGAGCAGGGACCCTCCAGTTTCTTCAACTACCTAAGCCGCCAAAGCGCCATACCGGTTGAACCAATCCAGCCCGGCGGTGCCTACACTCTGCGCGGCCTGGTAGCTACGCTACGTCGGCAATTAATGCTTGATTTAAAACACAACAACGGTACCGAGGCCCCACAAATCGCCGCGCTACTAGCCGCCCTGGCCCAGCGTGGGGTGCCCGGAGCCGATCCACGCAGCTGGCTGGGGATCGCTGGGGCCAGTCAATTCCTCACCGATCTGCCCGCCCAGCTAGAGAGCCAAGACCGCCTGGGCACGCAGGTGGCCACCCACGCCGTCGTCGCCCTTAAAAAATTGCAAGCCCAGCGCGTAAACCAAGCCCGCCAACGCGGGGCGAGACTCTCACCCTCAGACGTAGAAAACATTGAAACCTGCCCGCTGCGCTGGTACCTGCAACGCCACGGGGGCTCGCCGGCAAGCTCCAGCGCCCAGCAGATCGGGGCGCTAATCCACTGGTTGGCCCAGCAAGGTCAAGAACATGGGCTGAGCCGCGAACAGCTACTAGACCTGTTCTATCGTGAACGCTCCAGCCTGCAGCTACCCGGGGGTTGGTATGGGCGCCAAGAAAACCAACGGGTAGAGAAAATGGTGGAAAACCTGGCCCTTTACCTGGCCAACAGTCCCGCAAACATGCAGGTAGAAGTGGAGTGCCCAGTGCGCGCTCAGGTGGAACTAGAAGTGGATGGCGCCCCGCTTAAAATCAAAATTTCTGGGCGCGCAGACCGCCTAGAACACACCAGTCAAGGCATAGATGTAATCGACTTTAAAACCGGCGCCAGTGTGGACTCTGCCGGCGCCCAAACCAACGCTCAGCTGGCCACTTACCGTGTAGCCCTGCAGGCACGGGGCGAAAACGTGCACGGTGGGGCGCTCATCATGCTGGGTAAAGAAAACAAAAAAGCCCAGGTGGATGCTTTAACCTATCCCGGCTCGCGCGAGCTAGCCCCCAGTGACTACCTAGAAACTGGCCAAGGCTGGGACACAGACCTGATCAGCGCCGCCGCCCGCGACAGTTTAGGGCCCAGCTATCAGGCGCGCACCGGAGAACACTGCCGCCACTGCGCCTACCAAGATTTCTGCCCCGCCCTAAGCGATCGGAACTACCTATGAGCGCACCAAAACCAGCAGCCGGGGCCCAGTTTCTAGCCCTACCTACGCCGCCGCAACGCTTAACCCCCGCTCAGCTATTTACGGCGTTGGGTGAAAAGCATATGCCCACTGATCAGCAAGAAAAGGTAATTACTGCGCCCCTAAAACCAACTTTGGTGGTGGCCGGGGCCGGCTCAGGTAAAACCGCCACCATGAGTGCGCGCGTAACCTACCTGGTGGCCAGTGGGCAGGTGGACCCTAGCCAAGTACTGGGTCTAACCTTCACCCGTAAAGCCACCCATGAGCTGCGCGAACGCATCGAAAACCGACTCGGCCAGCTGTATCGCTATCCTGGCTGGACACCGTCAAGTACTCGCTCTAACGCTGCTGCCCAGGCAGCTGGCGGCTTATCCACAGCTGACAGTTCATCTGCAGCTGGTGGGATTGGCGCTGCAAGTAGTAGCCAGGATCAAGACCTCACAGCAGTGGCGGGGGAGGCCACCGTAGCCACCTACAACTCCTTTGCCGGCTCCCTAGTGCGCGAATGGGGTCTGGAAGTAGGTCTGGAAACCGACACTGCCGTACTGACCCCCGCCAGCTCCTGGCAGATCATGTATGAGCTGATGGAAAACTGGGGCCAAGAATTTGAAGAACCCTTCAGTTCCCTAGATTCAGCCACAGAGCTAGCCCTGCAGGTAGCCAACTCGCTTAACGAAAACCTACTTAGCGTGGATGAAGCTCGCGAGCTGATGGCAGATCTCGGCCAGAACCTAAAAGACCTGCGCTCAGTGCGTGGGGCAGCTAAAGCCATTGACGCCAAAAGCCTGCCGGCCATGACCAAACGTATCCAGGTGCTGGATCTGGTAGAGCGCTACATTGACTACAAACGTGAAAACTCGCTGGTGGACTTTGGTGACCAGGTGGCGCTGGCCTGCCGGATCGTTACTGATGAGCGGGTAGGGCCGCGCGTAATCGCCCAATACCGTGACCGTTTCAAAGCGGTACTGCTAGACGAGTTCCAAGACACCTCGGTGGCGCAAACCATTTTGCTCTCCACCCTTTTTGCTGGGTGCGGGGTGGTGGCCGTGGGTGACCCCAACCAGGCCATTTACGGTTGGCGTGGCGCCAGCTCGGCGGCGCTAGGCCAGTTCCACCGTCACTTCAGCAACGGTAGCGGCCCGGTACTGCAACTATCCACCGCCTGGCGTAACGACCCACAAATCTTGCAAGCAGCCAACCGTATCAGTGACCCGCTGCGTGCCAGTGGCCAGGTGAAAGTAGAAAAACTGGTTAAACGCCCCGGGGTGGGCGATGAGCGCGGCAAAGTGTGGGCTGCCAGAGTGCAAGATGGCCTGGCCGAGGCTGAGCTGATCGCCAAATTCCTGGCCCAACGCTGGTCTCCAAGTAAATCCATGGCGGTGCTATGCCGCACCCGCAGCCAATTTACCCCCATCGTGGCCGCCCTGATTGAGCGCGGCATTCCGGTAGAGGTGGTGGGTTTAGGTGGTCTGCTGGATGTGCCCGAAGTGGCTGACGTGCGCGCCCTGATGAGCGTGGCTTTAGACCCCACCAGCGCTGACCGCTTAATGCGGCTAATTGACCTGGTAGGGATCGACGCCGCCGATCTAGACGTGGTGTGGAGCTTTGCCCGCGAACTGGTTAACGCCCGCGCTAGCGCTGGGCCCAGTGGCGCTGAACCGCGACTAGCTGAGCCGCTGCTAGCTGAGGCCCTAAGCGAGATAGTGGTTAACTTTGCGGCATTTGAAGCTTTTTGCAAAAAATATGCCTGTGCGCTGTCGCCGGCGGGCCTATACCAGGCCAAACGCCTAGGGCGCATACTGCAGGAAGCCAATGCCGCTGCTAACTTGGAGCTGGTGGACTTCATTTCCTGGGCAGAACGCGCCCTAGGGTTGGATGTTGAAGCCGCCGCGCGCGTGGATGTAAATGAGGTGGGGGCGCGGGCGCTGGCAGCGCTGCGAGCCCAGGCGACGTCGTTCAAATCCCAAAACCCTGAAGCGGGCGCGCAAGTGTTCTTAGGCTGGCTAAACGCGGCCCAAGACCAAGAACGCGGGCTGGAACTGCCCGAAGTTGAGCCCGCCCCCGGCGCGGTGCAAGTGCTAACCGTGCACGCCTCCAAAGGTTTGGAATGGGACATAGTGGTGGTTCCCGGCCTGGTGGAAGCCAATTTCCCCAGCTACCGTAGCCGGCCTAAAGAGGACTACACGGTGCTGGCAAACAGCTGGCTCACCCAGGTGAGCGAGTTCCCCCACACCCTGCGTCGCGACTATGACTCACTGCCGCCTTGCCCATTCATTGGGCTTAACCCGCAGGCCGGTAAAGATGCCATTTTGGCTGCCGGCGAGGAATACCGCAGTGAGCTTGGCAAATGGGAGGTGGCTGAGGAGCGGCGCCTGGCCTATGTGGCCTACACTCGGGCCCGCAGCCAGCTGCTGCTGACCACCAGCCACTATGCGGCGCTTTCAAAGACCCCCAAGATGACCAGCCGGTTTTTGAAAGAACTAGAGCGTTCACAGATGGTGCAGTTCCTAGCAGATGATGAACGCGACGATGATTTAAGCAATCGCGCCTTAGACCAAAGCTCGGTGTCTGTATGGCCGCACCAGCTCGACGCCCTGGCCGGCCTGGAAGAGCCAGGTGTTGCAGGGCCTGGTATTGCAGAGCCCGGCGGTGTTGGCGCAGGTGGGGGAGGCGTTGGTAAAGGGACTGCTCACGACGGCGCCGGGCTGAGTGCCGTTGCGCCGGGCCAAGCTGCGCCGGGCAAGCAGGCTGGGCTGAGTTTGCGGCTGCGCGCAGCTGCCCTGGTCAGCGCGGCGGGCGGCTGCCAGGGTGCTGGCTCCGAAGAGGCTTTACAAATACCGGAAGGTTTAGCGCCGCAGCTTGATGATTGGTGGCGCCAAGCCCGCCTGCTGCTGCAAGAGCGCCAAATCCGCCAAGAAAACGGGCAGGAAATTGTTTTGCCTAGTCACCTGGCTGCCACGGCCATGGCCAAAGTGGGTAAAGAAGACTTCATCATGTCTTTACGTCGCCCCTTGCCGCCGCCACCTTCCAAGGCAGCGCGGTTAGGTACAGCCTTCCATGAGGAAATGTCGCAGCGTCTAAACAGTGAAGGCACTTTGCTTTCGTTAGCTGAAGCCGGCAGTGACCGCCTGAGCCCCGCTGACCGCAAGCAGGTTAACGACTGGCTTGATAACGTCGCTGAACTGGAGATACTACAAGGCTATAGTCCCTACGCCACCGAAATTGACCAGGAAATTAGGTTGGCTGGATTCAATGTGCGTTGCCGTATTGACGCCGTTTTTAAAGCGGTTGAAAAAGGCCGCGCCCAGTGGCTGATTGTGGACTGGAAAACCGGTGGTCAGCGCGTGCGGGTAGATCAGCTTTCGCTGTATGTGCATGCCTGGGCGGCCAGCCAAGGTGTGGATATCAGCCAGGTGCGCGCGGCCTATGTGTATGTGCAAGACGGCCATGTTGATGAGCTGCGACCGCGCCAAATCATTGACCTAGATGTCTTCAAGGAGAGGCTAGAAACCCTGCGCCCGCAGCACTAGAAACCCTGCGCCCGCAGCACTAACTCAGGCAAATACAGGCAGACAAACACAGGCAAAATCATCCCTTCCCTATAAAAATTCCATGGGGTTTTATAGGGAAGGGATGAAATGTCAGTATTTGTGGTCGGCATTTCAAAATGTGACCCATAGTTATCAAATGGTGGACTAAGTGGCCCATAAGGCCGTAACTAGCCAGCAAATGCTGAGCCGGTAAGCTCAGTGCTTCTCAGTTTCAATCGGCGTGGTGTTCATACGGTAGATTTCCGTTGCCGTGTCCGGCGTGGCCGTACGACGCCGTGCCCAGGCCTGGTTTTTGGCGCTTCTCTCCCGCTGGGCCAGTAGGTCGACGCCGCCAGTAACTTTTTCTTCACTGATGACTTCGATCTGCGCACTTGCAGGCGTGTAGGGGCTGTAGGGGCTATAAGGACTGCGCGCAATACCCAGACTTGAGGTGTCAAAGCCTAGATCTGGGCTAGCTGCGCTAAGCCCCATGGTTGGGCTGTGAACATCCGGGGTTTGCTTTGCATCTTGTGGGCTTTGCGCGCTAGGGCTGCCGGTATTTAGATCCAGGGTAGAGCTGGTCTCACTGCTGGGTTCCCGCCCGCGCCAAGTGCCAGCGCTGAATCTCGAACTAAAACTAGAGCTAAGTTTTGAACCCAGAGCGCCAACACTGAGCCGCTCAGATTTCTTAGCTTCCGGCTGTTTTTCTTCGTCGTGGCCAGGAGAGCCGTAGTTGCCAGAGTAGGACTCGTAATCTAAATCGTCGTAGTAGTCCTCATTGGCCCCAGCCTCAGAGCCAGCCCCAGAGCCGGCCTCATAGGCAGAGTCTGCTAAGTCAGCATTGGTGTGGTAGTCATCCGCACTGTCAACACTGTCAGCGCTCGCATAGCTGCCAGCGTCGTCGTAATCAGCGCCGCCGTAACTACTACCGCCGTAACTGCCAGTGTCGTAGCTACCAGCGTCTTCGTCAGCCGCCTCGGCCTCAGAATCATCATTAGAGTCATAATCGTCAGCAGAGCCGTAACCAGAGCCGTAAGCCGCGCCGGCCACGTCGTCGCTATAGTCGCCATTGCTATAGTCGCTATGGCTATAAGCACTGTCATAGCCATGGTCGTCAGCAGGGGAAATATCCGGCGAAGCGTTGGAAGCCACCACCGCCATGGGCCTTGAGCGCTCCACAAATAGCTCGTCGCCCACCTGCTCGGCCAGGTCTTCGAGCATTTCTACAGCTTCATCAATGATTGCGTCATCCTTGGTACGCACCCCGTGCAGCAGCCAACGCGCCAGGTTCAGCTCACTGACCAGTTCCGCGCGCAAACGCAGGTATTTATCCACGCCCTCAATGCGGCCACGGTCATAGGCCTCCTCGATCACATCCAAAGTGTCAATCGGGGCGCTGGAATAAACCCAGGCCAGATCCTCAGCCGGGTCACCTACACGCATTTGGCTTAGCCCTTTGAAAGCCAAAATTGAGCCGCCGCCGGTAATGATGTTCTCTTCGGCCAGGTCACCGTGCACTACCACGGGGTGGAAGCGCCACCACAGATCCTCATCCAGCGCCGACTCCCAGCGGGCCAACAGGTTGGAATCAACCTTGCCGGTCATGGCAGCGTCGTCGAATAAAGACTGCCAGTTGCTGCGCACATCGGCGGCAGTGAGCACCGGCAGGCCGGCCTCTTCGATCAGGGTGGGGGGAATTTCATGCAGCTGAGCTAGCGCACGCCCCAGTCCGGCAGCCAGTCCAGGGCCAGGTCGCAGGGATTCAATCGCTAGTGGGTGACCGGGGATATGGGTGCGGACCTGCACATATGACTTGTCTGGAAGAGTCACCCCACCTTCAGGGCGCGGCACGTCAAAGTCCACGTAGCCACCGTCTACACGCCGGCCAATCTGTTTAAGCACCCGCGACTCCGCAATAAGCGCGGCGCCAATGGTGGGGTTTGTGGTGTGGATTACTTCCCAGTGCCGTCCTTGCACATCAATCAGGCCAGTGAGGGTTTGATCTGCGTCTCGGTGCTGGGGAAGGGCCAACCGCGCGGGGATCACATTGGGGGCGGCCACAACCGCCAGCGCAGCCAGGTTCAGGTAGGAACGCTCACGAGACATGCCTATAGCGTAAAACACGCCTTAGTGGTTGCGCCCCTGCCGCGCCGCCGCTTGGGGAATAAGCCCCCGTGATCAGCCTGTTGCTGGCGTGACTGGTGGGCTGGTTGGTGGGCTCTAGGGTCGACGGCGCTGCGGCGGTTTGGTCTCGACGGCGCCGCCGAGGGTCGTTGATATGTGCCGGGCTCCCGGCGGGTAGAGCCGGATGTGAGCCGGGAGGGGCGGGCTCCCGGCAGGAAGGGCCGGGCGGGTGCCAGGTGGGCGCCGTCGTCGTTGACGAAGAAGTAAGCAGCAACAAAATAGGACTTTAGTACCAAGTGACGCCCACATGCTTTACCTTAAGAAAGACACAATCAAGTCACAATCGGACAAAGTTTAAAAAAGTGATGCAGGAAACTAGACGGCGCGTTAATCTGGAGTTGGAAAGGTATTTACCCAGCTCATAGGGGTATCGAGCGGGAAGTTAGGGGCCAAGGTGGCAACAGACTTTTTTGGTACGCAGGTACGCAAAGCTGTGCGCCGGGCCGGAATTGACCCGCTCAAAGACAGCGTCGAGCTCAATAACATCATCAACTACGTGCGTGAAGAATACGTAGCGCGCGCAGATGCCGGGCTGGTGCCCAGCGATGTTGATTTAGACCAGCTTTCCCGCCAAATCCGCGCAGAACTGACCGGCGCCGGGGTGCTGCAAGGCTACCTGGACGACGATTCCATTGAAGAAGTTTGGGTTAACGGCCCCGGACAGGTGTTTATTTCGCGCGGTGGACGCAGCGAACTAACCACCACCATCCTCGAAAGCCAGGAACTAGAGCAAATAATCGAGCGCCTGCTGCGCGCTTCGGGCCGGCGCCTAGACTTGTCCAGCCCATTCGTGGACGCCCAACTGCGCGGCGGCGAACGTCTGCACGTAGTGATCCCACCTATCACCGCAGGTAAATGGGCGGTAAATATCCGCAAACACGTAGCTAAAGTCGCGCGCACAGCCGACCTGGTGCGCCTGGGTTCTTTAACTGCCCAAGCTGCCCGCTTTCTCGACGCCGCCGTGGCCGTGGGCTTGAATGTGGTGGTTTCGGGGGCCACGCAGGCCGGAAAAACCACCATGGTGCGGGCCCTCGCGGCCGCCATTCCACCCCAAGAACGGGTGGTGACCTGCGAAGAAGTCTTTGAGCTGGGGCTGCGCAACCGCGACTGTGTAGCTATGCAAACACGCAGCGCCAATATTGAAGATCGCGGTGAAATTCCACTGCGGCGCCTAATTAAAGAATCTTTACGTATGCGCCCTAACCGGCTGCTTATCGGTGAGGTGCGTGAAGCTGAAGCCCTGGATTTGCTGATCGCCATGAACTCGGGGCTGCCCTCAATGTCCACAATTCACGCTAATTCTGCGCGTGAAGCCGTGGTGAAACTATGCACTTTGCCGCTGCTGGCTGGCGAAAACGTCTCTGCCGCATTCGTTGTGCCCACGGTAGCTAGCTGCGTGGATTTGGTGGTGCATTTAAACCAGGATCGCAGTGGCAGGCGGCGCGTAGAAGAAATCGCTTCACTTTCAGGTCGCGTTGAGAATGGTGTGATAGAGCTTGCCAGTGTCTATAAAACCGATAGCGACGGCGTGCTGCGTCGGGGGCTAGGGGCGCCTGATGCACAGCGCTTTAGCCGCGCCGGTTTTGACCTAAGTGAGCTACTGCGACAGGAGCGCCCATGGGGATAGTCATAGGCCTGATATTTGCGCTGGGGTGTTTAAGCATTCTGGCCGCGTGCACTTCGGAACCTAATCCACGCCTAACGCGCCTAAACGAAGCCATGGAACGCAACTTGCGTCAAGCCGGGGTAGGTAAAACCTCGCCAGCTACTTTTAGTGCAGGCTGCCTGGTGGGGGCGCTGGTGGTGGGCCTGGTCTTTTTAGGTGTCAGTGGAGCTTGGCCGATTGCTTTAGCATTTGCGCTAATCACCTTGATCATGCCGGTGGTTTGGATTAACTCTAGGGCCCGCAAACACCGCACTGAGCTGCGCACGCTGTGGCCAGACGCAATTGACACCCTGGTTTCTTCCATCCGGGCCGGGTTAAGCCTGCCCGAAGCCCTAGCTAACTTAGCTGAGCATGGCCCGGTACAGCTGCGCGGCGAATTTGCTGCCTTCGCAGTGGACTATGCGGTTTCCTCCAGCTTTGAAAACTCGCTGGAAGCTTTCAAGCGTCGCAGCGCAGACCCGGTAGCTGACCGCATTGCCCAAGCCCTGGCGCTGGCTCATGAGGTGGGTGGCAACGATCTTTACCAGGTACTACAGTCACTTTCGCAAATGCTGCGCGCTGATTTACACACGCGCGGCGAGCTGGAAGCCCGCCAATCTTGGACAGTTAACGGCGCTAAGGTGGCCGTGGCTGCGCCCTGGATTGTGCTGCTGCTTCTTTCCACTAAACCTAGTGCCGCCAGTGCCTACGCCACCCGCCAAGGTGCCCTGGTGCTACTGATTGGGGCGCTTACCTGCGCGGGAGCCTACTGGCTGATGCTGCGCCTGGGGCGTTTGCATGAAGAACAGCGGGTGCGGTGATGATGCGACAAGTAACTGCACTGGGTTTTGTTATCTGCGCCTTGGGTTCTAGCGGGGTATGGCTGATTTACCGCGCCCTTTTCCCTTCCCCACCTACCTTGGCTAGCCGCGTGGAGCCCTATGTGCATCTACGTAAACGTAGCGTTAGCGCGGAAAATTCGCGTTCTTTCAGTTCCTTTATGGGGGCCCTGGTGGCGCAGTTGGGGCGGGCGGTAGAAAATACTGGTTCCTCCTCTGGTTCGGTGCGTCGTCGGCTAAACCGCATTAACAGCCCCCTGAGCGTGGAGGATTTCCGCCTGCAACAGCTGGCCTGCGCTGTGGCCGCGCTGGTAGCTACCATCGCCTTTGGGGTGGGGGCGAGCCGTTTCACCCATGTGGCCCCGCTGGGGGTAGTGGTGTTGGCGTTGATCGCAGCGGTTGTGGGACTGTCTGCACGCGACTGGTACCTGAGCGTTAAAGTACGCCGCTACCAAAAGCAGCTGGTGGATCAGTTGCCTGACACGGTAGAGCTGTTGGCCCTGGCGGTGGGGGCGGGGCTGAGTCCGCAAAACGCGATTGAGCGCGTATGTATGCAGTCCAGCGGGCCTATGCATGACCAGCTGCAAGCCACCTTGTCGCAGATGCGTGCCGGTAGCCGCTTGGCTGTGGCTCTGGAGGATCTGTCTGAACGCAATCAGTTGCCGGCCCTAAGCCGCTTTTGCCAGGCCATGATTGTGGCTATTGAACGCGGCACGCCTATGGCTGAGGTGTTGCGCGCCCAAGCCTATGACGCGCGTGAAGCTGCCCGCCGTGCCCTGATGGAGGAGGGCGGACGTAAAGAGATCGCCCAAATGGTGCCGGTGGTTTTCCTAGTGCTGCCGGTAACGGTGGTGTTTGCGCTCTACCCGGGATTGGCGGTGTTGCACTTTAAGCTGTGAAATTTACGCCCGTCTCAAGGCGGGGCGGGCGCACCCATAAAGAAATTCAAAGGAGAATGACTGATGAAAAACATGGTAGTTAAGGCTGCCTCAAAGCTGCGCGCGCTGCGTGGGGCCGTTGGCTCCCAGCGCGGTGATGTGCCCGGCTGGGTACTGGTCACCTTGATGAGCGCCGGTTTGGTGGTGGCGTTGTGGACTGTTGCCGGCAAGGTACTTGTGGAAGTGTTCAACAATGCCATCTCTAAAGTCGCTGGCATGGGTTAACGACCAGCTGCGCCAGGTTTTCGGGCTACATCCGGTTTCCCAGGCGTGCCAGGCTTTCCGGTTGCGCCAAGTGCGCGCTAACCAGGGCGGCTCTAACCGGGTAGTGCACTCTAACCAGGCAGGCTCGGTGCTGGTGGAATGGTCGCTAGTGGCGGTGCTGGTCATGGCAGTAACTGCGGCCTTGCTACAGCTGACGCTTAGCCTGTACGTGCGCAATATTTTGGCCGACGCCGCCTCCGACGCCGCCCGTCACGCTGCGTTGGTGGGGGCCAGTGACGCTGAAGCCAATGCGCGCGTACAACAGCTATGCCACGGGGCTTTGCGTGCCAACTACCCGACTAAATCTGAGGTTTCTCACCTGCAACGCGGCTCAGTGTCGCTGGTACAAGTGCAGGTCAGTGCCCCTTTACCGGTGATTGGCTTATGGTCTCCCACGGGTAGCGTGGTGGTGCGCGGCCATGCGGTTGACCAGCGTAGCTATCAGCGTTAGGGGCTCGCATGCGCAAGCTAGATTTTCAACGCGGCAGTGCCACAGTGGAATTTATTGGTTGGACCGCCATAATCGTGATCCCACTGGTGTATTTCATTATTTACCTGTCGTATCTGCAGGCCACGGCGCTGGCTTTAGAGTCGGCGGTGCAGGCAGCTGGTCAGGTGGCTATGCACGCACGCACCCCGGAACAGGTTTCGCAGGCCTACACCGCCGCCCAACTGGCCTTGGATGATCAAGATGTGCAGGCTGATGCCCGCCAAGCCATGCACATTAGTTGCCTTAGCCCAGGTTGCGGCGATGGGCGCGTGAGCATTTCGATTAGCGCCAAAGTGGCCCTGCCGGGAACTGGCCGGGCAGGTCAGGGCTTAGCTCCAGTGAGTTTAAGTGCTACTCGGCAGGTGCAGCTAGCTGATACACGCGGCTGGAAAGGGGCTAAATAATGCGCACCTTACACTGTCAAGTGCCCTCTCGAATGCGCCGGGCCTGTGCCAGCCAGTCCGGCAGCACCATGCTGCTAGGAATTGGGGTAGGGGCAGTGGTGTTGGCTTTGATCCTGATTTTGGCTACTGCCACTGCGATTTACCTTGACCTTAAACGCCTAACCTACCTGGCCGACAACTGCGTGGCCTTAGCGGCCCGTGAAGTTGGCAGTGAGGGTCAGCTAGATGCGCTTGCCGCCCAAAAAACAGCCAGCTCGTGCGTGGCACAGCAAGGCAGTGACCCTAATGGCCCTTTGGCTGGTTCGCGCCTTAGCTCAGTTAGTCTTACTGGTTTAAGCGTGCAGGGAGACAAGGTGCAGGTGCAGCTTTCGGCCCGCACCAGCCCGGCCCTGATTCCTTGGGGGTTGCTGCCTGCCAGTGGCTTTAACCTGCACGCTAACGCCTCTTCTCACCTCAGTTTGCTCCAGTAAGGCTCGACGGCGCCCGGCCCTAAATAACCTGTCCGGCACGCATACGTACCACCCGATCGCACTGGGCCGCCTCAGAGGAGTAGTGGGTGGAAATCAAAATCCCCACCCCACTGGAGGCCAACTGACGCAGATACTGCCAAAGCCGCAGTCGGGCTAGCGGATCCATACCGGAAGTAGGCTCGTCCATAATCAGCAGCTGCGGAGCGTGCATAGTGGCGTTCATACAGGCCAACATGCGCCTAGTAGACAGTGGCAAGTTAGCTACTGGGTTGCTGCCAAAACTGCTGGCCCACCGGCCCACCTGGGTGGGGACCTGGCACTGATACTGGCGCGCATTGAAAATCAAGTTTTCACTTGCGCTCAACGATGGCGCCAAACCCACAAACTGGGGTACGTACCCTAAATGCTTGCGCGCCTGCAGGCTGCCGGGGCGTTGGTCCAGCACGCTAACCTGGCCTGAAGTGGCTGCTTCCAACCCCAAAATAATGCGCATACTGGTGGATTTACCGGCGCCGTTAGCGCCAATTAAACCCACAATTTCACCCGGCGAGACAGCAAAAGACACGCCTTTAAGAGCCTCAAAATCGCCAAAGCGTTTGCGCAGTTCCTGCACGCTAATCAAGTCCTGCGCTTTGGGGGAGGGGGCCGTTGCTGACTTGCCGCTGCCTGCCTGGGTTGAGCTGGCGGGCTGTGCCTGGGTTGAGCTGGTGGGCTGCGGCTGGGTTGAGCTGGTGGGCTGTGCGGGGGTTGAGTTGCTAGTCCCTGCCTTGCCTGATTGGCCTAGCTCTGCGCTAAAACCTTGCCAATCAGAGCTGGCTTGGGTGGAAAGCTGCCAGGCAATACAGGCCCGCTCTAGAGGCGCGCTGCGCTGCCAAGGCTCGCCCAAGCCAGCCACAGTTTGCTCATCAAGCTTGGGTGCACAGGCAATTAGCTGCTTAGCGGTGCCGGTGGCCATCACCCGTGAGCCCAAAGTCAAAATAATTTGGCTAGAGTCTTCAGCCTCATCAATATAGGTGGTGGCCACCACCACCGTGGCGCCCCGGGCCGCTTCAGCCTTAATTAAAGACAAAATAGCTGTACGTGAGTCAGGATCAACCCCGGTAGTGGGCTCATCTAGTACCAGCAGCTGCGGCTCAGGTAGGGCCGCCATAATCACGCCCAACTTTTTACGCATTCCCCCAGAGAGGTTACGGGCCAGACGGTCAGTGAAACGATCCAGGTCAGCTGCCTTTAACAGCTGCTGGGCGCGGGCGTCGTCGTAATGACCAAAAATTTTTGCCACAAAACGTAAGTTCTCGGCCACGCTCAAATTAGGCCAGGTACCCGAATCACTAGGCATATAGCCAATCTGGGTGGACTCGGGCAGGTCGCTGACCTTGCCTTGGGTGGGGCGACGACGGCGGTTAAGCAGCGCTAAGATCGCATCCTTAGCACTAGCGCCGTCGCCAATGATGCTGCTGACGCTAGCGGGAGCAAAAGTAAGGCAGGTACCCTCCAGGCCTAAGCAGCGCACATTTTCAAAACTAATCATGGCTAACCCCTTAAATGCTGCGCAGCGAACGAGCCAGGCGGGCCGTGGCCGCCCCGAAAAGTAGTACGCATTGCAGCGCCATAATGCTAAGCGGCAGCCACAGTTGCGCGGCGTTAGAACCGTTAAGCATCACCCCGCGCGAAACCTGCACAAACCAGGTCAGCGGCAGTAGATAGCCGATGCAGCGCACCCAGGTGGCCATAGATTCCAGCGGGAAAACCAGGCCCGAAAGCAGTGTTTGGGGAATGATGGTCATAATCGCCATTTGCACCGCCTGCGCCGTGGTCTGCGAAACTGTGGAGATCAGCACTCCCAGCCCTAACACCACGCCCAGGAACAGCACCCCGGCCAGCGCAAATAGCCACAGCTGTCCGTTGAAGGGAATATCGAACAGGTACACGCCGGCCAGCGCCACCGCGCTCATATCTACAATCGCCAGCATAAAGTAGGGCGAAATTTTGCCGGCAATAATTGAGCGGGCCTTAATCGGCATAACCGCCAGCTGCTCCAGGGTGCCGGCCTCGCGCTCACGCACCATGCCGATAGAGGTGATCAGTGTGCCGATAACCGCCATCACCAGGCCGATTAGACCAGGAATCATCACCCAAGAGGTTTTTAGATCAGGGTTGAACTCCACCTTGATCCAGTTGGTGTTAGTTTCCTGAGCCTGTTTGGCTAGGGCCTGCAGCTTTTGACTTTGCTCCTTAGCGGCTTGGGCGGCTTTAGCGGCTTGGGCGGGGTTAGTGCGTAGCCCCTGCGCGCTTTGCTGGGCTTGGGTGGCGGCGCTGGAAAGCTGTTTTAACTGGGCGCGCATGTCATTTGCCTGCATCTGCACCAGATCTGCCTTGGCGCTTTGGGCGGTAAAGAGTTTGGCGCCGTTTAAGTAGACATCCACCCGCTGGCTTAAGGTTCCCGCCTTGGCTTTGGGGATAACGACGACGTCGCCGCTGGGCGAGCGCAGTAGCTTTTGGGCCTGGGTGGGGGTGGCAGGAGCCGAAGGGTCAGCCACAAAGTTGAATTTGTCGGCTCCCGGTAGGGATTTTAGATAGCTGACAGTTGAGCTGGCCTGGGGGCCGATGACTTTGACGTTGATGTGGTCAACGGAGAAGTTGGCGGCGTAGCCGAACACTAGCAGCAGTAGCAGTGGCAGCATGATGATCATGGCTAGTGTGCGCCGGTCACGTTTGAGTTCTTGAAATTCCTTGATGAATAAGGCCCTCATGGTGTGTTCCTTTGATTGTGTCTGGTGTCCAGTAGGGCAGCAGGCGCGGCATTTCATCGCTTGATGAAAATATTAAGATATTTCATCAACTGTGGAAATACTTGCTCTGTAATGTGACGCGCTATACGGTAGGGACGTGACTTCAGCAGCTAACGCCGTCGGGGGAGCCAAACGTGGCCCGCGCAAGGGTGGGGTAGATAAAGAACAAATTTTGGCTGCCGCACGCGAAGAATTTGCGCTGCATGACTACAAAGGCACCACCATGCGCTCAGTGGCGCGCCGGGCCGGGTGTGATGCCAAGCTGATTCACTACTACTTTGGCTCCAAAGATGAACTGTTCGCTGAAGCTATCTCGCAGGTAATGGAATCGCTGCAGATTGCCCAGTGGTGGGTAAGTCAAGCCGAGGAAGGTGGGGGTGGGGGAACGCAGGTACTGCGCCAGCTGCTGAACTTTGTGGAAACTAATGAATCGGGGCCAGCTTATGTGGCCATGGTGCGCGCACTATCTTCTGACGAGCGGGTGCGACAAATGTTTCTAGACCGCATTACATTGCGCGTAGCTCTGCCAACATTTACCAGTTTGGGTTTAGATCAGGTGCCAGTGCGCATGAATCTAATTACCATCCAGCTTTTAGGCCTAATAAGTGTGCGCTACATCATGAAGTTTGAGCCTCTAGCCTCAATGCCAAGAGATGAAGTAGCTGCCCTGGTGGGGCCAACGTTAGATCGGTATATGTCTCCAGACCTATTTACTAAGTAATAAAACTGCCCTGCCAATATTTTGGCAGGGCAGGCATCAGCGGATGCTTTGAATAGATTTTAGGCGGCTACCGGCAGGTCAAGCTCGCTGTTGCGACGGCGCAGCTTTGCGGCCTGACGCTTGGCTAGCTGCTTCATATAAGCGCGCTTAACAGTGACAACCGTGTATACGCCCACTGCCAGGAAGAACAGGTTGGCTACAGCCGAAGGCCAAGCGTTTACGTAGGCGCAGTTGATAATCAGCAAAATCGCACCCGACATGTTCAGAGCGTTGTACTTTAGGGAATCGCCGGCCCACACGCCGCGCGCCACTAGGAAGTAGGCGGCTACAAGAGCTAGGGAACCGATCCAGCCGATAACGGCGACGCTGATGTCAACAAGGGAAGTCACGCAGATATTTTTACGCGCTTTTAGAGTGAAGATCAATTAAATAAAAACGCATTGGGTATGTAGAATTACTTCATGCAGTTGGATCCGCGACGCATGGCTATTCTGCTGGCTGTATATCGTAACGGTGGAATTGTGGCAGCCTCCGATACTTTGCGCATTTCCCCCAGTGCTATTTCGCAGCAGATCAGACTATTAGAGAAAGAAGCCGGGGTACAGCTGCTAGAGCGCACGCCCCGGGGTGCACAATTAACCAGTGCCGGTCGACTGCTAACCGACGCTGCTGAACGCATAGAGGCTGAAATCACAGGGGCACAGCGTGAGTTGTTAGCCTCCAGTGGCCAAAGCGTGACCGGTATAGTGCGGGTGGGCTCATTCCAAACCGGTATTTTGGCGCTGCTACTGCCGGTACGTGAACAAATCAGCCAGCTGCATCCAGGTATTGAACTACGCATTTACGAGCTTGATGATGCAGTTTCTCGCCGGCGCCTGCGCAGCGGTGAGCTAGACATGATGCTACTAGAGGCAGATGAATCAATTACTTTTACCCCCACCCGCTCCACCAAAGACATTCCCCTAACCTCAGACCCCTGGGTGCTGGCAGTGCCCCCACACCAGCCCGTGCCGACCTCACTTAGCGAGCTAACTAAACTCAACTGGCTGGATATGGATATTTCGACGGCGGGCGGTGCGGCCATGCGGCGCCTAGAGGGGGCCCTGGGTCATCGCTTTAACTCCACCCATGAAATCAACGACTACTCCACTGGGCTAACCATGGTGGCGCAAGGCTTGGGTTACTGCCTGGTACCCCATCTGGCTCTAGGTAGTTTCCCTGCACCTGCCGGAGTTGTCCTACACCACCTAACTGGACTAGGCGGACGCAAAGTGGTGCTGCGCCATCGGGCCACCCGTCTAGAACCAGACGCCGCCGCCAGTGAAGTAATCCGCCTACTAACGGCGAAAGGACACTGACGACGGCGCCTAAAGCTAGGCTCAGTGGGTTTTGATCAGGAAGTGGCTACAGCTCCAGTAAGCACCAGCACCACAATCACCGCACCCAAAATCACGCGGTAGATCAGGAATGAGGTGAACTTGTTGGAGGAGACGAACTTGAGTAGCCAGGCGATAGTGGCATAAGCGACGATGCCCGAAACCACGGTACCCAAAATGGTGGGGCCCCAACCAATGTCAGAAGAGATATCTTCACTGGCGGTAACGGCCTCCAGTAAACCTGCGGCCACCAGTGCCGGAATACCCATGAAGAAAGACAGACGAGTAGCAGTTACGCGGTCAAAGCCACGGAACAAGCCCGCGCTGATGGTGGCGCCAGAGCGAGAAATACCCGGGAAAATCGGGGCCAAAGCCTGGAACAGACCAATGATCAGCGCGTCCATAATGGTCACCTGGTTCATGGAACGGTCCAGGTTCTTCTTACGGTCAGCCAGCCACATAACCAGTGACCACACCACTAGCGCGGCGGCAATAATCCACAGGCTACGTGAAGTGGTTTCAATGAAGTTCTTCAGCGCCAGGCCCAGCACAGCCACCGGGATGGAGCCCACAATAATGCCCCAACCCAGGGTGTAGTCGGGGTCAGCGCGGTGCTCCTTGTTGCGCAGGCCGCGAATCCAGGCCGTAGCAATGCGTACGATGTCAGACCAGAAATAAACTACGGCAGCGAGGATCGCGCCAATCTGGATGATAGCGGTAAACGCGGTCATACCAGCAGAGTTGATCTGGTAGCCCAGCAGTTTTTCCACGATGTTGAGGTGTCCGGTGGAAGACACCGGTAGGAATTCGGTGATGCCCTCAATCACGCCTAGGATGATGGCGTCGATCCAGTTCATGTAAAGGTCCCTCTGGTCAGATAAATATTTGCTTAGGTAACTCTAGCGTGCTTCCAGCGTTATAGCCGTGGCCTTGATAACTGCAAACAGACTAGTGCCCACCTCGATGCCTAATTCTGCAATGGCGGCGGCGGTTAGGCGGGTGCGTAAACGCTGCCCATCAGCTAGGCGCAAGGACAAACTTACTACCGCGCCGTCGCCATCCAAACTGCTAACGCTCACCGGGATAACGTTACGCGGTGAACCTTTAGGTTGCTGCGGGTAAAGCGCAATAGCGTCGGAGTTAATAAGCGCAACCGCCTTGGCGCCCATCTGCCAGGCTGGTTCGTCGGCGTTGGCTTGGGGCCACTGGGCCAGGCGCAGACTCAGACCCTTACCAAGCTTGAGCTGCGGGGTGGACTCGTCCCCAGCCAAAGTGCCGTTTAGCAGGCTGGCCCCCGTTAGGCTGGCAACAAACTCGGTGCTGGGGGTGGAAAGGATCTCGGTGGTGGGGCCTTGGGTGATCAGTTTCCCGGCGTCCATGACGGCGACGGCGTCACTCAGGGAGGCAATATCTACCAGGTCGTGGCTGACCATCACCACAGTGATAGCACGGGTACGGGTGCGCTCACGTATCCGTGCGCGCAGCTGGGAGCGGGCCTGCACATCCAGGGCCGCCATGGGTTCATCGAGCACCAGCACTCGGGGACTAGTGGCCAGGGCACGGGCTAAGGCCACTCGGGCGGCCTGACCACCTGAAAGCTCGCCGCCTTGACGGTAAGCCAAGTGGCTGGCTCCCACTGCGTGCAGCTCCTGCCAGGCGCGTTGGCGGGCACGACGGCGTCCTTGGCCCTGGCAACGCGGGCCAAAAGCCACATTGTCTAGCACACTCATATGGGTGAAAATCCCAGGGTTTTGCGCCAACAGTGCCACAGGACGTTTACCGGGGGAGACGAAAGTGCCGTGCCAGCCGGGCTCATCAAGGGTTTTGTCAGCAATTTTTAGATACCCCTGAGTGCGTAGCAGGCCGGCAATCATTAAACACAGGGTGGATTTACCACAGCCATTAGGGCCAATCAGAGTCAGGAACTGGCCGGGGCTAACCTCTAGGCGGGCATTATCAATTGATCGCTCAGGCAGCTTAGCCACCAGTTCAAGCTTGGAGCCAGGGGCGGCGGGGGCTGCTAGCTGGCTTGGCTTACTGTTGGCAGCGCCAGTTTCATCAATCTTTTTGAACAGCTGACGCTCAGCCCAGGTGCGCAGGCGGTAAATCCAGCCGCCAGGCAGCGCCGTCAAGCCCACCACAAGCGCGGAAGTAACCACCAACACCACTGCCAGAGCCATGGCAGTATCCGCATCAGATTCGCGTTCCAAATAGATAGCTAACGGCATAGTGCGGGTAGTGCCCTCTAGCGAGCCCGCAAAAGTCAGCGTGGCTCCAAATTCACCCAGCGCGCGTCCCAGCGCCAAGGCGGTGCCGCGCGCCAAAGCTGGAGCCACCAAAGGCAAAGTGATACGCATTAGCACCGTTAAAGAGCCTGCCCCCAAGGTGCGGGCCATGCGTTCAGCCTGACGCTCACGGCTGCGTAAAGCCGCTTCCAAAGTGACCACCAAAAACGGCATGGACACAAACACCTGGGCTAAAACCACTGCCGTCGTCGAAAAAGCGATAGAAATCCCGGCTTCTTGCAGGCTAGGACCCAGCCAACCCCGGCGCCCAAAGGTGGCCAGCAGTGCAATACCGGCCACAACCGGGGGCATGGTCATGGGCAGCACCACCAC
>ERZ1699261.60-NODE-60-length-28580-cov-5.225073_pt1 | contig 28580 bp, 28 predicted proteins | sample MGYA00581524_ERZ1699261 | MGnify/ENA primary metagenome ERZ1699261 (study PRJEB42319, sample SAMD00040338) | human oral metagenome | material: saliva | host: Homo sapiens | study: EMG produced TPA metagenomics assembly of PRJDB4115 data set (Metgenomic analysis of... | reverse complement strand
GTCTTGGGCAGGCCCACGACGGTCAGGTGGTAGTCGTGCTCCTCCAGGTAGGCAGCAAGGTCGGCGGCCGTCGTATTGGTGTCGTCGCCACCGATGGTGTGCAGGACATCAACGCCGTCGGTGCGCAGCTGCTCGGCAGCCTTCTGCAGCGGATCCTCATCCTCGGCGACGAGGCCGCGCTCGACCAGGTTCTTCTTGTTCGTCAGCTTGACGCGGGAGTTACCGATCGGGGAGCCGCCGTAGCGGTGGAGGACGGCAGCGTGCTTACGAGCCTCCTCATCCACCAGCACGTAGTTGCCGGTGAGCAGGCCGTGGTAGCCATTCTGGTAAGCGATGATCTCAACGGAGGGATCAATTTCGTTGTAGCGCTCGATGAGTCCACCGACGGCGGAGGACAGGCACGGGGCGAAGCCACCTGCGGTCAGCAGGGCAACACGACGGACCGACATGAATGTCACCTTTCTCAGGTTGGTTAGGTACGGCCCCGCGCAGATAGACGAGCCGCGACACCCCGGCTGCCCGATGGGGCTGCCTAGTGCATGGACCCGCGCGTGAGCAGGGCACAGTTCATTCTACCTGGCCCGTGTCACGTTTCGCCAAGGACGCCCGTCCCACGGAACGATGCTGAAGCATCGTCCCGCGAGAGGCGATTACTTGGAGGAATCCTCCTTGTTCTCCTCCTCCGACGGTTCTTCTTCGGGAGCGGTCGGCACGGGCACGTCGGGAGCCGTGCGTCCGCCCGGGGCGGGGCGGCCGTTGGAGGGAACCGGCCCCTCGAATGCGCCCTCGGCTGCCAGCTGGGCCTTGACATCCGCGGCGTACAGGTCGACGTACTCCTGACCGGACAGCAGCATCAGGTTGTACATGATCTCATCGGTGATGGCGCGCAGCACGTAGCGGTCCTTGTGCAGGCCCTTGTAGCGCGAGAAATCGAGGGGTTCACCGATGACCATTCCAATGTTGGTGCGCGAGGGGATCTTCTGGCCGATCGGCTGGGCAGCGTGCGTGCCGATCATGGCAACGGGGATGACGGGCGCGCCAGACAGGAGCGCCAGGCGGGCGACACCTGTCTTGCCTCGGTAGAGGCGACCGTCGGGGCTACGCGTACCTTCGGGATAGATACCGAAAAGCTCGCCCGAGCGCAGGCGCTTGAGTCCGGCGTTGAGCGCAGCCTCGGAGGCGCGTCCGCCGGTGCGATCCACGGGGATGGTGCCGACCGCACGCATGAACTCCTTGGTCATCCAGCCCTTCACACCGGTGCCGGTGAAGTAGTCGGCCTTGCCCATGAAGACGACTTCGCGGTCAAGCATCATGGGCAAGAACACGGAGTCCCACACGGCATTGTGGTTGGAGGCCAGGATGGCGGGTCCCTCGGCGGGGACGTTTTCCTTGCCTCGAATCCACGGGTGATACGCAGCCTTCAGAACGGGACTGCCGGTCGCTTTGAGTGCCTGGTAGAACGCCACTGTGACTCCTCAATTGTCAGCGGGCGCGCGGGCGCGCGTTCGAATTAGTATCAACTCTATGACGAAAGAGACTCACGTGCGCAATTGTTCAGGAAGCATCGCGCCCGTGGGGTCGGACAAACGCTATGCTCGCGAGCTTGTTTCTGACACATTGTCTCGTAGTGCGAGACCGGAGGTTCAGCTGAGCCTCGACGCTGTGGGTACCCCGGCCTCGGACGGGCACTGGGTGGTCGTCGACCTGGAGACGACGGGTCTGGGCGGCGAAGCGGAGATCACGGAAATCGGCGCGGTGCGTGTGCGAGGCGGGTGCCTTGCCGACGAGTTCTCCTCACTCGCGCGTCCCTGCGCGCCAATTCCCCCGTTCATTACCTCCCTGACGGGCATCACTCCCGCGATGGTCGCCGATGCTGATCCTATCGGCCCGGTGTTGGAACGCTTTCTTGAATGGTCGGGCTTGGAGAGCGAGGATGCGCCTGTGCTCGTCGCTCACAACGCGTCCTTCGACGTCGGGTTCCTGCGCCGAGCGGCGCGCGCGTCGGGGCGTCCCTGGCCGAAGGTCCGGGTTGTGGACACGCTCGGCTTGGCGCGCTTAGCACTGCCCCGTCCGCTCGTGCGCAACAACAAGCTGGGAACCATCGCCTCGTACTTTGGAACCGCGACAGTCCCGGAGCACCGCGCGCTCGGGGATGCGCGTACGACGGCCGAGGTGTTGCTCGGCTTCGTAGACCTCCTGGCCTCGGCGGGCGTCACCGACGTGGAGGACCTGCTGGCCCTCAGCGATGCGGCTCCCTCCCGCCGCCCCGCCACGCCGTCCTTCGTCGCCGAGCTGCCGATCACTCCGGGTGTCTATCACTTCGTCGACGTCTCGGGGGATGCGCTCTACGTCGGGTCGGCCTCGTCCCTGCGCTCGCGCGTGGGCAGCTACTACACGCGTGCGGAGAAGCGCCCGAAGGTCCAGCGCATGGTGTCCCTGGCGACCGGGGTGCGTTCTTTTCCCACTACCTCCGTGCTGGAGGCGCGCGTGCGGGAGCTGCGCGACATCGCGGCACTGGCACCGCCATACAACTCAGCGTCGCGCAGGCAAGCCAATCAGCACTGGGTCGTGCGCGAAACAGATCGTGCCGTCGTGGTCCCCCGCGTCGGCCTCTCTGAGCTACCCCGGGCACTCGGCCCCTTCGGCACGCGTGCGCACGCTTCGCGGGCGGCGAGCGCGATCATGCGGGCGCTTTCCGAGAGCGAAGACGCGCAGGCCCCCTCTTTCATCGACGAGGCCGTGGCCGCTTCGTCGCTCACCGTTCCCGAGGCCCTCACCGCGGTCATGACGCGCCTTGGTGCCCAGGGCCTCTTCAAGTCGGCAGCCCGCGCGCGCGACGAGCTCGGTGCCTACATGACGGGCGTTGAACACGCGATGATGCGCCCGATCCTGGCTGCACCGCGCATCGTGTGGGGCGCGCGCCGAGACGCGGGTGAACCCGGATGGGTCATGCATGTGGCGTCCTATGGGCGCTACATCAATTCGGTCGTGGTGCCGCCCCGAACCGACCCCGCTGCATGGATCGAAGTCCTGACATCGACGCCTGTGCTCGAGGTCGATGGACTCGCGGCACAGGCAGCATCATGGTCGGAGAGCGCGCTCATCTGCGCCGAGCTGAGCGAGCCGGGCACGCGCCTCATCGCGTGGGAGTCTCCCCTGCCGTGGGCGGCACCGATGCTCAGTCCCCTACGCGACGGGCGGCTGCGTGAACTCCTCGCTCACGCAACCACCCATCCGTATGAACGCTCGCGCGCGTAGGCGCAAACAGGCTGTTAGGCGTTGGACGCGGCCACCCAGCGCTCAACCAGGCGTGCTCCGACACCGTCCGCGAGAGCAGCAAGACCGCGATCAACCGCGACGCGCATGCGCTCCTCAAAGTCGGCGGGACCGACCGGGTTGTCCAGGCCCTCCCAGGCCAGGATGCCCGCACCAACGTTGAGGGCGACGGCGTCGCGCACGGCGTCTGCTCCACCACCCGAGAGGACCTCGCGGGCCACGGCAGCATTCTCAACGGCTTCGCCACCAGCCAGGTCCTCGATGGCCGCCGACGCCATGCCGAGAGCGTCATGAGCGTCGAAAGCAACCTCGCTGACGCGACCGCCGTTCACGATCCACACCTGGTTCGTATCAGTTGTCGTCAGCTCGTCAAGTCCCGTGGTCGCGCCGCGGAAGACAAGGGCGGACAGCACGCGCGACGCGTAGACCCCCGCCATGAGGCGCGCGTTTTCTTCCTTGGCTGCCCCAATTGCGCAGGCTTGCACCTTCGCGGGGTTCGTCAGCGGACCAAGCACGTTGAAAGCTGTGGGGAAGCCGAGCGCGCGGCGCACTGGGGCGGCGAAGCGCATCGACGGGTGCATCTTGTTAGCGAAAAGAAACGCGATGCCGACCTCATCGAAAATGGAGCGCAGCTGATCGACCTCGACGTCCAGGTTGACGCCCAGCGCCTCGATCACGTCGGCAGAACCGGACTTTGACGTGGACGCCCGATTACCGTGTTTAACGAGGGGAATGCCCATCGCGGCCAGCACGATCGCGGACATGGTCGAAATGTTGACGGTCTTGTAGCCGTCCCCGCCCGTACCGACGATGTCGAGGGCGCGGCTGGGCAGGTCCACGCGCTGCGCGTGATCCTGCATGCCATCAGCGAGGCCGTGGATCTCCTCGACCGTGGCTCCCTTGATCGCCATGGCAGTCAGGAAGGAGGCGAGGCGGGCTTCACCCAGCTCACCGCTCATCACCTGGTCCATGAGCCAGTAGGACTGGTCGTAGTCCAGAGCCTCACCGGCGATGAGGGAAGCGATGATCGGACCCCATTCGCGCCGGCTCATCGAGCCGCCCCACGCAAGACCTCGGCGACAGTTTCCTGAAGGATGATCGGGTCAATCGGGTCGGAAACTGTGGCGGTGGCACCGGCCCAGGTGGCCAGCCACTCGTCCTGGGGGCGCGCCGTCAGGAAAATGATCGGGGGAACACCGTCACGGGTCTCCTGGAGATCCTGGGCGACGGACATGCCGCCCTCCTTCTTCGACTCGGCGTCGAGGACGAGCAACGCAAAATCCTGCTGGTCGAAGGCGTCGCGCACGCCGAAACCGGTGGCGGCCTCCACCCATTCAATGCGGGGCGTGTCCTTAGACGCACGCAGACCGATGCCGTTGATGACGGCGGTGCGCTTGTCCTTATCGTCGCTGAAAACCAAGATTCGAACGGTTTCGTCGCTCATGGAAGCTCTCCTTGCGTGTGTGGCGTAAATAGACGCGTTGGCCACATTCTAACGGGTTGCGGGCGGCTCCCCCACTGGGAGCCGCCCGCAACCGTTGACTGGAATCAAGTCGGAGTCAATTACTCCATCGAGGACACGCCGACGATGTCGACGATCATGACGCTCGCCTGAGCCGAAGCGCCCGACTGCCCGCCTGCGCCAGGAATCGGGGTGACCAAGAGGAGACGGGAACCAACCGTGTACCCGGCCAGACCGGCATCGGTCACGGGAGCTTCTTCAACCGCCTGCGCCCAGGTCGACTCAGTCTGTCCCTGCGCTCCGAATCCACCAGCGACCGCCTTGTACAGGAACGTCTGGCCGTTCGCCAGCTCCTCGCCGCTTCCCTTGTAGACCGTGTAGATCTTGCGTTCGGTCGGGACGCTCTGAGACTCGTCGATCGCCAGAGTTGGTTCGACGCCCGCGTCACCGGACACGGTGATACCTGCGGGCAGTTCCTCACCGGTCGCAGTCGCGCCGGTCAGGACAGATGCATCGGCGATCTTCTGAGTGCTCGCTGCCAGAATGTCAACCACGAACACCAGCGTGGAGTTCGCCGGGATCGAAGCGTTTGCCTGGGAACCGTAGCCGAGCGAGGAAGGAATAACCAGCTCGACGCGATCACCGACGTGCGTGTGTGCCAGGCCGTAGCCCCATCCCTTGACGACCTTACTGAGGGGGAACTCGATCGGCTGGCCCCTCTTGTAGGAGGAATCGAAGACGGTGCCGTCCCACAGCGCGCCAACGTAGTTGACCTTCACCGTCGCACCGGGGCACACGAGCGCGCCGTCACCCTGCTTGAGGGTCTTCACCAGGACCTTGTCGGTGGGTTCAGAACCCGTTCCCGCGGCGATGACGGGGGTGTCGTCGCCCGTGACACCGGGGAAAGACCCCTTTCCAGAGCGGTCAACGAACTTCTGCTGGTCCACGGAATCGTCGGTCGCACACGCGGAGTAGTCGATCTCGCTTGCCGAGACGGCGGGAGACGCGGACGACGTCGTGTTGGACGAGGAGGTCAGATCGGTGCAGGCGGAGAGGCCAAGTGCGAGGGCAACAGCGCCGGCGAGGGCGCCGAAGCGGCGCAGGGAGGACATCATGGGTGGGAGTCTCTTTCGGCTCAGTGGAAGGATTCGCCGCAGGCACAGGTGTTCTGGGCGTTCGGGTTGTCGATCGTGAAGCCCTGACGCTCGATGGTGTCAGCGAAGTCAATCGTGGCACCGCTCAGGTAGGGCACGCTCATGCGGTCGACGACGACCTCGACGCCGTCGAAGGAACGGATGGCGTCCCCGTCGAGCATGCGGTCATCGAAGTAGAGCTGGTAGATCAGGCCCGAGCAGCCACCGGGCTGCACGGCGATACGCAGGCGCAGGTCGTCGCGACCCTCCTGCTCAAGGAGGCTCTTCACCTTCGCGGCAGCGACGTCGGTGAGGGTGACCTCGTGGGTGGGAGCCTGAGTTGCTGACTCGGACATGGTGCTCCTTATCGTGCTGAATAGACGTATGCGCTTGACACAGTACTCCCCTGGCTGCGCCCCGCGCGAGAGGTGGAATGCGCGCTTAGCGTAACCACGTGCGCGCAATGCGCCTCCCGGCCTCGCGAAGGGCGACGCGCGCCTCCGTCTCGAAGACGCCATGAAGTCCCCATTCGGCGCGCTCCACATGGGACAGGCTGGAACGGACGGTGCAGCCGACGACCGGAAGTGCGTGCGCTCCAGCAGCTTTCGTCAGCGAGTCGAGCGTGGACGTAGCCAGCAGCGGCGAGGCCAACTCCGGTTCTGCCACAATCACCAGATCGGCGGACTCTAGCGCTTTATCGAGGATGAGGAGGTCATCGAGCAGCACTCCTGTGGGAACGATGCGCCCGCCGCTGGCGGCGATGATCGCGCCCACGCCGCCCCCCGCTCCGGATCCATAGCCGCGCGCAGGATGACCGACGGAACGCTCGATCAACTGGCGACGCCCCAGCGGCCGGTGCGCGAAGGCCTGCGTCAGCAACCCCGTGAGCGCTGTGTCCTGTTCCTCAATGGGGTTGAGGTCGGGGCCGACCGCGAGCACCGAGTCGAGGCCCAATAGGGGCCGTGGCGTTGAGGCGGCGCACACGAGGTCGGTACCACTGGCTGCGACCAGTTCCTCGGCGCGCGCCAGGGCAGTAGGCAGTGCGTCGCCGCTCACCTCGGAGTCGGCCACGCCGAGCAGGCCCGCCAGGAAACCGAGTCCGCAGTCAGGAGAGGCGTTGTGGCCGCCTTCGACGACGATCCTCGGCTCCCCCAGCACCATCGCCACGCGCTCGCCAGCCTCACGAGTCGAAGCCACGTCGGTGGGGACGCGCACGAACGAGGCCTGGGAGCGTGAGGCGGCCACGGCCTCGTCGAAGGTGGGTCCGGCACCGAACGGAAGGATCGCCGGCTCCGCGTCCGCGCAGCCGGCGAGAATACCCTGGCCGATCTCCCCCAACGCGACGCCGGTCGGTAGGAAGGGACGCGCCCCATCCCACCGACCGGCTATGACGACTCGCCTCACAGGGAGGCCAGGCGGGTCAGCAGTAGCGCCTCGGCGAGGATCGCGGCCTTCAGATCCGGGATCGACTGCGACTCGTCCTCGGAGTGCGCGTTCGTCAGCGGATCCTCAACGCCCGTGACAACGACCTGCGCGCCCGGGAAGATACGCTGGAAGTCCGAAATGAACGGGATCGAACCGCCCACGCCAATGTTGACGGAGGGCACGCCCCACGCCTCGGTCAGGCACTCGTGCAGAGTCTTCGTGACCAGAGAGTCCATGTCAGCCTGGTAGCCGGCACCTGCGTCCTCGCACGTGACCTCGACGCGCGCGCCGAAGGGAACATGGGAGAGCAGGAAGTCGGCCAGCTTGGCCTGCGCCTGCGTGGGGTCCACGCCCGGCACCGTGCGCATCGACAGACGGAAGCGCGTGTGCGGGGCAATCGTGTTCGACGCGTTGGAGACAGGGCGGGCATCAAAACCGATGACGGAGATCGACGGCTTCGTCCACATGCGGGCCGCGATATCACCGGAACCAGCCAGCTGCAGGCCCTCAACCATTCCTGCTGCCTCGCGCAGTTCCTCCTCCGGCCAATCAACGTCCGCGTGATCCGAGCCGCCCAGCCCCGGCACCGCAACGTCGCCCTTTCCATCAAAGAGAGACGCAATCAGCATCGAGGAAATCGCGACCGAATCGAGCAGGGGGCCACCAAAAGCACCCGAGTGCACCGCGTGATCCGCGACCGTGACGTCAACCGTCACGATAGCGTTGCCGCGCAGCGTCGACGTGACGGCGGGTTCGCCCGGCTTCCAATTCGACGAGTCCGTCACGACGATGACGTCAGCGGCGAGCTCATCCTTGTGAGCATCCAGGAAGGCAGTGAAGGACGGAGAGCCGATCTCCTCCTCACCTTCGATGAAGACAACAACGTTGACGGGCAGGTCCGTGCCCAGGATGGACAGCGAACCCAGGTGGACGGTCACGCCAGCGCCGTCGTCGGAGGACCCTCGACCGTAAATGCGATCACCGCGCACCTCAGCCTTGTAGGGATCCATGCTCCAACGGCTCAGCTCACCCACCGGCTGCACGTCGTGGTGGGCGTACAGGAGGACGGTCGGTGCTCCCTCAATGTGGGGCGTGTGGGCGACAATGGCGGGCTTGCCCTCCGTGCCATCCTCGGCCGTCTCGCGCAGGACCTTCGCAGCCAGGCCCAGGGCCTCAAAACGCTCCCTCAGATGCTCAGCACTGCGCTCCAGGTCAGCTGCGTGAGCCGGGTCCGACGACACCGACGGAATAGCGACCAGCTGCGTGAGTTCCTCCAGGAGAGACGGGAAAGCAGCCTCGAGGCGCTCCCTTAAAACGGACGTCGACAATTCATGTGAAGTTTCAGCCATACGCACAGGGTAGACCATGATAGTGCACGGCGGGGGGCCTATCGGCTAGCCTTGGAGCGTGTTTGGACGAAACAAAAACAACAGCGACGAGACCTCGACGACCGTTGAGCCTGTCTCGACCACGCCCGGCGGCAAAAAAGGTCGCCCCACGCCGAAGCGCAAGCAGGCCGAGGCCGCCCGCCTTCACCCCCTCGTACCCGCCGACCGCAAGGAAGCAAAGCGGGCAGCGAGGGCGGCGCGCAACGCCCGCTGGGAAGCCGAACAGCGCGCCCTGGTAACGGGTGATGAGAAGCATCTGCCCGCGCGCGACAAGGGAAGCGCACGCCGCTTTGTGCGCGACTACGTCGATGCCCGTCATTCGTTCTCCGAGTGGGTTCTCCTCGTCATGATGGCCTCCATCATCCTCATCATGATCCTCTCACTCTTTGGCAACACAATCCCCGAGCAGACACAGATCTACATCCTCTACGGCTCCACGATCCTCATGTACGGCTCCTTCATCGTCACCGGCATCGAAGCCATGCTCGTATGGCGTAAGATCAAAGCCGCCTTCACGCAGGAACACCCCCGCGACGAGATCCCGCGCGGCACCGGCTACTACACTTTCTCGCGCATGATCATGCCGCGCCGCTGGCGCTCCCCGCGCCCCCAGGTAGCACGCGGAGAGTTCCCCAAGTAACCCCCGCGGCATTCTCACTCACGGCCCCGCACCCATCCACAGGGTGCGGGGCCGTGACTGTTGTTTCCACAGGCCTGCCGCGTGTCACCCTGCTATCCACAGGGTGGCGCACGCGGCTGGAGTTGAGCGGGTCCAGGGCGCGATCCTGACATACATGCGGCACCAACGCCGCTCCTACCGGAAGGACACCGCCATGCGCGTCTCACTCACGCTCACCGCGACCTCGCAGGTCCACATCGATGACGAGGACACATCGGTGACGCTCCACGCTACCCCCACCGGCGAGGCCACCACGGCCTCGACCGTTCCCACAGACGACCTGACCGATTGGGTCCCCGACTCCGAGCAGGACACCACGGCCTCGGCGCAAACGGAACCCAGCGTCGATTCTCCGTATGAGGATCCCGCCGAGGAGGGACCGGTGCGCGAGGGCATGTACGGGCCCATGCACTGGCTCGACGACCGCCACGTGACGGCGTTGCTCGCTCCCTACATCTGCGAAGGATGGGACACGGGCGACTACGCGCGCTTCGCTGATCTGTCGGGCGAGGAAGCGCGCAGGCTGCGCACGCTCCTGCCTCCGCTCGCACGCGATGACCGACAGAACAACGCTCCGCGCATCTCCGACCTGCTGCGCGCTGCCACCCGAATCGACGGTCTCACGCTCGAAGGATATGTCATCCGCGCTCCCCGCTGGGATGAGCGCGTCAGCATCGACACCGTATGTGTCCCCGAGTCCGCGATCATCGCCCACACCGGACGTCCCATTGACGACGCCTCCTGTCCGGCGTACGAACACTGGCTGACCCTCGCTCAGGTCCTCGGGCTGGGAGCCGACGCCGTCCCTCCCGACGAGATGCGATTCCTCGTGCGAGACGCATCATCCACACGCTGGTGGTGGGCATGGTGGGACTAATCAACTACCCTTGGAGCTATGATCCGACGCGCGTACAACTGGACCTTCCGACACTTCATTTCGCGTTCTGACCCGGAGCAGGCACACCACCTGGGCCTGGGTGCGATCTCCCTCGCAGGGCGCTGCGCTCTCACACGGGGACTCATGCGGGCCACCCTGGGCTACATGGACCCCCTGCGCCGACCGACCCGCACCGTCGGCGGTGTCGAGGTCCCGCTCATGCTGGGTCACCGTGAGCTGCCCTCGCGCCTCGGCCTGGCCGCCGGCATGGACAAGGACGCCGAGGCCGTCCTGGGTATGAGCGCCCTGGGCTACGCCTTCGTCGAGATCGGCACCGTGACGCCGCGCCCGCAGCCGGGCAACGAAGCGCCGCGCCTATGGCGCCTCATGGAGGACCGAGGCCTGCGCAACCGCATGGGATTCAACAACGCGGGCGCGGACGCGGCCGCCGAGAAGTTGCGCGAGCTGCGCTCCGCCCACGCGGGCCGCGCCGCCATCGTGGGCGCGAACATCGGCAAGAACAAGGTGACCCCCGAGGCCGACGCCCCCGCCGACTACGAGTACTGCGCAAAAACGCTCGCCCACTGGGTCGACTTCGTCGTCGTCAACGTCTCCTCACCTAACACTCCCGGCCTGCGTGACCTGCAGTCGGTCGACCACCTGCGCCCGATTCTCCAGGCCGCACGCCGCGGCTGCGAGGCCGGCGCACCCGACCGCGTCATGCCCCTCTTCGTCAAGATCGCACCCGACCTGGCCGACGAGGACATCGTCGCCGTCGTCGAGCTGACGAAGGAACTGGGCTTGGCGGGCGTTGTGGCCACGAACACGACGATCAACCACGACCTGGGTGAGGGCGGCGTCTCCGGCGCTCCCCTGCTGCCCCGCGCACTCGAGGTGGTGTCCCTGGTGGCGCGCCACCTCGACGAGGAACAGATTCTCATCGGTACGGGTGGCATCTCCTCCCCCGAGGACGCGCTGCGCATGATCGGCGCGGGTGCCGACCTAGTCGAGGCCTTCTCCGCCTTCATCTTCGAAGGTCCGTCCTGGCCGGGCGAGGTCTCGCGCGCCCTCCAGCGCGCCTGAGGACGCCATGATCATCGAGCTGACCGGCGCCGATCTGTCTGCGGATCCGCGCCTGGATGACTACACGCGCCTCAAAGACGTCAAACTACGGTCGAAGATCGAGCCAGAACGCGGCCTGTACATGGCCGAATCCGCCAACGTCATCGAACGGGCCATCCAGGCGGGGCACCGGCCCCGATCCTTCCTGATGTCGGCACGGTGGCTGGAATCCCTGATGCCGCTCATCGAGCGCGCCACGGGATCCGGCGACGGCGCTGACGTCCCGGTCTTTGTGGCCGAGGAAGACGTCCTGGAACACATGACGGGCTTCCATCTGCACCGCGGCGCTCTGGCCGCCATGCAACGCCCCCTCCTTCCCTCCCTTCAGGAGCTGCTGGCCACTGCCCGAGATGGCGCACCCGCACGACGCGTCGTCGTCCTGGAAAACCTGGTCGACCACACGAACGTGGGCGCGGCCTTCCGCAGCGCAGCAGCGCTCGGCGTGGACGCCGTCCTCGTGACCCCGCAGTGCGCGGACCCTCTCTACCGGCGATCCGTGCGCGTCTCGATGGGCACCGTTTTCCAGGTGCCGTGGACTCGCCTGGAATCCTGGCCCGGCGATATCAAGGCACTGCAAGAGGCTGGCTTCACCGTCGCGTCCCTCGCTCTGTCGGACGATTCCGTGTCCCTCGACGACTTCGCAGCGCTGCCCGCCCTCCAAAGGCCGGGCGCGCGCCTAGCGATGGTCATGGGAACCGAGGGCGACGGGCTGGGCAGGCGCACCATCGCCGCCTCCGACTACACCGTCAAGATCCCCATGGACCACGGGGTCGACTCACTCAACGTCGCGGCCGCCTCCGCCGTCGTCTTCTGGGCAACTCGCGGGATTGGGACCTAGGCAACCAACCGCACTCGCTGAGCGACGTACAACGAAACGAGGCCGGAGCTGGACACCCAGCCCCGGCCTCGTACCGTAGTCGTCTCTGCGTCAGCTCAGGGAGTCAACGAGTTCGCGGATAACCTCGACGCACTCTTCCCAACCCGACACGCCGCGCGTCGCGTAGCCGGCGACCTTGACGGGGTAGTCGTTGCCCTCGGGATCCAGGCGGTCGCCGATGAAGAGCATCTCGGAGGCCGGAATCCCCGTCTCCTCGACGAGCTTGCCCATGCCGTAGGCCTTGTCGATGCCACGCGTCGTAATGTCGACCGAAGTCGAGCCACCGCCGCGCACATCCAGCTCCGGCACATCGGGCTGCACCGCATCGCGCAGAGCAGCCTTCTTGGTCCCATCCGGGTCCCACGCGCGCTTCGCATCGAGGGGTGCCTCCTGCCCGAGCGCCGAGAAGGTGATCTGAGAGCCGCGGTCCTCGATGATGTTGCCCCATGGGTTCTCCTCCCACAGGCCAAGCTCGCGGGCATGGCGCTCCAGGGATTCGATGACGCGGGTGGCCACCTCAGGGTCCAGGTCGTGCGCGTAACGCTCGACCCACTGCCCACCCTCGAAGCGGTAGTAGCGAGTGCCGCAGGTCGGCATCAGATGCAGACGCGAGAGTTCCTCGTCAGAGGCATTCAGGTTGTCGAGCACCTGCGTACGGAACTGCCCCATCTGGCCACCGGAGATGATGCACACCTCCACGTGATCCAGCAGCGAGCGCAGCGCCACGTCCATCTGGGGTGGCAGCGGCGACTTCGAGGGGGCCAGCGTATCATCGAGATCAAAGGCAACGAGCTTCACGATTGACACCCTACCGGCTAGCGGCCTGGTCAGCATCGATAGCGCGCTGAGCAGCCTCAGTTTCCTCGTCCGTGGGGACGGGGAGGATCTGCAGCATGACGACAGAAGCGACGAGGCCACCCCACACGAGCAGGATCGTCAGAATCATCAGGGCGATAGCGGGAGCGGTCACTTGGCGCCTCCTTCGGTCGAAGCGGTTTCCTCGGCGTCATCCGCGAGGATCTTTGCAACCGTTGCGTGGGTATCCACCGGGCGGTGCTTCCACGGGATCAGGGTGAAAATCAGTGCGGCAATCACGGCAACCGCGACGGAACCCCAGCCGAAAATGAGTACGTAGCCGCTCGGATACTTCCCGTAACCGTGCATCAGCAAGTCGACGATGGACATCGCCATCATGATGAAGAGGACGAGTGGGATGACGATCCCGACGAGGGGCTCCCAGGGCTTGGGAACCTTCACGCTGGACACCGAGTTCAGGTGGGCGCGCAGCACTCCGAGGCGAGGGCCGGCGACAGCGCACAGGACGGCGAACATGATCGCCGAGGAGACCACACCAACCGAGTTGATGAAGTTGTCGACGATGTCGAGGTTGTTCAGACCCGAGCGGGTGCCGAAGAGCACCAGGGAGATAACGGTCGCGGGAACACCAAGAACCAGCGCCGAGCGGGCGGGCGACCAGCCGAACTTGTCCTGGAGGCCGCCGGAGACGACCTGGAGGAGGGAGAGCAGCGAAGTGACGCCCGCCAGGACCAGGGAAGAGAAGAAGAGGACGCCGAAGAGGGGGCCACCGGGCATCATCGAGATGATCTTCGGGAAGGTCACGAAGGACAGGATCGGACCGGTCAGGCCCTCGACCTCGGACACGCTCACGCCACCCTGGTGGGCCATGAACCCGACGGCGGAGAACACGCCGATGCCAGCGAGGATCTCGAAGGACGAGTTCGCAAAGCCGGCGACGAGCGCTGTACCGGTCAGGTTCGACTTGCGCTGGAGGTAGGAAGCGTAGGTCAGCATGATGCCAAAGCCCACGGACAGCGAGTAGAAGATCTGCGCGAAGGCGGCCAGCCACACCTTGGGATCGACGAGCGCGCCCCAGTTCGGGGTGAAGAAAGCGTTGAGGCCCTCGACCGCGCCGGGAAGGAAGAGGGCACGAACGACGAGCGCGAGGAACAAGATGACGAGGAGGGGCAGGAAGATCTTGTTCGCCGCTTCGACGCCCTTGGACAGGCCGCGTCCGATCACAAAGAGGACGAGAATCCACACGAGGGCGAGGGGGATCATGACCGACCAGGCGGGAGCCCAGGAGAACGTGTCGCCGGGGACAACCTGCAGGAAAGAGTCAGTGAAGAAGCTCGTCGGGTCATCGCCCCAAGCCGCGTTGACGGAGTAGATCGTGTACTGCACGCCCCACGCGAGGACCGCGCCGTAGTAAACCATGATGACGAAGCAGACGAAGGTCTGGAACCAGCCGATGAATTCGCCGCCGCCCAGGATCTTGCGCAGTGCCCACGGCGGGGAGCCGCGGAACTTGTGTCCGACTGCGTAGTCGAGCCAGAGCATGGGGATACCGACGAAGATCAGTGCGACCAGGTACGGAACCAGGAAGGCGCCGCCGCCGTTGGAGTAGGAGACGCCGGGGAAACGCCAGATGTTGCCCAGGCCGATGGCCGAGCCGATGGCCGCCAGTAGGAAGCCAGTCTGGCCGCTCCACGAGTCGCGCGCACGGGGCGCGGGGCGGGATGCGGAGGATGACATGAATCGTGTTCCTTGGATTCGTTTGATTTTGGGATAATGCTCAGTCAGACTATGGCCGTTACACGAGGATGTCAGCTACAGTCCACGATATAGACCGTGCTTTTGACCTCTTTTTGACGAGGCCATGGCTGGTTTGTGGGTCGCTCAGGCCTCTGGCGGGGCCTGCCGGGCCCGGCGACGGGCCGTTTAGGAAACGACGCCCAGGCCGTGGAAAAGCGCCGCAATGCCCACGACAACGGGCAGGGAGGCGAAGGTCGTCACGAGGACCGTTCCCTGCGCGATGCGCTCCCCTGCCTTCGCCCGAGTGGCCGCGATGTAGGCGTTCTGCGCGGCTGGCAGGGCAGCCATGATGGTCACCGACATGAGGGCCGGACCCGCCAGCCCGAGCAGCACTCCGACGCCGCACGCGATTGCGGGCTGGAGGGCAAGTTTGCAGGCGATAGCGCAGACAGTCGCCGCAATACCGGAATCACCGGACGCCGAGCGACGATCAACGAGGGACGCACCGAAGGATAAGAGGATCATCGGGGGCGCGGCTGAACCCAGCATGGACGTCGACACATCGAGGAGCGTCGGCATCGGCCACCCCGCCGCGGAGAACAGGAAGCCACACGCCGCTGCGATGACCATGGGATTGCGCACCACGACCTTCGCAACACCAAGCACCGACGGGCGCTGCCCCGATCCAACCAGATCAGCCAGGACGAAAAACATCGGGGTGAAGAAACCCAGCTGGAACACCAGGATGGGAACAACAGCGGAGGCGTCGTTCAAGACGTAGACGGCGATCGGGATGCCAATGTAGGCCCCGTTGTTCAGGGACGAGGCTATGGCCCCCAGAGCGGTCTCCCCGCGCGACAGGCGCAGAAACAGGCGTGCGACAAGCACGAAGAGCAGTGCGGTGCCGACGCCCGACGCGGCGGCCACGGCGAGCGGAGCGCCAAAAACTCCGGACGTGCCGGTCGAGACAATCGCGTGGAACAGCATCGCTGGGCTGGCCACCCAATACGTTGCCGATGCGAGGGAACCAGCGGCATCAGGGCCGAGTGCACCCCCTCGGCGAGCAATCCAGCCGACGCCGATGATGAGAGCGATCGACAGGACTGACCAGACGATCGATACCATGCGAATAGGAAACCCGTCAGCGCCAGGCGGCCACGGCCTCGTCGACCTTCGTCAGGGCCGAGGCGATCGCCATGTGCATGTCCAGGTACTGGTAGGAGCCCAGGCGTCCGCCGAAGAGAACGTCCTTCTCCCCCGCGCTCATCTCCCGGTAAGCCGCGAGCGTCGAACGGTCCGACGGCGAGGCGATCGGGTAGTAGGGCTCGTCCCCGGGGCGCGCGAATCGCGAGTACTCGCGCTGAATGATCGTATTGGTCGCACCGCGTCGATCCCTCTCGGGGTGCAGATGCGCGAACTCGTGGATGCGCGTGAAGGGTACGTCGCGGTCCGAGTAGTTCATGACCGAGCAACCCTGGTAGTCGGGAACGTCCACGACCTCGGTCTCAAAATCGAGGGTGCGCCAGCCGAGCTCGCCGGCCTCGTAGTCGAAGTAGCGGTCGATCGCGCCCGTGTAGACGACAGGCACCTGGCCAACCGTCGCGGCCTTCGAGAAGGGCGAGGACTCGTCGAAGAAGTCCACGCCCGTGTGCACGCTGATGCGCGGGTGGTCAACCATGTTCGCGATCCACGCTCCGTAACCGTTCAGGGGCAGACCCTCGTAGCGGTCCTGGAAGTAGCGATTCTCGTAGGTGAAACGCACGGGCAGGCGCGTGATGATGGAGGCGGCCAGCTCGCGCGGGTCGGTCTGCCACTGCTTGGCCGTGTATCCGGCGATGAACGCGTCGTAGAGCGGGCGACCGATCAGGCTGATCGCTTTCTCCTCAAGGTTGCCCGGTTCGCCCGTGATTTCGGTGGCCTGCTGCTCGATGAGCGCGCGGGCCTCGGTCGGCGAGTAGGCGGCACCGAAGAACTGGTTGATCGTGCCCAGGTTGATAGGCAGCGGGTAGACGACACCCCGGTAGTTGGCATAGACACGGTGGCGGTAGTCGTTGAATATTGTGAAGCGGTTGACGTAGGACCACACGCGCTCGTTCGACGTGTGGAACAAGTGGGTGCCGTAGCGGTGCACCTCGACGCTCGTGGCCTCGTCGATGGACGAGTAGGCGTTGCCTCCGATGTGGTCGCGGCGCTCGATGACCGTCACGTTCATACCGAATCGCTCCGCGGCCTCGCGGGCGAACGTCAGGCCGAAAAAGCCCGATCCAACAACGAGCAGATCCACGCCGCTCCCCTTTCACTTGATTAACACCATCGTATCCGCCCAGGCCAGGGCGTGCTGGAACGGGCACGAGGCCGGGGCGCGGACACTCTCAAACAGAGAGGCGGCGCTCACCTATTCTTGTTCCGTCTGCTGACATGTCGGGTGGCTCCGCACGCTAACCCGCTGTCCAGGACGTGGGCGACCCCGCCTACGTTCCGGTGAGCGGGTTCAGGTCCGGGACAGAGAGGCATGTTAGCGTGTACGTTGAAGTCCTGGAGCGGCCGGATGTCGCCCACCACTGATTGGCTCCGACGATCCTGCTGTCGTCGCCTCCTACCAGCCGTCACTGTCAACGGGAAAGAACGACCAATGATCATTCACACGCAGCGCCTGTGCTTGCGCCCCTGGAGCGACGCGGACGCTCCTGCGCTCTTTGAGCTGGCCCGCGATCCACGCATCGGGATGCTGTGTGGATGGAAGCCCTTCGAGCTCATCGACGACGCCCGCGAGGCACTGTCCACTGTCCTGGTAGCGAACGACAGCTACGCGGTGACGCTGTCATCAACCGGTGAACTGGTCGGCTCAATCGCACTGCGCGTCGACGCAGATGAGACCGCGACATCAATCGGCAACATCGGCTACTGGATCGGTGTGCCCTACTGGGGCAACGGCTACGCGAGCGAGGCAGGGCGCGCTATCATCGAGCGCGCGAAGGAGCTGGGCGTCGAGACGATCATCTTGAAGTACTTCGATGGAAACGATGCGTCGCGACGCGTCTCAGAAAAGCTCGGCTTTACGTGGCGAAACCGCGAGGAGGGCGTGGAATACCCGCTCATCGGTAAGCGCCTCACCGTCCACTGCACCGAGCTGGCGCTCGCCGCGCACTGACGGCGTTCGTCAGTTGAAGCCGAGGACAGCAGCCGCGACCTTGTAGCCGCAACGCACGACCATCGGGGAAGCGTGGCGTACAAGGCCGGCGAGCAGATCCTTGCGCAGACGCTCCGTGGCTTCGGGGTTGATCTGGTCCATGGTTTCCCAGATCTGTTCTTTGAGGGCCAGGTGCTCGGGTGTGCCCGACAGCTGAGCCATGACGGAGCAGACCACGGCGTTGATGCGCAGGTAGTGGACCATGTAGCGCCACAGCTTCTCGTCGACGTCGGTACGAGCAGGCAAAGCACGGGTCATGGCCTCGTTGACGCGGGCCAGCTGATCCAGGCGCGTGATCATGACCTTCTCGTTGACGGACTGGTCGTCGCGCCCGATGAAGTAGTGGTAGAGGTCCACGTCCAGGTAGCGGATCGTGGACACGGAGGGCAGTGGAACGAACGAGTAGAGGTAGTCCACGTAGAACGTGTGCTCGGGCATGACCAGGCCGGAGGCGCGCACGACCTCGGTGCGCATGGTCAAGGCGTGCATCATCAGGTACTGGTCGTAGCGGCATCGCCGCAGGTCCGCCCAGCCGAAGGTGCGTCCGCGCGGCAGGACGTTGCGGTAACGGATGACGGCCTTGTGGGCCTTTCCCTGCTTGTCGTAGACGTAGTTGGTGACGAGCAAGTCGAGGTTACGCCCTGCTTCGCGTTCCTCGCGCAAAAGGTCGAGCACAGCGTTCGTGGCGCGACGGTCCAGCCAATCGTCGGAGTCGACAACGCGCACGTGCGTGCCGGTGGCTGCGGCGAGGCCAGCGTTAACGGCACCCCCGTGCCCCTTGTTTTCCTGATGAATGACCTTAACGGAGGGGTACCGAGCGGCCCACTCGTCGGCGATCTGCGCGGTACGGTCCTTCGAACCGTCGTTCACGATGATCGCCTCAAGTTCGTCACCGTATCCGACGAGCGTGGTTAACGCCCGGTCAAGGTAGTCCTCGGAGTTGTAGGCGGGCACGATCACGGTCAGAAGGGGCGTGCTCATGGGATCTCCTCTCGCAGGTCTGGCAGTAGTCTACTGTGCCTGATTCACCTGCGCGCTCTCCTTGAGATCTTCCTGTGCAAAAATCGCTGTGACGAGAAGGAAAATACCCCACAAGGACACGGCTACGGTAATGGGCATGGTGGACAGAACGCACGCACTTGCGTACCAGAATGCTATTTCCTGACCAAGGAGTTCGATGTGACGGTGACGTGATACTGGGTGATGAAGGTGATGGCCTGTGCGGTCGCTGTGTGCAGTCGTTACAGGTGCTCCGTCAGTACTTCACCACCTGGGTCAGTATTCTTGTACGGCGTTACCTGACAAGGACGAGGCCGAGGCCTCATCATCGGGTCTGGTCAAGTTCCCGCTGGGTCGCCTTGTTGGCACGCGCGTTGGCGCAATAGCGGATCGCTAGACGCGTGATACCGCGCCAGAAGTGGCCGTTAATGACCTCCACGGCCGCGTCGATCATGTCGGTGCTCACCGTACCGTTCGTAAACTTGGCGAGCGCCCTCAGCGGCATGTTGAACGCAAAGTGGACGTTAAGGTCCGGATCGCCCTTGGCGTCAGCCTTCGCTTTGTCAGCGTGTAGCTTACGGCCCGCCAATCGGGCAAGCCAGCTCTTGGCACGGATCAGCTCCGACATCAGGTTGGAGGCCGTGATGTCTTCCCTCGGGTGAGCAGTAGGAATGGTGCACCCCAGCAGGACCGCGAACTCTCCGTTGGTCACGTTCTCGACCTCGGCGCGCAGGTAGTGGCCGAGGGCCGGGTCGATCGGCGAGGGATTCGTCCCGTCAACCTCAAGGGTGGCGCTCAGCGGTGTGTCTTCAACGTTGCACCCCACGTGAATCGTCCAGGTGCCGCCCTCGGTTTCCCATGCTCCGCGTGATGTCTCCCAGTGGCGGAAGGTGTAGCGGTCAAAGGGGATAGTGACGCGCACAGATTCACCGGCTGGAACGGCAACCTTGGTGAACCCCTTAAGTTCGCGCGCAGGACCGAAGACGCCACCCGGGGCGCTCACGTAGAGCTGAACGACCTCGGTGCCGTCGCACATCGAGGTGTTGGCGACCGTCAGGGTCGCCCCATCCTGGTCCACAGCGAGATCGGAGTACTCGAAGCGTGAATAGGACAGGCCGTATCCGAAGGGGAAAGCGACGTCTACGCTAGCAGTTGTGAAGTATCGGTAGCCAATAAAGGGACCCTCACGGTAGTAGGACAGAGGACCGGTCGTTGGGTACCACGCAGCGGTCGGATGGTCCTCCAGGGAACGCGCGTAGGTCTCGGCCAGGCGTCCCGAGGGGTTGACGGCACCGGTCAGGACATCCAACATCGCGCCAGCCCCTCCCTGGCCCCCCAGGTAACCGTTGACAAGCGCGGACACGGAGAACGCCCACGGCATCTCCACACTGGCACCACCCGTCAGAACGACAACGGTACGCGGGTTGGCAGCCACGACTGCCTCAATGAGTCGATCCTGCCCCTCGGGTAGGCGCATGTGGGTCCGGTCCAGTCCCTCCGACTCGGCGAGTTCGTCGAGACCCACGTACACGAGCGCAACGTCGGCGCGCGCCGCGAGCGCCACGGCCTCGGCAATGAGCGCGTCACTCGTGCCACCGTGACGCTCATATCCGGGAGCGTATCCTGTCAGGACCAAGCCTCGGGCGGACTCTCCCCCCCCCGCCTCGAGTAGCTCGCGCGGGGCCTCGAGGCGTGTGGGGTTGACCTGGGAGGAGCCTGCTCCCTGATAGCGCGGCGTGTCAGCGAGGTCACCGATGAGGGCGACACTGGTGCCGGAACTCAGAGGCAGGGCATCGTCCTCGTTGCGCAGGAGTGTGATCGCTTCAGAGGCGATGCGTGTGGCCAACGCGTGGTGCTCGTCGAGGTCGTAGGGGGTAGGTGCGGGAAGGTCGGCGCTCGCGGCGGCGACGTTCAAGACCTCCTGGGCGCGCGCATACACATCGGATGCCTCCAACGTCCCGGCTTCGGAGGATCGGGTCCTCGGACAAGTACTCAAAGTTGCGTCCGCACAGGGGCGAACGCTTGATGTTCAGGCCGGGGCCAAGCAGGACGTTGACTCCGAGTCCACGCGCCTCCGCCCCCAACGCCTCACCCATCTGGCGGGCCAGGTCGGGGTTCCACGTGGCCGCGAGCGCGGAGGCTGTCGGGAAGCAGGTGGCTTTTTCGGAGTCGGCGATGCCGAGGTGGTCGGCGTCGCCGAGTTGGCGGCGTACGCCGTGGGGGCCGTCGCTCATGACGAAGGAGGGGACGTGTGCTGTGGGGATGGCGCGTGAGTTCCAGGCGCTTGCGCCGGAGAGGAGAGCTGCTGCTTGTAGGAGGGTGAGGTTGCTGGCGTTCGCACGTGCTGTGTGTTGCATCGATGTGAGTTGTCTTTCGTGCTCCATTGCGGGTGTCGTCGCTGGTTCCAGTGTGGGTTATGTGGGTGGGGTTTTGCCAATCGGACGTGTGATGTGTTTTTTCTTGGGTTTGTTGTGTGGGGTGTTGCTGGTGGTGGCTGGGCTACCATGGCGTTATGAGCTGTGATGCGGGTGTGATTGGTCGGGACATTGAGGGCGCTGCTCCTCGTGCAGTTTTCATCGACGTGGACGGGACGCTGTGTGATTCCCGCCAGCGCGTTCCCGGTTCAGCGGTTTGTGCGTTAGCGCGGGTGCGCGAGCGTGGCCACCGTCTGTTTCTCTGTACTGGGCGTTCTGTCCCGGAGGTCTATCCGCGTTTCTTTGACCTGGGTTTTGAGGGCATCGTGGGTGGGGCTGGCGGGTATGCGGCGGTGGGCGACACGGTGCTGCTTGATAAGCGTATGCCTGCCGAGCACGTCCGGGTTCTGACTGCTCTGTGGGAGGATTTGGATGCGTTCTACGTGTGGCAGGGGCCTGACCAGATGGGGCTTTCGCGCGGCTATCTGGAGTTTTTCGTGCCCCGGGCGGGTCTTAACCCTGAGGATTGGGCCGAGTATGCCCAGTCGGTGACGCCCTTTGTCGTTGACGTTGAGGGTGGGTCTTTCACGAAGGTGACGGCCTATGTGCCTCCGGAGAACGCGTCGATGGAGCGTGTGAGTGCGGCGCTGCCCGACGGCTATCGCGCCGTCATCGGATCGGTGGGGGCAGCAGGGTATGTTCCCTTCGAGGTTCTCCCGGATCGCTTGTCCAAGGCGGTGGGTATGGAGGCCGTGTGTGAGCACATCGGCGTCCCCATGTCGCGTACTGTGGCTATTGGCGACTCTAACAATGATGTCGAGGCCGTGGCACGTGCCGCTGTCGGCGTCAGTATTGGGGACGGGTGCGAGGCTCTGGTTGAGGTTGCCGATATTGTCGCTCCCGCGGTTAGTGCCGACGGCCTTGCCTGGGCTTTGGCCGCCGCTGGGCTCATCGACGGGGCGCCCAGCCCGGCCTAGGCCTCGGCGCCGACAGATGGCCGTCACCGTCAGGGCCTGGTTCCACCACCCGCTCACCCGTAACTCAGCGTTCATGCACCTGTGGGCGGGGCAGACCGCTGCGCAGGTTGGCTTCCAGGTGGGGACGCTGGCTACCTCAGCGATCGCGATTAGCGTCCTGCGTGCCAGCGAAACCCAGATCGGTGTGCTCTCTGCCTTGCAGACACTCGCCTTCCTGATCGTCGGCTTGCCGGCGGGTGCCTGGGTGGATGGGTGGCGTAAGCGCCGCGTCATGACCATCGCGGGCCTGGCACGCATCGGTGCCCTGATCTCGATTCCCCTGGCCTATGTCTTCGCGACCCTCACGCTGACGCACTTGATGATCGTCGCCGCGCTTCTGGGCCTGTGCACCGTCTTCTTCGATGTTGCCTACCAGTCGTACGTTCCGATCATCGCCTCTCGGCGATATATCGGTGCGGCCAACGGGCGGCTCGAGGCCTCCTACCAGGTGGGGCATGCGGGTGGACCGGGCTTGGGCGGATGGCTCCTCGGGCTGCTCGCCCCTCCTCTCGTCTATCTACTTACTGCCCTCACGTACGTATTCTCGACCTGGGCGATCTGGCGCATCGCCACCCCGGAGCCTGCGCCTACGCGCACCGGAGCCACGCTTGTCGCGCAGATCCGCGAGGGGCTAGCCTTCGTACGCGGGCAACGCCTACTCTTTCCGCTCTTTTCCTGCATTGCGGCCGCCGCATTCGCTGCCGCCGGCATCCAGGTTCTCTTGCCTATCCTTGTCCTGCGCACGCTGGACATGAGCGCTACCCAGCTCGGCCTCCTCCTGAGCGTCGGGGCAATCGGCGGGATCCTCGGTGCGCTCACGCGCTCGGCATGGATGAAGCATCTGGGCATCGGGCGCACCATTGTCGTCACAAGCATCATCGGCGTCGCTGTCCTAGCCGCCCAACCCACAGCCGTTCACGCCCCCGCTGCGGCCGCAGCAATCATTGCAGTCTCCGGCATTGTCTCCTCCTATTTCCTCACCATCTACAACGTCACCCAGATGAGTCTGCGTCAAGAGATCTGCCCGCCCCACATGCTCGGACGCATGAACGCGATCTTTCGCTTTGCCGTGTGGGGCGTCATGCCGCTGGGTTCCCTCGCGTCCGGCGTGGCCGCCTCATGGATGGGGGTCGAGGCCGCCATGTACGTCTTCATTGCTCTGGCGGTCGGAGCCAGCATCGCCATGGGCCTCACCCCCGCGGCTCGAATCCGCGGCACCAGCGCCATCAACACCATCCCATAATGTGACGCGCTCCCAGGCCCATGGCGTGCCAACGACTCCGCCTCCGCGATACCATAAGTGTGAGGCAAACCGCATGAGCCAAGGAGGACACCATGAGCACCGCAACGACCATCATCGAAGCCCTGGGCGGCTGGGAGAACATCTCCAATCTTGAAGCCTGCATCACGCGCATTCGCTTGGACGCCGCCAACACCGACCTCATTGACGAGGCCAAGCTGCGTGCCGCCGGTGCCTTCGACGTCGTCATCGTGGGCGACGCGGTTCAGGTCGTCATTGGCCCCGATTCCGAGGATCTCGTCAACGAAATGCTCGCCAGCCGGTGACACTCTCCGTCTGTGCACCCTTCGCAGCGCACGTCATGCCGCTGAGTGAAGTGCCTGATCCTGTCTTCGTGAGCGGCGTCGTCGGGGGTGGCTGCGCGCTCATCCCCGACTCCGCCTCGGAGTGTTTGACCGTCCGCTCCCCCATCAACGGCGTCGTCACCAAGCTCAAGCCGCACGCCGCCATCATCACCTCCATGCAGGGCATATCGATCCTCATCCACCTCGGCATCGACACGGTGAGCCTGCACGGTAAAGGCTTCGCAGCCCTCGTCGACGAGGGGGACGTCGTGGCGGCGGGCACCCCGCTCATTCACTGGGACCTCACCCCCGTGCACGACGCCAACCTCTCCCTCTGCGTCCCCATCGTCGTCGTCACTCCGCCGGGTGCCGCCGTCACGCACGAGGCAACCGGCCCCGACGTATCCGTGCTCGCGCCGCTCTTTTCAACCACGACCAACTAGATACCCCAACTTGGGAACCACCCCAACGTCATCGCCTCACTCGTACGATGCCCCGCAGCCCTCATGGGCTACGGGGCATCGTTCTGTCAAACGGTCGTGCTAGTTGACAGAACCCCTCAGCAAGGAGAACAGCGAGGTCAGACGCTCATTGGAGGGAAGGTCCTCAATAAAGACCTCCTCGCCGTCGGAGTCGCACAGCGGCACGCACCAGTTCGGGTACTGATCCGCGCCCGTGCCCGGCATGTTCTGCGGGCGCACGTCGCCTACCGCGTCTACCAGGGAGGCAACGACGAGCTTGGAGGGAACCTTCGCGACGTAGCGGTACAGGCCCTCGACCATGTCACGCTCGCTGGGTTCCGCACCGTCGATACAGCCATACTCGTGCAGACGCGCCGCGACTTGATCAAGCTCAAGGCGATCCGCCGCACGCACGGTCTCGATGTCGTCAGTCAGCAGACCCAGTTCGCTGCGCAGCGTCGTCTGAATCCCTCGAATGTAGCCGAGCGTCGGAGGCAGGTCGTGGATATTGACCGCAGCCAGCGCGCGGTCGCGGTAGTGCTCAGGACGCAGGGGCCAGCCGCCACCCTCCTTTTCGAACCACACGACGGAGGTACCCAAGACGCCACGGTCACGCAGGTAATCGCGCACCCACGGCTCCACGACACCCAGGTCCTCACCGATAACGACGGCACCCGCGCGCTGGGCCTCCAGGAGGATGATGCCCATCATGGCCTCATGGTCGTAGTACACGTAAGTACCTTCGGTCGCTACACAGCCCTCTGGGATCCACCACAGGCGGAACATCCCCAGGATGTGGTCGATACGCACGGCACCGGCATTAGCCAGGGCAGCGCGCACCATGTCGCGCAAGGGCGTGTAGCCAGACTCAGCCAGCGAACGCGGAGACCACGGCGGCTGCGACCAGTTCTGGCCCTGCTGCGAGTACACGTCCGGCGGGGCACCCACGCTCATGCCAGGGGCGAACAGTTCGGGACGGCTCCACTTCTCAGACCCATGACCGTGAACACCCACAGCCAAGTCAGCCATAATGCCGATCTCCATACCGACCTCGCGGGCCACGTCCTGCGCGTGGGCCAGCTGCTCGGACGCAATCCACTGGCACCACTCCCAGAAATCAACGCGGTCGGCCAGCTCAAGGCGCTCGAGTTCAACGCGCGGCGACGAGGAACGCTCAAGGTCCTCGGGCAGCTCCAGCGTGTCCTCACGCTCAACGAGCGCACACCACAGCGCATAGTTAGACAGCTCGGAGCCGCCGTTTTCCACGAAGTGGTCGAACTGCGACTGGCGGTGGTAGGTACGAGGCACGGCGAAAATAATTTCCAGCGCCTTGCGCTTGGCTTCCCAGGCGCGGTCGCGGTCGATCAGATCCTCACGACTGGCGAACTCTCGAGTGACATCACGCAACTGCTCAATGGCCTCACGCGAAGCCTGGGGCAGCGAGGCAAATTCCTCGATGGATTCAGGGCGGATGTAAATCGGGTTCACCCAGCGGCGAGACACCGGCAGGTACGGGGAGGTTTCCAGCGGAGAAACCGGCTGGGACGCGTGGACTGGATTAATGAGAAGGAAGTCCGCCCCCTTGTCCGCGCACACCGCCGCCAAGTCGGCCAGGTCAGCCGCGTCGCCGATCCCCCAGGAAGAGGATGAACGCGTCGAATAGAGCTGCGCGTTGACACCCCACGCGCGGCGAGAGGACTCCAAGATGGGCAGCTTCAGCGCATTCGGCACAACGATGAGAGTTGCGGACTCGACATGTCCTCCCTCAACCGTTGCGACGAGGCGGTGCCAACCGATCGGCACCCAGTGTGGCACATCGAAGGTCGCGCGACCCACGAGCTGACCGTCAATCACACGCGGGGGCACGTAGCGATCAATCTGCTCACACTGGCCCTTACGACCGTCTTCAAGGACCCACTGAACGTTGACCCACGAGCCGTCGGGCACATGCACCGGGAACAGATAACCGCCGCCCTCACGGGCGACAATCGTCGGAGGCAGAGTCCGACGCCACTCGCGCTCCTCAGTCAGACGCATCGCATGCTCAACGTCCCCCACCGTGGACGATTCGTTCAGGGGAAGACCGAGCGCGCCAAGGACCTTCAGGAGGGTTGGGGCGCCAACGCCCACCCAGTTCCCGTACCAGTCCCAAAAGCCGGTCGCAACGCCATTCATGTCAGCGACATGGCGCAGCAGGTCAATGTTGTCAGATGCGGGTGAATGAATATCCACGGGAAAAGCTCTCTACGTTGTGGGCCAGGGACACATTTAGTTTATGCGTGCACCCGCTGTGACAAAGCCTCCACCGGCGTGTCATGGGCCACGGATTCAAGTGAAGCGATCATCGCGCTTGCGACATCGTCGGAGGAAGCCCCACAGACAATTTGAACGATGTCACCGGAGCGCACGACAGCCAAAACGCCGTCCACGCGTAGCGCAGCCTCATCAACTGCGCGCTGAGTTTTTACCTGAACACGGATACGCATTGTGCAGGGTTCGATCTCAACGATGTTGAGGTGTCCACCCAGCGCGTCGATGAGCGCTTGTTCAATCGTCATCGGAGCCCCTTTCGCGCCGCCTGAAGTTTGGGATACGTGTCACATGCTAGATGTGACCTGTGCAAAAGGCAAGTGGGATCCGCTACATGAGCAAATTTCCAACGAAAAGGCATTGACAGAAGCGAGAAACTCTGCATACAGCTACAATTGCGCGCTCCACCGGCCCCAGCCACACATCGGTGACCAGAGAAAATACGATGAACATCGCCGCCGAGAGGCACAAGGGTAGGGGGAGGACCGCCAGGCCCTCCCCCTACGCATTTATTCAGCGAATCAGTCGCGCGTCAGCTTGCGATGCGTCACGCGGTGCGGGTTTGCAGCAGCCTCACCGAGGCGGGCCACCTTGTTCTTCTCGTACGCCTCGAAGTTGCCCTCGAACCAGTACCAGTTGTCCGGATGCTCCTCGGTCCCCTCCCACGCAAGGATGTGGGTGGCGACGCGGTCGAGGAACCAGCGGTCGTGGGTGACGACGACGGCACAGCCGGGGAATGCGAGCAGCGCATTTTCTAGAGAACCCAAGGTCTCGACGTCCAGGTCGTTGGTCGGCTCGTCCAGCAGGAGCAGGTTGCCGCCCTGCTTGAGGGTGAGGGCCAAGTTCAGGCGGTTACGCTCGCCACCAGACAGCACGCCGGCAGGCTTCTGCTGATCCGGACCCTTGAAACCAAAGGCGGAGACGTAGGCACGCGAAGGCATCTCGACGTTGCCAACCTGGATGAAGTCCAAGCCGTCCGAGACGACCTCCCATAGCGTCTTATCCGGATCGATGCCAGCGCGAGACTGGTCGACGTAGCTAATCTTGACGGTCTCACCGATCGTCAGCTCGCCACCATCAAGGGGTTCGAGACCGACAATCGTCTTGAACAACGTCGTCTTACCAACGCCGTTGGGGCCGATCACGCCAACAATGCCGTTACGCGGCAGCGAGAAGGACAGCCCATTAATCAGAGAACGGTCTCCGAATCCCTTCTGGAGATCCTTGGCCTCGATCACGACGCTGCCCAGACGCGGACCCGGCGGGATCTGGATTTCCTCGAAGTCAAGCTTGCGGGTACGCTCAGCCTCGGCAGCCATCTCCTCGTAGCGAGCCAGACGAGCCTTCGACTTGGCCTGACGCCCCTTCGCATTGGAGCGAACCCACTCGAGTTCTTCCTTCAGACGCTTGGCCAGCTTGGCGTCCTTCTGCCCCTGAACCTGCAGACGCTTCTCCTTGGTCTCCAGGTAGGTCGAGTAGTTGCCCTCGTAGGGGTAAAGATGACCGCGGTCGACCTCTGCAATCCAGCCGGCGACATGATCAAGGAAGTAACGATCATGGGTGACAGCGATGACGGCACCCGGGTAGGACGCGAGATGCTTCTCGAGCCAGAGCACACTCTCGGCGTCGAGATGGTTAGTAGGTTCGTCAAGGAGGAGCAGGTCGGGGGCCTCGATGAGGAGCTTACACAGCGCAACGCGACGACGCTCACAGCCGGAGAGAACGGCGACAGGCTGATCCGGCGGCGGGCAGCGCAGCGCATCCATCGCCTGGTAAAGCTGAGAGTAAATATCCCAAGCGTCGTCAGCATCGAT
>ERZ1699261.40-NODE-40-length-33105-cov-4.942810_pt1 | contig 33105 bp, 29 predicted proteins | sample MGYA00581524_ERZ1699261 | MGnify/ENA primary metagenome ERZ1699261 (study PRJEB42319, sample SAMD00040338) | human oral metagenome | material: saliva | host: Homo sapiens | study: EMG produced TPA metagenomics assembly of PRJDB4115 data set (Metgenomic analysis of... | reverse complement strand
CAACTGAGCATGGCATCGCCTACGATGACAGTGTCTACCACGGCAGTAGCTTCAAATCGGCTTTGATGAGCCGCGCCCACCAGGTGCGCTGTGAGCGTTTTGATGCGCTTATGGCCTGCTCGGTGGCCACCGCTGACGCCATGGAAGCCAAGTGGCACCCGCGCCGGGTGATCGACGTGCTGCACAACGGCGTCGACGCCCCCACCGCGCCCAGCCAGCGCAAGGAGGGCCTGCGGATTTTGTCCCTGGCCCGCCTGGCGCCAGAAAAGCGCATTTTGGAGCTGCTTAAGGGATTCTCGCTGCTTAAGCGTGATTACCCCCAGGCCACGCTGACTATTGCCGGCACCGGCGAGGAGGAGGCAGCCCTACGCGGCGCTGTTGAGTCGCTGGGGCTAACTGACTGCGTTGACTTCCCCGGCTTTGTTGACGCCTGCCAGGCGCTAGCTAGCCACGATGTGCTTGCCCAGCTGTCGGTGTGGGAGAACTGCTCTTACTCGCTGCTAGATGCGGTGGTTAGCGGCATGGGTGTGGTGGCCACGCCGGTTGGCGGCAACCCTGAGATTCTGCCTAGTCAGTGTCTAGTAGACGCCTATGATGTCACCGCTATCGCGCAGGCATTAGCCAGCCAGGGCCTAGAGTTGGCCCAGCGCCCGCAGCTTAACCCCTACTGGCCTAGCGTGTCCGACATGTGCCACTCCATCGTCAAGGTCTATCAGGGGTGTTTCAAGTGACTCGCTTTACCCTAGCGGCTAATAACGGCGAAATTGGTGGCGGCGAGGTCATGCTGCTACGCACCGCTAAGGTGCTGCGTCAGCTTGGCCATGAGGTCACTGTGGTGGCTCCGGCCCTTGCCGACGGCGTAGGGGCGGCTGCCGCCAAAGCTGGTTTTGCCACCGTGGCCATCAAGGGCCAAGGGCGCAAAGCCTATATGCGTAACCTGCGTGCCTGGGATGCCAGCCAGCGTCAAGGGGTGCTGTGGTGCCACGGGCATGTACCCGCCCTGGCCACCATGGGTCACCCCCAGCGCATTGTGCACCTACACCAGGCCCCAAGCTTTAGGCATGTGGTTTCTGGCAGGCTGGCCGCGCGCGGCGCCTTAGCTTTAGCAGTGCCCAGCGCCTCCATGGCTAAGCACTTCCCCACCGCCCAGATTGTTTACAACTGGTGCGAGGAGGTTAAAACCGAGCCTAAAGGTGACCTTAAGGCCCCGATCACGGTGGGTTTCTTGGGCCGCCCCAGCCCCGATAAGGGCATTGAGGTTTTAGCTGAGGCTATGGCGCAGCTAAACGCTACCCGTGGGAACGCTTTTGAGCTGGTGGTTGCCGGTGAGCCGCATTTTGTCGACGCCGCCGAACGCGAGCGGGTAAGTGCCGCCCTGGCCCCTATCGCCAGCTTCACCAAGCAGCTGGGGTGGACTAAGCGTGAAGACTTTTTCAACCTGGTTGATGTGGCAGTTTTCCCCTCGATTTGCCCCGAGTCCTTTGGGCTTATGGTCGCTGAGGCGATGAGCGCCAAGGTCCCCTTCGTGACTTCTATCGCGGGGGCGCTACCTGAGGTTGCCGGCCGGGACTACTCCTACCAGATAGTCCCCGATGACGTCGACGAGCTAGTCGACGCCGTCGCCGCCATAGTGGACACCACCCCCACCAAACGGGCCAAGCAGGCTGAGAAAGAATGGCAGCGCTGGCAGCGCAAATTCTCCCCCGAGGCGGCCACTAAGCGCATTGCCGCTTTCCTTACTGACGTGCTACCCCAGGAGGTTAAATGAGCCGCGCGGTTAAGCCCGGCGCTATCGACTGGGATGTGTTTTTCCGCAAGGATGACTCTTCGCTGCAGGCACTGCTGCGTAAATCCCCATCCTTGCTGGAAATGATCCTGTTCATCCCGCTGTGTTTGCGCCTGGAGGGCTTCGCTCCTGGCGTGCCTGTAGCCGATATCAGCGCCATACTGCTGTCCATCATGGCCTTTGGGCGTAAACCCAAGGTGGGCTGGCAACCGGCTTTCGGCTACCGCATGTTACTGTTTGCCATCCCTGCCTGGATGGCAATTGCGGGTGTCTATAATGACCAGCTGCCCTTTACTCGTATGGGCCACATTGTGGCTTGGGCGCTGGTAATTGCCGCCTCCACCTCGGGGCGTCTAAACATGCGGGCCCTGGTAGGTTCTATTGGAGTTTCGCAGGTTATCGCCACCGCTTACGGCATTATCACCCTGCCTCAATCAACTTACCCCGGCCGTATGATCGGTATGTTTGGTGACCCCAACACCGCCGGTTTGCACCTGCTGGCACTGGGATTGGTTTACGCCGGTATTGCCCAGCGTAACCGCAAGTACTTCATTGTGCTGGCTATCTCCGTACTGGGTATTTTCCTAACCTTCTCGCGTACCACCTGGCTGGGTCTAGGCCTGGCTTTGGCTTGGGTGTTCATCCCTAAAAACTTTAATGTTTGGCTTAAAGCCACGCTGCTGTTTGGCGTATACAAAGCGGTGATTGGCTACGCCAATGACGTTAAAAACGAGGGTTCATTCTCTGACCGTACTGGTTCTGACCACCTGCGTTCACTGATCGTACCGCTGGAAGAAAAGCTGGTAGCTGAAAACCCCTTCGTTGGTCACGGCCCCGGCACCCTTACCATCAAGTTGGGTGAAAACGAGTTCTTCTTCCACTCCAGTTACCTACTGCTACGCGCTGAAGGCGGCTGGATCATGTTCTACCTGATGCTGACGCTAGTAGTACTCACCATCGTCAAGGTCAGCCACCCACTATCCACCCTACCTAACCGTTACCTTGAAGCCGCCCCGATCGCAATTTTGGTGTGTGCGGCCAACCTGGGCAACGTGTTCCTGTCTTACCCCGCTTGTTTGGCCCTAGCTGCCTGCACCTGGTGGGCGCACGCCCCCGGCGCTGATGAAGAACAGCTAGCCAAACTTGAGGCTCCGGTTGAAGAGGATCTGCGCGCCAGCCAAAACAAGCTGGTTAACTACCTGGCTGGACACGAAAATGTCATGGCCAAATACGACAAGTTGGAAGAAGAGGCCAGCAAGGCATGAACCAACCGCGCACTTCCATCATCATCCCCTCCTATCGGGGAGAAGCCAAGCTACCTACGCTGCTTAACGCCTTAAGCCAGCAAAGTGACACCGACTTTGAGGCGGTAGTGGTAATCGACGGGCTGCTTGATAACAGCCTAGAAATTATCGACTCCTTCGCCAGCAAGGTGCCCGTACGGGCCGTGGTGCTGGAGCAAAATCAAGGCCGCGTAGCCGCTCTAAACGCTGGTTTTAGCGCCGCTAAAGGCCAGGTTTTAGTGCGCTGCGACGACGATCTTGAACCTGGTGCAGACTTTGTCTCTGGGCACTGGGCGCGCCACCAAGGCCAGCCCTGCGGCGTCGTCGGGCTAACCATAGACATCCTGCCACCCTCAAAGTACACCCGCGTATACGGCGCCACCCGCACCCGCGCGGCCCTAGCCGCCTCCTACCGGGGCGCTATCCCCTCTTGGCGTCACTGGGCCGCTAACTGCTCTGTTACCCGCGAAACCTGGGAAAAAATCGGCCCCTACGACACCGCCTACCAGCACTACGGTTGGGAGGATGTGGACTACGGCTACCGCCTACATGAGGCCGGCATCCCGGTAATTTTGGCTCCTGAGCTGGAAACCCTGCACCACGGCGCGGCCACAGACACCGTCAAGCGAGCCATGCGCGCCTACCATTCAGGCGCGGCACGACGCACCTTTGACCAGCTACACCCCGGCGCTATCGCCCCGGTAGCAAGCGGCGGCGGTTGGTGGGGCAAACTAGTTGGGGCAGTAGCTAGCCGCACTAACGAGGAGAGCACCGAGCAGCTAGCCAATTTCACAGATAGCACTATTGGCATGTTGCCCGGACCATTTGCTACTAAATTAGTGGCGTTAAATGTTGAGGCCGCCTCCCTTAGCGGCTACTGCCACAGTGAGGTCACCACCCACTTCTAGGGCACAAAATTTCATAAACACCACTTCCTCGCCTTACTTCCCTTACATTCTTGCTATAGGCAGAAGAGAGACTTTGATGAGTGAGCACTTTAAAGTTGCCATCGCCCACGATTACTTAACTCAACGTGGTGGTGCGGAACGGGTGGCCTTAGCCATGCACCAGGCTTTTCCCCAGGCCCCCATTTTCACCACCCTGTACGACCCAGAAGGCACCTTCCCTGAGTTCAAGGACGCCGATATTCGCGTAACCACCCTAAACCGGGTGGCCGCCTTCCGCCACGATCACCGCATTGCCCTGCCGCTACTGGCCCCGGCGACGTCGAAAATTAAGATCAATGCGGGTGTAACCCTAGTGTCTTCCACCGGCTTTGCCCACGGGGTTAAAACTACTGGAGCCAAGCTGGTCTACTGCCACTCCCCGGCCCGTTTCCTGTACCTGCGCGAGCAGTACCTGGGCCAGTCCTCACGCTTCTCCCCCAAGGTGCTGGGGCTAAACGCGGTGTATGCGCCGCTGCTGCGTTGGGATAAGCGCGCTGCTCACAGCGCCACCCGCTACCTGGCTAACTCCTCTATTGTTAAAGAGCGCATTGAGCGCGTCTACGGCATTGAGGCTGACCTACTCTTCCCCCCTGGCGGGATTGACGCCAGTGCCAGCCAGGAAACTGTGGACGAGATTTCCAGCTGGGCTGGGCAGTTCTATCTGGTGGTCTCGCGCCTGATGCCCTACAAGAATGTTGATCGCGCCATAGCGGCTTTTGCTGACATGCCCCAGCGCAAGCTGGCAATTGTGGGTAAGGGGCCTGAGGCTGAGCGCCTAGCGGCTATGTGCCCAGACAATGTGCGCATGTTCCAGGGCCTAAGTGACGGCCAAATGCGCTGGCTATACGCTAACTGTCGGGCCCTGATTGCACCTTCCTTTGAAGATTTTGGGCTCACCCCGCTGGAGGCTTACAGCTTTGGTAAACCGGTACTGGCCCTGCGTGGAGGTGGCTACCTCGACACTGTTGTAGAAGGCCAAACTGGTCTATTCTTTTCTAAGCCCACCAGCGCTGATATTGCAGCCATCGTGGAAAAGAACGAGCAAATCACCTGGGATCACCCTGCAATCCGCGCCCACGGCGAAAAGTTCTCCCTGGACCGTTTCATCCAAGCCCTGCACCAGCAGGTCGAAGCACTGTCTTAAATTCCCAACTGCCCAAGTAGGTTTCGTCTTGAAGATGAGTAAACGTACCTTCAATCACCTAGTGCGCCTAGGCGCTATCGTGATTGATTTCCTCGCTATCTGGGTGTCGTTCACCATTGCGTGGCATTTACGCGAGCAGTCAGGTCTGTTCTCTAATGACGTCTCGGCCCTAACCCGGGCACTTATGCACTGGAAGCCGCTGGCTTCAGCCGCCTGGTTGGTGGTAATTGCTTGCTTTGGGGGCTATGCGGTACGCGAGTTCGGCTCGGGCACCATCAGTATCCGCCGTGCCCTTAACGCTGGCTTGTTTAACATCGGCTTTTTCTCGCTGGTGCTATACATGACCACTACTGAGTTTTCGCGCTCTTACTTCCTGCTGCTGTTCATCATTGCGATGCCGTTAATCACCTTGGGGCGTCTGTTTGGTCGCCGCATCCTGCACTGGCTGCACCGACGTGGCTACGGCATTTCGCGCGTGATTATTGTGGGCCGCCCCCAGCAGGCTGAGCAGTTCTCCCGGATGCTTAAGCGTTCAGCTTGGCTGGGTCTGGAACCCTACCTGGTTTTTGATCCTGATGAGGCGCTCGAAACCTATAAGGGTGACCACCGTTCTATCAGCGACAACCTGCTTAAGCTGGCTGAATCCAACCAGGCTGAGCTGGTGCTTTTCGCCCCCGGTTCGGTGCCTGACTCGGTTGATTTCCGCCGCTATGTGTGGCGTTTTGAGGGTCACCGCACTCAGCTGGCTGTGGTGCCTTCTTTGGTCGACGTCGCCGCTGACCGTATCCGTACCCGCCCAGTAGGTGGTATGCCGCTGGTCTACATAGAAGATCCCAACTCTGCCGGCGCACTATCGCACTCTAAGCGGATTTTCGATATTGTCATGGCTTCCCTAGCGCTGATTATGGTCAGCCCGGTCATGATTATTACCGCCCTGGCGGTGTACTTTACCGACCGTGGCCCTGTGTTCTTCCGTCAAGAGCGCGTAGGGCGCGATGGTAAGACCTTTAAAATGATCAAGTTCCGCTCTATGGTGGTTGACGCCGAGGCGCGCCTGGCTCAGCTTCAGGGCGGCAACAAGACCAATGAGGTCATGTTTAAGCTCAAGAAAGACCCGCGTATCACCCCGGTGGGTGGCTTTATTCGTCGCTTCTCTATCGATGAGCTACCCCAGCTGTTTAACGTGATCCAGGGTGACATGAGCCTGATTGGCCCACGCCCGCCCCTGCCGCGTGAGGTAGCTAAATACACCCCCGATGAGATGCGCCGTCTACGAGTGCGCCCGGGTATTACCGGCCTATGGCAGATTTCAGGGCGTTCAGACCTGTCCTGGGATGAAACCATTCGCCTGGACCTGTACTACATTGACAACTGGTCTCCGTTACAAGACCTATCGATCCTGACCAAAACGGTGCAGGCGGTGCTTTCTTCACGCGGGGCCTATTAAAAGAAGTAATTAACCATTTGAAACGTTTCCTCCCCGCTTCCCTCGCACTACTCACCTTCCTGGCCACCTGGGCTTACCGTAACCTTTTTGAGGCCACCCAACAGGGTGCCTACCTGGCTGGTTTGGGCCTGCATACGTTTGTGGGTCCCCTTCAGCCCTATGTGCAGGTATTTACCAAGCTGGGCACGGCCCCGGTGGCCGGGGCCAGCTTGGCTCTGGCCTTGGTGGTGGCCCTGGGCGCAAAGCGCTGGTTGTTGCCAGTGCAGCTAGTGGCTTTTGCGGCCGGCCTGCTAGGCACTGTCCAAGTGCTTAAAACTCGCCTGCCTTACCTGCCTCAAGGCGGTATCAATGGCACCGGCTATTTCCCGCATTACAACACCATGCCCTCAGGGCACGCCGCCATGATTTTGGTGGCTACCGTGCCGCTTATGGCTGCCCTTAGCGCCACTAAACTGCCGCGTATTTTCAAGCGAATCGCCTTTGTTGGGGCACTGAGCGCCTTTATTTTGGGCACCACTGCGGTGCTGGTCAGCTCCGCGCACTTGTGGACTGATGTGTTTGCTTCCACAGCTTTAGCACTGTTTTGGGCTTATTTATTACTACCTTTACAACAAGTGCAATACAAGAAATTATCACAGCCCTATGTGCGGCTAACGCTGATTACCTTTGCAATTGCTTGGGTTTTGCTACATGTAGACCAAGCTCTACAAACAAACAATAAATTTGGGTTGGCATTTTGTGCGTTTAGTCTATGCGCCGGCGCTTTTATTGCACTATTATCGCAAGTGAGCCCAGGAAACTCCCAGGAAACTATAAACTAGTTACCAGACAGTGGCTAGTACCTGGGTGCTCACGCCCCTAGTCCCCGATTCTCAGGTACGCCATGACCCCCCAACCGCAAGCCTCGGTTATCATCCCGACCCTAAACAGTGCCCCAACTTTGGCTATCCAGTTGGACTCGCTGCTGCGTCAAGACTATGAGGGCGCCTTTGAGATTCTGGTAATCGACAACGGCTCCACCGATGAGACGCGTGAACTACTTGAGGACTACTATCCTCGCTTTGCTTTCCGCCAGGTCAACCTGCGCTACTTCATCTCTGACCGGGAGCGTAACGTCTGCTACGCCCGCAACGTGGGTATCCGCTATGCAAACAGTGAAAGGCTACTGTTTTGCGACGCCGACGATATGCTTTCCAACAACTGGGTCAGCCAGGGCATTGAATCCCTAAAGGAACGTCAAGTAGTTTCCGGTTCAGGCATCTACTTCCTAGAAGGTACCTTCAAAAACTTTTGGGCCCTGGGCAAGGCTTATGAAACTATCCACCCGGCCACAGAAACCGAAACCTACACTCCCGTTAACGCTGACCGGGCTATCCCAATCCTCATGGGTTGCTCCTTTGCAGCCCGCCGCTCAGCGCTGATCTCGCGTGGCTTTGATGTTAACGCCCCCTGGGGTTCAGAAGACAATGAGTTAGCCCTATACCTGCGTGAGCACGGCATTGAAACTGAAAACTTCTCAGGCATGCGTATCGCTTACCGAGGACGTGACCCCAAGACTAAGTCGCGGCACAAAGCAGAGTTTAAGAGTGCTCGCGCTCATGTCTGGCTGGCCCGCAAATACCACCTGACCTCCCAGCTGCCGGCCACTCGCCGGGGCGCCTGGCTGCTTAACCCGCTGCGTTTACCGCTGGTGGCCGCCAAGATGGCACTGGTACCCTCCAGCCGTGACTGGAACTCACTGCGTTCGCGTTTTAACGCCACTGCTGGGGCTTTTGTGGGCGTGCTTAGCTTCTACCACCCAGCCCCTAATCGTGAGGGCCTAATTGGTACGGGTAAAGAGATCAACTTGGATACAGGCAAGCCTTTGCGCCTGGAAACCACTGGTAACACCCACAGCCCTAGCCGCGACATGATTACGCCCGCCTCAGGTCTAAGCCCGGTGCTGGTGCGTGAGCCTGAGCTGCAAACCACCGCCGGCTAGATCTTTTTCTCGACGCCGCCGCGCCGCTCTGGCCGTGCCGCCCTAGCTACGCGGCTAGAGCTACGTCACGCTAGCTGCGCGGGCCCCGTCACGGCGCTCTAGTCACGGCGCTTTGGAACGCTTGGCTTATAGCGGGGCTTGGCCAGCTCGTTAAAGCCTATAAAAACAGGTGGGGGCCAGTTCGTAAGAACTGGCCCCCACCTTAGCTATGTGCCTTAGTGGTCGCCCGCGTCAAACAGGTCAGCCACTGAGCCGTCGTCGAAAACAGCCTTAATAGCGGCTGCCAGCAGCGGCGCAATAGAGAGGATGGTCAGCTGATCAAAGCGCTTTTCCTCGCTGATGGGCAGGGTGTCAGTGACGATAACTTCCTTGGCGCCACAGGTGCTTAGACGCTCAGCGGCAGGGCCGGAGAGCACACCGTGGGTGGCGGCAATGATGACGTCCTTAGCGCCGGCGTCGAGCAGCACCTTAACCGCCTTAGCGATAGTGCCACCGGTGTCGATCATGTCGTCAACCAGCACGCAGGTGCGGCCCTTAACGTCACCAACCACGCGGTTAGCCACGGACTGGTTGGGGCGAGTCACGTCACGGGTCTTGTGGACGAATGCCAGCGGGGTGCCACCCAGCTTGTCCGCCCAACGCTCGGCCACACGAATACGGCCAGCGTCAGGAGAAACCACCGTGGTGTTAGCCGGGTCAATGTGCTTAGAGACGTAGTCAACCAGCACCGGCTGGGCCCACAGGTGGTCCCAGGGGCCATCAAAGAAGCCCTGTTCCTGGGCAGAGTGCAGGTCCACGCTCATGAGGCGCTCAGCGCCAGCAGTGGCATACAGATCTGCAACCAAGCGGGCAGAGATAGGCTCGCGCCCCAGGTGTTTCTTGTCCTGGCGGGCGTAGGGGAAGAAGGGGGCCACCACAGAGATGCGCTTGGCAGAGGCACGCTTAAGCGCATCCACCATAATTAGCTGCTCCATAACCCAGTCGTTAACGCGGTCGCCGTGAGACTGGATGCAGAACACGTCACATCCACGCACCGACTCGTTGAAACGTACATAGGTCTCGCCATTAGCAAAGTCGTAAGCGCTAGAGGACAGCACCTCGGTGCCCAGCTCCTTGGCCACGGCCTGCGCAAGCTCAGGGTGAGCCCGGCCTGATACGATCACCAGGCGCTTAGAGCCCTCACTGATAATGCCAGTCATGGATTATTTGCCTCCTTGTAGCCGTTTGGCCATGTGGGTGGGTAGGTAGGAGATCATGCTGGTTGCGTTAGGCTTCCAGCAAGCTTAGTGGGGCGACGACGGCGCCGTCGGGAACTTCCACATTGTCTAGGACGCTGTGGGCCCCAACATAGGCCTCATCACCAATCACGGTGGCACCGTGAACAATAACCCCGGGCTCTAGGTAGGCATCCTGGCCAATCTTGGCATCCACATCCACCCAAGTGGAGGAGGGGTCCACGATGGTTACGCCAGTGCGCATCCAGTGCTCGAGAATGCGACGGTTAAGCTCAGCCCCTAGCTGGGCCAGCTGTACGCGGTCGTTGCAGCCCTCAACCAGCCAAGTGTCGGTGACCACCAGCGCGCTAGTGGACTTACCGGCCTGGTAGGCGGCGGCCACGACGTCGGTCAGGTAAACCTCGCCCTGATCGTTGTCAGTGCCCAGGCCACCTAGTGCCTCACGCAGGTGAGCGGCGTCGAAAACATACACGCCCGCGTTAATTTCCTTGATTAGCAGCTGTGACTCGGAAGCGTCACGGTGCTCCACAATGCCGGCTACTGCACCTTCCTCGGTACGTACCACACGGCCATAGCCACTGGGGTCAGCCAGCTCGGTAGTAAGAATAGTGACCGCGTCTGCGCGGCTGACGTGCTGGTCTAGCAGCGCTTCTAGGGTGGCAGTGTCCAGTAGCGGCACGTCACCGCTGGTAACCACCACCGGGCCGGTTAGGTCGGCAGGTAGCGCCGCCAAACCGCAGGCCACAGCCCGGCCAGTACCGGGAATTTCGTCTTGGTCAGCAATCACCACATCCGGAGCTACCCGCTCCAGGTGAGCGACGACGTCGTCGCGCTGGTGACGCACTACCGCAACCAAATACTGCGGCTGAAGTCCACGGGCGGCAACCACAGCGTGATTTAACAAGCTGCGCCCCCCGATCTGGTGTAGAACTTTGGGGGTCGCCGAACGCGTACGCGTTCCTTTACCGGCGGCCATGATGATGACGGCGGCAGGGCTTGTGGCCACGAGGAAAGCTCCTAAACGGGTCGAAGCATAAATACTGTCTACAGCATAGCGCACAAAAAGCTCCGCCCCCAGGATTCGAACCCGGGCCTCAAGGCTCCAAAGGCCTGCGTGCTGCCATTACACTAGGGCGGAAGGGTACGTCAGGCGTACCGGGATCTATTCTTACACACTTTGTGCGGTGGCTATGACTTCAAAACGGATTCGCATGAGTGCGGGGGAACGACGTGAGCAGCTGATAGACGTCGCCCGCACGCTTTTTGCTGAGCGCGGTTATGACGCCACCTCAATCGAAGAAATAGCTGCTAGCGCCCAGGTTTCCAAGCCGGTGGTGTATGAGCATTTCGGGGGTAAAGAAGGCCTTTACGCGGTCATCATCGACCGGGAACTGACTTTGATCTACTCCACTATAGTTAACGCCCTAGAGTCAGATCCCTCACCCTCGGCGGTGGTAGAACACGCCGCCTTGGCGCTGCTGACATATATCGAAGATAACACTGATGGTTTCCGCATCATTTCCTCAGAAAATGACCGCTCAAGGGGAACCTACTCCACTTTGTTAGCGGATGTGGCGGTGCAAGTCTCCGGCATCTTGGCCAGACAATTTACAGAACATGGTATTGATGCGCGTTTTGCTCCCCTGTACGCTCAAATGTTAGTGGGTATTGTTGCTATGCCCGCCCAATGGTGGCTACTCGACCGCACCATGACCAAGGAGGAGGTTGCTGCGCACATGGTTAACCTGGCGTGGAACGGCCTTCGCGGCATGGAGCCTGACCCTGTATTGCGTAACCAAGGAGACACTGCATGACCCCACCTGCCGCCCTAGCTAGGCGCGGCACCGGGCGTATTGCCTGGATCGACGTCTCTCGCGGATGGTGCATGTTGGCCATTGTGGCCGGCCACTTCTATCTCCCCTGGAATCAGCACCCCGCGCTGTTCGACCTGCTTTACGCCTTCCACGTTCCCGCCTTCTTCTTCCTTTCTGGACTGGTTTTCAACCCTGGAAAACGGTCCTTTCCCCGCTTCCTTTACACCCGCGTACGCGCCATCATGCTCCCCTATGTGCTGTGGGCTTTTATCTCTGTATGTATTTTCGCAGTGCTGGGTTCAGTGGCAGCTGGTTCATTGGGTCGTAAAAATCCCGCAAGTTTTACCACCATGCTTAAAGACATCATGTGGGCCACCCCCTCGGCACACCACATGGACTGGAATAAGCCGCTGTGGTTTTTACCCGCAATTATGATCGCTTACCTGATAGCTTGGGCTACGGCCAAGCTAATTGAGGGTAACCGTATAGCTTTAGCTGTAATTACTGTTATTTCCCTACTTCCCAGTTGGTTTTTAGCCTCCCATCAAGAGGTCTGGTACCCCTGGAGTTTTGAGCGAGTGGGGGTGCTGATGCCGTTCTTCTTCCTAGGCATGTATATGCGCCCCATCGTTAACCATTTACCTATTAAATACCCTTTAATTGAGGGCCTGGACGGCATTGGTTTGCTGGCGATTGCGGCTGCCATCAGCCACTACAACACCACCACAGTGGACTATGTGGCCCGCACCTACGGCAACTACGCCAACTTTGTGGCGGCCGCGCTGGTTGGTATTGCCGGTATCTGCATGATTTCGCGCGCCTGGAATATAGATGATTTGACCCGCATTGGGAAAATGACCCTGGGTATTTTGTGTACTCACAAATTCATCGTGCTGGCTGTGCAGATTGTAATTAACTCTCTGGGTATGGAAGAACTCATTACAGCTATGGGTCCTATCCCCCAGTTTGTTTTAGATAACTCCCTGTCGGTGGGTTTTGCCTGGATTATTACGGCGGCCTGTTTCGCGGTTTGTATTGCGCTTAAATACTTGGCGCCCTGGTCAATTGGCTTGCCTGGTAAGGGTATCGACCTGCGCCACCTGGTTCCTAAGGAGAAGCTGCTGCAGTTGGCTGGGCTGCGTATGCCCAGCTTGCCTAGCTTGCCCCGACGCCGCAAGCGTCCGCAGGGCCGCCGGGTGCAGCAAGGTCCCCCCTCGCGTCCCACCCGGCCGCGTCGTCGTAGTGGCGGCGGTAAGCACGCAGCCTAAGCAGCCGCAGTTAAGCTTGGAGCGCCCGCACCCGGGGCGGCCCCGACAAGGTGTGGCGACCCAGGCCTCGCAGCAGCGGGACTACTGCTCCAGCTCGCCGGCAGCTTCAAGCCATTCCAGCTCAATATCCGCCTGCCGTTCCTGCGCCTGGCTGAGCTGTTTACCCAGCTCAATGAGGTCATTGACGCGTCCAGGATCAGCTGAAGCCGCTTCCATATCCGCGTGTAGCTTAGCGATCTGGACACTGACCTTATCCAGTTGGCGCTCTAGCCGGGCCAGGTTCTTGGCAGCCGCGTGGCGCTGAGCCCCACTTAAGGCGCCCTGCTCCCCCTGGGACGGGGCGTTTTTAGCCTCCGCAGTTGCCGACGTCGCCCCTGCAGCCCCAGATGAGGCAGCCAGTTGCTGGCGACGCAGCTCCAGATACTGCTCCACTCCGCCAGGAAGATCACGCAGATGCCCGTCACCAAGCAAAGCCAGCTGGTGGTCGGTGACGCGTTCAAGCAGGTAGCGATCGTGGGAGACCACCACTAGCGTGCCCGGGAAGGTGTCGAGAATATCCTCAATTGAAGCCAGGGTGTCAGTGTCTAGATCGTTAGTGGGCTCGTCCAGCAGCAGCACATTAGGCTGAGCCATCAGCAGTCGCAGCAGCTGCAGGCGACGGCGTTCACCACCGCTGATTTCCCCCACCCGGGTCCAGGCGCGTTGGCGGGTAAAGCCCAGGCGCTCAACCAACTGGCTGGCGCTTAGATCTTTGCCGCCCACGGTGACGTGCTCGGCCACTGCGGCCACTGCCTCAACCACTCGCAGCTCGCTGATCTGATCTAGCTCATGGGTGGTTTGCGACAGGGTTACTACGTCCACGGTTTGGCCGGTACGTACCCGCCCACTGGTGGGTTTTTGGGTGCCTTGCAACAGGCGCAGCAGGGTGGTTTTACCGGCGCCGTTTACACCCACAATGCCTACTCGCTCGCCGGGGGCAAGGCGCCAGGTTACCTCGCGCAGTACCTGGTTTTCGCCGCCGCCGGGGGCCGGGTAGCTGACGCTGACGTTTTCCAGGTCAATAACGCGTTTGCCTAGGCGGGCAGTGGCCATGCGGGTGATTTCCACGCTGTCACGCGGCGGGGGCACGTCGGCGATTAGTGCCTCGGCGGCGTCGATACGGAAACGCGGCTTGGAGGTGCGCGCTGGGGCGCCGCGTCGCAGCCAGGCCAGTTCTTTACGCAGTAGGTTTTCGCGTTTTGCGGCAGCCACTTCGGCCTGGCGGGCCCGCTCGGCGCGCGCCAAAATGTAGGCCGCATAGCCGCCGTCGTAAAGCTCAATACGGCCGGGGATTTGGGGGCGGCCATTGCCGGGGTCGACGCCGGGCACTACTTCCCACACTCGGTTGCAGATGGCGTCTAGGAACCAGCGGTCGTGGGTGACCACCACTAGGGCGCCGTCTCCGCGCGCTGAGTCGAAGCGTTTTTGCAGGTGGCGAGCCAGCCAGTCCACGCCTTCAACATCGAGGTGGTTGGTGGGCTCATCTAGCACCACCACCTGGGCGTCTTGGGTGAGCACGTGGGCTAGGGCAACGCGGCGGCGCTGACCGCCTGAGAGGGTGTCGACGTCGGCCGCCAGGTCCACATCTGCCAGCAGCCCGGCGTGAATGTCGCGCACGGCAGGGTTGGAGGCCCACACGTGCTCAGGCATGTCACCGTGCACTGCCTGACGCACACTGATGCCCGGGGGGAAGTTGTCGCTCTGGTTGAGGATGGCCACGCGCGTGTCGGCGGCGCGGGTGATGCGCCCGCCGTCGATTTCACGCTGCCCTGATAGGGCCTGCAGAAAAGTGGATTTACCAGCGCCGTTGGGGCCCAGCACGCCCACCCGGGTGCCGTCTTCAATGCCTACCGTGACACCGTCTAGTAGTGTGCGACTGCCTACAACAATGCGCAGGTTCTCGACCCCTAATAGGTGAGCCATTAAGTCCTCATTCTGCAGATAAAACCAGCCCCCGCATTCTACCGCGTGAGCGCTGGGGGGCGGGCGGCACGGCTTGCGGGCGCTTAACCGGTAACTACCTGGTCACAGAAGGGGGTGAGGCTCCAGCATAGAGCTACCCGCTCAGCCGCCGCACGACTGGAACTAAGGGCGGCCACAGTAGGCCCGGAGCCAGAAACCATGGCTGCCAGAGCGCCAGCCTTCTTAGCCAGGTCAATTAGTTGACCTAGTTCTGGGCGTAGATCGATAGCCGTGGCCTGTAGATCGTTGCGGATATGGCGGCTAACCTCGGCCACATCGCCAGCCTCTAGAGCGGCCAGTAGCTGCTCTGGCGGCATGTCTGCCGCCGGTGGGGCCTGCACGGTGGCGTCAAAGTGTTTAAACACGGCCGCCGTCGATAAACCCTCATCCTGCAAGGCAAAAGTCCAGTAGTAGGGGCCGGGGGCGGCCTTAAGCGGCTCAATTAGATCCCCACGTCCGGTTCCCAGAGCTACCCCGCCATAAAGCCCGAAGGGCACATCCGCACCCAACTGGGCGCCTAGGTGAGCCAACTCTTCTAGGCTCAGGCCCACCTGCCAGAACTCGTTGCAGGCTTTGAGGGTGGCAGCTGCGTCCGCGCTGCCACCAGCCATGCCTCCAGCTACCGGCACGGCTTTGTCTAGCAAAATGTGCACGTCCGGGGTGGCTAGGCCACGCTGGGCGGCTTGTTGGGCCACCGCCTGGGCGGCGCGGTAGGCCAGGTTGGTGTGATCTAAGGGCACATTGCTATCGGGGCGGGTCAGGGCCAGCTCAATGCGCGGGCCGCCGGTTTGGGCCGCCGGGACTAAGCCAGGCTGGGCCGGGACAGCCGTGGCTAATGGGGCCGGCTGAGCGGCCGCCGGGACCGAGTCTGACTGGGCCGGGGCCGACGAGGCAGAGGAGACAGGGGCAGTTGAGGCCGGCTGAGCGGCCGCCGGGGCCGAGCCTGCCCGGGCCGTCTGGGCCGAGGCTGCCGAGGCCGGCTGCGGCGCCGTCGTAGCCAGGGACTTCAGGGGACTGACCGTAACCGTCTCGCTTAAGCCGATCTGGGCAAAGATGGTGTTAAGCGGGTGGTAGCCATCGGGGCGGGCGGCACCCAGAGCTAGGAAAAGATTTACCTTGCCCGGGGCGCTAACGCTCACAGCCCGGTCGCTAGCATTCACAGCCGGGGCGCTAACGCTCACAGCCGGGTCACTGGTGGCCGGGGCGGGCGCGCTGGCGGCTGGAACGCACGCACCGGCGCTAGCAGCATTTAGCTGCTGAGCCACGGCGGCAAACTGGTCAATGTCTAGGGTTTCGCCGCGAGCCGTGGGGCTAACCCCGGCGCGCTCCAGCGCCTCCTGGGCGGCGCCGGCGCTACCAGCCAAACCAGCTAGTGCCTGACGCAAGGTCTTGCGGCGCTGGGCAAAGGCGGCGTCAATAACAGCAAAAACCTGCTCGCGCGTAGCCGCAGTATCCGGATGGGGGCGGCGCTCAATTTTCACCAGAGCCGAGTCCACATTAGGCACCGGATAAAACACGTTGCGGCCAATGGTTAGGGTGCGCCGAGCACTGGCATACCAAGCCACCTTGGCGCTGGGCACACCGTAAATCTTGTTACCCGGCGTGGCTGCCAGGCGGTCTGCCACCTCCGCCTGCACCATCACCAGCACGGTCTGGATGCTGGGTAGCTTTTCGAGCACGGTCAACACAATCGGCACGGCCACGTTATACGGCAAATTAGCTACCAGGCGGACGGGGGTGGCGCCGCCGATGCTTTCCGGCCCGGTAATGGTCAAGGCGTCAGCAGTAAAAACTTGTAATTTAGCTTCTGGGAAGCGCGCTTGGGCGGTGGTCGGGAGCGCTTGAGCTAGGGGCGGGTCAATCTCGACGGCGCTTACCTGCGCCCCAGCCTCCAGCAGCGCCAGGGTTAGTGAGCCCAAGCCGGGGCCGATTTCCAACACCTGCTCTCCCGCTTGTACGCCGGCGTTACGCACGATCTTGCGTACCGTGCCCGGATCATTAACGAAGTTTTGGCCCAGGGTTTTGGTAGGGCGAATGTTTAACTGGGCGCACAGCTCACGAATATCGCTGCTGGTCAGTAGCTTGCCTGCCGCCACGTCACTCATACACGTCACCTACAAGTTTCCGGGCGCATTACTAGCGCGGTTTGGTACTGCCTTCATTACCTTCAAGCCTAGCTGAAAGCCGCTCAATTTTAGGATGCCGACGACGCTCGCCAGCCAAGCCCAAATACACATCTCCCCCACAATCAGCACAGATCGCAGGGGAGATGGTTAGCGTGCTCAAACGCCAGCTTGTGTAAGTGCGGTTTAGTACCAGCCCACCGACTCAGAGTGTGCCCAAGCGCCACAGGGGTTGGAATAACGCTCGGAGATGTAGCCCAGACCCCACTTGATCTGGGTGGCCGGGTTGGTAGCCCAGTCGCTACCGGCGCTAGCCATCTTGGAGCCAGGCAGGGCCTGGGGAATACCGGTGGCGCCGGAGGAAGCGTTGTAAGCCTGGTAGTTCCAGCCGGACTCGCGGTTCCACAGCTTAACCAAGCAGCTGAACTGGGTGTCGTCCCAGCCGTAGGAGCTCATCATGGACTTGGCAATGGCCTGGGCGCTGGCAGCGTCGGTGCCAGCGGCAGCCAGGGTGGCGTTACCGCCGCTGGAGCTGGAGGAAGAGTTGTTGGGGGTAGCCGGGGTGGTGGCAGCGGCGGTGGCTTCCTTGGTGCCCACCAGTACCACGGCGTTGGTGGCCGGCTTGACGACGGCGGTGGATACTACGGTGCGGGAAACTTCCTTACCGCCACGGGTAACCACGTTGTAAACGGTGCGGGAAATACCGTCTACACCCTCGGTTTCTACCTTCTTCTCACCCTTAGCCAGAGTCGGGTCTGGCTTCTCGGTGGTGCCAGCCTTGATGGCGGTGTCTACGTTGGTCTGGGTGACGCTAGCGTGGACAACGGTAACGACGGCGCCGTCAACAGGGGCGGCGGTCAGGTCTACGGAGGCGGTGTCGTTGTCGTCAACCGAAACACCGGCGTCGGACAGGGCCTGCCCCCAAGTCTCAGCCTGGGTGGAAGCGGAGATAGTCTTGCCGTCTACAACCAGCTTGTAGTTAACGGACTCGGCAGCAGAGGTAGGCTGAGCGGCCAGACCGAGTGCTGCGTGGGTCAGCGCGGCCTTGTTGGCGTCAGTGTTGACACCGTTGTTCATCTGTACAGCAGCGAATGCACCACCGGAGACGGCCAGGGATAGAGCCATGGCCACACCGCCCGCGCGGTACACCACATTACCGGTGCCTACCTGGGAAAAGAGAGCACTAACTGCTGAGGCCGGGGTGGCCTTCTGAGCGTGACGTCCCATGTCGAACCTCTTTCTTTATAAGCTAGTACCTGACTGTAATAGAAACGTAACCTTTTGGCCAGTAAGTATCAGCCCTTTCACAACTTAACTCTGAACACATTTGCCCTGGCCAGCAGCCATTAGTTTAATGATCTGGCGCACAATAGGTAAATCTGGAGCCAGCCAATTTAGGTCAAGAGCTTGTACTGGAGTAACCCATTTGACCTGCATATGACTAGTGCCTGGACGGATTTCGGGGCGATCAGTGCTCACTAGCCACACCCGCATCTCTAGCCCCGGTTTTAGTGGCCATGTAGACAATGATTTATCGGGCGTCACTTCCACCCCGATTTTGACCACAATATCTAGTTCTTCACGTAATTCGCGCGCTAAAGCTGCCTGCGGCACCTCCCCCGGCTCCACCTTGCCGCCCGGAAACTCCCACTGCCCCCGCAGCTGGGCCGGGTAGGCGCGCTGAGCGGCTAAAAACCGCGTGGGCTGACGTAAATCATCTACCACCACGGCCCCTACCACCAGTTGCGTCGCTTTTGGTTGCGTTGCCTGCGCCCCCTTGGCGCCGCCCTGATAGTTTTCCACGATCTGACACACTTCCTACTTACGTCACTAACCAGCTAAGGTTTACCTATGCCCAAGATTACTGGTAACACCCTAGCCGAACACCGCGAGCGCACTCGCCGCGCCCTTTTCGACTCACTGGGTCAACTCTTGGCCACTAAACCTTTCGACAAAATCACGCTTTCCGACGTCGCCACTAACGCCCACGTGGGGCGCACTGCCGTCTATAACCACTTTGCAGACAAAGAAGATCTGCTCCTGGCCTATATCGAGAACGAAACCCGCAGCTATGTGGCGCGCCTGAGCCAGGCCCTTGAGGATGTGCAAGATCCGCTTGATCGTCTGCGGGTTTATATCCGTGAGCAGGCCCTACTAAAGCAGCACTATCACTTCCCAAGCGGCGCGCGCCTAACCGATACGCTTTCGCGCGACACCGTGGGGCGTCTACACTCGCACGCCGACATCATGGAGCATATGCTCAGCCAGATTCTGCATGAGGCTATCGACCAGGGCCAGCTTCCTAATCAGGATGTGGCCATGAGCGTGCAGCTGATCCACGCCTGCGTGCTGGGGGGTCGTCCCACGCCCGCTAACCCCATGCAGCGTGAGCGTTACATGCACAGTTTAGATAGTTTCGTGTTGCAGGCAGTGGGGGCGGCGCAGGCGGCTCATCCGGTGCCGGTTTCGCTTGATCACGACGACGACACCCCAACCCCCTCCATTTCGCGTTGCCCCATGGCTGGCTGAGTCCTCAGTAGGTTAGGGAGCCGGTGACGTTGAGGCTTTCCCCCGCGCTGTGAGCGGAGGCTGCGGCGTCGTCGTCGGTGCTGGCGCCAGGGGGGAGGAAACGCAACACTACGCCGTCGCCCAAATCAAGCTCATCGCCGTAACGCAGGGGAACCTGGGCGTCGGGAACCAGCTGTACATCCTCATAACCCAGCCGGCGTAGCACCGTGCCATTGTGGGAATCCATGTCAATGGCGCTTACCTGCCAACCCACCACCTGCAGTAACACGTGCGAGCGGGAAACCAGGCGGCCCGGGGAGGGAACCGTGAGCAGCTCGGTGCCTTCGTTGTAGCTCAAATACTGTGGCGCTCGCCCCACTACCAGATCCCTACGCAGGGCCAGGCGCGCCCCCGTGGAGGCCTCCACCACCATCCGGGGCGGGTTATCTAGCAGGCGGGGAGCAGCCGCTAAAGCACCAGCACAAGTGGCGCAATCGTAGGCATCAGGCGGATTTGGGTGGCCATTGACGCATTCCACGCCAAGTAATTCCTCAGCCAATGTGGGCCTCCCTAACTGGTGTGACGGATCGAAAATGGTGCCAAGCACACACTGTTAAATTATGTCCCGTTTTTACTCTGAAGTAGTTAATTGTCGGACTTGGCCACTAGAGTAGTTGTATTGAGGTTGGTAACAGCGCTTGGCTAACACGGCTCAAGTGCATGGTACCTGGAAGGATCACGATGACGCTCTCGCTGGAACAGTTAGCCGCCCGGGCCGCCAGTCCCGCGACTTCGCAGGCTGACCTATATCAGCTGGTCAGCAACTATCCGCAGTTGCGCCCAGTGGTAGCCGCCAACCCGAACGCCTACCCGCAGTTACTTGAATGGCTAGCTAACCTTAAAGATCCGCAGATCAACGCCGGCTTGGCCCGCAGCCCGCTGCCGTTGGCACGTCAGCTGCTAGCTAAGCACAACCCCCAGTTCCTGGCCCAGCTTGAGGCCCAAAATGAGCCGGCAGCTAGCGCCACTAGCACTGCCAGCGCCCAGGACGCAGCCCCCACGCAGGTGGCCGCCGGGCCCTTGGTTAACGACCATGCTCCTACCCGTCGCTCTGTGCTTAGCACCAACCAGGAAACTAGCGCCCCCAGCGTTGCTGACTCTGTGTTTGCCATGAATGACCCGGAGCAGCCGGCTACTGGCGGCGTGGAGGGGCCGGCCCAGAACATTGTGGCAGCCAACCCCTCGGTTATTCCGCTAGACCAGCCGCTAGGCGCACAGGTGCCCGACCCGGCCACCACCGGCTCAGCCACCATGGTTATGTCCACCCCGGTGTATGCCCCGGACCCCACCTACGCTGAGCCCACCTACGACTACGCCACCGCTAACGAGGCCCCCGAGCAGGAGGCTGACAGCTCTGCTAAGAAGGGCGGCCTTCCGCTCTTTGGCTGGATTTCGCTGGCGGTTTTGATTCTGGCTGTGGCCGTGGGTGCCTACATGCTTGGGCGCGACACCTCCCCGCACTCAGTCAACGACGCCGGGCCGATCACCCCCACGGTGGTACAGACTGAAACTGCCGCACCGGTAGAGACTGAAACCCCCACGCCTAGCGCCACGCCTACCGCTACGGTTAAGGCCCCGGCTCCCGACGGCGCCCGGGAAATGACCAGCTTCACCTCACCTTCTGGCAACATCACCTGCACCTTTGCTGACGACCAGGTTTCTTGCACTATCAAGGAATACAGCTTCAACGCTACCGGCCCCAGCTGCTCTAACAACTCCACCCCGTTTACCGCCACGGTGGGCACGCAAAACGGCGCCGGCGGCTCTTGCCAGACTGCCTTTAAGACTTCGGGCCCCACCCTGGCCTACAACTCTTCAGCTAAGCACGGCGCCTTCGCCTGCACCTCCACCGAGGAGGGCGTCACCTGCTGGAACACCCTAAACGGTCAGGGCTTCACGATTAACCGTCACGCAGCCAACTCTGAGCAGCGCTGAGCTAACCCAGAGCAGCGCTAGGCGCAGACCTCCAGCTTGAGCGCAAGCATAAAGCTGATCTCAGGCCTGGTTTGGATTCTCACAGTTACATAGTTCAGTTTGCCACCGCTCCCCGTGTAATCATGGAGCGGTGGAATCTAACTATGTAAACATCCTACGTAAACCCGGTGCTTTTAAATTTTCTGCCACCGGACTGCTGGCGCGTATGCCCATGTCTATGGTGTCAATTTCTTCGCTGCTAGCTATTCAAAGCGAATACCACAGCTACACCCTGGCCGGGCAGGTCAGCGCGGTAACGCTGATCGCTTTTGCCTGCACTGCGCCTTGGCTGGCTCGACGTGTAGATATTTACGGCCAGCGCTTCATGATTCCTTTCATCATGGCCTCCTGCCTGGCCATGGTGGGTGAGATTGTGTCTATTACTTTCCATGCCCACCCGGCGGCGCTGCTGGTTTGCGCCGCCATTGCCGGTGGTGGTACCAGCGGTTCTATGGGCGCCCTGGTGCGTGCACGCTGGTCTAACCTGCTAGAAACCCCTGATGAAATCCACACGGCTTTCGCCCTTGAGGCAGCCATGGATGAGGTGGCTTTCATTGTGGGCCCGATCCTGGCAACCATGCTGGTGACTAACCCGCCTCTGCCGGTTACCAGCGGTTTGATTGTGGCCGTCACCGCCCAGGCAGTGGGTTCGCTGTGGTTCCTATCCCAGCGCGCCACTGAGCCGCCGGCGAAGGGGCGCGCTGCCGCGCAGGAGCAAACCGGCCAGTCTCATGTTTTACGTAACGGAGCGTTGGTAGTTACTGCGCTTACCTGCCTAGTGTTGGGTGGCCTGTTTGGCGCCAATGATGTGGCGATTGTGGCTTCAGCTACTGAGCATGGTCACAAGAATCTTTCCGGCGCTATCTTGGCTTGCTTCTCTACCGGCTCGCTGGTAGCGGCGCTGATTCACGGTTCACGCCAGTGGCATTGGCCGTTGCAACGCCAGTTCGTGGTGGGCGTGACTGTTTTGGCTTTGGGTGCCTCCACCCTGATTTTTGCCCCTAACCTGTGGTTTGTGGCGGTAGCTGCGGCCATCACCGGTATGGCTATTGCCCCTACTTTCACTACCGCCAACCAGATTGTGCAGCATTCGGTGGCCGACAACCAGATCACTGAGGGCCTGACTTGGCTTAGCACCACTATTACCGTGGGTGTTTCTGTGGGTACGTTCTTGGCTGGTTTGGCTATCGACAACTCTGGTGCGCATGGTGGTTTCTTGGCGGTTACGGTTATGTCGTGGCTGGCTGTGGTGATTGCGTGGAGTGGGGCGCGTACTTTGCGCCGCACCCTGGGGGTACGTCAGATACCCTAGGGATATTTGTATCTGCGCTTAGCTAGCCCCTAGCCAGGCCAAGTATCGAGGTAGGCATGAATCTTTCTTTTGCAGACTTACGCGCCGGCTTTTATGCCACGGTGCGCGCACCGATTGTGCAGATACTGGGCTGGTTGTGCCTGCTGGGGGCCACCTATCCGCAGATGTACGACAAGGACTACAAGCTGCCTCAGCATTTTGACGTATACGTGTACTGGTATGCGTTAAATAACTGGTTTAGTGGTAATTCCCTGTACGACTGGTACGCCTTGCCTGACTACAAGATGTACCCCTTCACCTACCCGCCTTTTGGAGCCTGGGTGCGATCCCCACTGACCTGGTTTGATTATGAGCCCGCCGCACGCCTAATGATTATGGCTATCGCCCTGCAAACTGCTGTGATTGTGGCCTTGGTAGGGCGCAGCCTGGGCTGGTCTTGGGGCTCAGCTTTTGCTATCGCCCCCTGGGCGGCGATCCTGGTTCAACAGTGCCTGGAGCCATTTACCCAGTCGGTTGGTTTTGCCCAGGTCAATACCGCCATGATGGCCCTGGTGATGATTGATGTGGCCGCGCCGCCCAGCTGGAAGGGACGCGGCGTGGCCTCTGGTTTGGCGGCCGCTATCAAGCTGACCCCAGCTATTGCCGTGCTTATTTTCCTGCTGCGCCGTCAGTGGCGTTCAGCTATCACCATGGTGGCTACCTCGCTCACTGTCACTTTGCTCAGCTGGGTTATCAGCCCGGGCGAGTCTGCCCGTTTCTTCTTTGACGCCATGTGGGACCCCCAGCGCGCCGGGGATGCCTACTACACCAGCAACCAGAACCTGAAAGGTTTCGTGGCCCGCGCCCTGCCGGAAAACACCTGGAGTATTGCTTGGGCTATCACGGTGGCGCTGGCTTTAGTGGCCGCCGTTTGGCTATGCCTGCGTATTCAGGCCGCTGCTACCAGCGTGGTTACCCCGCATGTTATCTCCGACGACGCCGCGCCCGGCCCCCTTAATGCTGCCGCGCCCGCCACTGGAGCCGCTAGTTCCGCCGCGCCCGCCACTGGGGCCACTGCCTCTGCGGCTCTGGCCGCCCCTGCTGGCGACGCCGTCGAGCTAGCTGCCAGCGACGCCGTCGCTTCTGCCGACATCACCGCCCCGGACGTCGTCGCCACTACCCCAGCCACCCCGGTGCTACCCGAAAACCTAGCCACCTTACTGACCGCCGCAGTAATCATGACCCTGGGACTGCTGGTCTCCCCCATCACCTGGTCGCACCACTGGGTGTGGGGGCTAGCCAGCGTGGTGGCGCTAATCGCGGTGACGCTACGGCTAAAGTCCGCGCCCCTGGCCGCTTTGGCCCTAGTGCAGGGAGCATTATTCATCATGGCCCCGCACTGGTGGTTCTCCCACGGGCAGGTTAACGAGCTGCACTGGAACGTGGTAGAGCAGCTGGTGGGCTCCTCCTACACCCTGGCCGCTATCGCCTCTGGCGTAGCCCTGGCCTGGGCGTTACCGGTGCAGGCAACAGCTCGACTAGGCTGGAACTCCTTAAGGAGAACCAATGCCCCTATCTGACTTGGCACGACGCGGTGAAGAACACTTTCATCGCCACGTGATTCCGCGACTACGCCGCGCTGGTTGGCGCCCGCGAGCAGTGGCCTATGACGGCTACGGCTCGGCCACCATGGTGCGCGTAATTGCGCGCGTAGTGATGCGCCCACCCGGCGCACCCGCCGAGGGCCCACTATTCCAGCACATCCCTGAGGATCTGCCTTCTATCACCCAGCTGCGTGAAGCCGCCATGGCTTCACTGCTAGACGCCCAGCGCGGCTGGCGTTCCTTCATTGATATTCCCGTGCCGTTCATCCCCTTCACTGTGAAGGTGGGTGGGCGCAAACTCGCCGCACAGGCAGACCGGGGCGGCTATATCGACGTCGTCATCCGTAACCACAACCTCAAACCCGGCTGGCATGAAGCCACCATCACCGGCCCCGCCATGGACACAATCAAAGCCCCCGTGCTGATCATCCCTGACGGGCCACAACTGGGCGTGGTGTGCGACATCGACGACACCGTAATGGTCACTCACATGCCGCGTGCCCTGGTGGCCAGCTGGAACGCTTTCGTTAAGCAGTCTTTTGCGCGCCAAGCCGTGCCGGGTATGGCCGCACTGCTCAACCGGGTACAAAAAACCAACCCGGGCGCGCCGGTAATCTACCTGTCTACCGGCGCCTGGAATGTGGTGCCCACTTTGCGTAATTTCTTTGAACGCAACCACTTCCCGCGCGGCCCCATGCTCATGACCGACTGGGGCCCCACCAACACCGGCTGGTTCCGCTCAGGCCTGGAACACAAACGCACCCAGCTGCGTCGCCTAATGATTGACCTGCCTGAGGTAAAGTGGCTACTAATTGGTGACGACGGCCAGTTTGACCGGATCATTTACGGCGACCTCGCCCACGACCACGGCGACAAGGTAGAGGCTATTGCCATCCGTAAACTGACCTCATCAGAGCATGTTTTAGCGGGCGGTAACCACGTGGCCCTAGCTGAGCCGCAGGTGCGCAGCCTCAAACAGTCCGGCGCCCTGGTGGTTAGTGGCCGCGACGGCTTCACTTTGGCTCGTAAACTGCCAGCTTCGCTGGTAGGCCCCCAACCGTAAGGAGAACAAAATGGCTAGCAAGCTCCCATTTCTGATTGGCCTGACCGGCGGCTATGTGCTGGGCACCCGCGCCGGGCGCGCCCAGTACGAAAAGATTAAGGCCGCTGCCGGGCGTGTGGTGGAGTCTCCCGCCGTGCGCACCCGCGTGGATTCGACTAAGGCTAAGGTTTCCGACGCCGTCAAGCGCCAGGGTGAAAAGGTCACCGACAAGGTGGTTGAGTCGGTTAAGGAGCGTCTATTTGGTGGCTCTGGGCAGTCCAACTCCACTCCCGTGGCCGTGCCCGAAGCCCAGGTGCGCCCGCTCAACTGAGCGTCCGACAGGTGCCCTGACAGCGTCTAGGCTTTCTAAGCTGCCTAGGTCTAATACTCCTCTAATACTCCCGTGCGCCGGGCCTGAATGAACAGGCCCGGCGCACGGGAGAAATGTATTATTTAGGGATTTGTGTGATTTGCTGTTTATTTGGTGTGGGTGTAGTAAGCTGCTGGGAAAGAGCTGTGCGGTGTCCTTCTCTCTGGGCGTTGGGCTTGGGGAGCCGTTATAGTTTTTATCCCTGAGAGTAGTTGAGTGATGGAATCCGAAGAGGTATCTGGCGGCAACGTTGCTGTTGTCAATTTTTATACTGAGTTAGGGCTGGATCGTACTTGGGCTGTTGATCAGCTGCAGGCGAAGCTTCAAAAACTTAAGCTTCATTGGGGGCGTCGTGCGAGTCTTGCCGGCAAGCATGGCGATTAGATGGGCGAGAAACGTAAATATTTAAGCTAATAAAAATTTAGAGACCGGTCTGTCTAGTTAACTAGCTTGGGAGTGTTGTCTCATGTCTCTACGTGTGGCAGAGAATGTTGATTTAGGTTCAAAACGGCTCGATTTCATTGGAGCAGGAAACATCTGGGTTGATGATTCTCTGATTGATGATTCGTCAGTTAAATTTGTTCAGCATCTGATCGGTGAAGCTTTCGCAAACACCGCTCCTGGACAGCTAGAAATTATCGTCTACGATGACTCTCTGTCAGGCTTGGCCGCTCCATTTCAAGATGTTAATAATGGGGGCGAAAAGCTCCTTCGGATCGTAAATAGCCCGAAAGATCTCTTAATTTGTCTCGACTACCTGCGTCGTCACATTCAGGGAGTTGCTAACGTTGTGCAGGGTCGTTCGTCAACATTGACGGCATTTAGGCGAGCTGTAGGTAAACCAATCGAAGGCTACAAGCTACTCGTCCTCTCTGCAGATTTTGATCTCCTCGATGATGAAATTAAGAACTCAGTTCGTACACTAGCGAAAGCAGGCCCTCGTAACGGAGTGTCCTTTCTGATCCACGCCCCCGCTCTTGGAGTCAACGAATTTTTCCTAGATTTGTTTCAGCAGGTAGAAGTATCCGGAGATTTGCTGTGCGATAAGACAGGTAAGTTGATCGGCACTTTTGACGCACCCTGCGCAGAAAAACTTATTAGCATCGCTAATAGCGTCCAGCAGGCCCTTATTTCTACAACGGTTGAAATTGTGCCTTTTGGAGAGATTGAGCCGCTGGGTGATAAATGGCTACATAGCAGTCGAGATGGCATTACATTCACTGTTGGCCGCTATGGCATGTCCGTTATATCGATTACTCTTGGCGATGAGATTAATCAACGGCACAATGCTTTGGTGACTGGCGCTGTCGGCCAGGGAAAGTCGAATCTAATTTCCGTAATCGTACACAGCCTGTGTCATCGATATTCACCTCAAGAACTGCAACTATATCTTCTTGATTTCAAAGAAGGTGTGACACTTCAGAGATTCACTGATGGGCCACAGGGTGAGTATCTTCCACACGCCAGAGTTCTCGGTTTGGAAGCTGATCGGGAATTTGGTCTAGCAGTTCTGACACACTTGTTTACGATCTACTCGTCACGAATGAAAGAGTTTAAGCGGGTTGGCGTCCAGAGTTTGCACGAATACCGCATAAAACTTCCTGACGCCAGAATGCCACGAATTGTTCTCTTTGTAGACGAATTCCAGATGATGTTTGCAGAGCGCGACAAGATCTCCGATCAGATCGCTGATCTGCTCCAGCGCGGGGTACGCTTGTTTCGCGCATGCGGTATTCACGTCGTGCTTGCCTCTCAGACAATCGGTGGAAACAATAGTCTTATTGGAGCGACAGCAGAAGGACTATTTGGACAAGTTCCGGTCAGAATCGCATTGAAGAATTCAGTTGCGGAATCGCAGGCAACTTTGGGATCTCGAAATGATGCTGCCGCTCACATTCGGTCACGTGAGGCTATCGTTAACCTCGATTATGGAGAAGTTTCTCAAAATAAGAAAACTGCCATCACGTTTGCAGACGAGAACATTCTCGCACCAATGCGGCATACTTGGTGGGCCGCAGCAAACTCAACTCCTGCACCATATGTCTTCAACGGTGAACGCGCACTATGTCTTGACGACAGTAAGCTAGCGATAGACAAGCTGATGCGACATCCTGCAGATAGTCCAGTTGCTTTCTTTGGGCAGCGTATTGAAGTTGATGGCACCGTGTTGGACGTTGCTATGAACAACGACATTGGCCGTAACGTGGCTATTGTTGGTCCTGCAAATGCCTCCATCACATTGGCGAACGCCTTAAAGAGCCTTTCCCTACAGCCTCATGGTAGTGAGGTAGAGGTGATCGTTCTTGATTTCCTACGCGTGAACAAACAGTGGGAGGCCACTCGTGAGCGACTGTATTCTGATTTAACTCAATCTGGTATCTCAGTGCGGCTCATTGAACCTGAAGAGGCTAATACGGCACTCACAGAGCTGGCTGAGAGGGCAGAGGCTTCTCAGCCACGCTCAACGCCACTACGCACAACCTACGTATTGGGGCTAGGCATGGAGCGGCTGCATGACGCGTTTCGTTTGCCTGACCTGTGTCGTAATGGCCCTGGTCATGGTATCCATATCCTCGGCTGGTGGATGAAGGCAGATGCTTTTAATGAACAGGTCGGTTATGGGGGATCCGCTTATTTCGATGTCAAGGCGGCGTATGGACTTGACACTCAGACGACTCGCCGCTTCCTTGACGAGCCGCTTCTCGATTGGCGTCCACGCGCCAATCGGATGATTGTATGGGATTCGGCAGTCATGCCAGCACCTGTACGCGTGATTCCATACACCAGATACCCTGGAACTACCGAAGAATTTGATAATTGATAGATATTTTGAGGAGCACTCATGTCAATGCTTACTGACACGGTCCGAGAGGTAGTAGCTATCCGTCAGCAATTGGTGGATGAAGAGGCGCGTATTAACGCATACTTAAGGGCAAACCAGAAACAAATGCAACTGGTCCGTGAAGCCATACAGGGCAGTCAGAATGCGCACGACACGAGGATGTTGACGGCTCTTCAGCAGGCCGAAGATTCTCTGAAGAAAGCGCAGAGAGAGATTCAACAAGCACTCACCGCGTTGTTACGTGTGTCAACCATTTGAGATGGATTCCAGGTTTTCCTAGAAAGGATTGAATATGACTTCAATACAAGATGTTGCCAACGCAGCTCATCGTTTGAACGATGAGGCTAAAACGCTTGCCCACATGTCATTGATGTGCTCAGATACTGTTAATCGTCATTCGTCGCGGCTTTATGCGATTGTGAGAGGTTCAACCTCTGGTGAGCAAGCAGTTAGACAGATTGGTATTGCATCACAATCCATACGGGATTCGGCCGTTAAGATGCAGGCACTTGATTCAGCTGTGCAAGCTTTTATTAGTGACCTGACAAAGTAAGTTTTTCATGCCTTGGGTTGTTGATCCCGATCTCGAACAATGGCGGCGCGAGGCGCTCGATTTACTCGCCCTTGCTCGATCCGAATTGTCATTCATGGAGTCTGCATGCGAAGACCTTTCGAACTTAACATCGGAGCTTGTATCTGGAACTAGTTTGGGTGACAGACTTGCAACAGATATGCGAGCCTCCGTGTCGTTTGTCGGTCAGTCAAAAGCCAGGTGCGATAGTGCACGTGTCGCGGCACAAGCTATCTGTATTGAACGATACGTGCCTGACGATGATGAGGACTACTACTATGGGGGTTCATAATGGCAGCTAATAGTTTTTCTGATATTGATAGTGACTTGACAAGGCTGAGAGAGCGCGTCGATGGTGCTAATGGTATTATTAGCCATTTGAATAGGGCAGAGGAACTACTTAATCAGGCCCGCGAAATACTTGCTCGATTCTCTGATAAACCAGCAGAGCGCGCTTTTAAGCTGGCTTCATCGGCACTTGATAGTTCTCGCAATGCCTCGTGCGGTTCGCTCAGAAATTTTACTAAAGGATCAGTAGAACTCCAATCACGCATCCGCAATACATGAGGAGAAATACTTCGAAACATAGTTGTCTCCCGCGCAACTATGATGCAAACGGAATTTTGCAAGAAACAAATCTTCCTGATAGAATTTGTTAGCTCAATAACAACCCTCATAAAGAATAGTGGATTCGAATACTTATGCACGTTCCGTGCGTGACAGAAAGTACTGATTGAATATGGCACCACTACACCCGTGAGTTTAATTTCTTTACACAAATTCTATCTTTATTTGGTGTGGGTGTAGTAAGCTGCTGGGAAAGAGCTGTGCGGTGTCCTTCTCTCTGGGCGTTGGGCTTGGGGAGCCGTTATAGTTTTTATCCCTGAGAGTAGTTGAGTGATGGAATCCGAAGAGGTATCTGGCGGCAACGTTGCTGTTGTCAATTTTTATACTGAGTTAGGGCTGGATCGTACTTGGGCTGTTGATCAGCTGCAGGCGAAGCTTCAAAAACTTAAGCTTCATTGGGGGCGTCGTGCGAGTCTTGCCGGCAAGCATGGCGATGAGGCTCGTGAGCGTCTGAGTGTTATTGAGGCGGCTCTGAATACCTTTAGTGATGAGGATGCTAAGGAGCGTTACGATTATCGCCTGCGTCATGCCGATTCGGTGGTCTCTGACGATGAGGTTAATTGGGTAGCGCGGGCTTGGACTTACTACTTCGCTGAGGACTACGATGCTGCGGCGGTTGCGGCTCGTAAGGCTCGTGAGCGTGGTTCTAGTGATCCTGCGGCTTATGTTGTGTCTGCATGGATTGAACTTGCGCAGTATCACACAGAACGGGCGCTAGAGTATGCTTCCGAAGCGTACGTGCTGGACGAAAATGGTGATAATGCTTTTGAGGTTCAGGAGGTCCGCGGGGTTGTTTTCTATGCGACGAAGAAATATGACCGCGCGATCGAGGCTTTCAAGAAAGCGGCTGATACTGCCTCATCGACTCAGAAACCAGGGGTTTGTTTACGTTTGGCACGAGCTCAAACTCAACGATCTCGTCACAAAGAAGCCCTATTATCGTGTCTTGCTGGATTGCAAGAAGGCAACGATGGGCAAATAGAAGATGAGCTAGTTCAACACGCCTGTAAATCAATGAAAAAAGCGGGGTGGTATAGTAGCTCTTCAAAAGAAACACCGAGGCAACAAGCTAAATCACTTCGTGATCTCATCGAAGGTTTCTCATTGTCGCAAAGTGTCAAGCAGAGACTGATTAACTATCTTGAAGTTCTTATCACTCGTGAAGACAAAGCGCGTGAACTTTCATATATTGAGGCACGAATGAAGGAACCTAAGATGGAAGGGTCAAATCCTGATTTTCCGATTTTCACTTTTTTATTTCTAGGACCTATCACTGCGGCGTTTATATTGTCTGTGTTGAAAGCCCTCTTTGAGGGCCATCCCATCATTGGCAGTAGTGATGTGGGTAGGGAACTGTTTGCTATTCTCTTAATTTTATCAATTATTGTGTTTCTGCGGTTCTGCGTGTATTTTTCCAAAGAGTCGGAATATGACGATGCTAAGAGAAAGTATCAGGATGAGGTGGCCGAGTATGAAGCTAATGAAAAGTGTGTGGCTGATTTGCAATCTGAAATTAAGCGTTTAGATAGTAAGTAACTTCAATGTGACGAGAAGAAACTGAGGATACACCGTTATTGTAGAGTATCCGTCAGATATACTTTTGTTTAGCATCTTAATAATGTTGGCTTCCCAAAATTGGGGTGTAGTTGAGGTTCGAGTCCTCAGCCTTCGAGGAGTGCTTGGATAAAGCTGCACAACTTGGGGGTAAAGCCACGTAGGTGCTCGAGACGCCCGTTGATGGATTCGGTGGGATGTGTTGGGTCGAAGTAGGCTAAGATGTGCCCCAGAGTCGGCGTTTGGCTGTCCTGCCTAGGGTTACGAGCTAGGTGCAGGCGTGAAGGTGAGCATGTTGTCTATGTCTTGCATCATGGCCTTGCCCGCACACATATCAGATGCATACTAGACGGCGATGATGTTCTGATAGATGCTTAAGGTGAATTCGAGCGCGAAGTGCTCATCCATCATTGGCAAACAGGCCGAGTATCCGGTGTTACTGCCGTGGTGTTAGTGGACAGAACCTGGCATGTGACATCCCAAGCTCCTTTTGCGGGGCTTGCGGCCTGTCCGCGCTGAAAGTGAAGTTATTGTGGATGGGCCTGTGGTGCACACCCGGGCATTATCGGCTAGGTGTACGACGATGAAAAGGATCCATGAACGCCGTGGCAGCGAGAGTTCCTCGGCGGCGGCGCTTTTAAAACCGGTAAACCCGTCCATCGCGACAATCTTAATGCTGTCTGCGCCAGGAACAGGGTCGGGAGACTAGTCGGGTCTTAAAGACCTGTTTAGAGGGCCCCGCAACCATCTCCAAGGGCTGGCAGTTGTGCTGCAATTGCGAATGGAAGATAAATCCAAAATGTGAGGGGACATACTTGTCGCCATAGGTGAGTATAATGCCATACGTGTTATGGCATGCACACCTTCAAACTAGGGTGGATTGTTAGTGAGCGCGTTGAGGTCTTTTGGGGCTCTTCATAATTGAGGGTGTAGTTGGGGTCTGAATCCTCCGGTTTCGAGGAGGCAGCGGGCGATGTAGTTGGTGAGGTTGCGCAAGCCCAAGAGCGGATCCGCGTAGATGTTCAAGGCGCCCGTTGATAGCTTCGGTAGGGCCATTGGAGGTGTGGGGATGATCGAAGTAGGCCAGGATGTCCCTGGATCGGCGTTTGAGTGTCCTGCCCAGCGTAATGAGCTCTCTCAGACCCCTCGGTACACGCGTGCAGGTCAGTGTATTAATTTCGGCTTGCATCATGGCCTTGCCCGCAGCCGTGTCGGGCGCGCGGTAGGCATCAATGATGTTCTGGTAGGCACTCCAAGTGACCTCGAGGGCGACGTGCTCCTCACCGGAAAACAGGTCGAGTAGTTGGTGCTGCTGACGCGGCGTGAGCAGGCAAGATCTGGTGTGTAACATCCTGCGAGCCTTGTACAGGGGATCCGTGGCACGCCCGCGCCGATGGTGAAGTTCTTGCTGGATACGCCTGCGGCACTCATCCAAGGCGTTGCCAGCCAGGTGTACGACGTGGAAGGGATCCATGACTGCCCTTGCATCGGGGAGTTCTTCGGCGGCAGCGCTCTTAAAACCAGTGAATCCATCCATCGCGACGATCTCGATACGCTCACGCCACGTGTCGGGCCGGGAGGCCAGCCAGGTTTTGAAGACCTGCTTGGAGCGGCCTGGGACCATGTCCAAGAG
>ERZ1699261.38-NODE-38-length-33192-cov-4.597581_pt1 | contig 33192 bp, 26 predicted proteins | sample MGYA00581524_ERZ1699261 | MGnify/ENA primary metagenome ERZ1699261 (study PRJEB42319, sample SAMD00040338) | human oral metagenome | material: saliva | host: Homo sapiens | study: EMG produced TPA metagenomics assembly of PRJDB4115 data set (Metgenomic analysis of... | reverse complement strand
CCGCACGCGCTGCGCGCGCTTGCCCTCGTGAGGCGTGATCACCTCTTGCGCCAGCGGGGCCACTTCGGCATCCCGCGGCCCTTCCAGGTCTCCACGAGACCCGCAACCCAGCGGACGGACGCGAAGAGCCCGTAGCCGGCCCCGGCGAGGCCAGCGCCGACCACGAGCCACCGGCCGATGCCGAGCCACACGCTCCCGTCCACGTCCAGCGCCCACTGAACACCCGTGATGAGCCCGGCGATGCCCATCCAGAGACCGGCGACGACCACGGCCACCGGCAGGAGAACGAGGCACATCGCGGCGGCGGCGGACCAGAGCTGTCGCGCCGCTAGCGCGCGGCGGCCAGGCCGCACCGTCGGAACTAGAGAACTAGGCGGCAGCCCCAGCGCCGGGCTCAGAGGAGTCGTCGGAGTTATCCACAATGCACCAACGCTCCACTATCAGCCCGGCCACCATCCAGGCTAAACACCCCAGCGCGCAAGCCCCGGTATTCCAGCGCAGCGAAAGCATAAACGGCGAGCCCAGCGCACCTAAAGCAAAGCCCAGCGCCCCCAGGTAACCCCCGGTCGCCAGGGCGCCGGTAATCGCACAAGCTTGCGCAGCGCTAACCGTTAAAGCCGCGCGCATAGGGTTAACCCATTTGGCGTCATGCTGATAGCGGCGTACTCGGTAGCCAAAAGCCAAGATCGCTAGCGCCGCCACTACGGCCGCAATGCCCCCATGCAAGGCGATAGCTGGGGGCCAGCCGTTTATTTGGGCCCCTAAACTCATAATCGCCCAGCCACAGCTGGCCCCCAGCAGGGCCAGCAAGGCTAAGACACGAAGCCGCGTGCGTTTCATTGACCGTTGTCTTGTGACTGATCCTCACTGCTATCGCTGTCTTCATCAGCGTAAGGCGGTTCAATGTACTGGCCGGTGGGCAAGGTGGGCAGGTTGTCAGTTTCCAACCAGTCCAGAGCCAGCCAGCGCACCCCGTCACGGTCGGGGGCCACATCAGCCAGCTGAGCGGTGTCTTGGCCATCCAGGCTCAGCTCACTGTCGGCGAAAGACCAGGGCAGCAGCACGAAAGCACGCTCGTGTGCTCGCGGGTGCGGCAAGGTCAGATCTGGCGCGTCAGAGGTGACACCCTCGTAGCAGATGATGTCCACATCCAGGGTGCGAATGCCCCAGCGCTCAGTACGTACTCGGCCGGCCTCGTCTTCTAGACGGTGACACACAGCCAGTAGTTCACGCGGGGAAAGCCCAGTTAAACCAACAATTACCGTGTTGAGGTAGTCGGGCTGGGGCTCCTGGTCTGGGCGGGTTACGGCGGCGGTACGGGCCAAGGGGGCGACGTCGGTCAGCTCAATTCCGGGGGTGTCTTGCAGCTTGTGGACGGCGTCGCGCAGGGCTGCTAGTACCCCACCTACGTTGCCACCCAGGGAGAGCACAAACTCTGCGGCGTGGGGTGGGCGTCGGTCTAGCGGGTCACCACTTTGGTTGGCGGCGTCGTTTTGCTCCAGCTGCGAAGTGGGATCAGTGTAAGCGTCCTGCCAGGTGGGAGTCTGGGAGGCAACCCAGCTGTTGCTGGTATCTTGCCAGGGGTCACGGCGGTTGTCGAAAAGCTCGCTGATCAGCGAGTTAGAGCCAACCATGGTGTCTTGCTCGTAGTTGAAGTCGAATGCTTCATGGGGCGTAGCCTGGGTCACCGGGTGGTGGTGGTGACCGTAAGGAGGCATTGCCGACTGGTCGCCGCCCTCTAGCTCGGTAGTAGTGAAGTGATCTGCCGGGGCTTGAGCGGCCAGACCCTGCCCATCAGCCTGGGGGTTGGTGCCCAAAGCCGTAGTTTCCTGGAAGTCAACATACTCGGAGTTGTCCTCAGCCTCAGGGTTGGTACCCAAAGCTACGGTGTCCTGGTAGTCAACGTAGTCAGCGTCGTCTTCAGCCTGCTGGGTGTCTAGGTCTGCAGTTTCCTGGAAGTCAACGTAGGCGTTTTCTTCCTGGCCCGCTTCATCTACGTGTTCAGCCTCAGCAGCAGGCTCGACGGCGTCTGCCGGCTCAGGTGCTTCTTCTGGCGCCCCCTCACCCTCAGCAGCTGATGCTTCAGAGTGGAAAACTTCGTTGATGTTAACTAGGCGCGTGGGGTCTTCCTCTTCCTCACCGGAGGCGGCAGAGGCAGCATATTGTTCGTCAGCGGCTGGCTCAGCGCTGGTTACCGCAGCATTGAACTCAGCTTCCTTTGCGGCAGCTGCGGCAGCTACCTCGGCTGCTTCTTGGGCAACTTGCGCCTGCAGTTCTTCGAAAGAGTGGTGGGGCTGCTGCGGCTGCTGCTCGCCATCCTCAGTGCGTAGCGAGTGCCAGTGCACCTGGGAGGGGCCAGAGTCGTCCATGTTATGTAGCTCGCCGATAAAGCCGGCGGCGCCCTGCGGACGTTGCTCGTCAGAGTATTCGTCTTGCTCGCTGTATTCGTCTTGCTCACTGTGAGCGGCAAAATCCTCGCCCGAGTGCTGGGCGGGAACCGGCGCGGCGTCAGCCGGGGCTGCCGGCTCGCTCTCGGCGGCGTGGCCGGGGGCGTAAGCGGCGTCGTCGGCAGAGCCAGCTTGCCCGTCAAATAAACCGTCCTGCTCGGCGCTAGAACCAGCGCGAACTGCACTGTCAGCTGCCGCAGCTGCACCAGTAAGTGCCGCCCCGCCAGCAGCCACCGCGCCAGCGCCAGCAGCCTTAGCGAAATCACCCGGCAGGTCATCTACCGGCAGCTGGGAGCGTTCACCCCACGGCGGCGGGGCCGGCTGGTCCTCATCCACCTCGGTGAGGTAGTCGTCTAGGTCATCGGGATCAGCGAAAGCGTCAGGCTCATCAATGATGGCTACCTGCTCATCAGTCTCGCTACGGTGGGCGCCATGCTCGCCCAGCGAGGACGGGGTGGGGGCCACAGCAGCGGATGTGGCCGCAGCTGAGGCGCCGGTGAGGGTGTCCAGGCCAGAAACTGCCGACAAGCCGGAAACCGCAGATAGTCCCGAGACCGCTGAAAGCGCAGAGGCCGGTGAGGCCGTGAAAGCTAGGTTCCCCATCTGGTCAGGCCCGGCCACAGCCAAAGCCATTAGGGTGCGCCCACGTACCAGGGTGACGGCGACGTCGTCGAAAGCCACCTCCAAGGGGGCCTGCGGCTTGTGGATGGTCACCTCCACACCAGCTACCGCCGAAAATGCCAGCACAGACTGAGCCACCCGGTCAGCCAGAGTTTCAATCAGGTTCACCGGCTCGCCGTGAATAACATCCACCACGGCGTTAGCCACCTGTGAATAGTCCACAGTCTGGGCGATGTCGTCACTAGCCGCAGCCCGGTCGAGCACGCCCGGCTCCAAAAACAAGGTCACGTCAGCGCTAAAGATCTGACCCTCGGCACGCTCGGAGGGCAGGACACCGTGATAGCCGCGCGCAGATAGTCCGCGCAAGGTTACGGTATTGGGAGTGCTCATCGAGATTCCTTCCACAGGGACGCGGCGGCGATTGCCTCACGCGAGGGGATAACTTGATGTACGCGTACCGCCCAGGCCCCTCCAAGCGCCGCGAGTGCGCTGGTGGTGGCGGTGATGTTGTCGCGTTGGGCCGGATCGGCGGCGCGAGCGGTGTCAGTGCCGCCAGCTACCGCCAAGGTTAAAAAGCGTTTGCGTGAAGCCCCAATTAGTACCGGGGCTGCTAACTCTTCTTGCAGGCGCTGCGTTGCTGCAAGCAGCTGCCAAGACTGTTCATGGGTTTTAGCGAAGCCTAAACCCGGGTCCACAATGATGCGTTCTTTGGCTAGCCCGGCTGCTTGGGCTTGCTCTAGGCGCTGGTTTAGCTCGCTGATTACGCCTGCGACGACGCCGTCGGGGTAGTCAGTTAGGCGGTCCATGGTCTGGGGGTTGCCACGCCAATGCTGACAAATGTAGGCGGCCTGGGTGCTGGCCACGGTGCGATGCATGGCCTGGTCACCTAGTCCGCCGGAAACGTCATTCACGATGGCGGCCCCCGCTGTCACTGCTGCCAGGGCGGTGGCCGCGTGGATAGTGTCTACACTGATAACTGCCTGCGTGCGCACCTGAAGTAGCGCCTCAATTACCGGCACGACACGTGCGGTTTCTTCTTCAATATCCACCTTGGCGGCGCCCGGGCGGGTAGATTCGCCCCCAATATCGATTATGTCGGCGCCTTCATCTAGCAAAGCCAAAGCGTGTTTTAACGCCGCATCACGCTGGTACCAACGGCCGCCGTCGGAAAAAGAATCGGGAGTTACGTTCAAAACCCCCATCACTAAGGTGCGGTCGCTGGGCAGACTACACCCGGGTAACTGAGGATAATGACGCGCGCTCACGTGCTTAAGTGTATCTGTAATATGCATGGGCCGTGACCGCTAATCACCGAGAACTGCACAGTATTAGGCATCTGGGTAGTTCACGCAGCCGCATTTATAACCCAACTAGTCCCTAGCCTCGGCGGCCTAAAATCAGGCTCATTGCCTCCGCGCGGGTGGCCGCGTTGCGCATAATGCCGCGCACAGCTGAGGTGACCGTGTTGGAGCCGGGCTTACGCACCCCACGCATAGACATGCACAGGTGCTCAGCTTCAACCACCACCAGCACTCCCCTACAGTGCAGGCGCTCCACCATGGCGTCAGCCACCTGGGCGGTGAGGCGTTCTTGCACCTGGGGACGGCGGGCGTAGCCCTCAACCAGGCGCGCTAGCTTACTTAAACCGGTTACGCGCCCGTCAGGGCCGGGAATATAGCCCACATGTGCCACGCCGTGGAAGGGCAGCAGGTGGTGTTCACACACCGAATACATGGGGATGTCACGCACCAGCACCATTTCGTCATGGCCCACGTCAAAGACTTTGTCCAGGTGGTGGGCGGGGTCTTCGCTTAAGCCCGCAAATAGCTCAGCGTAGGCGCGCGCCATGCGCTGGGGGGTTTCGCGTAGCCCGTCACGTTCAGGGTCTTCCCCAATGGCTACCAGCAGGTCATATACGGCTTTGCGCACGCCCTCAGCGTCATAAGGGCGCGTCTGGGCCAGGGCCGACGGCGTTGCTTGGGCTTCCGGCACAGCTTGACCTTCCGGCGCCGCTTGCGTCTGCTCAGTTTCAGCGCCGGTTGCCTCGCTAGTCACGGTCAGTCTCCTCAGTTTCAGCTGACTCAGTCCCAAATGCTGGCTCAGCATTAATTTCAGCAGCGCTCCCCTGCTCAGCGCTGGCCTCTAGCTCAGCGCCACTCTCAATCTCAGCGCCACCTTCAAGCTGCTTTTGTGCCTTGGCGTGCGCCTCCAGCTGCTCCCAGTCGGGGTCAGCAATCGCATCCACCTGGGCGTTTAGGGCCTCCAGCTCACCGCCATGCCAGCGCGGGCGCTTGGGCTGCTTAGCTACCGGGGTGAAGATCTGGGCCAGCTCGCCCTCAAGAATGGTTTCCTTCTCCAACAGCTGCTGGGCTAGGCGGTCAAGCACCGGACGGTTACGCACCAAAATCTGTAAAGCATCCTGGTAAGCGCTCTCCACCAGGGCGCGCACCTGCTCATCAATTTGTGCAGAAACCGCCTCAGAGTAGCCCGGGCCGCCCAGGGAGGCCATAGCGTCGCCGTCGTCGTTCTTACCCAAACGCACGGTACCTAGCAGATCACTCATGCCGTACTCAGTGACCATGCGGCGGGCAATGGCGGTGGCCTTCTCAATGTCGTTAGAGGCCCCCGAGGTGGGGTCATCAAAAATGATTTCCTCAGCGGCGCGCCCACCCATGGCGTAAACCAGCTGGTCTAGCAGCTCGTTACGGGTCACCGAGTACTTGTCGTCAGAGGGCATCACCTGGGTGTAGCCCAGGGCGCGTCCACGCGGCAAAATCGTCACCTTGGTGACCGGGTCAGAGTAGGCCCCGGCCGCCGCACACAGGGCGTGACCAGCCTCGTGATATGCGGTTATAGATTTTTCGTGATCATTCATAACCCGAGTGCGCTTTTGCGGGCCGGCAATGACGCGGTCAATGGCCTCGTCTAGCGCACGGTTATCGATCATATGAGCGTTGGCACGTGCAGTTAGCAGTGCGGCTTCGTTAAGCACATTGGCTAGTTCGGCGCCGGTAAAGCCCGGGGTTCGCTTAGCTACCAGGGCCAAGTCGACGTCGTCGGTCATGGGCTTGCCTTTAGCGTGCACCTTCAAGATGGCTAAGCGCCCAGCCATGTCAGGAGCCTCCACGGCCACCTGTCGGTCGAAACGTCCCGGGCGCAGCAGGGCCGGGTCAAGCACGTCAGGGCGGTTAGTGGCGGCAATGACGATCACGTTAGAGCCGGTGCCAAAACCATCCATCTCTACCAGCATCTGGTTGAGGGTCTGGCCGGCTTCGTCGTGACCACCGGTAGTGGCGCCAGAGGCACGCGAGCGCCCCACGGCGTCGATCTCATCAACGAAGATAATTGCCGGGGCGGCGGCTTTGGCCTGCTCAAACAGGTCACGCATACGCGAAGCACCCACACCCACAAACATCTCAATGAACTCTGAACCGCTCATGGAGAAGAAAGGCACCCCGGCCTCGCCGGCCACAGCCTTAGCCAGCAGGGTTTTACCGGTTCCAGGCGGGCCGTAAAGCAGCACGCCACGCGGAATTTTTGCACCTACGGCCTTAAACTTTGCCGGTTCAGAGAGGAATTCGCGGATTTCTTGTAGTTCTTCTACGGCCTCATCCACCCCGGCGACGTCGTCAAAGGTGACGTCAGGCATTTCTTTGGAGCCAATTTGGGATTTAGAGCGGCCAATGGAGAACAGGCCGCCCCGGGAGCCACCTTGCATTCGTCCCATCACAAACCACATTGCCCCCAGGAACACTGCCGAGAGCAGCAGGATTTGCAGGAATGAGGACCACCAGGAGGTGGTGGGCACAACCGAGTCGTAGCCGCCCTTAGGGTTGGCTTTTTGAACTAGCTCGTTAACTTCCTTGGCCTGGGCGGTGACGTAGGTGAACTGTACTCGTTTACCGGCGTTATATTCGCTTTCCCCAGCGATACGCGGGGCGCGCACATAGTCGCGGTTTAGCCGCACCTGCACTACCTGGTTGCCGTCAATAATGGTGACGCGCTCAACCCCCTTAGCGCTCTTGAGCAGGGCCAGGCCAGAGGAAGTGTCAATGGTGGAGTAGCCGAGCAGCGAGTTGACCACCCAATAGCCGGGCACCGCCAAGATCAGGAACAGCAAGAACAAGTGCATGGGCCGCAGCTTGCGGCGGCCTTCGTCTTTTTTCTCGCCGTCGCGCTTGTCGCGTTCGTGCTTGTCTGCTGCTTTTAAGTCCTTGGTGGGCTTAGTACGGCGCTTATAGGGGTCTTTCTCGCTTTGGCTCGGCATTAATCAGCCTCCGTAGACGTGTTCGGCCAAGGTGGCCACGAAAGGTAGGTTGCGGTAGCGTTCGTCGTAGTCCAGGCCGTAACCAACCACGAATTCATTAGGGATGTCGAAGCCGACGTAGCGGGGGTTAATTTCCACCTTGGCGGCCTCGGGCTTACGTAGCAGGGTGGCGATCTCAACGGACTTAGCGCCACGGCTAGATAGGTTGCTGACCAGCCAGGATAGGGTTAGGCCGGAGTCAATGATGTCTTCAATGATGAGGATGTCACGTCCGGTTACGTCGCAGTCTAGATCTTTGAGGATACGTACGACGCCGGAGGACTTGGTGCCTGAGCCGTAGGAGGATACAGCCATCCACTCCATCTGGGCAGAGAAGTTCAGACGGCGCGAAAGGTCACTGACTACGTACACGGCCCCCTTGAGTACACCCAGCAGCAGCGGGTTGCGGCCGGCATAGTCGACGTTGATTTCGGCGGCAATCTGGTCTAGGCGCTCGTTTAGCTGGTCCTCAGTGATTAGCACGCGGTCCAGGTCGGTGCCCATGTCAGAAACGTTCATATTTATCCGTTCAAGGAGAAGACGTTGCCATTGCGCGCCTGGCGCGTGCGGCAGTTAGGGTTCCACCGCTATATGGCACTGAAATACTAGATTGCCACTTTCGCCACTAATTGTGCCACCGCAATGGCCGTCACGTTTATCTCTTTATCAACTGGCGAACTGTAAAAGTTAGCCGGTTTAGAGGTTACGTAGCGGGGTGATTAGGGCGTCGTCGACGGCGGCCAGGGCAGTTGCTTCTTGACCGTCTGGGATGTTGTTAAGCACCACTGAGAAGCTAAGCTCACGCCCCGAGGCGGTAACAATAGTGCCGGTCAGGGAGCGCACGCCTGACAGCGAGCCGGTCTTGGCACGCACCCAACCAGCAGCGGAAGTGTTGTGGAAACGGTTCTTCAAAGTGCCGCTATAGGCCGAAACCGGCAGGTCACTGAGCAGTGTGCGACCGTTACCCACCCCGTCTTTACCGGCGGCGCGGGTCATGATGGTGGCCAGCAGGTTGGGGCTAACCTGGTTTTTGACGCTCAGGCCCGAGCAGTCATCCATGGTTACCCCGGAAATGTCGTAACCGTCTTTTTTGAGCTGGGCCAGTACGGCCTTGGTGGCGCCGGTAAAGTCTGCGGTTTGTCCCCCGGCCACGGCCACAAGCCGGCCTTCTACCTCAGTCATGGTGTTGTCTGAGGTGGTTAGTGATACACCCAAGATTTCTGCCAGGGTGGCGCTGTCTACTGCGGACACCTTAGCGGAGTTGGCGCCGCGCTGGGCGCGAGTGGGCTGGCCTAGCACGCCGATACCGGCGTTTTTGAGGTGGGTGATGAACACCGTGGTGGCTTCCATGGCCGGGTCTGCCGGGTAAGGGCCGCCGTAGTGGCTGGTTACGTCAATCATTAGCGGCTGTACCTGGGTGGCCCAGGAGCTGTATTCACTGTCCCAGCTGGGGTGCCAGGTGGCGCCGGTAAATAGGGTGTCGTCTAGGGTCACGTTTACACTGGTTACGCCCTTGGCTTTGAGGGCAGCTGCGGTTGAGCGGGCTAGGTCGCCTAGTCCGGCGTGTCCGACGACGGAGTTAGCGTCTCCCTTATCTGCAGCTAGGAGCACGTCTCCCCCACCCACCAGGGTTAGGGTGGAGCCTTCTAGATAGGTGCTGGTTTGTACGCGGTGGCTGGCTCCCAGGGCGCTAAGTGCAGCTGCGGCAGTCAAAACTTTGTGGCTGGAGGCCGGCACCATGGCGGAGTTGGCGTTGGTGGAAGCAATATCTTTACCGGTTAGGGAGTCTTTAACCACTACCCCAACGGTGCCCCCAGACATGGCCGGATTGGAGGTAAGGGAGGTGATCAGCGACTGTACCTGCGAAGTTTCAGGGATAGGCGCATTAGTGTTTAACGCCGTGACGCTAGCGGCGGCGGGAGTAATGCCAGACGCCGTCGGGAACGCGCGGGGAGAGATATCCACGCTAGCGGCAGTGACAAACCCAGGTACCACGTCCAGAGCGTCAAACAGCGTGTAGTACCCGCCGGCTACCAGTAAGGTAGCCACGCTGAGCGAGGCTGCAACCAATTTACGCATGCTGTTATTTCCATTCTTGCAGGCAGGCCGAAATAAGTTTGTGGACGCCGTGGGGAAGCGGGCGACTACTGGGTTTAAGAGCGATTACGGCAGATCGAGGCTAACCTCAACCCCAGCGATAGCCGCCCTCAAGGTAAGGATATCGCCTTCACCCTATATATGTGCCGACGCGCCGCATAAAACTGCCGCTTTACACGCCCACTTGCCAAACCAGCCCGCAAAATTGACCCGCCGAACCGGCCCACCAAGACAGTTGTCGGACCATCCTGGCACTAAGTGTTGCGTGCATCATTAACCAAGCAGTTACCACACCAGACAAAGAGGAGTATTGTTTCACCTAAAGATAACGTTGTTTCACATTAGAGGAACATCAATATGCAATCTATGCAGTCACTGCCAGCTAGCTCCAGCACGCAGAGCAGACCGCAGCGCGCAAATAAATGGGTAGCGCTCACTGCGCTATGCCTGGTGGTGTTGCTGGTTGTCATGGACAACACCATCGTCAATGTGGCGATCCCTACGCTAAGTGAGGCCCTAAAGGCCTCATCAACGGATTTGCAATGGGTGGTAGATGCCTACACCTTGTCTTTTGCTGCTCTGCTACTGCCGGCCGGAAAACTAAGTGATCGCTGGGGACGTAGACGGATGCTACTCATTGGCTTGGTGGGATTCACCCTATTCTCCGCCGGCGCCGCTTTTTCCTGGACTTTGTGGCAGTTGGTAGCACTGCGCGTGGCGCTAGGAGTCAGCGCCGCCATGATCTATCCGGCAACCTTGTCGCTGATCATCGTTATCTTTGAGAATTCCAAATACCGTAGCTTAGCTGTTGGCCTATGGGCGGCCACATCCGGTGTAGGTATCGCTTTAGGGCCTATCATCGGCGGTATCTTGCTAGAGCACTACGCCTGGAATTCCATTTTCTGGGTATGCGCAGTTATTGGCGTAGTGGCCTTGGCTTGCATTGTGACAGCAGTGCCAGAGTCACGGACATTCCACAGCGAAAAATTCGATTTCCCTGGCACAGTACTGTCAGTTACCGGTGTAGGGCTGCTAGTGTGGGCAATTATTGAGCGCCCAACTTATGGCTGGCTGTCTTGGCAGGTTATTGGCGGCATTTGTGTATCCCTGCTCGTATTGGCAATGTTTGCGGCAGTTGAGTGGCGCACGCCAGCTCCCCTCATTGACGTTTCACTCTTCCGCCGCGCCATATTCACCAGCAGTACCTGCGCAATTTGCATCGCTTTCTTCTGCTTGTTTGGATTCATCTTTATCACCACCCAATGGTTCCAGGCTCTGCGCGGCTACAGCGCACTAAAAACCGCCTTGTCAACCTTGCCTTTCGCAGTAGTTATGGCTGCTGTGGCCCCACTTGCTACACAGCTAGCTAAACGTTTTGGACACCGCGTGGTAGTAACAGTGGGATTAGTTTTCCTCTCAGCAAGCATGTTTGTGGTTACGCAAGTTGGCGCCCACTGCAACTATTGGTTGGCGGTTGTGCCAACCATGGCGCTTATGGCGGCCGGCATCGCCCTGGTTCAAGGGCCCGCAACGGATGCTTTAATGAGCACGGTTCCAGAAAGCTCAACCGGCGCGGCTTCAGCAGTAAATGACACAATCCGCGAGATTGGCGGCACTTTGGGCGTGGCCGTTATGGGATCCGCAATTGTCTCGGTCTATCCCGACAAGCTCGCAGATGCTTTGTCTGGCCTGCATATCCCAGCTGCTGCAACAAAAGCTGCTCAAGATTCTGTGATGGCAGCGCATTCAATACTGCCGCATTTACCATTAGCCATCCGCCACAGCGCACAGCAAGCTATCGAAACTAGTTTCATGAGCGCCACACACGCTGCCTGCTGGATTGCTTCCGGCCTGTCTTTAGCATTCGCACTGCTGTGCTGGGTCACTCTGCCCAAACACAGCTAAAGCATTCTTCCACAGTAGAAAGAAATATCTATCATGAGTACCGACATGACGAATCGCTGTTAGCTGGCACAGCCCACCGGAGAAGCATCTGATGACCAACCAGAAAACTACAAAAAACCAGCGCACCCCCACCGCTGAAATCAGGGGGCTCATACTTGACGCCTCAAAACAGATCATCGAAGAGGACGGATACGAAGCTTTCACCATCCGGCTGCTATCAGAAAAAGCCGGGGTGTCTCCTGCTAGCATCTACCGCCATATCGGCGATAAGCAAGCTGTCATTAACACTCTCATTGATGAGAGTTTTCTTCAGCTGCGAGAAAAGCTTTTACGCGTCACCACCACAGATCCCTTGCAACGCTTATATGACGCGGGAATGGTCTACCGTCAGCACGCTAAAGCATCGCCTGGAGTCTATGCCCTGCTGTGGCGCTGGCATGCCGGTGCTAGTGCCCAAGCCTGCCTGGACTCTATGACAGAGCTAGTACGCTACGGCCAGGTGGCGGGAAAGATCCGTAAAGATGAGCCTGGCTTAATCGCTTGGTCCATCTGGTCTGCTGTGCATGGCTTCGTCCAGTTCGAGACCCGCCCTGAGCATGACTCCCCTGTCGACGACGACGATGCGGCTTATTCTTTCTTACTCCAGCTGCTCATTCGCGGCCTTAGCCTCACTTGACCTTAAGAGAATCGCAAAGATTTGCCCAAACCCTGCGCCAATGAGTCAAACTAGTGCTATACACAGTTCTAGGACCAAACGGCCCTACCATCGGCAGGCTGGCTTGAGTAAACGCACCCGTTGCAAGCCCAAAACATGTCCTGGCTTTGCGGGGCGAGGAAGGAGCTCAAAATGGAATTCGATGTAACCATTGAGATCCCCAAGGGTAACCGTAATAAATACGAGATTGACCATGAGACCGGCCGTATTCGCCTGGACCGCATGTTGTTCACGTCCACCCGTTACCCCGACGACTACGGCTTTATTGACGACACTCTGGGTGAGGACGGCGACCCGCTAGACGCCCTAGTGCTACTAGAAGAACCCACTTTCCCTGGCTGCGTGATTCGCTGCCGCGCACTGGGCATGTTCCGTATGCGTGACGAAAAGGGCGGCGACGACAAGGTTCTGTGCGTGCCCGCAGCTGACCAGCGTGCTTCTTGGCGTACCGACATTGAGGACGTCAGCGAGTTCCACCGCCTAGAAATCCAGCACTTCTTTGAGGTCTACAAGGATCTAGAACCGGGCAAAAGCGTAGAAGGCGCCCACTGGGTAGGCCGTGAAGAAGCTGAGGCGGAAATTCGCCGTTCCTTCGCTCGTCTGCGTGAGCACGAAGGCCACTAACCCCCATCCCAATCCCATTTTCCTTGAGCTTGTAAATAAAACTGTCCCCCTGGCTGCGCCAGGGGGACAGTGCTTTAACTTTGTAGACGCACGTTTAAGGTTGCAGGTCTCAGGCGCCGTCTACAGGTCTAGTTATAGGCGCGCGGCGTGGTTAGCGCCATCCGCGTAGCGCGAGCGCGCCGTTAGGATCACAGGCGCACAGCGTAAGGCATGATGCCTGAGTAGCGCACGCCGGTTACGCGCACCGGCACACCAAAGGTGGGTGCCTCAATCATCTGGTCGTTACCCAGGTAGATGGCCACGTGATAGATAGACCCAGCAGAGCCGTCAGAAGACCAGAAGATCAGGTCACCAGGCTGGACGGAGTCCAGTGAAACGTGGGTACCTTCCCAGCACTGGGCGCGTGAGGAGTGAGTCAGGCTCACCCCGGCCGCCGCCCAGGAGAGCATGGCCAGACCAGAGCAGTCCACACCAGAGTAGGACTCGCCGCCCCACACATAATCCACACCGATGAAGGTGTAAGCCTTGGCGATAGCCACATCCGCGCCACCAGAAGGAGCAGGAGTCGGGTCGGGTTCAGGTTCCGGATCCGGCTCAGGGGTGGGCGCGGGGGCAGGTTCGGGCTCAGGGGCCGGAGCAGGAGCTGGCTGGCTGGTTTCGCTGGGGCTGGGGGCCGGCTCAGGGGTAGTGGTCTGGCTTGGGGCCGGCTCAGGCGTGGCAGTTTGGCTGGGCTGAGGGTCAGGCTGGCTGGGGGTAGGCGAAGCGGTTTCCTTGGCCTTAGCTTCGTTCTGCTTTTCCTGCTCTTCCTTAGCCTTGGCCTGGGCGGCGGCCTGCTGAGCCTGCTTGCGAGCTTCCTCGTTCTTACGGTTTTGCTCAGCCTGCTCAAGCTGTTCTTGACGCTGGGTTTCCAGGGCCACTGTGGTGTTACGCTGAGCTGCCAGTTGGCTGATCAGGTTGGCACGCTGGCTGGTGGCCTGGCTTTGGGCGGCCTGGGCGGCGTTAGCGGCAGCTTGGGCAGCGTTCTTGGTTGCTTCAGTTTTTTGCGTGGCGGTGCGCTGAGCTGATTCTTTCTGCGCGGCAATGCCTTCCATGGTGGTGGCTACCGATTGCAGAGCCTGCACTTTTTGCAGTTTTGCGTCAGTGTTTTCACCCGCACGGTCCAGCGCGGCCTTCTGGCTGGCAATGTCTCCCAGTGAGCGCCCGGTCAGGTAGGGGGAGACTATGTCGAAGGGGTTGCCGCCGTCCTGGTAGGTCTGTACGACGACGTCGGAGAGGCTTTTGCGAGCTTGGTGCGTCTGCTTGGTGGCAGCCGTGGCCTTGGCTCGCGCAGCGGCGGTGGCTGCCTTGGCTTTGTTTAGTGCATCAAGGGATTGCAGATAGTCCTCAGTGGCGATCTGTGCCTTCATGGTGGCGTTTTCAGTGTTGGCCTTGAGTGTGGCCAAACGCGCCTCCAGGGAAGCGATAGAAGCAGAAGTGCTAGCTTCCTTCTGCTTTGACTTGTTGATGTCGTCTTGGCTGGGACCATCTGCGAAGGCCACGGGGTTTGCGGACAACACCATCGACGCCAGCACCACAGCAACCGTGCTGCGGAAGGCGCGTGATCGTTTGTTCTGACTCACGAGGACTCCAATGACTAGGGATATTGACTGATGGCTGCGGGGTACAGCCCCGGTTTATTTAGCCCTAGATTAATGCCCTGGAGCCCCAAAGGAAACAGTTTCATCACAATTCACATAATCACCATTGTTATCAGTTTTAACATTCCTTCAAGATTCAATTATTATTTAGTGGTGTTTCGCACAATTTGAGGGGTGACCCAAAAATCGGATCACCCCTCAAATTTTTCTAGTTACAGCCCAAAATGGCTGCTAGCACTGCCTGGTGCGGCTACGCAGCGCCAGACCGCCACCCAACAGTGCCAGCGCAAAGGCTGCAAACAGTCCCGTTTCCACCCCACTATGAGCTAAGCCACGTTTGGGACTTTGGGAGGAACTAGGCGCCGCTTTGAGGCTGGCACTGGGTTTAGTAGTGGACTTTGCGGTGGGAATCGCCCCGCAAGTAGCAGCCAAAGCCGGCGTAGCCAGGGCTGTAGCCACGGGCGTCGTCGCCGTTGCGGTAGCAGAGGCAGAACCATAACCCAGGCCGAAACCACGCGCATAAGCCACCCCGCTAGCCCCGGGCACGCTAACTGGCAACTTACCGACCGCATTGACCTTGCCACTAAGCACATCTACCGCAGCCGCCAGGGCCACCGAGTTATTGGCGTAAATCTCCGCCACCACCTGTGGGCCTGCTCCCCCGCCGCTGTAACGGGCCAGGGGGTAGGGCAAGCTGGTGTTAATGATGATCACCTGCTTGCCGGTGGCCACCAGCGCGTCAATGGCTTTGAATTGCTGGGCGCCAGGAGCGTAGCTAGCAAAAATCACCGTATCCACATTGGCTGCTTGGCGCACCCAAGCGGAAATCTCACTATCGGAAGGATCTTCTTTAGCGTCAGCATCCTGGGTGAAAACCACACTGAAACCAGCAGCTTTAAGAGGATCAGGCAATAGCTCCGGGTTAGCCCAGGAGCTGCCGGCCACCAGCACGCGCGCACCCTTGGCCGCATCCAAGGGCGCCTTGTTAGCGTCATTGCGCAGCAAAGTAACCGAGTTACGCGCAATCTGGCTGGCCACGTCCCTACTAGCCGCAGTGCCCAGCTTGGCTTGCACGCTAGCGGTGTCGATCGGCTCAGTTTTGAGCACTCCGCGCTTTTGTTTCCACTTCAAAATGCGCAGAACTGACTGATCAATTTGCGCGCTAGTGAGCGATCCGTCTTTAACTGCAGCTTTAATCCCGTCAACTACTGCAGCAGCGTCCTTAGTATTTAGCAAAATGTCACTGCCAGCTTGCAGGGCTTTGACCGCTACCCGTGCGCGAATAGGAGCCAGGAAGTTTTTAAACTCCGTTGAGGCCTCACGCGCCGAGTCCGCCTGAGTTGGGTCTTTATCGGCTTTTTGTTTGGCGCTGTCTTCCTTGTTCTTGAGCTCCTTGTATTTAGCCTGCTCAGCGGGGGTCATTACAGCCAGCTGGGCCCCTTCCATGTCTAGGGCGTCAGTGGTGATCACCCCGGCAAAGCCCAGCTCTTGGCGCAGCAGCCCGGTAAGTACCGGCTTAGATAGGGTGGCCGGCAGGTTTGGGTCAATAGCATCGACGACGATGTGGGCCGTCATGATCATGTCGACGCCGCCATTAATAGCCGTTTTGAAGGGCACTAAATGCTGGTTTAGCACCTGACGCGAGTAGGTTACGCGCGGCAGGCCCAGGTGGGAGTCGGTGTCGGCGTCTCCATGCCCGGGGAAATGCTTGGCGGTGGCAGAGACGCCCTGGCTTTGGATGCCTTGGATTTGGGCACCACCTAGCTGGGCTACCAGGTTGGGGTCATCGCTGATAGCCCGCAAACCAATAACCGGATTGTTGGGGTTGGTGTTAACGTCCAAAACCGGGGCGAAATCAGCGTTAATCCCCAGCGAACGCATTTCGCAGCCCAGCACCTGGCCCTGGCTGTAGGCCAGCGCCTGGTTACCGGTGGCACCTAGCGCCATATTGCCAGGGAAGATTGTGGCCGGGGCGCCTACGCGCGAAACCATGCCACCTTCTTGATCGATAGTGATGCCTAGCGGCACGTTGCCGTCAGCTTTAGCGGCAGCCTGCAAACCGTTGGATAGGGCCGCCACCTTGGTTACATCAGTGTTTTCAGAGCTGAAGTTGTGGGCCCAGTTGAAGTAAAGCACGCCACCTAAGTGGTATTTCTTAACCGCCTGGGCCGGGGTGGATACGCCAGGGCCAAAAATGGCTTGGTTGTCACTAGCGTAAGTAGTGTCATCTGCGCTGTCACCGTAAACGTGGGTCCACAGTAGCTGACCCACTTTTTGGTCCAGGTTCATTTTGGCCAGGATCTGCTCAGGGGTTTGTTCCGCCGCCTGCACCTTGGGGGTTAAAGCGGATGGAACTAAAGCGCTTAAGGCGAGGGCCCCTGCTAGCGCTAGGGAAACCAGCGATCGCATGAAGCCTCCTTTATTCTTTTAGAAGCAACAATTGTCGCTACTATTATCCATCCCTAGCCTGTTTGCTGCTTGTTACCAGCGGTTTTAGGTTAAAAGCTTTACCAGTGTGCGAGCGGGCGCGGCGCCAGAAGCGATCAGGGCACATATCCCTGTGTAGGCAAGCGATTTACCGCCGCGCAGAGCCAGAGGTGATAGGGCAAGTGCTGGCCAGCCAGTTTCACAAGCTAACCAGGTCCAGGGGCAGATATTGCAAAATAGTGCCGTGGAAAATCGTGCTGTGGAAACCTTCGACTCCCCCGCTGCTATCGACTGGCAACTACAGGTAACCCCTTACACTCCCCCACCGGCCGACCAGTGGGGCCCGGATATGTTTGGCCCCGGTTTTAGCGCTTACACTCTGCCTTTAGCTGACGACGGCGAAGGTGACAGCCCCGTAGCCACCCTGGTGCGCCATGAGCCGGCTGCTGATCCACATATGCATCAGCAACCAGATAAAACCCGCTTTGTGGTGCTTAGCTTGCATGGCTGGAATGACTATTTTTTAAACCCCGGCATGGCTCGCTCATATGCGCGCCTGGGTGGTGCTTTCTATGCGCTTGATCTGCGCCGTTACGGACGTTCACTACGACCAGAGCAGATCCCATTTTGGTGTACTCGGCTAGAAACTTATGACGAGGAAATAGACGCTAGTTTAGAAATTATTAGGCGAGCTTATCCCCAGCTGCCAGTACTAATGCTGGGCCACTCAACCGGTGGCCTGATTGCCTGCCTGTGGGCGCATCACCACCCGGGGCAGTTAGCTGGCCTGATTTTGAACTCTCCCTGGTTAGAACTGCAAACCACACCCCAGTTCCGCTCAGTTTCTACACCGGTTATTCACCGCCTAGCCCAGGCCACACCGCACGCTGTAATCATTCCCACCCAGGTAGCTAATGATTTGGGCCCGGTTGAAGGTGACTCATTTTTCAAACTTTATGACGGCTGGGACCAATCTAAAGAAGGCCCACTGCCTGAAGGGGCTAATCCGGCTGATCCCTACTACAGCGGCTGGCAAACTAACTGGGATTGGAAATGGCGCAAACTACCCAATATTCAAGCCGGTTGGGCTAGCGCGATCCTGACTGGTCACCAGCATGTGCGTCGCGGCTTAAACATTGACTGCCCGCTACTAGTGCTCACTTCTAAGCATTCCCACCTTACGCTTACCTATGGGGACCTGCCCGAACGCGATAAGGACACGGTTATTGATGCGCGTCGCACTCGCGCGCGTGCCAATGAGCTGGGCCAATGCATCACACAACTACGTATTGCTGACGCGGTTCACGACATTTATATCTCCCGCCCCAGCGTGCGCAACCAGGTAGTGGCCCAAGTTGATCACTGGCTAGCCAGTTACACGGATATAGATTTCACCCCGGCTAACGAGCCAGATTCCAGCCATCCGGCTAACTTTACGGAGCGGCTAATAGCTAACTGGCAGGCCCTAATCAATCCAGCCAGCTAGAACCGGGCCAGTTCAAATCCGGTCAGCTGCTCAGTGGCCCTGGCGCCGTGAACGCACTGGGCGTCCCGGCCGGCGCGGGCTGCGCTCGGCGGCGGCGATCAGTTCTTCTAGCGACTCATACAGGCTGGGGCCGTCGGCACCAAAACGCCACACATCCCAGCCATCAACCGACTTGGCCGGCTCACAGTGGCGGGCCGCCTGGCCGGGTTCATCAAAGCTGGTTCCATCAGAGACCCTAATCATGCCGTCCGGGCGCAGCTGGGCGGTGTGGAAAATTCCTTCAGTTACTGACTGCCAGGTGATCTGCACCGGTTCGCTCAAAATAGAGGCCAATGCGTTCAAAGCTAGACGCGAGTCATCACCGCTGGGGTGCGAACGCGAAACCGTGGACTGGCCTGAGTCGCGTCGTGATAGACGCCCCTGACCAGTCACCCGGGCCCGTACACGGGTGGCACGCACCGGCTGCCCGTTACGCGAGGGGGCAGACTGGCGGTAGCCGGGGGTTACGGCCGGGCTAGGGGCCGGGGTGGGGGCAGAAACAGCTGACGGAGACACAGCGGCCGGGGAAACTGCCGTAGGTGCGTGGGGGCTGTACTGGTTAGTTGCCCGCTGAGCGCGGCGGCTACGTCGAGAAAGCGGCGACGACGGCGTCGTCGAGCCCGCAGCAGAGCCAGCCCCCTGGGAAGCAGCACTACCCTGAGAAGCGCCCGCAGAGGCTGCCGGGGCCTGAGAAACGGCGGGAGTGGGAGCCGACGGGGCGCCAGCAGTAGGCGCAGGGGCTGCCGGGGTGGCCACTGAGGGGGCTGAGGCAGCGGCAGATGTGGAGGTAGCGGCAGAAGGCGCAGAGGCGGCGGCGGTGGCCTCAGACTTACCCACCTCAATGTCCTCATCCATGGTGTCACCAGCGGGCAAAAGCTTAGCGGTCACAGGCAGGTGGTGAGAGTCAATACGGTCAATTTCCACAAAATTACGGCCGCTAGAAAGTGCACGCACCGAAAGCGAGAACACTTCTAGGCCAGAGTCGCTGAGCACCGACAAGGAAGAAAGCACGTCAGGGGAAATCGAGGGAGACACAATGCTCAAACGCGGGCCGGGGTTAATACGCGCCGGCATGGTTTCGTGGAAAGCCGCCCAATCCTTCTGGAAAGCGGTGGGGCCTGCCGGATATAGGCTGGCGATTTCCGCCCAGCCTAGGTGAGAAGTGGCGTTTAGGCGGCCCATAGCGGCCACAACCGTGGTTGAATCCAACTTAGGTAGTAGCTCCACCGCCACCACCTGGCCAGAGCCGTCAATAGCCACTAGCGAGTGGCCAGCGTCCAGCTGTTTCCAGGCAACCGTAAACAGCGGCCTACGCAGCACCTGCGCGACCTGTTCACGCACCAGATCAAGGGCCTGACGGTGTGCGGACTCATCGGCAACCCCGCCCAGCTGAGCCGGAACTAGCGCTCCCTGTCGGATTTCAAAAATCGCCACGTTTGCCTCATCTGTAGATTCCTGACCGCCCTTATCATCTCACACTCCTAAACACTGGGGCAGCCTGTGTTCAGCCAGCGCTAAAGCGAAATATGTGCCATTAGCACCAAAAGACAGGTGACCGCCGTCCCGTGGGACGACGGTCACCTAACTGAAGTTAAAAACTCAGCCGTTGATCACAGCGGCGCGGCCAGCCTCCAGGCGGGCCACCGGCACGCGGAACGGAGAGCAGGACACGTAGCTGATGCCCAGACGGTGGAAGAAGTCGATCGAGTCGGGGTCACCACCGTGCTCACCACATACACCCAGCTTCATGTCAGCCTTGGTCTTGCGGGCGCGCTTAGCACCGGTCTCCATTAGGCGGCCCACGCCGCGCTCATCGATGGTCTCGAACGGGGAGGTACCGAAGATACCGGCGTCCATGTAGTGGCCGAAGAACACGCCCTCGACGTCGTCGCGCGAGAAGCCCCAGGTGGTCTGGGTCAGGTCGTTGGTGCCGAAGGAGAAGAAGTCAGCTTCCTCAGCGATGGTGTCGGCGCTGATGGCGGCACGCGGCAGCTCGATCATGCAGCCGATGGGGAAGTCGAGCTCGTAGCCGGACTGCTCGCTAACCTCATCCAGCACCTTCTCTGCGCGCTCACGGGCGATCTGTAGCTCACGCACCGAGCCCACCAGCGGGATCATGATCTCAGGCTGGGGGCTGCCACCGGCGCGCAGGCGCTCTACAGCGGCCTCAGCAATGGCGCGGACCTGCAGCTCGATCAGGCCGGGCATGGTCAGCAGCAGACGCACACCGCGCAGACCCAGCATGGGGTTGGCTTCGTGGTTCTTGCGCACCACGGCCAGCAGCTTCTCGTCAGCCGGGTCCAGGGTGCCGCGTTCGCGGTCCAGGGCCACCTTGACGCTCAGCTCGGTTAGGTCAGGCAGGAACTCGTGCAGCGGCGGGTCGATCAGACGCACGGTCATGGACTTGCCGTCCATGGTTTCGAGCATCTTGACAAAGTCGTCCTTCTGCAGCGGCAGCAGCGCGGCCAGGGCCTGCTCACGCTCTTCGTCAGTCTGGGCCAGGATCAGGTCCTGTACGAACTGCTTGCGCTCACCGAGGAACATGTGCTCGGTGCGGCACAGGCCGATGCCCTCGGCGCCACGGTGGATTGCGTGACGGGCGTCGTCGGGGTTGTCAGCGTTGGCGCGTACACGCAGGCGACGGCGCTCGTCGGCGTGACGCATCAGGCGGTGCACGCTGGCAACCAGCTCGCGGGTGTCGGCGTCCTCGGCGCGGTAGAGAGCCTCGTCTAGGCCGCGACGCAGGTAGGTCATAACCGGGGAGTCAACTACCGGGACCTCGCCTAGGAATACTTCACCGGTGGTGCCGTCTACGGCGATTACGTCGCCAGAGTGCAGCACAATCTGCTTGCCGTCACGGTTAACGGTCAGGGTGCGGGCTTCGGCGTCGACCTCTAGCTCTTCAGCGCCACAGACACAGGTCTTACCCATGCCACGGGCGACGACGGCGGCGTGGGAGGTCTTACCACCGCGGGCGGTAAGCACACCGTCAGCGGCAACCATGCCGGGCAGGTCATCGGGGTTGGTTTCGCGGCGAACCAGGATGACCTTCTGGCCTTCAGCGGCGCGCGAGACGGCCTCTTCGTTGTCGAAGACGATGCCGCCTACAGCCGCGCCCGGGGAGGCGGGCATAGCCTTGGTCAGCAGCTGACGCTCTACATCGGTGGCGAACTGCGGGAACATCAGCTTGGTTAGCTGCTCACCGGTGACGCGGGTGAGAGCCTCGTCCAGGGTGATGAGCTTTTCGTCAACCAGCTGGCTGGCCACGCGGAAGGCGGCGGCGGCGGTGCGCTTACCGACACGGGTCTGCAGCAGCCACAGCTTGCCGCGCTCAATGGTGAACTCGATGTCGCACAGGTCGCGGTAGTGGGTCTCCAGCTTGCGCATGGCGGCGCGCAGCTCACGGTAGGACTCGGGGTCGATGTTCTTAAGGTCGGCTAGCGACAGGGTGTTGCGGATACCGGCCACAACGTCCTCGCCCTGGGCGTTGACCAGGTAGTCACCGTAGACACCGGAGTGGCCGGTGGAGGGGTCGCGGGTGAAGCACACACCGGTACCGGAGGTTTCGCCCATGTTGCCGAAGACCATGGTGCAAACGTTGACGGCGGTGCCCAGGTCGTGCGGGATCTTCTCACGACGACGGTAGATGTGAGCACGCTCGGTGTTCCAGGAGCGGAACACGGCTTCGGAGGCCATGTCTAGCTGGGTGCGGGGGTCCTGGGGGAAGTCGATGCCCGCGTGTTCCTTAACAATCTGCTTGTACTGGTCTACCAGTTCCTTGAGAGCGTCTACGCTCAGTTCGTAGTCCAGCTTGACGCCCTTTTCTAGCTTCTTTGCGTCTAGGGCGGAGGAGAAGAATTCGCCTTCAATGTCCAGCACGGTCTTACCGAACATCTGGATTAGGCGGCGGTAGGAGTCCCAGGCGAAACGCTCGTCGCCGCTTGCCTTGGCCAGGCCCTCGACGGACTGGTCGTTTAGACCAATGTTGAGCACGGTTTCCATCATGCCCGGCATCGAGAACTTGGCGCCCGAACGCACCGACACCAGCAGCGGATCCTCAGCGTCGCCTAGCTGGCGGCCTAGGTCTTCTTCTACGCGACGTAGCGCGGTGGTTACCTGTACAGCTAGCTCCGGGGGAACAGCGCCGTCGTGCAAGTATGCGCGACAAGCGTCAGTAGTGATAGTGAAGCCAGGAGGCACCGGCAGTCCCAGGCGAGTCATCTCAGCCAGGTTTGCACCCTTACCGCCGAGCAGATCCTTCTGGTCCTTGTCACCCTCACTGAACATGTATACGTACTTGGGCATCTTCGCCTTCTTCTTGTCGATGCTTGCCTTACCATGCGGGGCGTGACGGGAAGTCACGCACCGACAAAATCCTAATGTGACTTATGGCCTAAATTCAAATTTTTATGCCCCAAACAGGCCAATATTTGTAAATACGTTAAAGCTTTTTGTGTGTACAAGGCTACAAACGGCGCTACAATCCCCCAACCAAAATAACGCGGGCCGCCCCCGCTAGCGGGGGCGGCCCGCGTTGCATTAGTGGCCCATCAGGCCTGATGCGTTAGCTTCAGACAGCTTCAAGGTCAGATGTCTTCAGCTTCCGATTCGGCGGCCTCAATTTGTGCTTCTTCAGCCTGTTCGCCATCTTGGGTCTTAGCCTTGGGTAGGCGGGCGGCGCCAGGAATGGAAGTGAAAGTGAATTCACCCAGCAGACCTTCACCCTGAGCGTCGACCAGGATGTGGCTGCCGGTAGCAATCTCACCGAACAGGATCTTCTCGCTGAGGGCGTCTTCAATGTCACGCTGCACGGCACGGCGCAGCGGGCGAGCCCCAAGCACCGGGTCAAAGCCACGGTCAGCCAGTAGCTCCTTGGCGGCGTCGGTCAGTTCAATGGACAGGTTCTGCTCTACCAGGCGCTTGTCGAGGCGGGCAATCATCAGGTCCACGATCTGGCGTACCTCGGGCTTGCTCAGCTGCGGGAAGACGATCAGGTCATCCACACGGTTGAGGAACTCGGGGCGGAAGTGCTGCTTGAGCTCACGGTTAACGTGGGCCTTCATTTCCTCGTAGTCCATGGTGCCGCTCTCAGTGGACTGGAAACCGGTGGCTACCGACTTGCCAATGTCCTTGGAGCCCAGGTTGGTGGTCATGATGATCACCGTGTTCTTGAAGTCAACCACGCGCCCCTGGGCGTCAGAGAGGTGTCCGTCTTCAAGGATCTGCAGCAGCGAGTTGAAGATGTCCGGGTGGGCTTTTTCAACCTCATCGAATAGCACCACGGAGAAGGGGCGACGGCGTACCTTTTCGGTCAGCTGGCCACCTTCGTCGTAACCGACATAGCCGGGAGGGGCACCAAACAGGCGCGAAACCGTGTGCTTTTCAGCGAATTCACTCATATCCAGCTGGATTAGTGCGTCTTCGTCGTCGAACAGGAACTCAGCCAGGGCCTTAGCCAGCTCGGTCTTACCCACACCGGTGGGACCGGCGAAGATGAAGGAACCGCCGGGGCGCTTGGGGTCCTTGAGTCCGGCGCGGGTGCGGCGGATGGACTTGCTCAGCGCCTCGATGGCCTTGTTCTGGCCCACGATGCGCTTGTGCAGCTCGGCTTCCATGTTGAGCAGCTTGGTGGATTCAGCCTCGGTCAGCTTGACCACCGGAATGCCAGTACTCATGGCCAGTACTTCAGCGATCAGGTTTTCATCCACTTCGGCTACCTGGTCTAGGTCACCGTTCTTCCAGGCCTGCTCTTTGGCGGCACGCTCGCTGCCTAGGCGGCGTTCGTCGTCGCGCAGGGCGGCGGCGCGCTCAAAGTCCTGAGCATCAATGGCGCTTTCTTTTTCACGCTTAACTTCAGCGATGCGCTCATCAATTTCGCGTAGCTCCGGCGGGGCGGTCATGCGACGGATGCGCAGGCGCGCGCCGGCCTCGTCAACCAGGTCAATAGCCTTGTCGGGCAGGTAGCGGTCGTTGATGTAGCGGTCGGAGAACTTAACGGCCGCTTCAATGGCCTCATCGGTGATGATGACGCGGTGGAAGGATTCGTAGCGGTCACGCAGCCCCTTTAGGATCTGAATGGCCTGCTCAATGGTGGGCTGGTCTACCTGTACCGGCTGGAAGCGGCGCTCTAGGGCGGCGTCCTTCTCGATCTTGCGGTATTCCTCTAGCGTGGTGGCGCCGATGGTCTGTAGCTCGCCACGGGCCAGCATGGGCTTGAGGATAGAGGCCGCGTCGACGGCGCCCTCAGCCGCGCCGGCACTAACTAGGGTGTGGATCTCATCAATGAACAAGATGATGTCACCGCGCGTACGTACTTCTTTAAGCACCTTCTTTAGGCGCTCTTCGAAGTCACCACGATAACGCGAGCCGGCCACCAGCGACCCCATATCCAGGGAGTAAAGCTGCTTGTCGCGCAGGGTTTCAGGAACGTCGCCGTGCACGATGGCTTGGCTTAGGCCCTCCACCACAGCGGTTTTACCTACACCGGGCTCACCGATTAGCACCGGGTTGTTCTTGGTGCGGCGCGAGAGGATCTGCATGACGCGCTCCATTTCCTTGGAGCGGCCAATTACCGGGTCAAGTTTGCCTTCGCGGGCGGCTTGGGTCAGGTTGCGGCCAAATTGGTCTAGGATGGCGCTTCCCGACGGCGTCCCCTCCTTGAGCGCAGAGGCGCCAGAACCCACGGTCTCTTTGGCGTCATAGCCGCTGAGCAGCTGCATTACCGCCTGACGCAGGGCTGCCAGGTCGACGTCGAGATTACCCAGAGCCTGAACTGCCACGCCTTCGCCTTCACGCAGCAAGCCGAGCAGGATGTGCTCAGTGCCAATGTAGTTGTGGCTTAGCTGCAGGGCTTCACGCAGGCTGAGCTCAAGTACTTTCTTGGCACGCGGGGTGAAGGGGATGTGACCGCTAGGAGCAGACTGGCCCTCACCAATAATCTCCACTACCTGGGCACGTGCCTTGTCTAGAGTTACGTCCATTGACTCTAGAGCTTTGGCTGCTACTCCCTCACCTTCGTGGATGAGGCCCAGCAGCAGGTGCTCTGTGCCAATGTAGTTGTGGTTGAGCGCGCGCGCTTCGTCCTGGGCTAGGACGACGACGCGGCGAGCTCGGTCCGTAAAACGTTCAAACATTCGGGGCTGCTCCTTGGCAGGTCCATCGATAACTGTATGGCTTAAGGCTATCCCGCTTTCCTATAAAGCGGTCTAGTGGTTTCGCACGCGGCATATGCAAAGTTGAGCCTAGCCGACTCAGGTCAGTCAAAACCGTTACTCACGCCACGCTTTATTTAGATCCCAAGTAATCCGATCGAGCATTTCATACGATGGCCCGAAATCTTGGCACCTCAAAGAGGGCGCCCTAAAAACTTGGAGGACCACCCCCACCGGAAGGGCAAGCAACCAACCACAGCGCCGCCCCCAAGCACCTCGTCGGACCGCCCCCCACTGGAAGGGTAAGCAAGCGCTACGGAAGGGCAAACAGGCCAAAGCCAAGCCCTCCCCCACAGGTGCGCGACGCATACTTTGCCGCGCCATTCCATAAAAAACCTCAATTCCCTAGGGATTTAGAGATCTTTCCGCTAAATACAGCAGGTCACTTCTGTCAAGTAGTGAATACTTATTTTCTCTATGAAAAATAGCACATTTGGACTACAATATTTGCACGCGTTTAGTGACTGTTTAGGTTCCGCGCTCTAACTGGAGGTATAAAACATGCGCATCGTCAAGCAAACGCTTGCAGCCCACAACCGTGTTTCTGACGGCCAACTTGTAAGCGCCCTGCTGGCTTTAGGTTGCGCCGGAGCAACGTGGCTCATTTCCCCCTCAATGCCCCTGTGGGCAGCCTCAGTCAGCTTCGTGCTGTTCTTCATCTGGCTGGCCACCATCGACCGCATCACCGGGATTTTGGAGCCGGCCACCGGGCCCAGCACGCTCAAGTCCACTGCATCTAACAAGCACGGAGCACTGCTACTAGCGGCGCTAATCGCCGTCACGGTAATCGCAGCCTGCCTATAAGCCTACTGGCGGGTCGTAGGCCCATCATTAGGCCCATCATTGGGGCCACTGTATGCAAGGGAGCCTGGCATTGCCAGGCTCCCTTAGTTTTGTAAGTCGCGTTTAGGCTTCAAGCTCAATAGTGACCGGCCCATCGGCCTGCATATCAATCACCATGTGGGCCCCAAACTGGCCCGTGGCCACCTCAAGCCCCCGCGAGCGCAGATCCTCAACCACGGCCCGCACCAGCGGCTCGGCCACATCCGCCCCGGCCGCCTGGTTCCAGCTGGGGCGGCGTCCCTTGCGGGTGTCGGCGTAAAGGGTGAATTGGGAGACCACCAGCACCGGCGCGGCGGCGTCGGTTACCGATAACTCCCCTTCGAGCAGCCGCAAGTCCGCGATTTTACGGGCAATTAAGGCCACCTGGGCGGCGCCGTCGTCGTGAGTAGCCCCCACTAAAACCAGCAGGCCCGGGCGGTCAATAGCGCCCACTACCTGGCCGTCAACACTAACTGCAGCACGATTAACGCGCTGGATAACCGCCCGCATCAGCTGCGCCGGTTGTTGCGGTCGCCTTCGTCAATGACGCGCAGCTTGGAGCGCACGCGGGCCGGGGACAGCGCCGCCAGCTGGGGACGCACACCCGCCAGGTACACTGCCGAGGCCGCCACCGCGATCATGCCGAAGAAGGAGTACCAGCCCAAAACCACGCAGGCCAAGCCCGCCCCAATGTGCACCCCGATCCAAGCGGACTTGCTTAGGCGGGAGGCGGCCGGGAAGAGGTTAGCCGGACGTACCAGGGTGTCTAACAGCGCCCAGACGATAATCAAAAACGCGCTGACAGCCAAGGCGATATTGACTATGGCCACAAATTGGCTTAGATAAAAGGCCACATACGCCAGGATTTCGCTCATACATACCTCACTTAAGTTCTTGACTGAGTCTAACGGCTAAGCCGCGTTTTCTGGGGCTAGCCATGCTCAGGGCGCAGCCGCTTTAAACCCAGGCCCGGACGCTGGCTGGGTGAGGCTTCAGCCTTGCCAGCGGGATCAACCAGTAGCTCTTGGCTGGCGCTTTCGTAGCCGTCTTCCAGATCTACCGCCAGCTCAGCTTGTGCGGGCACGCCTCGACGCACTAGGGCCAGGGCGATATTACCCAGCTCCCAGTGGCGTGCCACGCTGGTTATTGTGCCCACGGCCTTGCCGGCGGGGTTGTCGCCAGCGGGTAGGTATACGCGCGCACCTACCTCAGGTAGCTGCCCCTGCCAGCCGGCTAGTTGCAGCTGCACTAGGCGACGCGGGGGGCGGCCCAGGTTAACCGTGCGGGCGATGGTTTCTTGGCCCGGGTAGCAGCCTTTGTTTAGGTGCACGCCGGTGCGTAGCCAGTCCAGCTCGTTGGGGATGGCGCGGGCGTCCACTTCGCGCGCCCAACGCGGCAGTCCGGCCTCGATGCGCAGCGCCTCCCAGGCCAGCTCACCCACTTGGGTTAAGTCTCCGGCTTGGATTAACTCGCCTGCCGCTGGCGCTTGGCTTGGGGCTAGCGCATGTTCCTGGCCAGGGGCCGCCTGCCCAGCTTCAAGGGCCACTACTACCCCACCGGCGCGGTAGTTGGCGCCAGGGTGGCGCGCGCCGGTGAAGTAGGTGCTGCCGCCGGGGGTGATGCCCGGCCAGGGGTCGCGCCAGGTGGTTACTAGATTTTCGACGACGCCGGCCAGCTTTTGCGCTCCGTCACCGATAGCCCCAGCTACCTGCAGATCTGGACGCACCTGGGCCTGCACGCGCAGCATGAAGCGACGCGAGTTAAGTAACTGGGCTAGCCCATCACCGCAGCCGGCATCTACCAGCAGCAGCACGCTTTGCTCACCCGGGGCTGCTTGCTCAGCCTGGGCTGGCACGCCCGGCGTAGCACTGGAGGCACTTGCCTGCCCAGCGGCGTCGGCAGTGCGCGCGGCGTCGTCGGCACCTGAGGGGCCATCAGCAACCGGGGCCGGTACCAAGGCGGAGACAGCTAAAGCCGCGTAGAGGATATGGCCGTTAGCGTCCAGGAACAGCACTTGACGGGTCTGACCATCGTTTTCCAGGTCGGTTAGCACCTGAGTAGAGACGGTGGTCAGGTAGCTGAGCCGGTCAGCGCCGCTTACCTCAACGACGTCGCGGCTAAGCCACGCCCATGCCTGCCCCTGAGCTAGTAGCGCCTGCTCACGCAGGGGGTTACCAAAGTGTTCGGGTGCAAAAGCCATATCTGTTTAAGCTACTTCGCGCTGGGCTCGTCAGCGCGCTCGCCTAGGGCAGCGCCCATTTCAGGCTCTTGCTGGGCCTCGTCTTCGACGCGGCTGAGGCGGCCAGAGGCATAGGTTTTGAGCTCTTTACGGCCAAAAGCATCCATGTCCTGGGTCCACATCAGCTCAGAGTTAACCAGGCCGTACATGCGGGTCATGCGTTCTAGCTCAGCGGAGAACTCGCTGCGCTGCACGCTGGTGGTAGCTAGCTCAATGCGCGGGCCCTGCACGGCACCTTCCCATACGGCGGCGTGACCAGCCGGGTCGGCACTGATGATTTCCAGGTTGGTGATGGGAGTTACCGGGCCGGAGGCGGATTCAGGAGCTTCAGGCTTGTACTGGCCCACCGGACGCCAGTAAGAGGTTTCAGTGGACCACACCTGGGCGGGGGTGATCTTGCTGGCGCCTTCAGCGCCGCTCATTTCGAAGTCGAGGTTCTCACTCTTGGTGGAGTCAACGGTCCAGATAGTGATGGTCTGCTTCAAGTAGGGACCGCCGTCGTGCTCGAAGCTCATCTCCTGATATACCGCCTGCTCGGGAACATCCTCGCCGTAGGTAAGAATGCCGTAGCCACGCCACTTACCTAGCAGCCAGGCTAGGGGGTAAAGATCGGGAGAAATATCGTCAGGAAAAGTAAAAGCCACGTGGCCAGTGTACGCGTCAGCCAGCTAGCTGGTCACGAAAGTTAGCCAGCCACGAAAGAAAGTCAGCCAGCCACGAAAGCGGCCATCACCCTGGCAATGTAGTAGGTGGGGGCGCCCACAGCCAGCACCGGCAGTACCGCCGAGGTGATGGCGGCGCGACCGCCGGGCACCCAGCGGTGGGTCCACAGCACACGGTTAGCGATTGCCATTAGCAAACCAGCTACGAAACCGATCACCAGGCAGCCCGCCCCGGAACGCAGGGCCGTGTCTACCGCCTGGTGGGAGGGGCCAAAGAAACCAGCCAAGGCCAGAGCCACGGCCACGGCGCAGCTGGTTAGGGCCGGGATGATCACCGTCAGCATTTCTAGCACCCACGCGGGCACCTCCAGTACCGTCAGCGAAGCCCCAATCAGCAGGGCCACAGCCGTGGGCACAATAACGCGAGAGGCAGCCAAACCAGGTGAGAACACGCACCAGGCAGCCCCGTAAACCAGCACCACCACCCCAGACAGGGAGGTAAATAGTTCTTCCAGCAGGCCTTCGTGGGCTCCGGAACGCATTTGTAGGGCAAATACTGCCAGCACCCCAATACCAGCTAGCTTGGTAGCGTCACCGTATTCGTCGGTTAGGGTGAGCGTGACGGCACTGGCGATCCCAAATAGCGCCAGGAAAATACCGGTGACATTGTCGTGCTCGGCCTGAATCAATGCCGGCCAGCCTTGAGCGAAACACACCGCCAAGCCACACACCAGCAGGCAGGTAACCCAGAACGGGGATACGGCAGTTAATGCCAGCAATAGCGGCATAACCCCAGCCATCGCCAGGCGCGTCCAGGCAGTGTCCACCAGACCGGTTTCCACAACGCCGTCGCTGGTGTGGTATTGGGTCCCGTAGCGGCGCGCGGCCTGTTCCTTCACGCTGGTACGTGTCCGCTTACGCCCGGAAACCTGGTTCTGGGCGGGTGCGGCAAGGGGTTCTGATTGCGCAGGCGAATTAGTCACCCTTGAATCGTCCCATATGCTGCCGATACATGCACCTTAACCACCCAAAAGGCCGTAAACTTGTGCCTGGTGTCGCATTAGGGGTATCAGTACTTTAAGGAGGAAGCAAATGAGGCTGGTCATGCTTAGCAACGAGCCTGAGGCCAGTGCCGTACTGCCAGCCATCGCTTTTCTCGAACACCAGGTGCAGGTTTTGCCGCCCCAGCCTGATTCTTATGGGGCGCTTGAAAATGCCGACGTCGTAATGGTTGATGCCCGCACGGATCTGTTGCGGGCGCGGCCCCTATGCCAACTGCTGGCCACCTCCATGGACTATACGGTGCTGGCTGTGATTGAGGAGGGCGGGGCTGTGGCCCTGACTTCCTCTTGGGGGATTGCCGATTTTGTGATTGCTTCTGCTTCCCCGGCGGAGTTAGCGGCCCGGTTGCGGCTGCTGGAGTCTAGCGTGGTTGCAGACAGTAATGCTGGCTCTAGTGGTTCTAGCGATGAGTCGATCCTGGAAGTTGGCGACATTGTGATTGACACTGACGCTTACACGGTACGTCTGCACGGCCAAACCCTGGATTTGACCTATAAGGAGTTTGAGCTGCTTAAGTATTTGGCTGCTAACCAGGGCCGGGTGCTTACCCGTCAGGCTTTACTCGACGCCGTGTGGGGCGAGGATTATATTGGCGGCTCACGTACTGTGGATGTGCATGTGCGGCGTTTACGCGCCAAGCTTGGCGGTGAGCATGATCATCTCATTGGCACCGTGCGTAACGTGGGTTATCGATTGGACTTGGACGAGTAACCGTGTAGAGTTGGGGCCGGCATCGGGTCGCGACGGGCCCCGGGCTCCAAACTCTGCCGCTACGAGCGGCCTACGCGCCGACTGGCGCTCTCCGACCCGGTGCTGCTTAATCTTTTCTGCGCTTTTAATCCCTTTTATAACCCTTACTAACGGCCTTGCCGGGCCTTGCTTTAGCGCTCCTGCTGGGCGGGGTTTTAGCGGCCCTGCTGGCCGAGGTTTTAGCGGCCTACTGGGCTTTGCTTTAGTGCCCTACTGGCCAGAGTTCTCATACAAGTTGCGGATTACTTTGGCTGGGTTTCCTACGGCGACGGCGCCGGCTGGGATGTCCTTAACCACTACCGATCCTGCCCCCACTACGGCGTCGTCACCAATAGTGACCCCGGGGCAGACGATTACCCCGCCACCAAGCCAAACATTATTACCGATAGTGATGGGTTTGCCGCCTTCTAAGCCGCTTTTACGGGTGGGCGGATCCAACGGGTGGATGGGGGTCAGCAGCTGCACGTTAGGGCCGATTTGGCAGCAATCACCGATTACGATGTCGGCTACATCCAGCGCGATTAGCCCAAAGTTAATGAATACGTGGTTGCCTACGCTGATGTGGCAGCCGTAGTCGACTGCTAGCGGGGGTCGGATAGTTACGTTTTGGCCGACGTCGCCCAGCACTTGTCGCAGCAGGGCGTCTGCCTGGCCTTTCTCGCCGGCAAGGAAGGCCAGGCGGTATTCTTCCAGGAGTTTGCTGCTACGGGCTGGGATTTCATTAAAGCGCGGATCGGTGGGGTCTACGCGGTATAGCTGCCCGGCCCGCATACGTTCCCAGTTGCTGCGGTTGTCTTCTACGGCGACGGCGTCTGTCTCACTCATACCAGAACGATACCCATACTTAGCGGCAAAGACCCGCAGTTTAAACTCTGCGAGCCACAGGCCACGCGAGACACCAGGGTCTCCTCGGGCGCTATACCAGAACGATACCTAGGGTGAGGAAGATGATGGCTAGTAGCGGGGTGGTGCCTTGTTTGAGGGCGGCTGGGCGCTTGTCTGGGCTGGTGATGAATAGCAGTGCAGCTGCGGCCAGCATGGAGCCGGTTCCGAAGAACATTAGGCTTAGGCCTACTGCGTGGCTGGCTGTGTAGTAGATGATGGCGCCTAGAAGTATTTCGATAGCTAGAAATAGGTTGTAGAAGCCTTGGTTGAAGGCCATCTCTTTAGTGTTGGCGGCCTGCTGGGGGCTCATATTGAAGGTGGTAAGGGTTTTCTCGCTGGTCCAGGAAATGGATTCCATTTTGAAGATGAGCACGTGAATGAGCGCTGCAGCAATAGCTAGGACTAGGCCGGTAATAAACATCTGTATGCCTTTGAATTTGAAGGGATGAGTTTAAATGGGGCCTGGCAAGGGTGGCCCGTAAGTATAAAGGCAGCTTTAGGCTGCCTTTAAATCGTAAAAGTCGGCCGTTACGGCCGACAAGTTGGGAACATAAAAGTAGGGGGTGTGTTAGAAAATCTAACACACCCCCTACAATGCCCGATCTTCAAGGCTACAAAAAAGGTGGTGGGGGTACCGACCCCGACAAAACAGGATCAAACACCCCCACCACCAAAAAAGAAGACCGGGAAACACCAACCCACAAACAGGCCAGCATCCCCCGGTCCACTCACTCAAGGAAACGGTTGGCAGTGCCCTACTCTCCCACAACCCACCAGTTGCAGTACCATCAGCGCAGAAAGGCTTAACTTCCAGGTTCGGAAAGGATACTGGGTGTAACCCCCTCGCTAAAACCACCAACACAACCAAAATAAGCAACACCCCAAAAAAAGGGATAACCACTCACCAGTCAGTGAAACAATATATCCACATGTACCAACCCAACCCACAAACCCAAGAAGGATTCGTCAAGGCCGTGTTGGTCGTGAACCGCACAGTGGACGCAAACACCATCAAACAAACTTTAATATTGTTAGTTATCGGTCAATTAGTACTAGTAAGCTGGTCACCTTACAATGTCTACACTCCTAGCCTATCAACCCGGTAATCTACCGGGAACCTCCCCCCAAACAATGGGACGGAAACCTAATCTCGAAGCTAGTTTCCCGCTTAGATGCTTTCAGCGGTTACCCATCCCGAACGTAGCAAACCAGCCATACCCCTGGCAGGATAACTGGCACACCAGAGGTTCGTCCGTC
>ERZ1699261.37-NODE-37-length-33711-cov-4.342782_pt1 | contig 33711 bp, 24 predicted proteins | sample MGYA00581524_ERZ1699261 | MGnify/ENA primary metagenome ERZ1699261 (study PRJEB42319, sample SAMD00040338) | human oral metagenome | material: saliva | host: Homo sapiens | study: EMG produced TPA metagenomics assembly of PRJDB4115 data set (Metgenomic analysis of... | reverse complement strand
TTGTGTGCTTGCTGGTCAGGACCCCTCTGAGCGCCGCAAGCAGTATGACTGCGACATCACTTACGGCACCAACAACGAGATGGGCTTCGACTACCTGCGCGACAATATGGCCCAGCGCCCTGAGGACATGGTCCAGCGCGGGCACAACTTCGTGATTGTTGACGAGGTTGACTCCATCCTTATTGACGAAGCCCGTACCCCGCTGATTATTTCCGGCCCTGCCGACGGCGACAACAATAAGTGGTATCGCGAGTTTGCTGATGTGGCCGAGATTCTCAGCCCTAACAAGGACTATGAGGTTGACGAGAAGAAACGCACCGTGGGTATTTTGGCCCCCGGTATTGAGAAGATCGAGGATCGTCTAGGTATCGACAACCTCTACGAAGCCGGCAACACCGCTCTGATCGGTTTTCTCAACAATGCCATCCGCGCCAAGGAACTGTTTAAGCGCGACCGTGACTACATTGTTGCCGACGGCGAAGTACTGATTGTTGATGAGCACACCGGCCGCGTATTGGCTGGGCGCCGCTACAACGAAGGTCTGCACCAGGCCATTGAGGCCAAAGAGCGGGTAGAGATCAAGAGTGAAAACCAGACTCTAGCCACCATTACCTTGCAGAACTACTTCCGTTTGTACCCGGAAGGTTCGCGTTCAGGCATGACCGGTACGGCAGAAACCGAAGCCGCAGAATTCGCTGGTACCTACAAGATCGGCGTCGTGCCCATCCCCACCAACAAGCCCATGATCCGCAAGGACCAGCCGGACCTGGTGTACAAGTCCGTTAAGTCCAAGCTGAACGCGGTAGTTGACGACATTGAAGAGCGTCACGACGCCGGGCAGCCGGTTTTGGTGGGTACCACCAGTGTGGAAAAGAGCGAGGAGCTCTCGGCCCTGCTGCGTGAGCGCCGCATCCCCCACGAGGTACTAAACGCTAAGCAGCACGCCCGCGAAGCCGCCGTCGTGGCCATGGCCGGACGTAAAGGTGCGGTAACCGTAGCCACCAACATGGCTGGTCGTGGTACCGACATCATGCTGGGTGGTAACGCTGAGTTCATTGCCGTGGCCTCCCTGAAGGAAGCCGGCCTAGACCCCATCGACACCCCCGACGAGTACGAAAATGCCTGGCCGGCGGCCCTGAAGGCAGCCAAGGAAGCCGTCTCGGTGGAGCACGACGAGGTGGTGGAGCTCGGCGGTCTGTACGTGCTGGGCACCGAACGCCACGAGTCACGCCGTATCGATAACCAGCTGCGTGGTCGTAGTGGCCGTCAGGGTGACCCTGGTGAGAGTCGCTTCTACCTGTCCATGCAGGACGATCTGATGCGCACCTACGCCACTGGCCTGGCTCAGCAGATCATCTCCTCGGACCGTTACCCCGACGACGTGCCGCTCGAATCCAAGATGATCACCCGAAACATCGCCTCCTACCAGCGTCAGCTAGAGGCGCGTAACTTCGAGATCCGTAAAAACGTGCTTAAGTACGACGACGTGCTCACCGAGCAGCGTCAAAAGGTTTACGATGAGCGCCGCATGGTGCTGCAGGGTGAGGATCTAGAGCCCCACATCAAGGCCTTCCGTGAGCGCGTAATTCCCAATGTGGTGGCGCAGCGCACTGCCGAGGGCCGCAGCGACCAGTGGGACCTGGATCAGCTGTGGAAGGACCTGTCCACTGTCTACCCGATGGGCTTGACCGTGGATGAGGTGGTCGACGGCGTAGGCGGCCTGGACGCCCTGACCAGCGAGCGCCTAACTGAAGAGCTCACTGAGGACATTGCGGTGGCCTATGAGGACGCCGAAGCTAACCTGTCCGCTAACGATCTAGCTGTGGCGCAGCTGGGTGAAGAACCCATGCGCACCCTGGAGCGTCGCCTGCTGCTGGCCGTGGTGGACCAGCACTGGCGCGAGCACCTGTACGAAATGGACTACCTCAAGGAAGGTATTGGACTGCGGGCCATGGCCCAGCGCGACCCGTTGGTTGAATACGCCAACGAGGGTGCCCACATGTTCAAGGCCATGATGGAAGCCATTCGCGAAGACACGATCGAGCAGATTTTCGCTTATTTCGCCCGCTTTGAAGCTCAGGCCAAGCAGGCCGCCCGCGAAGCCGCTCAGGCCCGTGAGCAGGCCTCGATCATGGGTGACACCGGCCGTAAGGCCCTGTCTACCGGGGTGACCTACTCCGACGCCGACACTCAAGGCGGCGACAACCAGGGTAACCGCGCTGAGCGTCGTCGTCGCTCCAACAAGAAGCGCCGTCGCCGCTGATCAGGGCCCTGGCTGGGGCAGCTGAGCAGGGCCCTGGCTGGGGCAGCTGATCAGGGCCCTGGGGTAGCTGAGCAGGCCACCGCGCCAGCAAAGATCCATTAGCGCCTAAGGATCCTTTAGCCCATGTGCAGGTAGGTCATCACCCAGTGCCCATGGCGCAACTGGATCTGGCAGGCACAGGCGTGGATGCGCCCATCGTGGGAGAGCAGCACACTGACTTCCCAGCCGCTGGCACTGGCTTGGGCCCGCACCGCATATAGGTAGGGGATCCGGGCTGGCTTGCCGGCCTGGCAGCGTGCGGCTACTTGTGCTCGACGGCTGAGGGCGTCGTACAGCTCCGGGGTGAGCCAGCGAGCTAAATGCTGCGGCTGGCGCATCCCGTGCATGATTTCCCAGGCGTAAACGGCTACCGTCCCCGCCCAGCGTCCCGGATCGGGCAGTTGTTGGCTTTGAGGCTGGCTTTGTTGCCGAGTTTGGGACTGGTGATTTTGGGGCTGGCGGCTTTGCTGTGGCTTAGGTGAGCCAGGGCCGACGGCGCCGCTTGCCTGGCGCGGGCTGCTTGCCTGGCGCTGCGACTTGCTTGCCTGGCGCTGCGGGCTGCGGCTGGAGGCTGCTGCACCTTGGCGCCTTTGGGGGGCTTGCTGGCGCGCGCTAGGGGCATAACTTGAGGCATAAAGCGTGCTCATGGCTACCCCTTAGTGGGAATCGTCAGTGCGAGGCCGGGGCGAATCAAATCTGGATTAGCCCCGATAAGCGCCGCATTGGCCGCAAAAATCTGTTTAGACAGCTGAGCTACCTGCCCGTTGGTGGGGGATGGCACCCCATTTTGCTGCAACCACTGGAGGGAAATAGACCATAGGCTCTCTCCAGCTAAAACCAGGTGCTGGCGAATAACCGGGGCGGGTTTAGCATCCGGAGCCGGGACACAAGTGCCCGAGCGCTGCGCGCTAGCCGGCTTGAGGCTGCCGCTCTTGGGGACGCTGCTCTTGAGGCTGCCGCTCTTGGGGCTGGCCTTCGAGTTTGGAGATTTGGCTCCCGGACTTTTAACCGCCGGGGTTTTAGACCCTGGCCCGCCAGTGCGTGGATGAGCACTAGAGCGGCTCGGGCTGGCTGAAGGCCGCGCGCTAGGCCGGGGTGAGGCACTAGCGCTTGCGCTAGCCCTGGCTCGCGCGCTGGCGTGACTAGTGGGCGTGGCACTGGCTCGGCTAGTGGGCGCGCTGCTAGCGTGCGGGCTCTTGGATGGGGAGCTTGCTGTGGCCGGGGCGCTCGCCTTGGCTGAAGCACTGGGCCTGGCTGAAGCGCTCGCGCTCGCGGTGGCGCTAGGGGAGGGGCCTGGGCCATGCGCACCCCAGCCCAGATTGTCGTCATTAGCGCTGGCCGGGGCGCAGCTAAGGGCAATAATGGCGGCCCCGGTGGCCAGTTTGCGCACTAAAGGCGCGCTGTGACGCAAATCCAAAGTGCGGTGACTGCAAGCACATACCAGCACCCACATGGCTCCCAGCGCGTGCCAGGCCACCAGCGCGGCGCCGGCTCCAGCGGCCAGGCCGGCCAGTGCAGTGCTGACATCCGCCATCGACCACAGCGACAAATACTGCAAAGACAAGGTCTTGAGCAAAGCCACGGCGGCTGCTAGCAGCAAGACGCTCAGCGCTGTGCCGAGCCAGGCAACTAGGTGAAGACCTAGCCAACATTTTAGGCTCTTAGACATCGGTACACCTTCTTTGGTGAGAAATAGTGATGTTTAATTATGTTTTGCTGGAACTGGACTGTCAATAGCGAATGTGACTTTGGTTATGGCAATCTTGAATCATGCACTTAGAGAGCCTGCTAGCGGATCTAGATAGCCAGTTTGAGCAGTATGAACGCTCTGCCAGGGCAGCTCAGGCTTGGGAGCTAGCCGAGGCTGAAGCTGGTAGAACCGCGTTGGTAGATCGCCTGCGCGCGGTGGAGGGTGGTGCGCTTACTGTAACCACTCGCAGCGGGCGGGTAGCTAGCGGCAAGCTACTGCAAGCGCGCCAAGAATTTTTGCTACTGCGTGCCTCTGACGCCAGTCAGATGCTGGTGCCAATGGGGGCAGTAGTTAGTGTGCGGGGCGTGGGGCGCCAGTTAGAGACGACGCCGTCGCAACGGGTTAGCTACACGGTTGCGGCAGTTTTGCGTCAAATCATGAGAACTAAGCGACCGGCCAGATTCAATACGGCGGCAGGTGATATTACCGGCAGAATCATCCGTGTCGGTGCGGATCATGTGGACGTGCTGAGTGTGGATAAGCGTGACTTATCCGATCGGGTCACGCTTATCCTGTCAGCAATTGAAATTGTGACCAGTATTTAGCCGCAAGCGGCTAATATTTAGGTCGTGTGGTCACTATTGCTACCCAAAATCGGGTGCTAGCGATAGCGCTTAGAGATCTAATCCACCTTCGGATACGGCCTCACGGGTGTGCGCATACTGTTTGTCGATGTAGTCTTCGAGTGCAGCTACTTCAATGCGCCATAGACCGCGAGCGCCAACCTGAATAGCGGGTAGCTCTCCGGTGCGGATAAGTGAACGGACGGCCTGGGCGGAAATCGATAACTGCTCGGCGACGTCGGCGATAGATAAAAATCGAGGTGCCATGTCCTAATAATGTCACGGGTTAGCCCAGATGCAAACTGGTTAGGTGAGATTGTGAAAACTTCATGGCTGCCCAGAATTTCTCTTAGGATAGGCAGATAGCTGGACGACCTGGGGGTTGTTACCAAGGGGTGCGCATATGTCTGAATTAAATCAATCGAATAGATACGGGGCGCGGCAGCATCAAAATGATGCTGGTGCGAGCATTGACGCTTGGCGCTGGAGGCGCCCAACTTGGCGAGATCCTAGGCTTTTTATTGGAATAGTGCTGGTCATCGTGTCTATGGTAGCCGGTTCAGTACTAATTGATAGAGCCACTAGTACACAGCAGGTATGGGCTTTGAGTCAGGATGTAGCCCCAGGAACTGCTCTAAAAGCTGGAAAAAACCTGAAATTAGTCTCAGTGAATCTTGGGAGCGCAAGTAGCGCTTATGTGCAACAAAAGCAACTTAAAGCTGACACATATGCGCAACGTTCATTACACTCAGGAGAGTTATTGCCAGCCGACGCCACTAGCCAGCAAAGCAAATTGAATATGCGCTCAATTGTGGTGCAAAGCAGTGGCCAGCTTTTAAATAGCATTCGGGTTGGCGATACCGTGGAGCTGTGGCAGTTGCCTTCCAGAAACGTAGCGGCTGTAGCACCCACGCCGTCGGCAACTAAAGCAGCTAGCACCAATGGAGCTAGGCGCGTGGCTCAAGGACTGATAGTGGACGCAATCGGAGGCGATCAAAACGCCATCGTCGCAGATAAAAGCACCAGTGTGCGTGTGCTGGTACCGGCCGAACAAGTTGAGCCTGTGCTCACCGCAGTAGGCTCTGGTGCCGGCTTGGTGCTGGTGAACACGGGGTCTGAGCAATGAGAACAGCTGTATTACTAGCTCTGTGGGATGACGATTCCACCCTTTTGCGACAAATTGACGCTGAGCGTGACCTGTATGTTTCACGTCGCTGTGCAGATATAAGTGAGCTTTTAGCTGACGTTGCCGTGGGACTAGGGCAGCTGGCAATTATCGATGAGCAGCTTGACGGCCTAGACCGCACAGTGATCGCCACTTTGAATTCTTATGGCGTGCCCGCGATTGTGTTGACCCGCAATGACGGGGTGCGCTGGCATGATTTGGGGGCTTGGGTGGCTCCCTGGCCAGGTTCACCCCAGCGCGTGGTTGCTGAAATTTCGCGGGTTTTGGTTGCCGGCACAGTTTCGCCCCAGCCCACTGCTGCCGCCAGTTTGGGTGATGAGCTCTTTGGCCTTTCGCCTACGGCAGTTGACGACGGCGCCTTGGGGCTGCCTAGCGTGCGATCTGCGGCTTTTAATCCTTTAGATGTGCCCATGGCGGCGACGACGGACGGGGCTAGCTCTCCTTTGTTCGACGCCGTCGTGCAAAGTCAGGCTTCAGCTTCCAGTCCGCCGCCCGCGCCGCCAGAGCAGCTACCACCCCCGCCCTTTGATAGTGCGGTGGGGCAAGTGCCGCTTATAGCGCCAACCGAGGCTCCGGCCTCTAGTGGGCAGTTAGATCCGGCTTTAGTGCTGCCCTTGCCGCCAGCTCCAAGCTTTGAGCCGCCGGCGCCCAGCGCCGACTTACCTGAGGCGCCAGCTGAGCTGCCAGTTGCCAGCTCTGAACAAAGCCCAGCAGACATCACCGCTGCGCAGCCAACCACCCGCATGGGGCGCCGTCGTGCCCGCCATGCCAGCCACGCTGCCAGCCCAGTTACCCCGAGCCAAGGCAATACGTCTAGCTACTTCAGTACGGCTAGTCAGGAGCAAAGCGGCGAGGCTAAAGCTAGGGTTGAGCCGGACGATCCGCTGCAGCAGCTCAATGACTCTAATGTAGATACTGTCAAGTCGGCTGTTTCAGCTGGCCAGACCAGTATTGACTCGCCTCCATTGCCTGAGGGGGCATTAGCTGCTCGCGTGCTGCCGCAGCCGGTTCAACCAGTTACGCGCCGCAGTGTGCGCCGCTCTCAAACGGCGCGCCCAGCCGCGCCCTCTGAGCCTGTTGCAGCTGCCCAGGCGGCAGGTGCTGGTATAGAAGTCTCGCCTTTTGCCCCGCCGCAGCAGCGCGGCGTGGCTAGCTCAGATTTGGCGGGTTCTGGTTTCTCAGCTGGCACTGGAATGTCGGCCGCTTCGGCTGGGCCGCTGGCTTCAGCTGCATCCTTTGCTTCAGCCGCTTCAGCTGCGCCTTATGGCTCGGCTGCTTCTGCCGCGCCTTATGGTTCGGCTGCTTCTGCCGCGCCTTATGGTTCGGCTGCTTCTGCCGCGCCTTATGCTTCCGCCGCCTCAGCTGCAATCCCTACTGCAGCCTCAGGAGCCGGTGGGCCCTGGTCGGCAATGTCGGCTGCAGGGACTGCTTGGTCGGCTACTTCGGCTCCATTCGCGGCTTCAGCAGCGGCACCTGGTGGCCCTATGCCGGCGCAGACTCAGGTGCTGGCGCCTGGCCAAATTAACGGCTACCAAAACCCAGCTGGCATCAATGGGGCTCAGCCTCCACGCCGTAAAGGTTTACGTGCTTTGCTGGCGCGCAAAAATGGGGCCAGTACCCCCAGCGCCGGTGGGCCAGTAATTGCCGGCGCGCCGGGTGCTATGCCTGGTACTGCTCCTGGTGGCGCGGCCCCTGGGGCCGGTATTCCTGGCGCCATGCCTGGTACTGCTCCTGGTGGCGCGGCCCCTGGTGGCGTTCCGGGTGCTGGTATTCCTGGTGCGGGCGTGCCAGGTGCCATGCCTGGTGTTGGAGCGTCGGGGGCTGGCGCCCCGGGGCTGCCCGGTATGCCCAGATCCGCTATGGCCGCGCCTGCGGCTGCGGGCATGCCAGGCGTCGTTCCTGGTGTCATGGCCCCGGGGATGCCCGGTGCTGGGCCAGTCGCAGGCGCGGTTCCTGGCGCTGTGGGTATCCCTGGCGCTGTGGGCGTACCGGGTGCAGGTGGACCCGGTATGCCTGGCGGGCAAGGCGCCCCTGGCGCCGCCATGCCCACGGCCATGCCTGGCAGCCAGGGTGCCCCGAGTGCTTATGCCCCCAATGGGCAACCTCGCGCAGTTAATGGCCCAGCTAGTCCTGGGGCTGCACTTACCCCGAATGGGGGGCTACCTACCCGCCGCTCAACACGGGCCGCTTTCTCAGCGGCCAGCGCGGCTGGATCAGGTGCGGTCGGGGCAGGCCCGGCTGGCGCAGGGCCGGCTAGGGCGGGCGGGGCTGGAGTTACAGGCGCCTTGGCTGCGGCGTCGTCGCAAAATAACGCGGCCCCACTAAACACAGCCGCAACCACCCACTCAGCGCAGCCTGAAGTAAAGCTCGGCTGGCCGGTCACCGCAGGAACCCCCTCAAGCCCGGCCACCAGCGCTTTTGCACCAACCTCACATCGCGAAGAAATTGACGCTGCAGGCAAGCCTAAAATCGGCAAAATCATTGCAGTTTGGGGCACCCACGGGGCGCCGGGGCGCTCCACCTTGGCACTGGCACTAGCTGCCTACCTAAACGAGCAGGGCAGCACCATTTTGGTTGACTGCGACATCAACGCTCCCGCACAGGTACAGCTGCTGGGACTGCCTGAAGACTCCTCTGGCCTGGCTAGCGCCGCACGCCTGGCCACCCACGGCGAGCTCGACTCCATCCGCCTGGTACAAACCCTGCTCAGCGCCAAAGCTGACCTGCAGGTACTAACCGGGCTGGGACGCTCAGGGCGCTGGCGTGAACTGCCAGTAGCCTCCATGAATAAGGTCTGGGAAGTTTGCCGCCACACCGCCGAATACACTGTGGTGGACTTAAGCGGTGGGCTGGAAGAAGAACGGGTAGAAGACTTCGCCATGGAACCCGACCATGACGCCGTCGCCGCCGCCCTACTTGAACAAGCGGACCTGACCTTGATTGTGGGCGCGGCCGACCCAGTAGGTATTAGGCGCCTAATCCAGCTGCTCAACTCCAACCGTCAAGCAGTTGGTGGACACAGCCAGGTGGTAGTTAACCGAGTACGCTCAAGCACCGCCGGGGCCGACCCCAACACCGCTATCGGCAGCGTACTTGCCCGTTACACCAGCGCTTCAGACATTGTCTACGTGCCGGCAGACTATCGCCTATTCGATAAGGCCCTGATGCAAGCCCAGCCGGTGGCAGTGGTGGAAAGCCGCAGCGCGGCCGCCAAATCCATTGCCAAACTGGCCAAACTAGTGATGACCCAGCTGGCTTAAGCGGCTAGCTTTGGCGAGGCGCTAGCGCTTTAGTTCCGGTTAGGCCGTTAAACTAAACGTTATGCGCGTATATCTACCTGCCACAGTGGCGGACCTTTCCGCCCCGGCCATTACCTCCCGCCAGGCTCACGCCGCCACCGCTTCACTGGCTGCGGCGCTACCTGACGAAGACGAGGAAGGTCTGGAAGTGTCGGCCTGCCTGTGCGCAGCCGACTCCTCAGTAATTGCCATCTCTGAGCAAGATGAGGCGCAAAAACGCTACCGTCGCGTAGTAATTGCTGCTGACGTGGAGCGTGAGAACCTGCGTGAATTAGAGGTCGACGACGAAACCCTACCTGGCACTGTCCAGGTGCTGGTGGATGTGCCCTGGGATGACGTGGCCGCAGTATTGGCAGATGAAGATCAAGCCAGCGCGGATGTAAAACTAGCAGCCGAAGGCGACGAGGAAGCTTTTGAACGCAGCGCTGACGCCGATCTGCTCTGGTTCGACGTGTGTGAAGTGGCGGTACTGGCCAAAAACTGGTCCTAAACTCGCGCGCAGGCCCTAAACTCGCATGCAAGCTTGGGGCCGCGCCAGACTTACCAGCGGCGAGGGCGCGCACCTAAACCCGTGTGCGCAGGGTGGAACCACCGCCAAGCAGGGGACGCACCTCAACGGCGGCAGGGATAGCGCGCTTTAGCTCGCTAACGTGAGAAACAATCCCCACTACGCGCCCGCCTGAATGCAAGGCGCTAAGCACGTCCATAACCTCAGCCAGCGTGCCCTCATCAAGGGAACCAAAACCCTCATCAATAAACAGGGTGTTCATCTCGATGCCCCCATTTTGGGTGGCCACCACATCAGCCAAAGCTAGGGCTAAAGCCAAAGACACATAGAAACTCTCGCCGCCTGAAAGTGTACGTGGAGAGCGGGTAGTGCCACTTAAATGGTCAACCACCGCCAGGCCCAAGCCCTGCTTCTGCTGGCGAGTGTCTTCCTCACTATCAACATTAATCAGCTCATAGCGGCCCGCCCCAATCACTCCCAGGCGTTCATTGGCGAACACTAACACCTGGCGGAAATGGGCCTGCAATACCCAAGCAGACAGTGTCAAGCGAGCCTGGTTGTCGCCATTGGCGGCGCTAGCCAAAGCCAATAGTTGGCCATCCTTATCGCTGGCCTTACTACGGCGAGCCAAAAGCTCATTTAGCTTAGCTAGCTGCGCATTTACCTGCCCGGCAAACGCCTGCCAGGTACTGGCGTAGGTTTGGCACGCTTGCGTTTTAGCCTGAGCCTGCTCTAGCTGGCCCTGGGTTTGCTCTAGCGGGGGAGGAGTCAGCTCAATTCCTTCAAGCTCAGCCAAAGCCGCCTGGTTAATGGATAAGGATTTTTCGTAGCTGGCTGAGGTAGCTTTCAAAGCGGCCAAATCTAGCCCGGCAAAAGCCTGACAGGCCTGCGCATAGTCATCCTGGACGTTGGTGGTGCTGGTGTCTTGGGTTGGCTCTGCTTGGGTTGGCTCTGTCTCGGCTGGGTCTGTAGGGGCAGGGGCCGCCGGTTTAGCGCTGTGATCAGCAAAGTTGGCGCTGGCCTGGGCCCATTGCGTGGCGAAACTGTCAGCGGCCTGCTGCGCACGCTTTTTACATTGGTCCAGCTCCTGGGCGGCGTTAGCCAACTGCTCAAGGGCGGCGGCCAACTGACTCAAATACTCAACCTTCGCGGCTACACTCTCAAATCCCTCACAGCTTAGCGAAGCCGCATCGGCCTCAATCTTTTCACCCAACAACTGGATCTCTTTAGCGTCACCAGCCAGGCGAGCCTGGGCCGTCTGATTATCTGCCCGCAGCGCCTCAAGCTGCCCATTTAGCTTGGCAATCTGCGCCTTACAGCTGCTTGCCTGCTCACTAGCCTGCTGGGCTGCCGCCAGAGCCGCTTTAGCTTCCTGTAACTGCTCACGGGCCTGGGCTGGGCTTAGCTGGCAAGGCTGAGCTTCAAGTTGGGCGGCCAGTTTTGTTACCCGTTCGCTAGCCTGCGAAAGCTCGCCTTGAACCTCATTAACTTTCTCAAGGGCCTGATCTAGCTGCTCCTGGCTGATGTTCTCACCGCCCTGGGTGGCTGGGGCCGGGTGCTCGGTGGCGCCGCAGACCGGGCAAGGCTCACCAGCAACCAAGTTTTGCGCCAAGTTCAGGGCCGACTGGCTTAGCCACTGCTCCAACATGTGCTTATGTCTCTGGCTAGCCTGCTTTAACTCCAGCGCCACGAGCTGTTGAAGTTTGCGTGCCCGCTGATGATCTTTGACTAGCTGCTCATGGGCTTTAGCTAGTTTCAGGGTCTGGGCGGCTTGCTCCTGGGCCAGCTGGGCAGCGGGTAAGGTGGCGGCCTGCTCGTTTAGCTGCTCCAAAAGCTCCTGCTTGGAGGCAATTTGGGTGGGCAGCTGATTTTCGCGTTCGCGTCCCTGGGCTAGTTTGGCACTGGCGCTTTCGTGGGCCTGGGTTTTGGTCTGTAAATCACGACGCCGCCCGGCCAGCCCCGCCTCCAATTCTACCTGCGGGTTTAGGGCTGCCACCTGGGCGGTTAGCTGCACACTTAAGGCCTGGGCACCTCGGTAATCTAAAGGCTGTAAAACAGCTTGTGCGTGCTCATCTGACTCCAGCTGCTCAAGCGCCAGAGCCTGGCTTAGCTGGCGCTGCGCTACAGCTTGCTGGGCCTGTTTTAGCTGCTCATGCCAAGGCTTTAAGTCAGATAGAGCCTGCAAGGCCTGAATCTGGGCTAGGCGCTGCCTCTGCGCAGGCCCCTGGGCCACTAGCTGCTCATGCTCTTTAGTAAGCGACAAATAGCGTTCCTGGCGGGCTGCCAAATCACGCTGAGAAGCAAATTCGCTGCGTAATTTATCTTCCTGTCCTCTAAGCGCGCTCACTTCCAAATTGGCGCAACGCTGGTTGTGCTCCAGCCAGGGCGTAAGCGGCTTAAACCGGCTGTCCCAAGCGGTTTCTAGCGGGTCAAACTCGCAGTCAACTTCCGGCACCGGCTCGTAGACCAGGCAGCGCGCCGGGTCTAACTGAGGCGCCTCATCTAACAGCGAGGCCAACACCCCCAAATTGGCTCGCAAGGTAGCGTCTAAAGCTTCCTGATTCTTTTTGACCTTACGGGCACGCTCAACTAGATCAAGCTGCAAATCTTCAAAAATCGTGGTGCCAAATAGCTCTTGCAGCAGATCTTGGCGGTCTTTTGAAGTTGAACGCAAAAACTGGGCGAACTTACCTTGCGGTAAAACCACGGTTTGGGTGAATTGCTCACGGCTTAGGCCTACAATGCGGGTTATTTCAGTGCCGACGTCGCTGGTTTTAGTAAGTGGTTCACTTACTTCCCGCAGCTGCTCATCTAGCTTAAATAGCCAGGCTTTAGCGTTTTGTTTAGTGACGCCTTTACCGTTTTTCTTAACCCGCTCATAGGCTGGTTGGCGACGCACCTTATAGTTACCTGAGGAGGTAGAAAAAATCAGCTCCACTTCAGTTTTAGCCTGCTCACTGGCATAGCGTGAACGGATCCGGCTATCGGAAGAATCCCTACCGCCAGAAACCTTGCCATAAAGAGCAAACACAATTGCATCAATAATAGTTGATTTACCCGCCCCGGTAGGGCCAGAGAGTAGGAACCGGCCGGTGTCGCTAAAAGCCTCAAAATCAATAACTTCGTGGCCTGGAAATGGCCCCACCGCATCCATCGTTAGCCGCAAAATGCGCATCAGTGCGCCTCCTTAACAACTTTTTCATAGCTGCTACGCAAAATCTGGAGCTGGTAGGGATTTAACTCAATACCCATCTCATCCATAAAACCTTGGCTTAACTGCAAGGGGGAAAGCGTGTTGTCGCGGTTAAGACGCGGGGAGTCAATTTGCTGGGGCAAATCTGTTTGCTCAAACACGCACAAGCCCTTAAAACGCTGCTTGAGTTGAGCTAAAGCCTGCGGTGGACGCGCTCCAGCCAGGCGCACCCGCAGCCAATGCTCACTGTATTTATCAAAATCGGGTCCCATTAGCTGCTCAAAAGTGCCGCTAATAGTGGCAATAGGTTGGAAGCTGGGCACAGCCACCCGCTCCAAGCTAACTAGCCCGGCGCCGTCAAACTCAGCGATAACAGAAGACTTTTCAAACTCAGCCTCCCCAAAAGACAGGGGCACCGGTGAGCCGCTATAGACCAGTCGCGCCGGTGGGCGGGCAGAGTCTAAGTCACCTAAAGCTATCTCCTGGGGGCGGTGCAAATGCCCTAAAGCTGCATAGGCCAGGCCCGGGACTTGGGTAAAAAGCGCGCTGGGCACGCTATCAACCCCACCCACGCGAATATCGCGTTCAGACTGGCTAGCTTGGCCGCCCACTACAAAAGCATGGGCCATCACCAACACCGGTGTTTTCGGCTTATGCGCCGCCAAATCCGCCTGCACCAGGCGCAGCGCGGCGCCCACCGCCGCCTCATGGGAACGCGCCAGCATCTGCCAAGTTTGCGGATGCTCCTCGCCCTCAGCCCACACCTGCTCACCCAAAAGCCGCAAGTGAGAGGGCAAAGTGACCCGGGCGGCGTCGGGATCAAGATAAGGCAGGGGATAAACCCGCAAACCAACCCGGCCACTGGCGTCAGGAAAGTCATAGCCGCGCCCACAATTTTCAATCCGGGCCCCAATAGTTAGGCGCTCATTTAGCTGCTCAGCGTTGAAGCCTAAACGAATATCACTGTCGTGGTTGCCGGCAGTTAACACCACGCGGGTCAGCTCAGTTAGCCGCCTAAATGCCTCATCAGCCAGGGCCACCGACTGGGTGGGGGCAACCGCGCGGTCAAAAACATCCCCAGATAGCACCACCAAATCAATTTTTTGGTCTTTAACTACCTCAATGAGGTGATCCAAAAAAGCGCTGTGGATCTCATGCAGATCATGGCCGTGGAAGAAACGGCCCAGGTGCCAGTCGGAAGTGTGCAACACGCGCATAAGCAAAGTGTGCCACTTGCGGCCTATCTAGGCCGACAATTTGCCTGTCGACCCGTTAGACTTGAGCAGTGGCCATTGACTTTTCAGCTGAAATTGAGCGACTAGAACACACCTACTCTTCCATCGCAGCAGTAACCGACCCGCAAGCACTGCGGGTACGCATCGACGAATTAAGCGAAAAAGCTGCCGCCCCAGACCTTTGGGATGACCCCGAGGCGGCCCAGGTGGTCACCAGCGCCCTGTCCCACGCCCAGGCTGAACTGGCGCGCGTGGAGAAGCTGGGCGAGCGCATTGAAGACCTACAAGCCATGGTGGAGCTAGCTGAGGAAGAAGAAGGCGACGAGCGCGAGGCTATCCTCGACGAGGCCGGCGCTGACCTGGAAGCTATCTCCAAAGACCTGGCAGATCTGGAAATCCGCACCCTACTTTCGGGCGAATACGATCAGCGCGACGCCGTAGTAACTATCCGTTCAGGTGCCGGCGGTGTGGATGCGGCAGACTTCGCCCAGATGCTGCTACGCATGTACCTGCGTTGGGCTGAACGCCACGAATACCCGGTTAAAGTGCTGGACACCTCCTACGCTGAAGAAGCTGGTCTAAAGTCGGTTACCTTCGAGGTACACGCCCCCTACGCTTACGGCACGCTTTCGGTTGAGGGCGGCACCCACCGCCTAGTGCGTATCAGCCCCTTCGATAACCAGGGCAGGCGCCAGACTTCATTTGCGGCGGTTGAGGTTATTCCTCTGATTGAATCCACCGACCACATCGAAATTCCCGAAACCGACATCCGCATTGATGTCTTCCGCTCCTCAGGCCCGGGTGGTCAGAGCGTTAACACCACCGACTCGGCTGTGCGCATCACCCACTTGCCCACCGGCCTGGTGGTGTCCATGCAGGACGAAAAGTCCCAGATCCAAAACCGCGCCGCCGCCATGCGCGTGCTGCAGTCGCGCCTGCTGCTGCTAAAGCAACAGGAAGAAGACGCCAAGAAGAAGGAACTGGCTGGCGACGTTAAGGCATCCTGGGGTGACCAGATGCGCTCCTACGTGCTCAACCCCTACCAGATGGTTAAGGACCTGCGTACCAGCTACGAGGTGGGTAACCCTGAATCTGTGTTCGACGGCGACATTGACGGTTTCATCGACGCTGGCATCCGCTGGCGCAAGCAGCAAGAAAGCGCTGAGTAAGCGTCAGGAGCAAGAAGGCGCTGAGTACAAGAAAGCGCCGAGTAAAAGCGCCAAATAAAACGCTAGTGGCCAGCCGGTTTAAACCGGCTGGCCACGACTTTTTTGGGGGCGGTTTAGGCGCGCATTTTAGGGGCGCTTTAGGCTCGCACCCAGGTTTTTACGCGCCAGCGGGCATCGCCGCTAGGCGGACGCCAATGGCTATCGCTGGCACTGGCTTCTAGACGGAAACGTGAATAATCCACTTGGGGAGCCAGGGTTAACTGGCGCCCATGCAACGGCCCCAGCTTGGCGCGGGCATCTAGCTCCAGCTCGCTAATCACCAGCACATCAGCCAGATCGCTGTCTAAAGCCAGCTGATACACCTGGGCTCCACCTACCACCCAAACCCTTGGGAAAGTACGGTAAATACCCTCACGCGAATCTGGGCCCAGGCCCGCGCCAGCCAACTGCAAAGCTTCATCTAGGGTGGATGCGCAGGTGGGCCCAGCTACACCCCGGCGGGTAAGCACCACACAGTTACGTCCAGGCAGGGCCCCACCCAGCGAATGCCAGGTGCGCGAACCCATAACTACGCCGCAACCCATGGTGGCGGCCCGAAAATGCTTGAAATCAGCCGGCACCCGCCAGGCCATGTCACCGTCAACCCCAAGCACGCCGTCGTCAGACTGGGCCCAAATCAGCCCCACGCGCCCCAAAGCCGGAGACAAAGCCGGCGCCGTCGTGGTTGCCGGCGCCGTAGCAACTACACCGCTCACACCGCTACCGGAGCCTTAATCGTGGGGTGGTGACGGTAGCCATCAGAAGCATCAATGTCATCCATCTGATAGCTGTCAATCGAATCAGCCGGGCGCAAATGCAAAGTGGGGAAGCTATAAGCCTGCGGCACCCGGCTAAGCTGCGTGCGCACCTGCTCCAAGTGGTTCAAATAAATGTGGCAGTCCCCGCCAGTCCACACCAGCTCACCGGGCTGCAAACCAGTTTGCTGCGCCAACATATGCACCAGCAGCGCATAGGAAGCAATATTGAAGGGCACCCCTAAGAATAGGTCGGCGCTGCGCTGATAAATCTGCAAAGACAGCTTGCCGTCGGCCACATAGCACTGGAAGAAAGCGTGACAAGGCGCCAGCGCCATATCCTGCAAAGCCCCCACATTCCAGGCCGAAACAATCATCCGGCGCGAATCAGGGTTAGCCCGCAAATCCGCAACTAGCTGCGCAATCTGGTCATAGGTGGCCCCGTCAGCACCCTGCCAGCTACGCCACTGGTGCCCATAAACCGGCCCCAGCTCACCGGCGGCGTCGGCCCACTCATCCCAAATAGTGATGCCGCGCTCTTGCAACCAACGCACATTAGTGTCGCCACGCAAAAACCACAGCAGCTCACCCTTAACCGCCTTCATAGCCACAAACTTGGTGGTAATACGCGGAAAACCCTTGCTTAAGTCATAGCGCAACTGGCGGCCAAAAACACTGAGCGTGCCCGTACCGGTGCGGTCAGATTTACGGGCACCACTGGTGAGCACCTCAGCTAAAAGCTCCTCATAGGCCACATCCACGCCTTCAGGCGCGGTCAGCCCCATAGCTTCCAAAAAGGGGTAGCTCATAGGTCAATAACCTTGCTTTCATCTAAGTCCAGGTCTGAAACTTTCAAGGTGGAAAGATCCTGGGCATGATCCTGCATCGCCACCTGGGTGGACTCAATCACCTGCCGGGCCAGGGAACGTCCACCCCACCAGCCCACAGCCGCGCCAATCCCCAGGGGAGCCAGGCGCCCAGCAGCCACGCCCAAAACCTTGCGCCCGGCATACTTAGCGGCGCGAGTAGCCAGTTTGGCGTTAACCGTACGTACCGTGGAAATAGGCAGGGTGTTAACCAGCTGCCCCACCCACACCAGAGACTGCATCCCCAGCTGACCCTCAATAATTTCCTGGCCCTCCTTGCCCAACAGAGCGCTGAGCAGCAGGGTACGACGGCGCTCGCGGTCTACCACGGAAATGCCCTGCAGCTGGGCTACGGTGAGCACATAGTAGGCGGCTTGCACGAAAAATGCGGCGGTTTGGGCCGTGGTTAGGCCCGCTGCCGTAATGGTGCCAACTGAAGGTAGAGCGGCGGCTGTACCTACTGCCCCGCTAGATAGCGAAACGTCACGCACTAGGGCGCGCCCAGCTAATTCCACCAGTTCCTCAGTGGTGGCGTGGGGGTGTTGGGCCCGCATACGCTCGGCGCGCACAACCACCCGGTCTGCCGGAATGGATAGGGCCTTATCTAGTGCAGTTTCAAACTTGTTAGGTTCTAGGGACAAGCCCCCGCTCCCTTCAGTTAGTGGTTAATTTAGGCGATAGGGGTGCCGTTGAGGCGGGTGGTTACGGGGGCGCCGTGCTCTACCGTGTGGCCTACCGTGCAGTAACGGTCAATGGCTACATCCACGCGTTCACGCAGCTTGGCTAGTTGGTTTTCGTCTAGGCCGGCTAGGGCTGCGTCAATGTCGACGACGAAGGACTCGTAGCGCTCTTCCGCATCGTTTTTGACGGCGGTGGCCACGGCGGTCAGTTGACCGTCTTGCCCCAGTTCGCGGGCGATACGGTGGTCGGCTGAGAGAGTCTGGCAGGTGAGCAGGGCGATCTTCATTAGTTCACCGGGGGTGAAGTTGCCTTCGCCGCCAACCTCAACGCTTACGCCGGCTTCGTTTCCGGCCAGGTAGTGGCGGGTGCCTAGGCGCTTAGCCCAAACCCCGGCGGCGGGTAGGTTGGCAGGGACAAGTTCAGGATGTAGTTCACTCATGTGCAATATCTTTACATGTTGCGCCGTCAGCGGGCAGGGCTATTGCTTGCGGCGCAATGGACCTTGTGCCCGGCATCTGGCCTCGCTAGGGCTGCGGCCGGGCAGGCAGTTTGGGTGCGCCTAGTTGGCGCTGTGGCCCGCCAGGTATTTAGCGGCACAGGCAAGCTCATAGGCGACGGCGTCGTCGGAGAACTTCAGAGCGCTGCGTAAGATGCGCTCACCAAAAAGCGGGATCGCCAAAGTCGCGTCAATATCCACGTTTAGCTCACAACCTGAGGCGGTGGGGGTTAAAGTACCCTGGCCACTTAGTTTGAGCGGCACCCCGCTGATCTGGGTGGCAATTTGGCCCTGGTAGCTTGAGTCAGAGCGGGGTTGGGTGCACCAACGCTGAGCCAGAGCCAGGTTTACCTCACCTTTTATAAAACGGCTGGCGTTGGCCGGAATAACAGTGGGGCTTACGGCGGCCTTGGTGAGCGTGCCCTGCCAGGTTTTACCGGCGTCGTCGGCGCTGGCAGGCAAGGCGTTAGCGTGCAAATTTTCTAGCGGGGCCCTACCAAAACGGATTAACTGGTAAGCCGGGTCGTTAAACATCGACAAAATCTGTTCGCAAGGAGCCTGATAATTTATTTTCACTGATGTACGCATGAGATAAGCCTGCCATGCGCGCTAGGCTGGAGTCATGACGACTCTCCCCGCAGCGCTACGAGACAAAGTTGAGTTTGCCCCAGCTGACCTGGACTGGCTGCATCAACTTGTGGGGGACTGGCAGCTGGTGGCTGACATGTCGATGGCTGACCTGGTGCTGTGGGTGTGTAACAAGAATGGGCGTCTGATGGCTATGGATCAGTGCCGTCCCTCCAACAACACCACTGTGCACCATGACGACGTAATCGGTCTGCGTATGCCGGCAGCGCGTGAAGCACTGGCCCTGGAAGCGCTGGCCTCCTGCCAGGTAAGGGTCGCTAAAAACAATATTTGGAACGGCACGGTAGCTGTTAAAGAAGAATTCATTCCGGTGGTGCGCAGTGGGCGAGCTATTGCAGTGCTAACTCGTGAATCCACCGTGGGGCTGCTTAGCGGCGGGCGCCTGATTGACGATGGCCAGCTGCAAGCGGCTAACCGCCTGTGCCAGATGATTTCTCAGGGAGATTTTCCCGTGTCAGGGGCGGGCACCAGCGTACGCCACGGGATGCCGCGTGTAACTGACGGTATGATCTGCCTCAGTGTTGAGGGGAATGTTACCTACGCCTCACCTAACGCAACCACCTGTTTTCACCGGTTAGGTATTAAGGGAAGCCTGGATAAAGTACAGCTACTTGAGCAGGTAACTAACCTGATTCCTCCCCATAGCCACGTGGATGAGACTATGTCGCTGGTGCTTATGGGACGCCAGGCTTGGCTAACTGAGCTGGAGCTAGGGGGAGTGTTCTTGGCGGTGCGCTCTGTGCCGCTGCTAGACGCTGGCCAGCGGGCTGGGGGACTGCTGCTGGTGCGTGACATCACCGAGCTGCGTCGTAGAGAACAAGTGCTGCTGAGCAAGGACGCCACCATCCGCGAAATTCACCACCGCGTTAAAAACAATCTACAAACCGTCTCGGCGCTGCTGCGTATGCAGGCGCGGCGCGCTGAGCAGCCGGAGGCGCAGGCAGCCCTGCGTGAGGCGGAGCGGCGCGTGGCTACCATCGCCACCGTGCATGATGCGTTGAGTCAAAACATTGATGAAATCGTTAATTTTGATGAGGTTTTCGGTCAGGTTTTGCGTCAGGCCGCAGTGGTGGCTGAAAGTGACCATAAGGTAAGTGTCCAGCTGGAGGGCAGGTTTGGCATGGTCGGTGGCGACGCCGCCCAGGCCCTGGTTACGGTGCTGGCGGAGCTGGTCGCTAACGCTGTTGAGCATGGCTTGGCTAAACGTGACGGTACGGTTACGGTTACCGCCCAGCGTGATGGGGCCGCTTTGAAGGTGCTGGTTAGCGACGACGGCGAAGGCTTGGCTGAGGGCAAGGTAATGAGTGGTTTGGGTACCCAGATTGTCTCCACTTTGGTGCGCACTGAGCTGCACGGCGTCATTGACTGGTCACCTAACCCGCAAGGCGGCACAGTGGTAACTATCCACGCCTGCCTGGAAGACTAGGCGCCTTAAAAAATTTATAGCTGCGCTAAAAATTTATGGCCGCACCAAGTTGGTACGGCCATAAATTTTCGGTCAGGCAGAACGACGAGCACGGGCAGCCCTACGTTTTAGGGAGCGCCGTTCGTCTTCACTCATTCCACCCCAGACGCCAGCGTCTTGACCGTTGTCCAGAGCCCATTTCAAACACACATCCACAACTGAACAGCTGCGGCATACAGTCTTGGCTTCCGCGATTTGGGCGATTGCCGGACCGGTGTTACCCACAGGGAAGAACAGCTCCGGGTCTGCGTTCAGGCATGCTGCACGCTCACGCCAGTCCATGGACATTCTCCCTTCTTAATACCGCCATTAAGGCCAGGTAAAAACAGATGAACGGTCGTCGCCGCCGTAGCGCCGATCGCCCGTTCGATTTGCCTGTCCAACTCTCACACGGTATAAGCGCTAGGACAAGACTTTTTACCTGAGAACTGCGCAGAAATGCGGTGGAAGTAATCACATTTGGGCACTTTTGAGCAGTTTTTGCAAATTTCAAGAGGTTTACTTGTGGAAAAGCCTACACTTGTGGGTTGTCTGCAAATATGGAGCTTGCATTTTGGCAGATTTGTACAGGTGTGATTTGTGAGCTAGCTATGACAAGCCCCCTGCCTGGTAGGTGCTGGCGGTGAGGGTCAAGCCAGCGCGTCAAGCGCACATTAGCTAATTGCGTCCCTTCGCCCAGGCCAGGGGCAAGTAGTAGCAGTGGGCTTAGGCTGCGTAGCTGAGCTAGAGGCCCGCTGTAAGTGTTGGCGGCGCGGCTGGTTAAGGCGGTGGCAAAAACCGGGGTGCCAGCATCTAGGGCAGTTTCTACGGTGTTAATGGCGCTTGGGTAGGCTTGGTCTAGGTTGTCGATAAAAATTGCACGCTGAGCCAGGGCTGGGTCGGTGGCCTGCAAAATGTCGTAGACGCGCGCCAGGGCGGTGCTGCGGCCACTACCAGCAGGCCCAATGATAGCCAGCCCTTGGCTTAGCTGCGGGCACCAAGGCTGGGCTTGGTCACCGCCTAAACCCAGCGCCCAGGGCGGGCAGGTGGGGACAATCTCCGGCAGGGCCACAACTGGGGCAGCCGCGAGCGCCGTCGTCGTGTCTGAGGGGTTAACGGGTAAATCTGAGGCGCTAGCGGGCGAATCTACGACGCTAGCAGGCAAATTTGCGGCACTAGTGGGCAAAACCGGCGCCAGCAAAATCTGGGCGGCGCACCAGTGCGAGGCTAAAGTGAGCACCCCGGCACCCACCTGATTAGGGGCCTGCTGGCAGCGTTTAAGGCCGGCTTGATCAGCCAGGGTGTCAGAGCAAACTCCCAGGTACAGGCGCTGGGAAATATTGGCGCACCAACGCATTGGGGCATTAGCTAAATCCCCAGCTAAAGCTAGGGCAAACAGGCCTCGACGTGAAGCATTAACCAGTTTTTCTAGCACGTCGCGGCCTTCACCCAGTCCCAAGACAGTGTCTATTGCCTCGCCCACACAGTCCAGATCATCAATTAGTAGCAGTTGGCCACGTAGTTTTCCCTCCAAAGCTAACTGGGTTAGGCGCAAAACTTCGCAAGGATGAAAGGTGTCTAATTGCGAGCCGGCCAGGGCTGCATTTGGCAAAGCCAGCTGGTTTAAATCAGCGCCTATCACATGGGTAACCAGACCAGCCTGGGCGGCGCTGCTAGCCAGTTGCCGCAGCGCAGCGGTGCGCCCCGAAGCGCTGGTACCAAAAATCCCTAGCGGCGTGGCGCTGTCCCAGTTAAAAGCCCCATAGGCTAGCTGCTCAGGCAGGTCACATAGGGCCAAGGCCAAATTTTGGCGGGTACTAACCAGGCTGGTAGCTAGTCCTTTAGCGGGTGCCGGGGCGCCGTGGGCAGTAAGTAACTGTTGGGCTTGGGTAAAAGTGAGGTTAGCTGGGGGCGGCGCTAGCCAGGGTGACTGACAAGGTGGCAGGGCCTGGGCGGCTTTAACGCAAGCATCAATCCACACAGCGCTTTCCTGGGCAGTGCCGGCATAGGGGCAGCGAAAATGTCCGCGCTGGGTGCTTAGACATAAAAACCCCGGCGCACGCGGCAAATCTGGCAGGTCACCGTGGCCCAGCAGTGGGGCGCCTTCGCTGGCGTCAAGCATCCGCAGGCACACTCGTAGCGCCGCATTGGCGGTAATTGAGGTGCTTAGCGCCCCATGGGGGTGTTGGGTGGCTAAAATCAGGTGCATCCCTAAACTGCGTCCCTGCGCGGCCAGGCGCAGCAGATGCTCAAGTAGCTCTTCTTGGGTGGCCGCCAGGGTGGCGAACTCATCCACCACCACTAGCATCCGGGCTAGCGGCGCCAAGCTGGGTTGGTGGTGGCGTAGCTGCTCATATTCGGTTATGTCTTTACAGTTGCTTTTGCGCAAAATTTGTTCACGACGGCGCAGTTGGGCACTGATGGCCTCAATAGCCCTGGCGGTGGCGGCAGGCTCTAAATCAGTTAGTAGATCGACGCAGTGCGGCAGGCGCTTTAGCGGCCCCAGGCAGGTGCCGCCCTTGTAGTCAACCAAAATCAGTTGCAAAGCTGAGGGGGAATGGGCCCAAGCTAACTGCAATAGCCAACTGGTTAATAGCTCTGATTTACCAGCCCCGGTAGTGCCCACCACCAGGGCGTGGGGCCCATCAGCCACCAAATCCACCCAAGCTTGGCCACAGTCACCCACCCCTAAACAGGCGCGCAGCTGGGTTGGGCTTTTGGCGGAAGCGCTGGGATCAGCCTGGGTAAACTTGGCAGGCTTGGCCTTAGAAAAGGCTGCCCCAGGCTGGGTAAACTTGGCGGTTGCTTTAGGTTCTTGAAGCTGGCTGGCAAAAGTAGGGCCAGCTTCTAAATCCAAAAGTGAAGCCAAGGCAATACAAGCTGGGCCTTGACGTTCTTGCGTGGCCTGCAAAGTGGCGGGAGTAAAAATCTGGCGCCACCATGAATCAGAAATCTCAGCTACGCGCCTAGGGGCGCGAATACAGCGGGTAGCTGGCTTAGTGGTGGCCCACATCAACCAAGCCTGGTTTTGGCCCTCATCCCAAAGCAGGTGGGCTCCGCCGCTAACCGGTTGCACCCGGGCCTGGGCTGTGGCTAACAGCTGCGCACACAGCCAGCGCCCGGTTGTCTGGGCATTAGGGCCGGTAATGGTAATACGCTCATCGGGGCGAATCCGGGTGGCGTGAAAGCGGCGGATACCCGGCCAAGCCCGCAAACAGTTTTTCGTATTGGGTTTATGCTCGCCAACCATGGCGCAGGCCAGCGCCAAAGTAGCCGGATCAGGTAGACGCCCGGGGCTAGCGCCTCGACCAGAGGGATAGCTACGCAGCATCATTAGCCCCAACATGGGGGCGCTAATTAGCATCATTGACCAGCCCTGATCGGTTAGCAAAAACCCGGCCATGGCCACCAGCGGCAAAAGCACATACAAGCTTTGCAACAAAAACCCGCCAGCATGAGGCTGGGGCACCTGCAACTGGCGCGGCAAGCGCCGCAGCTGCAACACGGTAGTGCCAATACGAATCCGGGCGCGCGGATACCACACCAGGCGGCGGCGTCGTCGCCAAAAACAACCCCCACAGCGCAACCAAAGCCCATTAACAGAGCCCACATCACGCACCCGCAAAGCCCCTCGCAGCTGACGCAGGCGCAAATGCTGCCAGGAAACAAACTGGTCATCAGGTAAATCAGCCCGGCCTAAAGCAGCGGCGCTCGCGGGCAGAACCATGCCGGCATGAGGGCCGTGCACAACTGCTATATGCAGCTCAGCGTCGGTGGCTGCACGCAGCGAATAAACATCATTAAGCGGCGTTGCCATATTTCAAGCATAACACAACATAATCAAATATGATCTAGTGCTGGGGAAAAATCGCGAGAAGGGTGGATTTCTGCGATGATTGAGCCATGACTAGCCCGCAGGCAGTAAGCCAAATTCCCGCATCCGCACGCGAGCGTTGGGGGCAGCTGGTACGCACCATCGATCGCGCCCGCCACGATTACTACGACGCCGTAGACACCCAAAGTTCGCTCAGCGATCAGGAATATGACCGCCTTTACCGCGAGCTAGAAGAACTTGAAGACACCTACCCGGCGCTGGCCCTGCCCTCCTCGCCAACTCAGCATGTAGGTGGCCAAGGCGCCAATCAGTTTGCTCCCATCACTCACGCTGAGCGCATGTACTCGTTACAAGATGTTTTTAGCTTGGAGGAGCTAGCTCAGTGGTGTGCGCGCATAGACCCAACCGATGAGCTACCCATGACCGCCGAGGTTAAGGTTGACGGCCTGGCCATCTCACTAACCTACCTAGACGGTGTCTTAACCCAGGCTGCCACGCGCGGAGATGGGCGTGTGGGTGAAGACATCACTGCCAATGCCCGCACTATCACCTCAATTCCGTTAGTGCTAGCCGGCGCCAATCACCCCAAGCGCATTGAGGTGCGCGGTGAGGTGTATTTCCCAAGCGAAGCTTTTGCCCGATTTAACCGTGAACGCCAGGAAGAAAATCAGCGCCGCGAGCAGCGCAACCTACAAGCGCGTGAGCAGGGACGTAAAACTGAGCCGCTGCTGCAGATTTTCGCTAACCCACGCAACGCCGCTGCCGGCTCGCTGCGCCAAAAAAACCCGGCAGTGACCGCCTCGCGCCCACTAGCTATGGTGGTACACGGTTTTGGGGCGGTTGAGGTGCAAGATGAAGCCCAAGAACTGCCGCAAACTCAGCGTGAATGGTATGAGCTAATGCGCTCCTGGGGCTTGCCAGTGTCTAGCTACACGCAGGTGCTAGTGGGGCGCAAACAGCGCGAAGAATATATCGCCACTTACGCTAAGCGTCGCGACCAGCTGGTACACGACATCGACGGTATCGTGTTCAAACTAGACGATGTCCAGCGTCAACGTGAGCTGGGCTTTACCGCCCGCGTGCCGCGCTGGGCAGTTGCCTACAAGTACCCGCCCCAGGAAGTGCACACCAAGCTGCTAGACATTGACGTACAGGTGGGGCGCACTGGGCGCGTCACCCCCTTCGCGGTGATGGAGCCGGTGGCGGTAGCTGGTTCTACGGTGGCCCGCGCTACTTTGCACAACGCCAGTGAGGTAGCCCGTAAAGGCGTGTGGATCGGCGACACGGTGGTGCTGCGTAAAGCCGGGGACGTGATCCCTGAGGTTTTAGGGCCGGTATTGTCGCTGCGCCCCGAGGACGCCTACCCCTTTGTTATGCCCGCCAACTGCCCTTCTTGCGGCACCGCCTTGGCGCCCATGAAGGAGGGCGACGTGGATCTACGTTGCCCCAACCAGCGCTCGTGCCCAGCTCAGCTGACCCAGCGCCTGGTGTATTTGGCTGGCCGCAGTGCCTTTGATATTGAGGGCTTGGGGGAGGAGTCGGCCCTGGCGCTGACTCAATCCACTAGTGAGCACCCGCCGGTGCTTAGCAATGAAGCCCAGCTATTTGACTTAAAAATTGAAGATCTTGAACAGGTAACCACCACCCGCATTAATGCGCGCACTGGCGTAAGCGAGCAAGTGCCCGTGTTTTACACCAAGCCCACAGCCAAGAAACCTTCAGTGCCACGTAAAAACGCTATCTCCATGCTGGAGGCTATCGAGGGGGCCAAGCAGCGTCCACTGTGGCGGGTTTTGGTGGCGCTTTCGATCCGGCACATAGGGCCGACGGCGGCGCAGGCTTGGGCTGCCCACTTTGGCTCTATGCAGGCTTTACGTCAAGCTTCCCTAGAGGAGCTGGCTGCGGTTGAGGGCGTGGGCGAGACCATTGCCCAGGCTTGGCTGAGCTGGCTTGAGGTGGACTGGCACCGCGAAATTTTGCAGGCCTGGCAAGACGCCGGGGTGCGTATGGACGACGCCAAGGGTGAGGTACCTGCTGGCGGCGCTGCGGGGGGCACTGGCGACGACGTCGCTGGCGGGGCAGGAGATGGCGCCGCTGCTGAGACGCAAGAGCTGGAGCAAACTCTGACCGGGCTTACTTTGGTGGTTACCGGCACGCTCTCTGGCTTTACCCGCTCCCAAGCCCAGGCGGCGATTGTGGCTAGGGGCGGTAAGGCTGCCGGTAGTGTTTCGAAGAAAACCGATTACCTAGTGGCGGGGGAGAAGGCTGGCTCTAAAGAACGCAAAGCCATCTCGCTAGGGGTGCCGGTTTTGGATGAGGAACAGTTTGTGGCCCTACTTGCCGGACAAGCCCCCGCCTAAACGCTAGGGGCGGGGCCCGTCGCTCAAAGGGCCGGCGGGCCTCCAAGGGGGGCTGACGCGCCCAAAGAGCCGGAACCTGACCATGCAAAGGGGCGGGCGCCGTCGTCCCCGCCTGAAGCAACCAAAGGGAGACATAACAAAAATGGGGCCGGGCTTAAAACCCGACCCCATTAGCGCGCTTAGCGGTTTAAGCGTGCCTAGCGGTTTAGTAGTGCGAAACTACCGTGGTGCCCACAGGGGCCCAGTCATAAACCCACTTGGCTTCAGAAACTGGCATGTTCACGCAGCCGTGCGAGCCGCCCTCACCAGACCAGCCGAAGGAGTTACGCCAAGGCGCACCATGTAGGGCGTAAGAACCGGTGAAGTAGGTGACCCAAGGAACATCCTTGGAGCAGTAATCCCAACCGGCGGTACAACCCATGTCCTGGGCAGCGTACTTGAGGTAGACGTGGTAGGTGCCGGTTACGGTTTCAGTTCCCGGAGCGCCCGGAACCATACCCACCGGGCCATGCACCACCGTGGCACCCTCATAGGCGGTCACTGTGGCGTTAGACAGGTTAACGTCAATCCACTTCTCGCCCTCAGCTGCCGGGTAAACCAGCTTTTCTGCGCCGTTGGCGATAGTGCGCTCTTTCCACTCTGCCTTAGTGGTTTTGTACTCGAACTTACCGGCATAAACCTTGCCGCTGTTAAGCGAAGTCAGTAGCTGCTCAGAGACAGTAGAAGCGTTCTGGACGTCTTTACCGTCCTTAGCCTCAACCACCACCGTGGCCACCTTACCGTCAGAGTAAACGTTACGTTCACCCTCAACCAGGGTCACCTGCGCGGCCGAAGCCTGCTTGTTAACCCACTTGGTTACCGCTTCCTTATCGACGGTTACGGCCAGATTCTTGCCATCCGTGCTGGGGCCAACCTTGATCCAGGCAGCCTTAGTTTCAGTGTCAGCGGTGTAGGTGTCGCCATCAGGGTCAGTAATGGTCACATCGTTTTTAACGATGGTGTTGGCCTTATCGGCGGCAGCCTTAGCCTTGGTGTAAGTAATGGTGGGGGCCGTGTTCACATAAGCCACCTTCACCGAGGTAGAGCTAAGCTGCGCGGCGGCGCTGGTGGCGGCCTGCTCAATCTCCTTAGGAGACAGGCTCTGGCCATCCTTACCGGAGACAACCTCAAAGGTGGTTTCTTCCTCGTTAAAGGTCACCGAAGCATTGACCGGGGCGTTAGAGCCTGGCGGCAAAATCTTGGCGATGTACTCGTCAATCTTGATTGAAGAGCTGGTGGAAACCACGCTTACTGAATTGTTAGAGGTAAACGGCGCCGTGAAACGGTTCATGATTGAAGCGTTAGGTGACAGAGCAGCCTTAGCAGTAGCGGCGGCGTCGACCTTAACCCCCAGCTCGCTGAGGCTAGCCTGGCGATTAACCGCGCCGGAGATAGACACCTTGGCAGAGCTTGCCTTAGAGGACACCAACTTGGCGATTTCGCTCTGAGTCATGCCTGATACATCCTGGCCGGCCACGCTCGTGCCGGGGAGGGCATGGTCCGAATAATGCACGGCCCAAGCGCCAGCGCCACCGCCCACAGCTAGGAGGGCTGCGGCGCCCACCAGCCAGGGCCAGCGTCGCCGTTTTTCAACGTTCGCGCTTACCTTCTGTGAACGGTTGAAGAGTTTTATCACTACCGTCAACTTCCGTGAGATTTACACCTAGATATTGGGGAAGGTGTAAGGGGAGTAAACTAGCTAATAGTTTACGGATCAACTTTATTTTAGTTTAGTCCGGTGCACTTGTCGCCTGTCTGTGGCAGTCGTGCTGCTTACATGTTATGCGCCAAGCAGGCAGGCTGGGATAGTTTTAAGGACACAACTCGCTAACGGCGCAGCCACTTTTGTTAAGGCCAAGTAACCAACGGCCGCCTGGCGGGGTTTAAACTTGAGACCATGTCGACAATTTCTACCGCCGAAGTTGCGCGTGTAGCCGCATTGGCTCGCGTTGCACTAACAGACGCCGAGGTTGAGCGCCTAGCTAAAGAGCTCGACGCCGTAGCCTCCTCATTTGCTCGCGTTAACTCTGTGGTTTCCGCAGAAATCCCCGCCACCAGCCACCCGGTGCCGCTAACTAACGTGATGCGTGAAGATGTACCGGGCCCCACCTTGGATGTAGAAGAGCTTCTAGCCGGCGCTCCCGCCAGCGAAGACTCCATGTTCCTAGTACCCCAGATTTTGGGTGATGAGGAGTGAGCGTGAACAGCGAACTTACCCGTCTAAGCGCAGCCGAGCAGGCCGCCAAACTAGCCGCCGGAGAATTTAGCTCCCGCGAACTAACCCAGGCCCACCTAGAGCGCATTGATGCCCTAGAGCCTGCCGTGGGTGCCTACCTAAACGTAGATCACGACGGCGCCCTGGCTGCCGCTGACGCCGTCGACACTGCCCGCAAGGAAGGCACCGCGCTACCTGAGCTAGCCGGTGTGCCCGTAGCTGTTAAAGACCTGTGCTGCACTCGCGGCCAGGTGACCACTGCCGCCTCCAAGATCCTGGAAGGCTGGGTGCCGCCCTACGACGCTACTTTGGTAGCTAACATTCGCGCCAACCAGATGCCGATTTTGGGTAAGACCAACCTGGACGAATTCGCCATGGGTGGCTCCACTGAGCACTCGGCTTTCCACCGCACCGCCAATCCCTGGGATCTAGAGCGTATCCCTGGTGGTTCTTCAGGTGGCTCGGCTGCCGCCTTGGCCGCCTATGAGGCCCCACTAGCGGTAGGTACCGACACCGGTGGCTCGATCCGTCAGCCCGCCGCCGTCACCGGCACCGTGGGTGTTAAGCCCACCTACGGTACGGTTTCGCGTTTCGGTGTAATCGCTATGGCTTCCTCGCTGGACACCCCCGGCCCTATGGCCCGCAACGTGCTTGACACTGCGCTGCTGCACGACGTGATGGCCTCCTATGACCCGCTGGACTCCACTTCACTGTCTGACGCCCCCCGAGGCATGGCCGACGTGGTGCGCGCCGCCCAGGCCGGCATGGACTTAAAGGGTCTGCGTGTGGGTGTAATTTCTCAGCTCGACGGCGGCGAAGGCTACCAGGAAGGGGTAGTGGACTCCTTCCACCAGGCCCTAACCCTGCTGGAGAACGCCGGCGCCACCATTAAGACCGTAGACCTGCCCCACTTGGAATACGCCCTAGACGCCTACTACCTGATCATGCCCGCCGAGGTTTCCTCCAACCTGGCCCGCTACGACGGTATGCGTTACGGCCTGCGTGTTGAACCCAAGGAAGGCCCGGTCACCGCTGAGCGCGTTATGGCTGCTACCCGTGGCGCCGGTTTTGGTGACGAGGCTAAGCGCCGCATCATTTTGGGCACCCACGTGCTCAGTGCCGGTTACTACGACGCCTACTACGGCAGCGCCCTGAAGGTGCGTACCCTGGTACAGCGCGACTTTGACGCCGCCTTTGCCGACGTCGACATTTTGGTCAGCCCCACCAGTCCGATCACCGCTTACCGTTTCGGTGAGAAGGACGACCCGCTGACCATGTACAAGCTGGATGTAACCACCATTCCGGCTAACCTGGCGGGTATCCCCGGCATGAGCCTGCCTAGCGGTCTTAGCGAAGGCTTGCCGGTGGGCTTCCAGATCCTGGCCCCGCAACGTAAGGATGACCGTCTCTACCGCGTGGGTGCGGTGCTAGAGGCGCTGGTAAACGAACGTGTTGGTGGCGCGCTGCTAGAGCGTGCCCCCCAGCTATAAGGAAGTGCGATGAGCGATAAGCTAATGGATTTCGACGAGGCCGTTGAGCGTTTCGATCCGGTTTTGGGCCTCGAAGTGCACGTCGAGCTGGGTACTGCCACCAAGATGTTCGACGCCGCCCCCAACCAGTTTGGGGCCACCCCTAACTCGCTAACCACCCCCACCTCGGTGGGTCTACCCGGCGCCCTGCCGGTGGTTAACGCCAAGGGTGTGGAGTACGCCATCCGTATCGGTTTGGCCCTGAACTGCTCAATTGCTGAGTCTTGCCGCTTTGCCCGCAAGAACTACTTCTACCCGGACCTGGCTAAAGACTTCCAGACTTCCCAGTTTGATGAGCCCATCGCCTATGACGGTTACCTGGATGTGGAGCTAGAAGACGGCGAAATTTTCCGCGTGCCCATTGAGCGCGCTCACATGGAAGAAGACGCCGGTAAGAACACCCACATTGGTGGCGCCGACGGACGTATTGAGGGTGCGGAATACTCACTGGTGGACTACAACCGCGCTGGTGTGCCGCTGGTGGAGATCGTGACCCGTCCCATTGAAGGCGCCGGTAAGCGAGCCCCCGAGGTGGCCGCCGCCTATGTGCGTACCCTGCGTGACATTTTCCGTGCCATTGGGGTTTCTGAGGCCCGCATGGAGCGCGGTAACGTGCGTGCGGACGTGAACGTGTCACTGCGCGATACCCCCGATTCGCCGCTGGGTATCCGCACTGAAACCAAGAACGTCAACACTTTCCGCTCTATTGAGCAGCACATTCGCTACGAGATTCAGCGTCAGGCCGCGATTTTGGCTGACGGTGGCGAGATCGTGCAGGAGACTCGCCACGGCCAGGCTGACGGTACTACCGCCCCCGGCCGGGTTAAGTCCGACGCCGACGACTACCGTTACTTCCCTGAGCCTGACCTGGTACCCGTGGCTCCTAGCCGCCAGTGGGTGCAGGAGATTGCTGCCTCGCTACCGGAGATGCCGGCCGCTAAGCGCCGTCGTCTAAAGGAAGCCTGGGGACTAAGTGACGAAGAGATGCGCGATGTGGTCAATGCTGAGGCCCTGGATCTGATTGAGGCTACCGCCCTGGCTGGTACTAGCGGCCAGGCTGCCCGTAAGTGGTGGATGGGTGAGCTGGCCCGTTACGCCAAGGAGCAGGAGCAGGCACTTACTGAGCTGCCGGTTACTCCCGCCCAGATTGCGGCTTTGCAGAAGATGGTCGACGACGGCGAGCTGACTGACAAGCTGGCCCGTCAGGTGCTCGCTGGGGTACTAGCTGGTGAAGGCGACCCGGCTGAGGTTGCTGCTAAGCGTGGCCTGAAGGTAGTTAGCGACGACGGTGCCCTGCTGGAAGCTGTGGACGCCGCCCTGGCGGCTCAGCCCGACGTGGCCGACAAGATTCGCGCCGGTAAGGTAGCTGCCGCCGGCGCAATTGTGGGCGCAGTGATGAAGGCTACGCGCGGCCAGGCTGACGCCAAGCGTGTCCGTGAGCTGATCATGGAGCGCGTACAGGGCTAAACGAAACTGGCTAAATTCCAAGCCAAAATAACGTAGGGGGCGTGGCCGTGCGGCCACGCCCCCTATTGTTTAGTAATGATAAATAGCTCGAGTTGTAAGGCTTACAAACAAGCTGGGCGTTTATTGTGGGAAACCTCGCTGCACAGCGGCTAATTAGTCGGACACAATAGTGTCAATGAACGGCATACAGGCCTTAGCCACCGCCGTCGTTTTGTGAAAGGACTACAAAAATGGCACAGCCCAGCCCTAGCTACACCGTCGCTCTGCGACTACAGGTACCGCGCAGCCAGGCTTCGGTAGCGCAGTTGGTTGACACTGCGGCTTCCACCGGTGCCATCGTCACCGGTGTTGACGTGGATGACCCCAGCGGTGAGAAGGTCGTAATTGACCTAACCATGGACCTGCGGGACTCCAACCACCGCCTTGAAGTAATTGATCTACTCAAGAACCTGCCCGGAGTGGAAGTTGAAACCGTAGGTGACTCCACCTTCCTGGCCCACATCGGCGGCAAGATTGAAATCGCCGCACGTACCCCCATTCGTAACCGTCGTGACCTATCCCGTGTCTACACCCCCGGTGTGGCCCGTGTCTGCAAGGCCATCTACGACACCCCCTCCAAGGCTCGCAAGCTGACCATCAAGCGCAACACGGTTGCCGTGGTTACCGACGGTACCGCCGTACTGGGTCTAGGTGACATCGGCCCGGCCGCCGCCATGCCGGTAATGGAAGGTAAGGCTGTACTGTTCAAGCAGTTCGGTGGGGTTGACGCTTGGCCGGTGGCCCTGGACACCAAGGACCCCGATGAGATCGTGGCGATCGTTAAGGCCCTAGCCCCCGCCTACGGTGGTATCAACCTAGAAGACATCGCCGCCCCCAAGTGCTTCGACATTGAGGCCCGCCTGCGTGAAGAGCTAGACATTCCGGTCTTCCACGACGACCAGCACGGCACCGCCATCGTTACCCTAGCTGCCCTAATCAACGCCCTGAAGGTAGTTGGCAAGAACATCGAGGATGTACGTATTGTGCTTTCCGGCGTGGGCGCGGCCGGTTCTGCTATCGCCAAGTTGCTGATGGCTCACGGTGCTCGCGACATTGTTGGCTACGGTCGTGATGGCGCCCTCAACGGTGACAACACCGAGGGTATGAACGAGCACCGTCGTTGGCTGGCTGAGCACACCAACCCCCGCCACGTTACCGGCAACCTGAAGGAAGGCCTCAAGGACGCCGACGTGTTCATCGGTGTTTCCTCCGGTAACCTGCTGGAGCCTGAAGACCTAGCGGTTATGAACGAGGGCGCCATTGTGTTTGCCATGGCTAACCCCACCCCCGAGGTGGACCCGATTGCCGCCACCAAGTACGCCGCCGTAGTGGCTACCGGCCGTAGCGACTACCCCAACCAGATCAACAACGTACTGGCCTTCCCGGGTCTGTTCCGTGGCCTGCTGGACACCGGCATCACCGACATCTCCACCGAGCTGCTGCGTGCTGCTGCTACCGGTATTGCTTCGGTAGTTTCTGAGCGCGAGCTCAGCCCGGTTTACATCATTCCGGGTGCCTTTGACACTCGCGTTGCCGACGCCGTAGCTGACGCTGTGCGTGACATCGCCTGATTTGTCTCTAGTGTCTGCCTGAGTTTTGCTTGGCTAAGCGTGGCGGGGCCGTCCCATTGTGGGGCGGCCCCGCCACTTGTTTCTGGATAAGAGCGGCTCCGGATAAGAGAAACTTCTGGATAGAGAGAGGCTCCACCACGCGTTTGTGGCGAGCGAGAGCAAAAGTGTGTTGTGGTGCACGTGTTTTTGGGTTGACGGGTTGGGTGTGTGTGGGGTTAGGATAGTTCCCGCTGCCGCGAGGGGCTGGTGATTTAAAGCTGGTTCTGGTTTGGTGGCGATCGGGATCTTTCCTAGGCATGGTTTTTGAACTGTTGTTGTCTGGTTCATAGCGAGTCGGGTTGACAGATCGGAAATCTTGGTTGTAAGATTCTCTGGTGCTTTGAGGAAAGCATGCAAGCTGGTTTGGTTTGTGGGTTTTTCTTGTGAGTGTGTTGTTTGAGAACTCGATAGTGTGTCAAGTTTTTTATGTCTTGAATTCTTCTCCAACGAATGTGTTGTTTGTTGGGGGGTTTTTCTTGTTGA
>ERZ1699261.31-NODE-31-length-35318-cov-6.998125_pt1 | contig 35318 bp, 35 predicted proteins | sample MGYA00581524_ERZ1699261 | MGnify/ENA primary metagenome ERZ1699261 (study PRJEB42319, sample SAMD00040338) | human oral metagenome | material: saliva | host: Homo sapiens | study: EMG produced TPA metagenomics assembly of PRJDB4115 data set (Metgenomic analysis of... | reverse complement strand
CTTTCGCGCAAACCGCGGTCGGTGTCTTCGAGCGTGTCGCAAAAATATCGGCCGTTGATTTCCATTCGTCCGATGGTGTAGCCCGCCTTCAGGGCGTGGCGTTGTAGGAGGATTCTCATTTCTGTGTGATTTAGAGGTTTGGTTTGTAAGGAAAATCAAGGAGCGCGGAAGCCCAGCACCACTCGTGCCGTCGCTTTCAATTCGAGGAACGAGTCCATCGCGCCCGCTTCGGCGTCTTTGATAAACTCATTCAGATACCAGACGGCCTTTTTCGCGTCTTCTACGGCTTTGCGCCGCGCTCCTTCGAGCGTGCCGTCGTGTTTGTGTCCGCAGCGCCAAATGTATTTCAGCGCGTTGCCCAGGCAAAAGGGCATTCCGCGCGCCACGTCGATGCATTCCGCGCCGCCGTGGTTGTAATGTGCGGGGTGGTCGACGGCCGTGCTTGCGGATTTGGCAACCGACGGCTCCCGATCTGTTGTTTTTTGTTCTCTCGTGTCCACGTTTTCGGGATTTTGGGTGTGTGATACGTCGCTCATGGTCATTGTTTTGCGTTTTCGGGTTCTTGATTCTCGTCCGTCTGTGTTTTCTCCGCGGGGACGATGTCGCGGTTTTTGGCCTCCTCGAAGACGGCGGCGGCAAATTTCTGCGCCATCTTCGAAAGGTCGTGCTCCGAAATGATGGCTTGCACGGTTCTGTCTTGGCGTTCGATTTCGGCTTTCTCCCACGCCTTCTCCCGAATGCTCCGAAACTCGCACAGTACGCACCAGGCCGCCCAGCCCATCGAGAAGTAAGGCGCGGCGCAGAGCGGGGAGCCGATGAAGTCGATAAGCGAGAGCACGAGAAACGGGACAAGGTATTTCACCGCCTTTCGGCTTGTCATCTTCAGCCCCCGCGATGTCGTGGGTTGCCCGCGTTCGTGGGCTTTGCGAATGCCAAAGAAGAGGTCGAGCGCCATGGCGATCAGTATTGCCGCGGTGCAGAAAATGATGAGCACGATGTGAAGATACAAATGCTGTTCGGCAAAATGAATGAGTGTTTCTTGCATAGAGGTTTGGTTTTTGTGTGTGGTTATATAAATCAAGTGGAGTGCGAGACGCGGGCGGGCTTTTCACCAGCTCCCCACGATGTCGCCTTTCCACCAAAGCGTGGGGTTCTCTCTGTTACGGCCTAACATGGTGAAGACGGCGGTGCCTTTTTTGTCGATCTTCACGCCGCCGATGGAAAGCGACGTCGGGGTGTCGTTGAAGACCATAAATTGCGCGCCGTAGTAGCGCATGGCTTGACTATTGTCTGGCGTTTCGCTTTCCTTCCCGTCGTTAAGAGGTCCGCCGCCTGTGTTGATGGTCGGCCTCAGCGCGCCGAAATCGCCGCGGAAGATGACGTATGTGCCGACGGCAAACGGGTTTAAGTAGAAAACGTCCCCGTTTCTTCCCATTTGTCCCCCGTATTCTTTCCAATTCTCGGGGGTTATCACCACGGGGCGGCGACGAATGAAGCCCGCAAAGGTTGCCGTGCCCCCAAAGTAAGCCGTGCCGGTCGAAGCGTCGAGATAAAAGGTTGTATTACCATTCGCGTCACGGCCGACAACGTTCTCGACTTGTAGATTTTTGATAAGGGAGAGTTTTGCCAAAAGCAAATAGGTGGCGATGAAGCCTTGGTACATTCCGAGCTCCCACCATTCCGAATCTGCAGCGGGGGCTTTGTCAGCCGACTTCGTGTGCGGCTTTTTGCATTGGTAGAACTGCACTTGCTCGCCTTGGCGCACTTGCACCACGTCCAGATAGGTTTCGCCCGCGTGTCCGCTCTCAAAGGCCGTGCCGTCGGGCAATCGGTCGTAGTCGCCGAGCGGCCGCACGGCCGCACCCCGTACCCCGGGCGACCCGTCGGCGCCGCGTTGGTCTCTGAACGAGGGGCACCACTGCGTCGGGCCTTCCCCCTCCTCCAACTTCGGGGCGCACCACGCCACGCTCTTTGCGTAGCCCGTGTGGGGCGTCGTTTCGCGGTGCCAGGCGCGGAGCAACAGCAGCACGCCGTCGGGGTCTTGCACCGCGGGGGCGCGGAAGGTGAGCGACACACGCGTCCAGCCGTCTTGTTTCACCGTGTTGGGATGGAAGTGCTCCGCGGGGGTGGGATAGACAATCAGCCACGCCACGTCCGCCCCGCGCACATAGGCCGAAAACGTGTAGGTGCGTCCGGGAATGAGTTGCCCCACGTTTTGGGAGAGCTGCGCATATTCACCATCCTTCGTCCCGGGGTTGATGGCGCACAACGCGGGCACACAACCATCGACGGCCGAAGAGAATAGGCTGATGTTGGCGCGTCCCGCAACGGGTTCTTCGCCGTGTGTGCCAATCTTCCAGGCGCTCTCTTTGCGCCCCAAGTTTTTGAAGTCCGTATCGTCGAGCAAGTTCGCATTCGGTGCGAGTCCATCTTTGCCGTCTACACCGCGCAGACGCGTCCACACGTAGTCGTGGTAATCTTGGCTCGCGCCCTCGTCGAAGTCTGCGTAAATGCCGAAGTACGAGAACTCGATTTCACCGCCGCGCCCGAGATCTTCTTCCAAGGTGAAGTCTTCCGCCCCGTCCGCGCTATTCGCGTAGGCAATGTGGATGTAACTATTTCTGCCGCTCAAGCGGCCGTAGGTGATTTTCCCGTTTGCAGCGGTGAGCCGATACCAAAGCACCTCGCCGTCGCGGAGTGTCGGGGGCGCGTCTTGCCACGTTCCCCGAATAGTCGGGGCGGTCGTACCCGATGCGGTGGCAAGTTGTGAGGACGCGGCGAAATCATAAACGGGGCTTTTGCCGTCCGCTCCCGATTCTCCCACCACGCGCAGCGCACCGCCCCACGTTGTGCCGTTGCCCGTACGCATCCACACATCGCCCGCGGCGAAATCGTCGTGCCACGTTTGCGCGTCGGCGCTGTATTGCGCCCGAATGCTCGTGCCGTTCGTGCCGTCTTTGCCGTAGTGTCCAATCAGTCGCACCACAGTTTGGTCTGAACCCCCATCGGTGTACTCCGAGCGTTCGTAGCTCCAAAGCCACGGGCGCTCCTTCGTGGGCTGCGGGGCGGTTTCCGTCCATTCGGACGTATCGGGCTGCGGTGCGTCCCTTTCGGTGGTCAGCATATAGAAAGCGCGCATGCGGCTCACACCGCGGCCGTTGTCGCCCTTTCGGTCGCTCTCCGACGTTGTCCACTCGGTGGGGGTGTCTCCGATTTCGAGCTTAGGAGCGGCGAACCACACCGCGGCGTTCGGGTCGGTTTGAGTACATAGACGTAAATAGACGTATTGTCCTTCTGCTGCGAGGTTTCGCCCTGTGGTAAACGTAATCGCGTGTCGCGTCCACTCGCCGCCGTGCTCGTGGTCGATTTGATGTTCTATATGTGGTGCCGGATAGACGATAATGCGCGCGTTGCTCATTCCTTCGGAGGTCTTCACCCAAACGCTATATGTATAGGTCGTGTCGGGAAGAATACGTTCTCGTACATTTTGGGAAGCCTCATGATATGGAAGTTTACCTACGGCTTGCCCGGTTATTTTTACGACACGTGTTCCCGGTACGGGGCTTTGCATTGAGTCGTCAAACGTGGGCATACCGTATCCGCCGCCCCATCCTTCCAAGCCCTTCGCAAAAGAACTGTTATCTATAAGGTTCACATGGTAGCTTTCGCCGTCTATGCCAGTCGCCCCAATTTTGTCGTTCTCGGACAAGCACCACGTCGTCGGCGTGTCGCCCTCTTCGACTTTGAGACCGCAAATTTCTATCCACTTTCCGCTATCGGCGTCGTTTAGGTCTACATAGATTCCACAATACGGCGATGTGCCGCCCCACGTGAACGCTTGCGTGTAACGTTTCCACTCTACACTGTGGTGCAGTGCCCCGTCGTTGTACTCAGCCGGTGAAGAATGAGGGGGACGCTCGGGGTTGGTTCGTCCGAGATGTCCGTTGTCGGGGTAATTATACCATAGGAACAGATTGCCGTCTGTACGATACCAAAAGGAGACAACGTAGGTCTTTCCCACGGTAAGTTTTTCGCCGGGAATGCTTGCACGTATTACGTTGAGTTGCCCCATGGCGCAAACGACATTTGCCCCGTTCTTACCGCCAGGCAACACCGTCACAAGCCCCTTCACGTACGGCCATTTCGGGTTGCGCGGTGAGGCATAAATCGGGGTGCCCGTGTTGAAGTTCGTGCCGTCGAGTATGTTCACTCCCACAGAAAGCCCCGCGGCACCGTCCTTCGGTTTCGCTTGAATGAGCGTCCAGTGCGTAGAGTTCTCCGCAGGGGCGGTGTTGCCGTTGCCGCCGCGTGCCAATTCGTAGAGCGCACCGTCGTGCCAAACGCGCGAAATCTCGAAAGCCCCCGTTTCGGGGTTCTGCTCTTCGTAGAAGTAGCGCGCCGACGCACTCCACAAACCGCGGTCGACACGTTCGGCCAACGGGCGACCCGCGGGTGTGTAGCGGAGGAAGTTTTGTGTGATGATGCCGCGCGCAAACACGTAGTCCGACGCACCCGCCACGGCCGCACCGAAATGCTCGCGCAACCACGCGGGCAACTTGCCCACCACGAAGCCGTCGGACTGTGTGCCGTCGACTATCGGGGCGGAAACCTTCACACGGCGCACGATACGCCCCTCCGTCGCGCTCTCCACAATGTGGCTTTGTCGCTCCGGGTCGGTCGTGTTGCCCCACCGCGCCAGGCGCATCAGCGGCACGGGCGGGGCGTTGCGGCCTTCGGGTGTCTGATTGTCGGCATAAAGGCTCGCGGTGAGCGTCCCCGCTTGGGCGTCCACCGCCTCAACACGCAACCACGAGGTGCGGATTTCGGCCGCCCCGCCCGATGTTTCTACGCTGTTGTAAGCCCCGCGCAGGACATCGCCCGCCCGAAAGCCCGTCACGTCTCCTTGAAAGCGCTCTTGCAGCACCACCTTCCAACGGCCGTCGGGCTGTTGTTCGGCACTTTTCACCAATCCGTTCTCGGTGTGGAAAACGTCGCCTTCGCTCAATGCGATGCGGTTAATCTGATATTCGGCCGCGCGAAAGAAACCGCGCACCGCCATGCTTTGAAATTCAGCGTTTCCCATCGCGTCGATGCGCGCCCCTGCACCGGTGTTCAGCCCGTCTGCGAAGTTCGGCGTGCGCAGCGTTTCGGCTTCTTCGGCCACGCGGGCGCGCTCCACCAACTTCTTCGCGTCGCGGAATCGGCGATCGCTGTATTGTAAAGCTTCGCGGTGTTTCTCTTCGACGGCCACGGCGGCGCTTTCCAGTGTCTTCAGGGTCGTGCTGAAAGAAACCGCCACGGGCGCATTCGAGAGTTCGATTTCGGGCGAGTGCGGCGTGTTGATGTAGTCCTTGATGCCGACAATGCGCACGGCTACGCCCTCGGGTTGAAACTGCTTGTCGGAGAAGAGAATGAACGCCCCAATCCGCAAGCGCTCGCCGACGTTCTCCCAGTTGCGCTTTGCCCAAATGCCGTCGAGTGTGCCGGTGAATGCGAACTTTACCATCTCGTGGGTGTAGAGATGTTGCACGGCCTTGCGCAGCAAATCCCACTCCGCCCCCGACCGCGTGGCCGCGTCGTTGATGTAGGCTTGGGGAAGCATGCAATGAAAGACGGCGTATTTGTCGCCCACGCGGGGAACGAACACGCCCCCGGGCATTGTCATGCCGTCGATCTCCTGCGGCACGATTTCAAAGCGTCGCGGCTTCTTGCCCGATGCCGCGTGGGCATATTTCACTTCAAACTCGCGTCCAGAAAGCATGCCACTTTGAAAGATCACGGTCATCTTCTCGCCCGCGATCGGACACTGCTCGAAGTCGAGCGTGGCGGGAATCGTCGGGTCGGTGAAGTCGTAGAAGTGGTTTTTCTCGTTCGCCGTGATCACCTCGCCCACGGTGCCGACGCGACTCGGGTAAATGTCGGTCAAATCGACGCTGTCTTCGGCCATCGACGAAAGGGGACGGTCTGCGCGTTGCACGGAGAAGCCCTTTTCGTCCGTGCGATAGCGGCGGGCGTGGGTGGCATCGTAGCTCGCTTCGCCTTCGAAGTGTGCGCCGTCGTAGGCTATGGTGGCATTGACGGGCAAATGCAGCGTGCTCGCGCCGTATTTCGAGCGGTCGATGTTGCGTTCGCCCCCTTGCACGTAGAGAATCTCGGTCGGCACGGCATCTTCGCTGTTCGTGCGCGCCACCCCCGAGACAAAGCCGTTGCCCTTGCCGTAGGAGAGCGGGAGGGCGTCGGCACGATCGTGTTCCACGGCGCCGAGCGAGATGCGTTTTCCCACGATCTCATATTCCGTGCCGAACTCCTTGGCGATCATCGCGAGGGCATCGCGGCAAAAGGCGTGATCGTAGTTGACCACGCGCTCGGGGCTGTCGATACACGTGCCGAGTGTCCAGCCCGAATCACGGCGGTTGAGGTTGTCGACGAGCATTTGCAGGTGTTCGTGTGGCTTGGCCGTGAGCGAGAAGCGCAAACGCCCATCGACGGTGTTGCGGAACTTCCAGATCGACATCTTCCCCTGCTCGGCCACGAGTTCGACGGTGTATTCGAAATGCCGCGTGTGCTGCATTTTGAGCGACTCGGGGTGCATCAGCGTGTAGCGCTCGCCGTCGTGCTCACAATAGGCACCGACGGGGATTTCGACGTGCTCGGGGAGGGAGAAATAGAGGGTGAGCGAGTTGTCGCCCATAATCGCGCGGTGGCGATAGGAGTTGTCGTCGGGCATCACGTCGAGGAGCGTTTCGCCCGCGGGGGAATAGATGGTCATAATTCGTCGTATGAAGATTTGGTACTGCCTTCGAAGAAAGTAAGAGTGAGGGTGAATCGCAACCACGGGCGCGGCTCGTCGGGAATGAACTCGTCTACGCGGCACGAGTTGTAGTAGAACGGCGCGCCGTTGTAGCTTCGTGCACCGGGGCGGATGAGATCGAAGAGCAACGCGTCGTAGTTTCGCCAGAGTTCGGCGAGGGTGTCGGCGCGCATCAGGAGTTGAACGGAGCGGTCGCCGCCTTTCTCGTTAAACAAGGCGCCTTTGTCGTAAAATGCCCCCGCTTTTGTCGAAAACTTGCGGAGTAATCCCGTCTTCACCTCGTTGCGCTGCTCCATCTCGTCGACTACGTCCCCGAGAACGCGGGCGCCGTAGTCGGCAAAGGAGCGTTTCGGGCTTTCGGTGATCACGAATTTGTCGCGACGCGAGGTGCTGAGTATCCGCGCGCACTCCTTTTCGGACGCGGGCGGTTGATAGGTGTAGCCCTTCATCGGTGTGTCTTCGGCAAATTTGAGCCCGAAGGTCGATGCGTGGGCGCCGCCGGTGGGCGCGATGAAACGCAGCGACCAGGAACGGCCGATGCTCGGGGCGCGCACCTCGGCAACGGGAGACAATCCGAGCGTTCCAATGATACTATCGTAGTCCGTTTGATCGGTGGCGGAGAGTCGCAGCGTTACCTCGCGCGTGTCGAGCACGGGTTCGGAGAGATCGGGGTCGAATCCGCGCTCTTCGTACCAATCATTCGCTGGCGGAGTTTTCAACGGCGGAAAGGCGATCAGCTCATTGAAGCCCCCGAAAGCCGTGCAGACGTAGGAGTTGTCCCAAACGTCCGTTTCGCCGAAGAAAAGCCGTCCTGAATAGTCTAACGTGTTCATTGTTTGATCTTAATTCCTTTGAGTGCGATGTCGCCGACGGTATCTTTGACGGACTTCAAGTGCTGCTCGACGATCGAAAGGCGCGCGTGGACGTTGCCCGTATTGCGTTCGATGCCGACCACGCCCTTGAGTATCTCGTTGGCCGTCCCGAGGAGCATTCGGGTATTCTCGGCGATGTTGTAGGTTTGTCCTTGCACGGCGGTCATTCGTCCGTTGAGTTCGTCGACGGAGTCTTGCGATGCGGTGGCGATGCCCTTCTGCGAGGCTTCGCGAGTTGCGGCACTGCCTCCCGAAAGGTCGATTCCTTGGCGCTTGAACATCTCGGCCGCTTTCTTGTATTCCTCCTGCGCCACCTTTTCCACGTCCGCAAATGCGTGGGAGGCTGCGCCCAATGCTTTGGTGATTTCGTCTCTGTTGCCCGTTGCATAGGCTTTTTTTACCAACTCGGATTGTTGTTCAATCACGGGCTGGAGAATGGCCGCTTGCACCATGTCCTTTGCCACGTTGCGCATCACCTTTCTTGTCACGTCTCCGAAAGCTTCCGCGGCGTCTGTGCCCCTTTCGAACGCGTCGGCGACGACGTCCATAATGTCCGTGGCGTAGTTGCCGAAGATTCCGCCGAGATAGTCGTCCAGTTGTTTGAGCGCGGCTTCGTAGTTCTCTTCCGCTTTGATCAGCGATTCGAACGCCTTTTTGCCGTCGCCTTCGAACTCTCGGGTCGAAGCAATGCTCTTGGCGAGTTCGAGATTGAGGTGGCCGTTGGCTTTGACGAGGTCTTTGTATTCGGCGAGCTGCGTTATGCCGCTGTACATGTCCCGCCCTTTGCCGAGTCCGAAGAATCCCGAACGCGCGTGCCCCGTCTTCACGCTGATCATGCCCAGACCGTAGTTGTCGCCCTCGGTTTTCGGGTCGAAGAGGATGCGGCCGCCCGCCCATTGCTCTTTCTTTTCGAGAGAAAAGCGATAGTCGGCAAGCGTTCTGAGGTCGCCCTTGATGCGCTTCTTGATGTCCGCGTCCCAATCCTTTGCGACGAGGAGCGCACGGCGTGCCTTCGTGTATTTGTCCGTTCCGAAGATCGTTTCGAGGTCGCGGGCTTCTAGGCGTTCTTGCCGCAGGAGTTCGTTGTATTGCAGTTGCTGCTCGTTGATCTGCTTCTGAATTTCGAGCAACGCCTTCTTGTGCGCCGCGGCCGCCTGAAAGGCTTTCGTGACATAGCCGATGGCCTCGCCCGCCGCAGCCGCGATGCCGCCCACAATGCCGCCCTGCGCAAAGCCCTTCCCGATGTTCGACACGGTGGTCATGGTTTCGGTCAGCGCGTCGGCCTGCTCGCTCAGGTTTTGACTTCCCGCGGCCTCGAACATTGCGGAGAGCTTCGCCGAAATGGGGGCGATCACGTCGGCTGTTGCGGCGGCCGCCGATGCCAACTTCTTCAGACGTACCTCGAGAGGCGGAATACTCTCGCCCTGTTCGGCCTTTCGGAACAAGTCGTTGATGGCTTCGCTCAGTGCCGCAAACGGGTTTTCGGCCTTCACCGCGTCCTTCAGTCGCTTGAGTTGATCGGTGATCTCCTTTACCTTCTCGGGAGCTTGTTTGAGGTTGCGGAGCTCTTGTGCCGAAAAGCCGAAACTCGGGACGATCTTCTCATCGGACGTTTCGCGGAGATAGGCCAGGAGCGATTCGGTTTCGGTGATCACCTTGTGCAGCTCCTTGCGGCTCTTCTCGGCAGCGTCGCCGAAGAGGTTCACGAAGAGTGCGGATGTCTTCTTCGTGCTCTCGATTTCCTCGTCGTTCACGGCCTTGATGTCCTTCTCCTGCTTGCGCTTCGATTCTTCGAGAGCGCGTTCCTTCGTGCCGGCGATGTCGGCGAGCTTTTGACTCGCTTCCTTTTCGCGCTTCTCGGCCGCGGTGTGTGCTTCGGAGTCGAATTTCGCGAGGGCGTCGTTCTTGTCCTTGCCCGCCTGGGCGATCTGTTCTTGCAGTTCTCGGGCGTATTGTGAGAAATACTCTTCGATTGAGGCGCGCTTCTGTTCGCCCTCCTTCGCGATTTCGGAGCGTCGTGTGTCGTAGTCCTGAAATTCGGCGATGGCGCGCTTGTAGAGATCGCCCGAGGCTTTGACGCGCGTGTCGTCGGCTACGCTCTTGTATTGCGCCAGCATCGCTCTTTGTGACGGATCGAGGTCTTTCTCCGTCACGTTGAGCTTGTCGCGATATGCGTTCTCTTTCTCTTTCGTCGCCTTCGGGTTCGCGATTTTCCATTCGCGCATTTTGTTCTCCTTGATGGCTTCGACCATGGCGTCCGAACGCTTCTTGTTCTCGTAGAGCAGGCGTTCATAATTGAGTTCGATCTGTTGGCGCTCCTTCTCGTACCCGTCTTCGAGGAGGTTGATTTTGTTTTGTCGGATTTCGAGACTGCTTTCGTATTCCTTCTCGATGATCGAATCCTTGTACTTCTCGATGTCCTTTTCGAGGTCGTGCTTTTCGAGTGCAATGCGCTTGCGCTCTTCTTCTGCCTTCTTTCGGGCGTTCTCGGCCGCGGTTCGCGCGCTTTTATTGCTTGTGCTCTTCTTCTTCTTTTTCGCAGCCTCCTCGGCCTTTTTGCGGGCGGCTTCTTGACGGGCGGCTTGCGCTTGATTAGCTTTTGAATAGTAGAGCCCTTCTTGCGCCATTTCCTCTACGGACATCGTCTTGCCGTTTGAGAAGACTGCAACCTTCTGGTTGTTTCTCCTCATCTCCTCAGCCGTCGAAGTGAACCACGCGGCCAGTCTTCGTGTTTCTTCGAAGTCCATTTTTAGCATCCACGCGGGGGGCTCTCCGTCGAAGTTTATGTGGAAGTTGAGCGTGTTGTCGGAAAAGTCTTTGACGATTTTGGATACGTTGTTGTAGAGTTCGTCGGCAGTCTTGCTCGCGTTTAAGAGCTTGCGTTGCCCCGCGGCTACACGATCGGCGGCGGACTCGTGGGCATCGGCCTCTTCTTTTGCCGCTTTCGCATTGGCGTTGCTCAAATCTATGCTCTTGTTTCTCTCTTCATTTAGCTCATTGATAGCCTTCGCTTGCTTTTTCAATGCATTGCTTGCGTTATATCCCCATTTACTCTCCCATTCGCCTGTGATTATCGATTCCGAAATATTCTGCCCCTGCTCCTTCATCTTCCTGAGACGTGCTCGGAACAATCGATCAATCTCTTCTTCTCCTTTCCCCACGTTTGCACGTAAGATTTCTACGTAGACTTGCGAAAGCGACTCAGCTCGTTCTTTCATCCACCCAGAATTATCCATCCTGAAGTCTTTTCCTCTACCTGATCTCGCGATGTCTACGCTTTTGAAAATGTCGGCGACGTTCTTTCGTCTTTCTTCTATCGCCTTTTCATACTCGTCGTTCGCCGTCTGAATTGCATTCAATCTCTGCCGCTCGATCCCTTCGTTCTTGATCAATTCAATTGCGAGCTGGCGCTTCTTGTTGATCGTGTCGATGTTGTCGCCCTCCTTGATCTGCGTAACGCCGTAGTCTTCGAGAATCGTGTTCAGCTCTTCCATCGTCTTCTTGTACACGCCCGTGCCTTCGTCGAGCCCCATTAGGACGGTACTCAACGACTCGACTTGCTGAATCGACTTCGCTGCGCTCTCGCCGAACTTCTCCGACATTTGGGTCGTTTCGTCGACTTCGCTTCGAAAGGCGACAAACAACGTGATCACGGTTGTAATCGCCGTAATGATGAGTCCAAAGGGGTTGGAGGCGAACGCGACCTTCAACGCGTTGAATGCTCCCGTGGCCATCGAACTCGCCGCGGCCACTCCCGCCTGCGCTTCGGACAATGCGATGCCCTGCATTGCGGCGAGCTTCTGCTGGTAGGCCATACTTTCAGACGCAGCGGCGGCAATACGCGTGGCAACAGCCGCTACCATCGTCGCCGCCTTATACGCCCCGTAAATAGCGACCACGGAAAGCACGACCTTCCCGATCGTCCGCCAGTTCTCGATGAGCTTGCCGGTGATGTCGAGCACGCCCGAAATATTCCCCTCCTGGCTCTTGCCGATCTCGTTAAACATCTGCTCCCACGCGTCCTCGATGTTAGACAGCTGTCCCTTGATCGTCTTCGACTGCTTCTCCATCAGTCCGCCGAACTTGCTGCCTTCGCCCGTCAACGCTTCGATGGCCTTCTGCACTTCGGGGAAACCGATCTTGCCCTCTTCGACAAGCTTCTTCACCTCGCTCTTGTTCTTTCCGAATTGCTTGGCAAGCTCGTCGGCCAGGGGAATACCACGGCCGAGGAACTGATTGAGGTCTTGCGTGTAGAGACGGCCTTGTACCATGGTCGTGCCGTAAAGAAACGCGAGGTCTTTTAGCGGCATAGACAAGCCCGCAGCGATGTCTCCGAGACGGATTAGCGTCTCGTTCACTTTGTCGCCCTCCATTCCGTAGGCGAGGAGCATCTTCGACGCTTCGGCAACCTCGCTCATCTCAAAGGGCGTGGTGGCGGCCGTGTCGATCAGTTGCCCCATCAGCGCATCGGCCTTCGACTTGCTGCCGAGCATCGTTTCAAAAGCCACCTCCAGCTGCTGATATTCGCCGCGAACGAGGGCGAGCTGCGAGACAAAGTCTTTGATCTTGTCGACGGCAAACAAGCCCGCGGCCGACGCTGCGAGTTTTCCCATAAGCCCGTCCATCTTCAGCACTTCGGCTTCGGCTGCCGTTCCGATGCCGCGAAGTTCCGCCTGGGCGCGTTGCGCTCCCGCGCGGAGTTCGCTATCGTCGAAAAGCGCTTCGAAATGAAGTCTTCCCGTTTCTTGATCCATGGTTCAATCTTTTATGCCGAGAATCTCTCGGACTCGTTCTTGATTAGCGGGGTCGCTCGCGTCGATCACCTCTTCCTTGCTTTCGTCGTCCTTGTCTGTTTCGTACGACGGGAGAGCGGCGCCGAGCATAATTAGGTTGGTGTAGCTCAATTCGTAGAGCACGTAATCGAGCGAGAAGTTGAACCCCTTGATTACTCCTCCGATGATCGCCCAGACGCTGTCGTTTCGTTCTCCACTTTCGTCGGTCTGAGAAGATTCACGGCGTTGAGGAAAGTGGTAAGCGCGAAAAAACTAGAGATCTCCATCCGTTTAAGCACATCGGAGACGACCGCTTGCAGCTCCACGGGGCTCAATGTCTCGAGTATCTCACGGGCGAGCACTTCGCCTCGGGTGACCTTCGGCATTCTTTCCCGTCTTACAAGGCGCAGAACGCGCGATAACAGCGAAGACGGGCGCTCACTCACAGCGGGGGCTTTCGCTTCGCGTGCGCCGAGAATCAACGTTGCCGCCAGAAGACCGAGACTTTCGCACTCCGACGCGTAGGAGAGCGCGCTTGTGATGAGATCGCCGTTTTCGACCTCGGGGAGACGGGGAAGGTGCGACACGATCTCCGAGACACTAATCAGCGTCGCAAGCGTGGGAGGTGCTACTTCGTAGGTCGTTGCGCCCACTGTTACTTCGACGGGGGCTTGCATCACGGCATCTGCCACCCGTTGTTCTTGTGTTTTGGTCATTAGTGTTTTACATTTGTTAGGGGCGCAGAGCGGAATCGAACCGCTCGCACTCGTAACCCCCACGTCTGCGAGTGCCTTTCCTTGTGCGCCTGTGCATTTCTCGTGGTTAGCCTATCGAGGAACCAGGACTCGATGCTCCTGCACTTCCTACGTCTTTGATTACATCATACACAATGCCTTCGCCTTTTGCGTCTGTGTAAACAAGTCCTTCGTATTGAAACAAGATGCCTGTTGCCATATCGGAGGACTTCAGCACGGTGATTCCGACGCGATCGGCCTGCCATCCAAAGCATGCCGGGTCGTCGGGTATGAATCGAAGTGCATGCTCTCCTCCAACAATGCCCCTTTTGTCCTTAAACGGAATCTTTTCGCCCTTCGCGACAAAGAGTTGGAACTCGATTTTTTCAGACGCGGGCATTTGTTTAGCGTCGACGAGTTCTCCTTTCTCGTTCTTTGCTTCGGTTCTTTCACCGGCTTGAGAAGACGTTTTGAGAGTCTTATCCTTCGGGGTGGGGATGTTATCCCATGCTACTCCGGGCTTTGGCTTGCCGTCTTCAGAGACTTTTGTTTGGAGGCTTCCGAATCTCCAGCTGAGTTGTCCCATAGTTCTGTGTTTTTGTGTGGTTAATGTGTGTGTTTAGTCTGTGTCATCGTCTCCGAAAAAGTCGTATTCGAGCCTTACGACGATGAAATGTTCGTGTAGCTCGGGTGCTTCGTCGGTGGCGATCGTCTGTTGTAATCGGAATCGATAGTTCGAGTCGCGCGTTGAGAGTGAATCCACCCATCGTTGTGCGGCGCGTTCTATTTCCTCCGTTCGGGCGCTGTCTTCGGTCAGCACGCCGTTGTCGTACGGGTCAATATCGGGGACGAAGATGTTTATCGTTACGACCCCGCTTTGAATATCCCCCGTAACACCCGCGGTGAAGATCACCACGGCGTCCTCGTTTGGGCTGTCTCGCGGGCGTAGACCTTCGCGATAAACTCCGCCCGTGATCGTCTCTGCGATCGGGCTCTTGAGGAGTTTCCGATACACGTCGCCCTGAATCTGTCGAGAGGTTTTTGGCATTAGCGATTACTTTCGTTTGGCGTTGAGTTTAGCTAGCATCTGCGGCACAAGTTGTTTCGCTTCGAGTGTCGCGCTGTCGAGAACGTCCCGTCCGCGATTCGCAACGTGCACGGCGTAGTCCATACCTGCGACGACAATAAGCGCCACGCCGCGGCTGTACTTTCGTGCGAGTTCGGCCGCAAAACGCCGTCCTTCGTAGCCGCCGGGCTTCGTTGCGGTGATCGGAGAGCGAGAGGAGGCGGACGTCTTCCCTCGGCGGGAGTGTTGCGCCACGTCGAAATTCGAACTCCAGCGAATGTGTCCGTCGACGACAATAACCGCCCCGATCGAACTGCGGAGATTCCCCGTCTGGTCAATGTACGAGCCCCTGCGCCGAGCGGTGTTGACGACGCGAACGGCCACGTACTGCAACGAACGAATCAACGCACGTTCGTACTTCTGCGCGGCATCGGCGAAATAGCGCTCCACGGCCTGATAATCCGTCTTATCTACAATTGGCATTTCCTTCGTATTTTAGATCCAAAGACGAATCTGGCAGACGGCATCGAGGCGTTCGACACGTTGCACGGAGAAGTCCCCCAGAGAGCGCCCGTCTCGGTCGACAAGGCGTATCTGCTCCCCTTCGAACGGTTGCTCATCGATGAGCACCGTGTAGGCCGCGGGGGTGAAGTGTTCGCCGTGCGTCGTGCCCTGGGCGTTGTAATGCACCACCGTGTATTGACACGGAATCGCGCCGACGTATCCTCCCTCCGACCTGCGAGGGTGTCCTGTCGCGGGGTCGATTCCCGACGCTGTCTTTCGTTTCACGGACAAAGTTCCGTTCGGGATGATCATAGGCGGTCGCCTTTATATCCGAAGATCGAAGACTTCACCGCGCCGCCTTCGAGTTCTTCAAAAACGGCGGCCGCTCGCGTTCGGTACGTCTTACGCTGTTCGTCGGTGAATGCGTAGTTCTGTCCGCCTTGCGAGACGTTCGGGGCGGCTGCTAGCCACGTAAGAATGTCCGCTTCGGCCAGACGAAACGCGTTGCCGCGAATCACGTCGGCGGTTGCCTCGGCGTCTCGTGAGAGCCCGCGCCGAATGCACACGCCTTCGAGCGTGGCATTCGGGAGAGGGTACATTGTGATTCCCCGAAGGGCTTGTTCTACGGTGTACATCGTCTCGGGCTTTCGTTGCGTTACCAGTCTTGTGCGTCGGTGCGGAGGTAGACGTTGCGGTATGCCGTGTCGAATACGGGGATTGCGTCCGTTTGTCCGATCGTTACCTCCTTATACGGTTCGTCCACGCCGTACTTCTTGATTACCGTGTGGGCACGTTCCGTGCGAATACCGCGGAAATTCGGCTCGGCAAGAATGTCGTACTGCGTCGAACCGAGGATCGGCGTTTCGCAAAGCACAAGACGGTCGTTCTCGAACGGGTTGCCCGACGTAAACGTGCCGTCGGTGAACTCGCGGGTGATGTCTTGATCGATCACGCGGAGCTGCAAGCCGTAGAGAAACGCCTGCGAAGCGAGCATTTTGTTCACCTGATCAAGTGAGGGAGTTTGAGCAATACCCACGGCATTGGCAATGAACGACGCGCAGGCCTTGATGATCTGTTCCGAAGAGCAGATCTTGTAGAACGTCTCCATGCTTACGAGAGCGTAACGAGGGTGCAAATTCTTCTTGCGGGCGGCTTTTACGGCTTTCACCAAATCGCCGATAACGTCCGCGTTCGACTTGTCGCCCCAATTCGTGGAAGTCTTCATTTTGAGATCCTCGTCCACATCGTAGTCGAGGTTGAACTCATTCGCCATCGTGGCGTTCGTCGTGGTGTTGAACGCGAGCTTGCCGGCGTTGGATACGAGTTTCAACGCAATGTACTCCAACTCGCTTTGCACGCCGTTGACGCAGAAGTCCACATCCGCGCCCCAATACTGTACGAGTTGCGCCGCGTCGGGGGATTTTGCGAGAGCATACGCTACTTGGTACTCCTTCAACTCCGAGCGCGAGAGTTCACGGCTGATCGAGATGAAAGGAATGTCGCCCTTTGCACTCTCGAACATCGGGCGGCGCTTGCGCACGATTGTACTGTTGTCCGAGTGGATGTCGGCCGCAACGTTCTTTCGTCCGAGTTGGTTGCTGATCGTGCCCCACGTAAAGCCGTTGACGCGGCGGACGGGGAAGAGCGTGGCAAACTGAAACGGACGAACGTCGACGCTATCGACACGAGCCTGCACCATCTGTTGTGTGAGGCCTTGAATCAAAGTATCTGTGATCATCGGATTTTAGATTTAATAGTTGACAATGCCCTTGAGGTGCTTTTCCACATCGGGGTGAAGCGTTGCGCCGTGCGTTGTACCCATTACCCACGCGTCCGTGTCGAGGTTGTCGTTTTGCACGACGGGACGACCCCTACCCGAAAGAGAAAGGGGAATGTGTTTCAATTCCGCGTCGTTGCCCGTTGTTTCGGCTTTCGCTTCGGCGACAACCGAGAGCACCGGGATTACTCCGATAGCGGCCGAAAGCGTCAACGTGTCGGCGGCTTTCTGCGAGGTGTCGATCTTCGTAATCTTCGACGCTTTGCCGCCTACGCTGAGGAGGAGCACGTCGTCGACCTTGAAGTGGTGGCCTTTCTGCACCTTTACCTCCGTTTCCGTCGCCTCCACCTTTGCCGTTACGACGGCCTGTTTCACGACGTGGCAAATGCCGTTGTCGGGGGCACTGAGGGGCGTACCTTCAAAAAGGTAGTCGCCGCCGAGTTCCGAGGTCTTGACGGATACGCCGCCGGGAATGTCGGCGACTTTGTGCTCAAAGACACGAGGCACCGCCTGGTCTTTGCGCCGTTTTACTGTCATACCCATTTTGGTCTAGTTTTTTGTGTGTTCTGTGAGGGGGGTGTTTTTGTTAGAACGGTTGAGCGTCTTTCGACGGTGCGCCGTCCCGGTGGGTGATCGATTCCAGCTGCGCCTTGGTGAGTTCTTGAGCGTCCTTGATTTCTCCGCCCAAAGGACGGGCAAAGACAAGTCCGCTTTGTTTGAGATTGTCGACGATTCCCCCAACTTCGGTCTTCACGTCTTCAAGCGTCGTTTTGAACTCCTCGTCCGAAAGGCCGTCGAGCTTCATACGGGCGTAGGGCTTTTGCAGATGTTCGGGGAGCTGTTCGACGACGGCCGAGAGCTGGCGCTTGCGGTCGTTCGTGATTCGCTCCGTACTCATCGCCGCGAGTTGCTGCTGCAACTTTGCGTTGTTTTCGACGAGTGTCTTAGCCCATTGCGGCATGTCTTCGGGGTCTTTGTTGCCGTGCGGTTCCGTAGGCTCGTTCTGTTCGGACGGCTCGATCGATTTTCCGTCCTTCAATCCGTGTTTCCGTTCGTAGTTGGCGACGGCGGTTTTCTGAGCATCGGTTGCGCGGCGGTCGCCTTCGGCATCGATGATTTGCTGAATCGTGATCGCCTCCACGGAGTCTTTCACTTCTTCGGCGGTGGTGGCAGTCTTCGCGATATTCTTCGCTATCCTGTCGAGTACTTTTTCGTTGATCCCCTCGAAACGGGTCTTCAACGCGTCAAAAGCTACTTTGTGCATTCTATTTATAGTCTTTGTGTCGATACAAAGGTAATAATTTCCTCCCATATCACCGCTATATAAAGAGAGGCAGTATTCCGCTCAGAGACGTTGGAAGCGCGTAAAGCGTTTTTTTCCGAGCGAGGGTGTCGTTTTAACGCTCAAAAAGAGCGGGAAACGGGGAGAATATGCTATTTTTGAAGACTAAAACTCATTCTACGATGACAAAAGAAGAACGACTCAAGCAATGTAGATACTACAAAGGGGAGGAAGAGTTCCCAGGCGAGCTCGGATGCGAAGCTTTTGGATTTTGGATTGGCGAAAAAGACTTCGTCGAGAATTACGGACAAGATACGGAAGAACTCCTGCGTCTGATTGAAAATGTCGGACTTACGAACTTCAAATCAGCATGGGAAAATAAGGCTTCGGATGAGCTTATCGCACATCTATTCTGTTACCTTACGAAATCCCGAGATTGTGGCGACGAGTACGTCATTAAAGGATTTGTCAAGAGATCCCTTCCCCTTTATTTCGGTTCGACTTCTATATAAATATACCCACCACGTTCTCGCATACGAAGGAAACGATATCTGTTCCGTTGTGAGGAAAGCACTTCGTACTCGCCCTTAAAGCGCGACAAATAACGCAGACTTGTCGCGTTTTTTTGCGTCTTCGCGACCAAAATGACCTTTTGGGTTTTAAGCTCATACGGTGTAATCTCGTCGTGATACCCAACTCCGGCAAAGTACGTTGATGTTTCCTTATTCGTACTCCACGACGATGCGCCTAACATTCCTGCACCTTCTTCACTTGTTAGTTTATCAATGAGATCACCCAGTTGTTTCTTACTGAGACACATTCCGCGATAGGTGGTTCCGCCATCCCATTTCGGGCTTCTATCGATCCACTCTTCAAGATCTTCGGCTCGTTTCTTGATCTCTTCGTAAGAATGCCCGTGTCTTGAAACAAAAGTGTGGTCTAATAATCCGCTTTGGTATCTTCTAATCTCATAATCCCATTGATACGAGAAACCATAAGCAGCGTTGTAGTAGTCGTTTATCTTCTGCTTGTCGTAAACTCCCGTTAACTCACTTATCTTCGCTTTCTTAGATTCTTCTGTAGATGAATCCAAGTAGACATGTCCCTTCTGCGGTGTGTTGTTTACAGTCCACGTTCCCGACGAAGATTTAGAGGTTTGTTTCTTCTTCTCGAGTTCCGCGCGCTTCTTTTCCGCTATTTCGATCGCTTCTTTCGCCTTCTCAATGTCCCCCATCTCTTGTGCCGCCTTCGCGTCTGCGATGGCCTGCTTGAAGATCGGGGACTTCGTCTTGAACGACGAAAGCCCCTCGATTTGATCGTCAACCTTCTGCCATTCGATCTTTTCGAGCACCGCAGCGTGTTGAGCCTTGTACGCGCTTTCGGCAACCTGCCATGTCGAATACTTCTTATTGTCGGCAACCCATTGCACTTCGTACTTCAACTTGCTGGCCTGCGCCTCCAGCGGCAAGCCCTCAAAGGTCGCGAGCTTCTTTTGCACCGCCGCGTGCGTGCTTTTCAGTTCCTCGAGAGTGAACTCCTTGTGCCACTTATGCGCATCGGGAATCAGGTCGGAGAGTTCGTCTTCGGCCTTCTTCATTTCCTCGATCGCGCTTTGCAACTTCGTCGTCTCCGCTTTGATTTTCGCGATTTGTCCCGACTCGACGGCCTGCGCCAAGCCCGACGCGTCGATTTCCCCGAAGTCGGCGGCAGTTTTGAGTGTTTCGGCAGCTGCACCTTTCACCTCGGCGTGTTCCTTCGCACGCGCCGCCCAGCGTTCGCGAATCGCGTCCTCCTCTTCCTTCGTACGCTTTGCATGGCGCTCCTCGGCAATTTCGAGGAGCGTCTTTTTCTTCGGCGCAAACACGCTGCCGACCAGCGACTCGTTGTCCTTGATGAAATACGGGAGCGAGCCGCGCGCCGCCGCCGCGTCGATGCGCCCCTTGTTCTCCTGCAGCCACGATTTGAACTCGTCGGGCAATTCGTTCACCTCGTTCTCGCTCCCCTCCGTAGGCTCTTCGCCGTTGAGAATGCGCCCCGTGTCCGCGTCGAACTCCTCCTCCGTCTTCAAGATCGGCGTGGCAAAACAACGACAATGCGGATGCCAGCCCGTGAACTTGAACGTCTTCGGGTATTTCCCCTTCAGATCGTCGCAAATATCGTGGAAGCGGTGCGGCTTGCCGTCCGCGCCGAGGCACGTGTGGTTCTCTGAAAGGTTGATCTCCACCCCGACCACGAAATCCAACTCTTGCATGCGCAGATGATCGGCCGTGCGATAGGCGATGTTCACCTCCGTGCCCGCCAGACGACGTGCGTTTTTGTAGGCCGAACGATAGACGCCCCGCCCAGGGTGGTAGGCCTTTGCCCGCTCCGAGAGGTGAAGCACGCCGTGCTCGTCGCGAACACGCCGAAAAAGTGCGTCGGGGTTGCGAAGATACGCCCGAAGGGTGTGGCTCATTTCGACGGCCGAAACGCCGTCGCGCAGCCCGAGATCGAGCCCCATTTCGAGCCCTTCCTTGAACTGCTCGGTGAGATTCCACACCCGCTCCGAGAGATTCATCCCGCGTTCGCGCCGAGCGAGAAACGCCGTGCACGCCCCCGCGTTGGTCGAGAAATAGCGGGCTCGGCGCTCCGGGCTCAGATGCTTTGCCGCCGACCCGAGCACAGAACGCACCAGCAGGTCGTTCTTCGCGTTCGCCAAATCCCATTCCGTTCGCACCCCGTCGGCTACGGTCGTCGAGAGCGCGCCGTGAAGTTCGAGCATCAGTTTCTTTGCGCGATTGCGCAAATAGGGATATTTGTCGAAGGCGAACACCTCTTCGGGTGAAAAATCGTCGACGCTCTCCGACAAGAGCGCCACGCGGGCGGCGGCCTCGTCGAAGAGCTTTCCGATGCGTTTCTCCAGCCGGAGAATGTTGCGGAGGTGCTGTTGCTCGTAAGTAAGTCTCGGCATTGGTTTCTGAGGTTAGAATCCCGATTCGGGTTGCAGCACGTCGACGGCATTTTCGGCGGCGATTTCGGCCATTGTCTTGTCGATGTCCTTGCTGTGGCCGTAGAGTTCCACGCTTTCGCGTTGCGAGATGATCGCCTTTCCGCCGTTGGCTGCAACAAGGTTCTTGATCGTGTCGCCTTCGTCTTCGATCGAAAACGGGGTGATGATTTGTTCCACCGCCAGCGAATCGACGGCCTCCGCATAGCCCGAGCCCAAAATCACCCGAGCGAAGGCCTTTATCACGTTCATCTCCCGGTCGAAGAACTCAATCAAACGCCCGCTCTCGTCTTTCACCTTGAGCTGTGCGTCGATGAACATTTGCTTGCGACTCTCGCCCGAGAGGGCTTGTTGGCTCATCTTCTCGTAGCTCCAGTCGGGGAGCTGCAATTGAGTGAAGAAGAGCGAGCGGAGTTCTTCGATGTAGAATTTGAGATTGTCGACGGCTTGCGGCCAGGTGACATATTGCGCCGCGCTCCCCTTCGGGAATTGCATCACGCTGAGCGCGTCTTTGTCCGAGCTGTCGCCGAACGGGATTTGCTCGTCGGCAAAGACGGCAAAGACGGGTTTCGAGTTGCGACGCAGATAATTGCCGTTGCGCGAAAGCGCCCACTCCATCTCGTAGACCGTGTTCGACGTTTCCTCCCATACGGGGGTCGGGCGATACATATAGACGGCGGGAATCTTCCCGAGGGTGATTTTTTCGTTGCACTCCTCCGTCCATCCCCCCGTCGACGTGCTCCAACAAATGTGCCGGTCGGCCGTGTAGGTGTCGAAATAGCGAACGTCGTTGCCCCGAATGCGGCGGGTGTAGGCCACGCTCATCGCAATCATGTCGCCGTATTCGTCGAAAAGCGGATACAGCTCATCGCCCGACGACGGGGCGAAGTTGCGGGCGCGAAGCTTGTAGGGACTATGCACCCCGTAGACGTTGTTCGGTTCCTCGATGGCATACCAAAGCGTGAGCACTTCGCAGCAAGAGAAGAGGAGATTGCAGCGTTCGATGTTCAAAGAGTCGATGCGGTTGCGTTCGTAGACCGATTCGAGGAATGCCGCCACCTCGGCCTCCCGATCGTTCGTAGGTTTGTACACGCGTTTCACGGGGATGCCGCAAATGAGTTCGGCCATACGGCGGACGGCGAGACGCTGAAAGTCGAGTATGATGCGCGTAACGGGCTGCACCCCCTCACTTGTCACCGCATCGCGATAAATTGCTTTGTTGGCCACGGGGTGAAGTGAGGGGTCGTAGGCGTTGATCAGCCCTGACGGCCCTCGCCACGGGGGAATGTTGAGATGTTTTTCACATAGAGCGGTGATCTTCTCGTCTGCCGTGAGCGAGGAGTCCAAGATGTCGCGAATATCCATTGCAGTGAGCTTTTCGATGAATGGGGGCATTTCCGTCGAAACGTCCCGCCTTTTAGGCAAAACGTCCCGAGTTTCCGATAAAAACGGAGTGGCCGCGGGTGGATTCGAACCACCTCGGGAGAAAAATCTCCATAAAAAACTCCCTATCCCGGTGAACGGGCGTGCGTTCCGCGGCCGTGTGGCTGCGCCGACTCTCACGAGCGGGCGGCAGCCGGTAACATTTCAATTAGATACCATGAAGAAACCATTTTGTGGCACGGCGGGGAGTCGAACCCCGCGGCGGTCTTGTACAGATGAGAGCATAGACAAATACAAGGCGTTAATGTCGCCCTCTTCCCTGGCGTGCCGAGTTCCCCGCCCGCGTCATCACGACGAAGGGGGGATTCGCAAAGCAAATTACATACAAATCAAAACATAGTCGTATTTCAAAGCGTCACCCGTTGATTTTTCGGGATATGTCCGCGAGGTCGATTGCGCGGCCGGAGCGTCCGAGATGATAATCGATGGCATAGCACAGCACGTCCACGAATTCATCGTGAGGCTTCGACGGGAACCCGCACACCTCGTCGATGAAGGCTTCGCACCACGCCCCGTCTACAAGTATCACCCGCCCGCATTCCACCGACGGCGAGGCGGCATTTAGGCGCGTTTCCTTGCTCTCCTTCGGAGTCGGCGTCTTCGTAACGTTCAACCCCGTAACGTCTCGCAGCTGATCGATCACGGAAAGGCCGTTTGCCTTCGGCTCGATGCGAATGGAACTCCGCGATGTGTAGCCGTGCTCCTCGACATAGGAAGGGATGAAGCGCAGGAGATCGGGGAATTTCATGAGCACCTTTTGCCCGTGGGTGATGTAGAGATCGTTGCCTACCTTGCACGTCGCAATGATGCCCGTCGGGTCGTTCGTCGTCTTGTCCGTGTAGGCCGTGTCGATGAAGAACGTCGGGGGCGTGCTACGGGCGATACGGGCGAACTCCGCGGCGGAAATGCGCCCGAACCATTCGCGCTTGATGATGTTGCCGCCTTCAATCGTCGGGCGCTGCTGATAGAGCGCGGCAAAGGTGCGGGGGGCGCGCTTTTCGGCTTCGTGCAGTCGCTCGGCGCTGTGCTTCTCTTCCCACAACGCCTCGCCGATTTCTCGCGGGTCGTCGGGATTGTCCCTATCTTCTCGAAGAGCGGGAATGCGGATCACCGTCCACTTCTCGGGCTCGGTGCGGAGCAAACGCCCCGCGAGATCGTCTTCGTGCCAACGAGTCATGATCAAACACTGCTTCGAGTCGTTGTGCAGACGCGTGAGGAACACGTCGGTGTACCATTCCCACACGCGGTCGCGATAGGTCTGCGAAGCGGCTTCGAGTGCGTCTTTCACCGGGTCGTCGATGATGCCGAGATCGGCGGGCGTACCCGTCAAACCACCGCCCACACCGACGGCGCGATAAAAGCCCCCGAAACCGACGGTTTCGAAGATGTCGATGTTGCGCAGATAGCCGCGCTTTGCGTCGGTCGACACGTTCTGCGAATTGAGAAACGTGCAGGGGAACACCTCTTTGTATTCGGAGCTGTCGATCGTGCGCTGTATGGAACGCGAAAAACCTTGTGCAAGGCTTGCCGCATAGGACGTACCGACGATTTTTAGGTTCGGATTGTAACCCAAAGCCCAGGCAGGGAACTTGCGCGATACAATTTCCGATTTCCCGTGTTGAGGTGGGACGAAGACCATAAGCCGCCCGGTTTTGAGTTTTCCGAGCAGGAGGTCTTGGCATTTCTCGGCGATGAGTGTGTGAAACCATTGTCGCGAGTAGTTCGGATCGGTGTAGTCGAGGAAATGGGGGAAAGACAGCACAGCCTTTCGCCGACCAAGTTCGCGCGCGACGTAAAAGGCTCTTACCGCAGGTTCGGCTTGATGGACTTTGTAGTCCCTATCTACTTTGAAGAATATTCCGTCCCCCATTCATTACATTAGTCTTAAGGCCTTGAGTTCGGCTTCGAGTTCCTCTGTGGTCATTTCGCACGGCGGGCGATGCACAGTGACTTCGCTTTTGACTTGTCGCGCTTCGGGGGCGTACAAGCCGAGGAGTTTTCGGCGTTCGATGAGTTGCTGTCGAATTTCGGCGATGTAGGCAGGGTTTCCGAGTCCTCCGACTTTGGTACGGCTTTCGGATACGGCGTCGGTTTCGATGCCTGCGTTTCCTTTTCCTTTGATCCGTCCGCTTCGTGTGGTGGTGGTCTTTTGTGTTTCTGTTTTCGACTTGTCCCACTGTTCCCAGAGTTCGGCCGTGGTGTCGTCGATGCGTTCGAGTTCGAGTTGTAGTGCTTGGTCGATGTTTTCGATACGGCTTTCTCTCCACTCTTTGAGCAGCGTCTGCACGTCGTTGTATGTAGTCGATACGGCGAGCTTCGGAATGTTGAGTCGTCGTTTTACTTCGGCGGTGATCTTTCGCAGGCTGTACCCGCGTTTATAGAGTTCGGACACGATTTCGAGCCGTGCTTGTCTGATCTGCTGCTTTCGTCGGTCTTGTGGTGCACTCATAGTCGTGATTTATTAGTTTCGTGTTGTTAGGGGATTAGTCGTCGCCTTCGACGGCGGTTGTTTGTGCAATAAGGTCGTCCAAAGCATACGGGGAAAGACAAGAATCGACTCGACGAGCCTTTCAAGTTTCGTGTCTGTAATTGTACGGGGATTAGACACATTCTCGCTCAACTGCGAGAGTGGCATTTCTGTTAGTTCCATAGTTCTGTGTTGTGTTCCGACAAAGGTACAAAAAAACTTTCATCTGTGACGCTCAGTGTCAATTCGAGATGAAAACGCGCAAAGCGTTGCCCCAGAAATGAGGGGCAAACGCTTGCTAAACTGATACTCTCGCCTTGATGTGTGGGTGGGGATTGTAGCCCTCGAGCGTAATGTCCTCGTAGCGGAAGTCGTACAAACTGCGCACTTCGGGGTTGAGTCGCAACGTGGGGCGAAAACGCGGTGTGCGGTGGCGTTGTAAGTTCGCCTGCTCGATGTGATTGTTGTATAGGTGTGCGTCGCCGAGCGAAATTACGAGATCGCCGACTTCGAGGTCGCAAATCTGCGCCACCATGTGCGTGAGGAGCGCGTAGGATGCGATATTGAAAGGCAAGCCGAGGAACACGTCGGCACTTCGCTGGTAGAGTTGCAACGAGAGGCGGCCTTCCGATACGTAGAACTGAAAGAGAAGGTGGCACGGCGGGAGCGCCATATGGTCGAGCGCTTCGACATTCCACGCGCTGACAACGAGGCGACGGCTGTCGGGGTTCGTCTTGATCTCGTGCACAACGCGGTCGAGTTGGTCAATGTGTCCGCCTTTTACGGTCCGCCACTTGCGCCACTGATAGCCGTAAATTTCGCCGAGGTCGCCTTTTCTGTTCGCCCATTCGTCCCAAATGTGCACACCGTGCTCGTTTAGGTAGCTGATGTTCGTGTCTCCGCGAATGAACCACAGCAACTCGTAGACAATGCTTTTGAAATGTAGTTTCTTTGTGGTGAGCAATGGGAATCCGTTGGCGAGATTGAATCGCATTTGATAGCCGAACACGGAGCGCGTTCCCGTTCCCGTTCGGTCGTCTTTGTGCACCCCGTTTGCTATGATGTGATCGAGTAGGTCGATGTATTGTTTCATTGTAACTATGATGTAACCAAGAAGCTCCCCGCGAACACGAACTTGCCGCATTCGCGGGGCTCCTCTGTGTGATTTCTATGTAACTGCGTCGTAACTGCGGAGTTACAGAAAGTATCCTTTTCTGCCGAGATCATCGATGGATTGGCGGTCTGCGAGTGTATAGAGACAGAATTCCATTAAGTCTTTGAGGCTAAAGCCGAGGTAACTCGCAAATACAGAGGTTGTCATCAACACGTCACAGAGATTGTACGTTACATTGCGGAGCACCGGACGGCCGAACTCTAAGTGCGCGATACGGAGGTCTTTGTCACGAAATGACAAATCGTTGTGTTTACCGGCATTGGAAAAGGCATGAGCGATATTACCCGCGGCGGAGATAAGCCCAAAAGAAAGATTTACAAAGTTGTACTCCTCAGACTCTTTGAAGCTTCTAAGGGATAGTCGTTGAAATTCTTCTGCTGTCATAGTTTTAATGTTTGAGTGATTCGTCTTCTAGTTATCGCTTATCGCCGTCCCCGATAATCACGCCGCGGGCTTGGCGGTCGGCGAGTTTGTCGAGATTGCGGCGCATAACTTCTTCAAGGCTGAAGCCGAGGCGGCGCGCCAGCATTGCAACGAACCAAAGCACGTCGCCGAGTTCGGACACGAGGCCGTCGGTGAATTGGGAACAGTTCCCGCGGACAAAGAAAATCTCGTTGTTGTCGATTTCGATTTCGCCACGGCGCACGGCCTTTGCGATCTTGTCCGCCACTTCGCCCGCCTCAGCCACAAGGCCAAAGGAGAGATACGGGATATTTTCAGCCGCGTGACCGGCAATAGTGCGATGGGCTTGTTGTTCGTATTCTGTTGCTGTCATATTGTTAGGGAATTAGTTTGTATTCGAAATGGGGCTCAAAGTACACGGGGATTTGAAGGACGCCGGCAACGTAGAAAGCCGCTGTTTCTTCATCGTATCGTACGATGCCGCGGCGTGTCTCCTCGTTGTTCATATCGTAGTAGCTCACCTCGTCGCCGGTGTAGATTTCGTCGCCGTCCGCTGTTTTCACGCCAATGTATTGCGCCACCGAATCGGGGTGCACTTCAATGCAGCGCGGTGATGCGTCGGCGTGGCGGGTGTCGGGTTGAACGATGTAGGAGGCGGTGGCGTAGTGCAACACTCCGCCGTAAACGATGGAGCCGTCGGCAATGGAGCGGCCGCGGAATTTGATTACTTGCATAGTGATATTTTACGATTCTGTCTCTTTGAAGTCTTCGGGCTTCTTCTTGTCTTCATTAAAAAGACGAGGATTGTCGTGTATGTTGCCAATAACGACACCTTCTCCTTCAGTAAACAAGTTTCTCAAGAAGTCAACGAAGGAATATTTTGAGCGGTATTGTATTTGTCCAGGCCAGCGAAGACGAAAGGACAAGGTGTTGGTATCCCAAACAGCCATGCAAACATCGCTGGGGGCACAGCCAAAGAGTCGACACTCAATTATATCCCCCTCCCAGACTTCGTGGGAACCATCGCTCGATTTCCAAACGAGCTTCCCTATGGTTTCGGGGATAACGACGTACTCTTCCTCACAGTCAGGATCCTGCTCTCTGATGGTGTAATATTCGTTAGTCTCGTACATAAGATTAGAGTCACCTATGTAATGGCATAAATTGCCATAGCGCCAAATTCCGTGATAGTCACGGGCTCTAAACAAAATATCTCTCATTTCTATTGAAGATTACTTGATGCTGAACGGAAGAACCACGTGCGCAGACGCTGCCAGAAGTTCGCGGACTTCTGCGCCGCCGTGTCTTCCGAAGTGATGGAAATGTGTGCGTCGGGTTCCGTGGCGCGGAGTTGAGTGGCGAGACGCAAGCGCACGCCGCTCGCTACAATTTCGGTGAGATGCTCATCGCAGCCAAATACGGCATACTGCACGCCGTGTTCGGGCGAATAGGTGAAGAGTGCCACGGCGCGCTCGGCGCTTTGGGCTCGTTTCCACTTGCGGGCGAGGTCATGCAAGCGTTCGGTGGTGAGGTGCCGGGCGTTTTTCGGGGACATCTGTGCCGTTTCCGGGGTTTTCTTTTTGTGTGTCATGCTTTTTGTTGGAGATTATCGCGCTGAAAACAGCGCATTGCTTATTTATTTCGCCGCTGACAGCGTTTGTTGCTTGCTTTGATAACTTATTCGTGTGCGCCTTGAAAAGCGCGGTGCGCGTCAAATTCGCGGGGGTGCGCCGCAAGATACGCACGGGCGGCGTCTTCATCGCCGGCAAAACGCGAGGCGGCCGATGTTTCGTTGATGGTCTTTGCGAGTTCTTTCACTTGGAAACAAAGAGCGCGAATCTGTGCACGCATGGCGTGCTCCAGCTCTTCCTTTTCGGCTAATACTTCCCGCTTGATTTGGTAAGATCTATTCATTTCCTGTCCGCGTCTTTTTGCTTTAGTTTTTAGAAACACCTCGATATCCTTTCTATCAAACAAGAACGTGCAAGGGAGGCTGTACGTGTATGGAATACTATTGAACTTTACCGCGTCGAGTAGCTTTTCTTTTGAGACGGCATACTCATCCAAAACCTCGTCCATCGTCAAACGCCGTCCATTGGCACCATTAAACATGTCTTGGAGGTTAAAGGGTAAATGCAGATGCCATTTGTTCAATTTCTCTCTGGAAAATCGGAACTCTTCGCCGGGCAATCGTGGTTCTACAGGCAGCCCCTGCTTCTCGATCAGGTAAAACACTTCTGATACACTACGGTGATATAAATTCATCACGTCTTCGAAAGTCATTTCTTCTTTCATTGGTTTCTGTTTTTAAGTTAAAACTCTTCGGGGTGTGTGGCGATATACTCTTGTGCTTTGTCCTCGTCGCCTCCGAACCTTTCGGCCGCGAGCGTGGAGAGCATTTGTTTGTAGACTTCGTGGCTGATGGCGTGTTTGCGTCGGTGCTCGTCTTCGGCGGCACGCTCCATTTGTTCGCACTCCCTTTCGTATCGGTCAAGCTCGCGGCGGCGATCTTCGAGGAATTGGCGTATCCTCACCGTAATGTTCTCGCCGCGCACGCTGTTGTATCCCACAATGCCGTAGATGCCGGCGGCAAGACGCGAGAAGAAGAGCATCACTTCGTCGAGGTTCAGCGATGGGTAAGCCGCATAAATCACGAGAGCGAGGTTTTTAATATCGGCTGCGCTAAGTTGGTCGGCCGTCGAAAGCGTCTTCACATACTCGTGAATCTGTTTGCAGAGCCACGCCACGGCAAACTTGTCGCCACATTCGCGTCCTACTCGCACTAATGTCGGTGCGTTTCCCAGGTAGCAGCGCAATGGCTGCGCAGCGAATAGCGGCTGAATGCCGGAGCAGTATTCCTCCGTGATGTATTCGCGTAATTTAGTCGTTGCCGTAGGTAAGGCGTTCGAGCACGTCGTCGAAATATTCGCCACGTTGGCGTTGCCGTTCCCTATTATCGTCGACAGATTTTGCGGTTGTGCCATGGTGTGTGAGTTGAGTTGTGGACTGCTGCGGTCGGTTGTCATACGTTCCCTCTAAGATGCGGGGGAAATTGTTAGGGCGGAAGAGCCATTCAAAGTCTGCGACGAAACCGCGGGAGCCGCCGCCGTTGAGAAAATCGGACGCCGCCGCTTTCTTCACCACCGCGGCGAGAGCTTCTTTGCCGTATTCGCGAAGACGGGCGAGCAGGAAAGTCGTGCGCTTGCTTTTAGGCGGAATGGCGCGGACTTGTGGAATCTGTGCACCCTGCGCCGCCATGGTCTTATTGAAGAAGTCGGCAAACGCTTTCAAGTCGAGAGCCTCAGCCGGCACGGACTCTTTTCGCGTTTCACCCGAAAATCTTTGCCCCTCTTCGGGCGGCGCGCCGTCGGAAGACGGACGTACTTCTTCTACGTAAGGAGAAGAAGTATATTCTACTCTACTTTCCTTTACTTTACTTTGTGGGGTTATTTCTGCAGAAACGGGGGTTTTTACCGTAGAAACGGGGGTTTTTGCTGCAAAAACCCCATTTTCGGGTGTATTAACCCCGATTTCGGGTGCAGATACTTCGGGGGCTGTCCGATTGTCCGCGACTAATCGGAAACGCTTGTCGATGTCCTCTACCTTCTTGCGCTTGGCCTCTAGCCATCGGGCTTGTATGCTTGCCGACGTCAGGATCTGGAACGAGTTAAGAACCCTCCCATCGAAGAGAGAACGCCTAACCAACCCCTTGATGATCTCTGAAATCCTCGATGAAACGCCGAAGGCACCTATACGCTTTGCGAATAATAGACACTCATCGGAACCCCACGGGATTGCGTACCCTTGCGAGTAGATAAACTCGAGAAGTTTGAAGTACACGGCGTACGCTTCAAGACCAAATTCGGCTTCTACGAGTGCGAGCGCGGTGTCTTGATCGGTGTGCGTGTCGTGTGGGAAATAGTCCAGCCCCAATTTGGTAGGGCGTGCCATGGTTATGTGATCATTGTGCGGTTTTGTTTTGTTTGCCCGTCTTCACGAGTTGCGCGAAGGCTTCGCGATTTCTTCGAAACGTTGAGACAATCTCTTTACTTCGCCCGTCTAAATCCATCAGACGTAGGAAGCCTTCGAAATCGTTGCAGACTTCTTCGTATATGTAAGACTTGACGAGTTGCTTAAACTCTAAGAAGTCTCTCACCACTTCATATCTGTATCCGTATAGCTCCACCAGCAGCTGCCATTCCTTCTGCGAGGAACTTTGTCGACCCTTCGGAGTCTTCATTTCAATGCACAGCGCGTGGTGCTGCTTCGACGGAACGAAAAGGATAAGGTCGGAAACTCCCGCCACAACGCCCTCCGCTTTCAGACGCGCCCCCGTTACGGGATCTCTTCGTCCGCCGTTCGGGACGGCGAAGAGGAGCGCGCTGAGTGGCGGATATTGGTAGCGAAACCAACGGACGCAGGCGCATTGCAATCGGTGTTCAGCGTCTTGCATCAAGCGTCGGGCGTTTCTTTGTTCGTGTCTTTGATGAACTCGACAATCGGCGTTTCAACGACCGAAAGGAGTACGGGATCGTACGCCCACTTGTCGAACTTATCAAAGAGTAAGTCCGTTGCGTCGGTCAGCTTCTCGGCGGCCACGAGCGCGGCTTCTTTCTTGTCGATTTCAATACCTCTGCGATCGTCCAGCGAGGTAATCGTGTAGACGATTTTGTAGAACTTCAATTCTGGAGCGTCGCACTTGTCGGTGATCAGTTCGTGGAACTTTCGGCCTACCACGTCTGTCACTTTCGCCAGTGCGTTGCTGTGCTCGTATTCGGCCATCACCAGTTCTTCGGCGCGTGTGCAACTATCGGCCTGCACGAGGTAGAAAAAGCGTTTCTCTACCGTTTTCCCGCTTTCTTCGGCCATTTCGACGCGGGTCTTACATTCGTAGTATTTCATTGTAGTGTTTCGTTTTGTGGTTCGGGGATTTCGATATTGAGATATTGGTCGGCGTAGTTGCGCAGGCGGTCGATGTAGGTTTCAAATTCTTGCGTCGTCATTGCGGCCGTCGAGTTGGGGAGTGTCACGACTTCGCCCGTTTTGTAGTTGATGACGTGTTCGCCGGTCACTTGCTGTTTGAAAAATTGGTGTACTTGTTCGCAGTTCGTGAACTCCCATCCCGCCTGCTGCAATCCCGTTAAAAGCATCGGGTAAACAACGCCCCAGAGATATTTGTTTTGCGGTGTTGTCCGTCGGCGTTGCTTCCGTTGCACCGTGCAAACGTACTCTCCGACGGGCGATGTTTCGAGAAAGAGCCGCAGCGGAACAAAAATTTGTTCGTCGCGACGGTTGTATTGAGTTAATTCGAGGGTGTATCTGAACATTGGGGAATTTATACTATGTCTCAAGCGTAATTTCCAATCCGGGCAGTGCGAGGTATGTTGCTATTCCCGTCTTAGATTCCACGAGACGCTTAAACTCTTGGGGGTCGGAATTATTGTCAGAGAGGTGCAATAGTGTAATCTCTTTTACCTTCGACAAGTCCTGTTTTCGTATGGCGTGAAGCGTTGTGGAGATTTCCATGTGCGACGTTAGAAGACGTGATCGCATAGAAGACGGAACTTTGCCCGTGAGGATGTTTTCTTCAAGAACATTGTCGGAGTAGTTCGCTTCGATGAGTACGTGATCGAGACCTTGGATTTTATATGGGAAGGAAACACTATCTGTGAGAAAGAGAAGTTTTCCCATTTCAGGATGACGAATTACAAAAGACTCGCAAGGCACATCGTGAAATGCTTCCAATGTGAGTACTTCAAACTCTCCTCCTACGAGCAGCCATTGTCGACGGGTTGTTTCAACCAGGAGTGGCTGCACATCTAAGTCTTGAGAATTGATCACGTCCGATGAGCAATGCACCGTTACTCCGGCGCGTGCCATATCTGCCAGCCCTTTTGCGTGATCTCCGTGCCGATGGCTCACCACACATCCTACAATCCGTGAAAGATTGAAGGCTAAAGCTCGTTTGATTTCGAGAAACGCGATACCGGCCTCAATAATCAAGGTGCTGCCATCGTTCGCGGTGAGTAGATAACAGTTCCCTTTGGAGGACGATCCTAAAACTTGTAGTTTCATTGCCGAATAAATTAGTAATCGGGGGTTTCGTTCTCATCTACTCCCGTAGTGGCGGTTGGAGAACAACTGTTGTGCGGTTCATCTTTTACTTCTACGTAGCTGTCTGCGTCAAGATCAATCGCCGTATCGGGTGAAGTAACCATCGCTTCTCGAGTAGCTTGTGCAGACGATTCCACCGAAGATTCGTTGATCATCGCATCCTGCATCTCGATTGATAGATAACCGTATTTTGAAAGGAGACGTCGGATAACGGTTTTCAATGCCATGGTTTCAAAATTTCCTTCCCAACCCGTTCCCTTCCCGGTAGAAGTCTCTTGTGCTTTTTCGATAAGCTGTTCAATCGTTGTCTCGCGACGTACGGAAGGCGAAAAACGTTTGGCGTAGGCGGCCACTTCATCGACACTCATGTAGAGTGTTTTGCTGAAACCATTGAGAAGTTCAAAGTGGGCGAAGTAGCCGATCACTCGTTCAGACGTCTTTTCGCCGTCGAACTTGATTTCTCCGGTTAGTTTATTTACCCCTCGGAGTTCGCCTCCATAGACCACGTCCGCGTTGATTGTTCGGTATTGCCCCGTGCGCATTGCCATTTGAATGTAGCCTTTGTAGCCTACAACAAAAGTTGGAGTGGGGATCTTTACCCATTGCCCGTTGCTGTCTCGTTTGTTGTTGTTATAAACAACGATATAGGAGAATCCCAGCGCCTTGTTGATGGGCAATTTGAGAACTGCTGCTTTGAGTGCTTCTTGTATCACCAAACGCGGTTCACAAGTTTGTAAGGCTTGGTCTCCGGTGTACACATCGATGATCGATGCCGTGAACGCATCTTTGTTTTCTTTGAGTGCGTTGTAAAATTGTTTCTGCACGCTGTCTGCTTCAAGCATCGTGCGTAATACTGCGACTTGGGTTGCCATTGTTTCTGGTTTTATTGGTTATTGCTTGGTGTTGTCGTCTTGTAGAGTGACAGTGAAATCTTCCGTTGTTACTCTCATCTCTATTGTTTGAGAGGGAATGCGCAAAAGATTGTTCACGCTTTCTGCGTTGTCAACGAAGACCGGGGCTTGCACTTTGTAGTGTTCGCATAGGGTGCGAATGATGTCTAATCCTGCGTTGATTCGCGCTGCGCTGTTAAGCGTCGAGTTATAGGCGACTCCATTAACCGTAGCCTTGCACGTTTCTTTGGGCGTTCCGTCAATCAGATAGTCGAAAAGGCGGAACTTGACAATGCGGAACTTCTCGTTGATCTTTCGTTCTGCAGTGGTGGCAAAGGCGTGCATGTACGTTGACAGCATATCCTCCTTATGCTCGATTTCTGCGTATTGCTGTGAAAGATTCGATAACTCGGAACGCAACTCTTTGATGCGCTGATTCGTTTTCTCTACGCGTTCAAAGACGGAGAGCGATTCGAGCAACTCTTTCTGTTCACTACGCAGTTCCTCCAATCGTCGGTTAGCACTTTCGTTGTCCTCCGGTTGTGCTGTATCCGGGAGAGCTTCTATAAGAAGGCGGAGTTCCGAGATTTCAGCGTTCCCTTCGGTAGCCTTCGCAATGGCATCTTCCAACGGCGTGTCCGTTCGTTCTTTTGTTTTGAGTGTCAAAAGTTCGGCGTTGATTTCAATCATTCGCTCTTTCGCCTTGCGGGATTCTTCAAGGCGACGCTCCAAATCTTCGCGTCGTCTCTTCAAATCTTTTCCCTTCTTTTGGTTTTCTTCCAAACGCTCGGCTTTGTCAATGTTGAATTTCTCCAGCAGTTCCACACGCTTTGCTTCAATTTGGTGTGGTTCAAACGGTCTGTCGCAACACGGGCATCTAAAGTCCTCGGCCGTTGCATTAAAAGTTTCGGCCTTAATGGATCTCCACTCTTCAATCAGGCGTTCCCGTTCTTTGGCAGAGCTTTTTATTTGCCCTTCAATCTCTGTCACGAGCTTGGCGATAGGCTCTATTTTGGAGAACTCCGCATTTAGTTTGCCAACAGCCGCCGCTCTTTTCGTAGCAGCTTGATTGTATTCCGACGTAACCTTCGATCTGATCTGCGACAGTAGAGTTTCCAACTTGGCTGAAAGCCGTCTACGTTCTTCAGCTTCGGGGCTACTTCCCAACCCTCGCAAGAGATTCCCCTGCTCCGACTCGTTTCTCTCCAACTGTGCGCGAACCTCCTTCTCATCCTTCCCGGTTTCGGGAATCGAGCGTTTCAGTTCGTCAATACGCGTCGGTATGCTGTCGATTGGCGCTTTCAATGCCTTCTTTTTCGCGAGAATTGAAGAGCGCGCTGCATCAAGGTTTTCGTCTTTGAACGCTTCAAATACCAGCTCCGCATCGTTTGCCGGTGCAATGGTGTTGAGTTCTTCTCTGACATCTTCGGGTGAGAGGTCTACAATCGAGAAAAGAAGTTTGCGTTGCTCTTCCCATTTCTGCTCGGCGAAGTGTCCGGGGGCAGTAATCGAACGGAAAATGGATTCCGGGCAAAGCTCATCGATCGCTTTCTTCCAAGCGCTTGCAGTCAATGGCTGTTCGTTCATGCGAAACTCTTCGGTGTGCCCGGCAAGAGTTGGCTCAACAGCGCCACGTGCCTTTTTCCACTTCTCTTTGTATGTTCTTTCCAACAGAACCGTATATCCGTCGACGTCGATACTCGCTTTTACTTGTACGTCCTTGTGTTTGACTTCGTCCCCGTTAGCGTCCAACGGTTTCAAATCAAACTTGCTGTTCCCGTCGTGATCTTTTCCAAAGAGCAGCCATGTAAACGCATCGAAAATCGAAGTCTTACCGGTGCCGTTCCTTCCGGAGATGACCGTGTGAGAGCCAAAGTCAACAGACAAAGATTCTATACCCTTGAAGTTGCTGAGGGTAAGACTTTGCAGTTTGATAAGTGACATGTTCTATTTGTTTTTATGGGTGATGGTTTTTAATTCTCGGTGTCGCAGGGCTTCAAACTCTCGAATCACCTCTTCGGGGC
>ERZ1699261.24-NODE-24-length-41191-cov-10.970826_pt1 | contig 41191 bp, 55 predicted proteins | sample MGYA00581524_ERZ1699261 | MGnify/ENA primary metagenome ERZ1699261 (study PRJEB42319, sample SAMD00040338) | human oral metagenome | material: saliva | host: Homo sapiens | study: EMG produced TPA metagenomics assembly of PRJDB4115 data set (Metgenomic analysis of... | reverse complement strand
CTTGCTTGGTCTTGATTGTACTCCGATTGACTAGCGTGTGTGTCACGCTGGCGTGTCACGCTAGAATCACACGCTCAGTTTACCGCAGAATTACGCGGTTTTAGTTATGAAGATGGGGGGAAAGCCACTCTACGCAGGGCATTTCTGGGTTTGCGGTGTGAGGGTGGGGAAAGGTCTTGATTTTACGCCGAAAGGTCTGTTTTTCTGCCTGGCCTTAAATAGGCGTAAAACGCCGTTGCGTGACGTTGTGCGCGTGTCACGTGACACGCACCTAAAATCGCGCTCACGGGGCGCTGCGCTCGCGGGCGTTTGTCTTGACACCTTGCCTCGCGCGCGGGCGCTGCCTGGACGCAGATGTGCGCGGGTAATGGTAGAATGGAGGCAACCGATCACGCGGCCCATTCGTGGAGTTGTGTGGTTCTCTATCGAGGTTAGGCACTGCAGGCCCCGGCCCGACGCGGGGTGCGACCTAGCCGTTTAGGAGTAGCGCGGTTCATGGCCGCGCGGCCCCGGCCCATGCGCGGGCTCTAATGCGCAGATCCCGCCCCCATACCGCGACCGGGTCTCTCACGGCACGGGGGCGGCTTTCCTGTACGCAGATGTGGGCGCGTCGAGGTAGAATAGGGGCACCAGATCCGCGCACTTCCTTCCATAGTTCCGTGCGGGGACATCTTGGGTAAACCGCGCCCCGACGCGAGAGACCCGGCCACCTGCGCTGGCCTAACATGCGCAAACCCCGCCGCCCTTGCAACTGATCGGGAAAGTCAGTGCAGGGGCGGCGGCTTTTTGTCTCTAACGCGGGACACGCGTGCTACGATGAACGCGTGCATGAATATTGATACCAGGGTCGGCCCCCTGGTTTTGCCCGCGCGCACGGGCCTCCTAACTGCACACTGCCCCCGCCGGACAAGCGCCCCGACGGGGGCCTTGCTATATGCGTGGAGTTTTCGCGGCGCGCCTGTCAAGCCACGGGCGCGCCGTCGAGGTCGGCGACAACCTCCTCGTAGGTGCGACCAGTTTCGGCGGCCAATACGAGTTTCCAGGGTGTGAGGTCAAGGGCGTCGCAGATGCTCTGTAGGTCGGTCGTGCTCATTGATGAGACGCCTCGCAGGATGCGGTCAATACGTGCACGAGAGATGCCCGAGGCAGCAGCTAACGATCTGACTGTGCCCCGACGCGCCACATTCGCAGATGTGATTAGCGCAACAATGCGCCTCTCGAAATGGCTATTTTCCAGCGGTTTTTGTCCCATGGTCAACATTCTATGTCCCAAATTAGCGACACGTCTAGCTATCTAGGCTTGCGCTTGTCTCATTTTTGAGACATACTCGTATTGTCTCAATTTCGAGACAACCAAGTACCAAGTAAGGAGGTGCAAGCCTTGAAGGGAATCACAACCGCGATCCGCGAGAAGATCGCAGCTCGTGGCCTCTCGACCGCCATCGTCGCTAAGCGCCTCGGCATTGGTCGACAAACGTTTTCGAGGAAGCTCAACGGGCACGTTGATTTCTCACTCTCTGAGCTGACCCGCCTCGCGGAGATCCTCGGGACCACAGTCGCCGACCTCATGTGCCGAGCCGATCAGATCGCCAACTCTGGCGTCGCCCCGTCCGCCGACGGCTACACCATCAAGGACACCCGCGACGACGTCGTCATCCTGCAGGCCCGCCGCGTTGACTTCGGAGGCGAGGCCGCGTGACTCAGATCCTCACCCTCGCCGAGGCCGCCGAGATGCTCCGCCTCTCTCCCGCCGCTGTTCGCCGCCGCATCCGTGACGGGCAGATCGCAGCGTGGAACGAACGAGGCCGTGCCGGGTGGCGCATCCCCGCCGAAGCCCTGCAGGCCTACCAAGCCAGGCACGCAGCCACCGGCGAAGGCAGGATCACCGCACGCAGCCAACGCAGCCAGGCAGCCCGCAAGGCAGCCGCCACACGCGCCGCCCGACAGGCCGCGTAACCCACAAGTAAAGAAGGGCCCCGCGAGGCTGCCACCCCGCGAGACCCACGCACGACCCAGGAAAGGAACCCAATCGTGCAGATCAACGGTACCACCATCACCCCAAGGCAGGCACACCTCGTACGCGCCGCCCTCCACCGCGAACAGGCCCGCACCCTCGACGCCATGAGGATGCTCGACATGCCCGCCGTCAACCCCAAGGCCCGCGACCACATCATCGGCGCGTTCACCCTCACCATCGACGAGATCGGCAACCTGATCGACCTCACCAACCAGGAAGGGGCCGGCAAGTGACCACCAAAATGCTCATCCCCGCCAAGTACAAGGACGACATCGACCAGCTGCGCACCGGCCACCACGGGTGGCACGGATTCCGTCACCGCCTCGCCTGGGCCCTCATGCCCGAATGCATCCGCGCCCTGACCATTGCTGGCCTCATGGTCGCAACCCACCCCGATGAGGTCATGAACGCCCTGTTCGAGAAGAGCCTCGCCGAATACGCGGACCAGGCCGCCGCCAACGAGGGCGAGGAGGCCCGCCGATGACATCTGGCATCATCCCCTACATCTACGACTTGTACGTCGCATGCGACAAAAAAGGCTGCAAAGCCAAAGCAACCATCCGCATCAACGCATTGACGTACAGAGAACGCGAGAGCGCAAAGTGCAGGGCCGAAGCCTCCCTCGAGGCTGAAGGCTGGACGTTCTGGGTAGGTACACACCCCGCCAACCGCGAATATTGCCCCGAACACAAACCAGATCCGCGCTCCACTATGCGACAAATCAAAAGGATCGCGAATGTCTCCTGATCTACTCGCCGTCGAATGGCTGCACTCCACCGTCTGGTGGATCAAGCACCCCTCCCGGCCCTGCACCGACAAGAAAGTGCGCCGCCTCATTCAGGAAGCCCGCATCAACGCCCTTGACCTCACCCTCGACACCGAAACGGACTGAATAACGATGAACACCAACACCACCACCAAGTACACGCTCGCAGGCCTCGGCCTCACCGTGGGCCTCGCCGTCGCAGCCGCCGCGGCCCCCGCGCTCGCGGCCCCCGCCACCCCCGAGCCGATCACCGCGCAGGTGACCAAGGCGACCAGCTCGTCCCGCCAGACCTCGAGTGAGGTCGCCGTCGAGGGCACCTGGCAGACCCCGCGCCTGACGGTCGGCTCTACCCTCACCGTGGCCAGCATCGACGGGGGCTTCAACTGGCGGGCCAACTTCCCGTTTACGTTGGATGACGGAACCAAGATTGGTGAGTGCGTCGCCGACCAGGCTCAGCTCATCTGCACGGTGACGGACGTGCCCGCCGCCTGGGCCGCGAAGGAGGATGTGACGGGCACGTTCCACGCCCGCGCGCAGCTCGTCGACAAGGCGGTCGGCACCGAATCGACCCAGATCACCCTGAACGGTGAAACCGTCCGCACGCTCGTGTGGGGCGACAAGGAAGGCACGGGCGTCTGCTCGAACGACTGCGACGGCCCGGCTCACTACGAGTACGCGCGCCCCGAGACCGTGAAGTACGGGTGGACCAACCGCGACGGCAGCGTCGGGTGGGGCATCCAGTGGCGCATCGACCCCGGCGTCGAGTACACGATTGTCGACGAAACCAACACGCTGCACACGGCGGTTAAGTGCTCGACGGGCCCGACCTGGGACCCCAAGACGACCTCCTGGACTGACGGCAAGCTCGACGACACGAAGCACACCCTGACCTTCACACCCCCGACCGGCTCCCTCGTGTGCGTGACCTTCCCCGACGCAACGCAGCCCATCGACGGGCAGACCACCTACACCAACAAGGCGACCATCAACGGCGCGTCTCTTGAAGCCACCGCGACGATCAAGGCCGCCGGTGGCACCGACGGCGACGGCACCGTGAAGCCCGCCCCGGCCCCGGCCCCCGAGCCGTCTACGGAGCCCACGCCGGAACCGACGCCCACCACCCCGTCCACCGACCCGAAGCCGGAACCGACGCCGACGACGCCCGCGCCGAAGCCCTCGGACGAACCCCAGTCCACGCCGACCCCCGACCCCACACCGTCGCCGAGCGTCACCACCGAGCCGGTGCCCGTGCCCACGACCGCGACCCCGAAGCCCGAACCCGAGGTCGACACGCAGACCCCGGCCCCGACGGCTCAGCTCGCCAAGACCGGCGCCACCCTCGACGGCATCGGCGTTGCAGTCGGCTCCTTCGCCCTGGGTGCCCTCCTCGCAACCGGCGGCTACGTCATCAACCGCCGATACCTGGGAGGCGACGAACGATGACCAGGCCGCACGCCGAAACCCCTGTGACATTAACCCTCGACCTCTACGACCTCCACTGGCTGCACGCCTTCCTCAAGGAGGAACGCCTCGCCGCTGAGATCGACCACGAGGAAGTCGAGAGACTCCACACCGACGCGGCTATCCGTGCCGCAAAGGTGACGCTGAACAAAGAGCTCGCGCAGATTACGAAGATCATCGAAGCCCTGGACGTCGCCGCACACTCCGACGACGCGCGCGAAGCCCTAGCAAGGCAGATTGCAGCAATGACGCCGCCCGCCGCCTAACCCCGCCCGTGTGGGGGCCGCCCCGCTGGCAGCCCGGCGGCCCCCACCCCCTAATCAACCAAAGGACAAAAACCACCATGCGATACGTACCCGCTTTCTCTAAGACCGCCGCGACCGTCTACCACCTGATCGCCGCCGCATCCGCAACCTACGGCGTCCTCGCAATGCTCCTAGCCTGCTACGAACGCAACGCAGCCGCCGGCCTCCTCGCCCTCATCCCCACCGCCGCCGGAATCGCCCTCGGCACCGCCCTCCTGGGCCGTGAGGAAACGCAGGGAGGCGAGCAGGCATGACCATCCGTAAAGCCCCGATCCCCAGCAAAACGCAGATCGGCTCCCATGCCCCCCTATTCCTGCGTATCACTACCCCCGCCGAACGCAGGCATATTCAGACCCACCCCGGCGAAACGTTCCTCGTGCTGAACGAGGACAGCGAGACCGGCGGTTGGCCCCGACGCGACGTGGACACAATTCGCGCCTACGCGAACAGCCTGAATAAGAACGGCACGTTCTGGGTCGTGGACTCCCGCACGGACGGGCAGGGCGGCTATCTCGTGTGGCTGTCGTGGAACCCGAACGAAGCGAAGCGCCGCCGAGCCGTGAAGCGCCGCAGGAGGAACCAGGAATGAACACCTGCAGGCGTTGCGGCGACGAACTGCCCCCCCTCACAACGTGTGTGAGGACTGTGCATACGACATGCAGAACGAACTAGACGACTGGGGACTGTCCCCCATTGGCCTCTCCTACTGAAAGGAACACAGATCATGGCATCGACCGAAGTCACGACTAAGACACGCGGCAAGGCCGCCGCGAAACCCACCACGCAGGCGCTTGCGCCCGCCCCCACTCCTGGTTTTTCCTACATCACCGCCGGCCTGCAGGAGCGCGCCGACTACATTGCCCGGCTTGCCCCGTCGACGATCCTCCCCACCGCGTACCGGGGAAACGCGGCCAATGCGTTCGTCGCAGCCGAAACCGGCGCAGCCCTCGGCCTCGAACCCCTCCAAGCCCTCGCCTCTATCGCCGTCATCAATGGAAGGGCGACCCTGTCCTCGGACCTCATGGCAGCGGTGATCCGCCGCGCAGGCCACACGCTCAGGATCGTCGAAAACAGCCCTGAGAGCGTGACCGCGACGCTCATCCGCGCGGACGACAAGACGTTCAAATTCGAGGTCACGTGGGACAAAGAAAAGGCCGTCAAGGCAGGTTTGTGGGGACAGCGTGGCCCCTGGTCGCAATACCCCACGCAAATGCTTAGGGCCCGCGCGATCACCGAGGTTGCCCGTCAAGGCGCATCCGAAGCCCTCATGGGCATGATCTACAGCCCGGAGGACTTCGGGGCGACGATCACCGACACGGGCGAAGTCATCGAAGCGGAGATCGTCAACGAGACCCCCGCCAAGCCTGCCCCGGTGCAGGCGGCGAAGCCCACGGCGGCACCGTCACAGCCCGCCACCCTCGACAAGCCCCTCACCCCGGCGCAGGCGAGCGTCGCAAAGGGCCTCGAAACCCTGTCCTTCACGCAAGCTGCCTATACGGACTTGTGCAAGCGCTGCCTCGGCCAGATCGTCGCCGTCACCGCCCTCAACGACGAACAAGCCGCAACCCTCCACACGGAGCTCCTCGCCATTTACAACAGCAACCACGCCACGCCCACACCCGAACCGGCGCCCGAGGCCGAGGCCGAAATCATCGACGAACAGGCCCCGATCTTCGACTACGGCGACGACACCGACCCGAACGGAGGCGCAGCATGACCGGCATCAACCTGTACGAAGGCATCACCCTCCATCAGGGCGACTGCAGGGACATCATGCGAACCCTACCCGCCGATCATTTCGACGCGATTATCACCGACCCGCCCTACGGGATCACCTTCCTGGGCGAGAAGTGGGACACGGCCACCCCGACCGGTTTTCAGTCGTGGGCTCAGTCGTGGGGTGAGGAGGCGCTGCGCGTCATCAAGCCCGGCGGCTATCTGCTCGCGTTCAGCGCTACGCGTACCTATCACAGGCTCACGAGCGGCCTCGAGGACGCTGGCTTTGAGGTGCGCGACTGCATGGCATGGATACGCGCCGACGGCAAGCCTGCAGGGGTCGACCTCTCGGCATCGTTTGACCGCGAGGCGCGTGTCCTTGACCAGCGCGAAGGCCGCACCATTGAACGGTTTGATACCAGCAAAACCGCCACAGATTTCAGCAATTACAAGCTACAAACCAGCGGCGCCCCGGTCACCGACGAGGCCAAAGCCTGGGAAGGATGGGGTATCGGTCTGAAGCCCGCGTGGGAACCCATCGTGGTCGTGCGGCGCCCGCTCGAGGGCCGACTCGTCGACAATGTGCGCGCGTATGGGACCGGCGCAATGAATATCCGCGCTGGAATGGACGCGGTCAACGGCCTGTACCCGCCGAATCTCCTCATGGGGGAGCAGGCCATAGCCGCCGCCGTAGAACAGGGCGCCCCCGACCACGTGTGGCCAGTTTTCCGATACCAGCCGAAAGCCCCTAAGCGCGAGCGCCCCATCGTGGGGGGGGTACAGCACGTCACCGTGAAGCCCCTCGAGCTCATGCGGTACCTGATCCGTCTGGTCGTGCGGCCCGGCTCGCTCATCCTCGAACCGTTCGCCGGGTCGGGCACCACCCTGCAGGCGGCGGCCATGGAGAACACGCGGGCGGTCGGCTGCGAACTCGACGACAGGTACATCCCGCTCATCAAAGCCAGGTTCACACAGGGCATCGAAGCACCCCTCGACCTATTCGGCATGGGAGGTGACGCAGCATGATCGCCCCCTGGCCCCGCAAGAGCCCCCACGCGAAGGCCGCCAAGCGGCTACGCGAAGCAGTCAACACGACCGCACACACGGACGCGCTCGCTGACTTCGTGGCATCCACGTACGTGAGTACCCGCGAAGCCGTCGCGCGCCTGCAAGCCATGCAGGACGCCGTCGCAAAGGCGCTCGCGGACATTGACGGTCTGCGCAGCACCCAGGCCGACGACATCACGAACCGCCACCTGACGAACATCCGCGACGACATCACGAACCGCCACCTGACGAACATCCGCGACGACATCACGAACCGCCACCTGACGAACATCCGCGACGACATCACGAACCGCCACCTGACGAACATCCGCGACGACCTCGCCGTCGTCACCGACATGCTCGCCGGCCTCGATAAAAGCGGCCAGCCATGACGACCATCGGATCGTTGTTCACAGGCTACGGGGGCCTCGACATGGGTGTGGCAATGGCCCTTGACCCTGACGCGCGTGTCGCGTGGACCAGCGACGTCGAGAAGGGCCCCTGCAGGCTCGCGCAGGTGCGCTGGCCTGACACCCCAAACCTCGGCGACATCACGCAGGTCGATTGGTCGACAGTGGAGCCGGTCGACATTATCTGCGGCGGCTCACCCTGCCAGGATCTCAGCCTCGCAGGCAAACGCGCAGGCATGGTCTCGGGCACCCGCTCGGGCCTGTGGGAGTCCATGGCCGCCGCCGTCGAAACCATCCGCCCCCGCCTCGTCGTGTGGGAAAACGTGTTAGGAGCACTCAGTGCGAGAGCCTATAGCCCGGTGGAATCCGAACCGGCAGTGCTGGGAACGGGAACAACTGGACCTGCTCTCAGGGCTGCCGGACGTGTGGTCGGAGACCTGGCCGGCCTCGGGTACGGCACAGCGTGGCGTGTTGTACGCGCATCAGACGCAGGCGCCCCACACCAGCGCGCCCGATTCTTCCTTATTGGCTACCCCGACGGCCAACCTTGGGACATGCGGCGGCCCACAACACCCCGACAAACGCCGAGCGGGCGGCCACAGTGTGAGCCTGCAGGACCAGATCTCGGCCCTCTAATGCCAACCCCGACCGCGTCAGACCACAAAGCCGGACGCCACCAAGACGGCACCGGCCACAGCCTCACCCAGGCAGTGAAGCTCCTCCCGACGCCGGTCGCACAGCCGTCAGGAAACAGCCCAACCGAACACCTGCGCAAAAAGCCAGGCAGGGACCGCGTCACCGACCTAGCAATCATCGTCGAAAACAACCTACTCCCAACCGGCGGCCTACTCCCCACCCCGCAAGCAACGTACGCGCCCCGCTCATCCCCCGGATACGGGCCAAACCTCCACGAAGCCGTCGCCACAACCGACGCAACGTTCGGGCCATACGCCCCCGCAATCGCCAGGTGGGAGAAAGTCACAGGCCGCGCCGCACCCCCACCCACGACACCCCCACGCCGTGCAGGCGGCAAACCCCAACTATCCGCGCGATTCGTCGAATGGATGATGGGCCTCCCCGACGGGCACGTCACCGGCCCCGACCTCGACCTAAGCCGAGAACGACAACTCAGGATGCTCGGCAACGGCGTCGTCCCACAGCAAGCCGCGCTCGCGGTTCGCACACTCATTCACACAGCTAAGGATGTAGAAAATGACCAGTTTTGACCCGTTCGCCGGTCTTGACGGCGTGCGCACCTACCAGGAGCGCGTCATGGTACGCGCCGTGCGCCTCACCCGCGACAACGCGCCCGCGATTGCCAAGATCGCGCGTAAGACCATCACCACCGACAGTGAGGGCACGATCTTCCTGACCGGCCCCGGCACCACCGTCTGGGCCATGGAAGGCGACATGGTTGTCGCCACGCCTGGCCGGCTGCGCGTCTCAAACAGGACGGCAACCGACTTCCGCGCCTGGTACTCGCACGCGGGCGAGCCGATCAGCGAGGAGGATCTCTCATGACCACGGAACTGACAATCGGCGCTATTAACCCCGGCTATGGGGGCCTCCCTATCGGCGTGGCAGCCGCGCTGGGCGGCGCGAGCCTTGCGTGGCACGCGCACCCCGGCCAGGCCCCCGGCTGCCCCGGACACCCCATCATGCAGTACCACCACCCGCGCGCCGACGTATGCCACCTCGACGGCAACATGCCCCCGATGGTCGACGTGCTTACGCTCAGCGGCGTTGTCAACTGGTGTTACTCAGGACGCCCGCTATTTTGGAACGGCTACAAGCCGCCCCTCGTCATCGTCGAGGTGAAGCACGCGCGAGACGAAGCCCGCCCGATCTGCGAGTTCCTGAATGCGCATGGATACCGCGCAGTCTGGGGACTGGTGCGAGCGGGCGACGTCGGCGCCCCCCACGTGCGTCACCGCGTGTACGTGACCGCCGTCCGCAAAGACTGTGACATTCCCGCCGTGAACGACGCGTACCTGGACGAGGACCGCTGTACGGGCACCCTCTGGCCAACCCCCGACATGGATTGCACGCTCCTCGTTGAAACCGCCTACCAGTGGGCGCTCGACGACCTCGCCGGCCGCGACGACAAGGGGCGTACACTCGCCCTCGAACACTGGGCGAAAGTCACCGGCGAACCCTGCCCCTACCCGCTATACACGACCCCGACGCCCGACACACAGGGCAGCGCCACGCTCGCGTTCATCGAGTGGATGATGGGCCTACCCGTGGGCTACGTGTCAACGCCGAGCCTGCCCCTCACCCGCGACGACCGGATGCACCTTCTACAGACCGGCACCGTGCCCCTGCAGGCCGCGCACGCCGTAGCAAAGGGCCTCACACGGATGGGCGAGCTATGATCCGCCTCGCCCTCACCCTGCACCCCGCCGTATGGCTCACCGCCAACCAACGGCTCCACTGGTCAACCAGGATGCGCCGCACGCGGATGCTGCGCGCCCTCGCCGCCAGCGAAGCACGCATCACCGGCGCAGCGGGCAAACGGCTAGGCGCGTCCACGGTCACCGCCGTGATCGGCTACCCGACGCAGACGCGAGCGGACCCAGCAAACGCCGCGCCCACCGTGAAAGCCATCATCGACGGCCTGGTCGACGCCCGCGTATGGGACGACGACGACCACACGCACATCCCAAGCGTCGCCTTCACACGCAACCCCAACAAAGCCCCCAAGGGCACCCACACGGTGACCCTCATAATTCAGGAACAGGAGACCGATAAATGAAGCACTACACCCGAGGCCAATTCACGATCTCGTTCACCCTCGCCGACGGCGTCGCAGCCGCCGCCGTGACCGCGATCCTCTCTCAACTGAAGCCCGGCGCAGTCATCGACGATGCAGGCGTGGACCTTGACGGCCCGTTCGCAGGGACGCGCCGCCTCATCATCAACTACCGCGAACCCGCCGAGAAGGGCAACTGACATGAACAAGATCGAAACACACACCACGCACACCGTGAAGCTCACCTGGAAATGCAGCCAGGCGCCCGATAAAGACGACCTCATTTACATGCTCAAAAAGGCCATCCCTGACTGCGCGCGTATCACAAACTTCTCGGCTGCCGTGGGGCCAGATAAGGACCTAGCGCCGATGCAAACGCTCACGATCACCTATGTGGGCGGCGTGTTCGGCGGGCTCGGGCGGTGACCATGCCCCGAAAGATCGGCCACAAGCGGGTTAGTTTCAACGCCTCGTTCGGAGCGAGCCCCGAAAAGCTCATCAAAGCCCTGAACAGCCTGCCCCTGACGGCGCGCATCCTCACCATCGACGCCGTACCGCGCGGTTACAGCATGTGCGTTGACATCACCTACTACACGCAGCCCAAGCCGAAGCGGAAGGCCGAAGATGCTTAGCACCGTCCGTACCGAGCTACTCACGATCCGCATCGAACACGGCGCGCGGGTCGCCCCTGACGAACTCATCGAAGCCCTACAGACCATCCCCGACGGGTGGGTGATCGCCGACATCAGCGGCTTCGCGCTCGCCGACTACCAGCAAATAGAGATCCGCATAGAGCCAGACGAAAGGACAAACTAATGGCACGCACAGGCTTCAAGCGGCCAGGCCGTTACGCTGCCCTCGCCGCCGACTACTACGACGACCCCGCCATTATCGCAGCCGGCCCCGAAGCCGAGCTGTGGTACGTGCGCGCCCTCGCCTGGTGCGCAGGCCATCCCGAAACCGACGGAGTTATCCCCCTCGAGGTCGCCGTCAACCGCCTCGGCATCCCCGACGCAATGTCACGCGTGACCGAGTGTGACAGTCACGGTCTTGTCACAAAAAGTCACGCCGACGTGAGCGTGACAAATTGGCTCAAATGGAACGCCCCCTACCGTGACAGCCAGGCGAAAAACGACGCAAAACGAGCCGCCGCGAGGGCAAGAAAAGCCCGCGAGCGCGCGCGAAAGTCCGAACAGCCCGTCACGGGTGATGTCACGCGTGACATGGGGCGTGACAAAGTGCGTGACAAAGTGCGTGACACGCGGGACAAAGAGAAAAGAGAAAAGAGAAAAGAAACTATTACTACTCCCCTTTTAGTTTCCCCCTCATCCGAAAGCCTCACTCCCGCTGTCGCTGAGACTCAGACCGTCGCCGCTGACGCGGCACCGGCAACCGCGAGCGCCAAGCCAGCCTCAAAGTCATCGAAGGCCAGGGGCACGCGGTTGCCCGACGGGTGGCAGCCCGATCAGGCTCTCGCGGACTGGACGCGTGCCAACGCCCCCGCCGCGGCGAACGCCCTCGAGCTTGATCGGTTCCGCGACTACTGGACCGCGCAGCCCGGCGCTAAGGGCCGCAAGACCGACTGGGCGGCCACGTGGCGCAACTGGGCGCGCCGATGCCAGGAACAGCACACGCAGCCGAACCGAGGCCCCGCCCCGCGCAGCACGACCAGCGACCGCGTCAACGGCTGGCTCGCCCTCGCCGAAAGCCTCGACCCCAACCGCCAGCCCCCCGCGCAACCCGCCCTGATCGCCATCGAAGGAGGCGCAGCATGAACCCCACCGAAGCTACCCAAGTCCTCGCCAAGGCCGCCGCGTACGACAACCGCCAGCCCGACCAGGCCGCCGCGCTCGCATGGGCCGAAGCCCTCGACCGGGACATGCCCCTCACGGACGCGCTGCGCATCGTGGGTGAGCATTACCGCGACGAACGCGCCTGGGTCATGCCCGCCGACATCAACCGCCGATGGCGCAGCCTCGGCAAGGCCAGGCTCGAAACCGCACAGCGGATGGGCTTGCCCGAGCCGCCTGACGAACTCGCAGACACCCCCGGCGACTGGGCAGCGTGGAAGAAAGCCCAGATCCGCGCCGTCAAAGCCGGGTGCGACGGGGCGCAGGCCGACGCGCGCGCCTGGCACGCCATCCAGCGCACGCCACGAGAGCGCCGCGAACTGCCCTCACAGCCCCCACCGCCCGAGTGGCAGGCCATGCTCGACGCAGCAACACCCCGCCAAGGCCCCGGCCCGGCCCGCTGACGGGCGAACAGGCCCCCGGTAGTACCCACACCCACCCGAGGGTGCGAACGGGCCGCAAAACGCCGCACAGCGAATCGACCGGGCGGGCAATAAACGCGCTCGCGGCCCCACACCAACCAGCCCACGCCCAGCAATCGGCGTGAAATCAACGAAAAGGACACACCAATCATGGCAATCGAAGCAACCATCACCGGCAACCTCGGAGCCGACCCCGACGTCAGGTGGACCCAGGGCGGCCAGCAGGTCACCGAGCTGCGCATCTGTGCGACCCCGCGCAGGCAACGCAGGGGCCAGGACGGCAAGCCCACGGGCGAGTGGGAGGACGCAGGCGCGCCGGTGTGGGTGCGCGCGGGCCTGTGGGGCGAGCGCTACTCCTGGATCGCGGAAACGTGCCGGAAGGGCGACCAGGTCGCCGTCTCTGGCGTGATCTCCAAAGCGGAATTCACCGGCAAGGACGGCCAGCGCCACGAGGCGTTGGAGGTGCTGAACCCGCGTTTCCTGGGATCGACCGCCGCCCGCCGTCAGTACCAGGACCAGCGCGGCCAGGCCCCCACGCCCGGCAACCCCACGGGCCAGCCCGGCGGCGGCTCCCCGTGGGCCACCCAGCCCACGCAGGGCGAGCCCCCGTTTTAATCACCACCCGCCACCCCTCTAAAATCGGAAGGGAGACCCCCGCCAATGCCCACCCACATGCAGATGCTCGCACAGATCGCAGCCTGGCTACCCGCCCTCGACGACGCCGCACACACCGCGACCGGCCTGCACTCCCCCCGCCCCACATCGGGCGGCCATAACGGGACCGGCGGGGGCCTCCCCTACCACCTCGCCGCCATCCTCGACACCACCGACGACGGGCCCGCCGGGATACGAACCAGCCGCGGCGTGCTCGACATCCTGCACCCCTGGGCTGTGCAGCTCGCAGACGAGCGCAGCGAACCCGCCCCCGCCCGCCGGTCAACGCTCCCATACCTGATCGGCACCGTCACGTGGGCGCAAGCCCACGCCGCCGACTGGGAAGCCCTCGCAGACACCATCAGCGACACGTGGCGCATCCTCGCCCGCGCGACCGGCCACACCCCCGCCGTGATCGGCACCTGCCCCAATTGCGGCGGCGACATCACCACAGACCCCACACCCAGCGGCATCCCCGAACACGGCTCCTGCGAGCGCTGCGACCGCTGGTACCAAGACAAGGAAGATCAAGCCATGACCCGCAAAGTCGCATTGAATGACGTGCTCAGGAACACCAGGAACCCCGCAATCTATGTGGACTGGGCAACCCTCTCCCAGGCTTTCCCCGCCCTCTCCCACGACCGGCTAAGGCAGTGGGCACGCCGCGGCCACATCCCCACACAGCCCGGCCCCCTCTACCAGGTACGCGCAGTCCACGACAGGCTCGACAAAGAGCAAGGCGCAGCATGAACGCCGACACCGACCTGGCCCTGCACGCACTCGACCTCGCCACCGCCGGGCTAAGCATCGCCAAGATCGCCACCATGCTCGACACCACCGTCAAGGACGTGAAGGCCCTCATCAAAGCAGGGAAGAAGCAAGACCCGCGCGACTATGACCCCGACGTGGAAGCCCGACGCCTCGACAAGATGAGCGCCGCCCTATGGCCCCTCGCTTCACAGGGTGACCCCGAGACCGTTGGCGTCGTCGTGAAACTCATGGAGCGCAGGGACACGATGGACGTCACCGTCGACGGCGACCTGGCCGCCGCCGTCAAAGCCACCGCCAAACTGCAGAAAGCGCACCGCGCGCAGGTTGCGACACGCGCAGATACCGAGTAGCGGATACCCTGAAAGTGTGATACTGTCACACTTGAAGCGGGTGTAGTGTGCCACGGCTACCCGGCCTCCTGAATCGATACCAAGACCCCCGACCTCATCTACCAGGTCGGGGGTCTTGTGTATCACCCCCACACACGCAGGGACACCTGCCAAGGCAGCCGCCAAGCAAGCGCCAACCTCAAGCCCAACGACGGGCACACGCCGCGCGAGCGACACGACACGGCAACACCCACCCGCACACCCGCACCACAAGGAACACAGGCCATGGCCCGCCGCCGCTGCCCACACCCAGACTGCCCCACCCTCATCCCACACCCCGGCCCCCGCTACTGCCCCACTCACAACCGCGAGCGCGAACAGCGACGAGGCTACTCGACAGCGCGTGGCTATGACCGCCGCTACCGGGCCGCCCGGGCACGCGCCGCACGCCTCGTCGAGGCCGGCCAGGCAGTGTGCTGGCGGTGCGGCAAGCCCATCAAGGCAGGCGAACCGTTCGATCTTGGTCACGATGATGAAGATCGTTCGATCATTCGCGGACCAGAACACGTTTTTTGCAATCGCAGCGCTGCAGGCAAAGCGGCGCACAAATACGACCGAACCGAAACGGACTGACACGCATACCCCCCAGGGGGGTGGCCCCGACGGGGGCCCCGTCAGACCGCCGGTGAGGGATGAAAAAAGTGCGGAGGGTTCAAAACCACCCGCCCGAAACCGAAAAGCCGCCCGGCGCGACGCCGAGGTGGCCCTGCAGGCAGGCGCGACGCCGGCCAGCGAGGAGACCGACCATGCCTTCCGGTGGAGCGCGTGCCCGTAGTGGGCCGCCCGTCAACCCCAACAGTGCCCGAAGCGACGCGCGCGGGATCGCCTTCCGTCAGCTCGGCGGCGTCCCCGCCACCGCGCCCGTGCCCGAGTTCGCCATGCCCCCCATGCAGCTGTGGGAGACCCTTCCGAACGGGGGGCGCCGTTTCCGTAAGCTGGCAACCGAGCTGCGCTGGAAGCGTGAACTCGAGCTGTGGGAGTGGGCGTGGAAACAGCCGCAATCCGAGGTGTGGCGCGAACAGCCGTGGATGACGTACAACGTCGCCCAGTGGGTGCGACTGGCCGTCACGTGCGAGGAAGAAGGGGCGAAGGCGGGCGATAAGACCGCGCTCCTGCGACTGGCCGACCAGATCGGCCTCACCGCCTCGGGCCTGGCCCTGCATCAGTGGCAGATCACGACCGGCCAGCCCGCCGAACAGGCCGAACCCTCTGAGCGCCCGGCCCGCCGCCGTTCCTCCCGCGCCCGGCTCGCTGGCATGACCGTTGTTGACGGCGGCGGCGATGGGGCATGACGAGTACGCGCCGCCCCCGCTCGCCCTAGATTTCAACGCCAATCACACGCTGGGTTTTCTCATCTCGGATTGGATCGAGGCCCACTGCCTCGTCCCCTCTGGCGTCTACTTTAACCAGCCGCTCGTCCTGAACGGGTGGCAGTTGTACTGCAACGCCAATCACTACCGTGTCAAGGCGACCGCTAAGCCTGACCCGCACCGTCTCGTGGAGCCGTTCACCTACCGCCGTAGCCTGTGGGTTGGCCCTCAGAAGTCGGGTAAGTCGCCGCTCGCGGCGGCGGTGGCGCTCGCGGAAGGCGTGGGGCCGTCGATGTTCGCGGGCTGGGCGCGCGAGGGCGACGTGTACCGTTGTTCAGACCACGGGTGCGGGTGCGGCTGGGAGTACTGGTACGAGCCGGGGGAGGCTATGGGCCGCCCTCGTGACAAGAGCCTGATTGCCCTCCTGGCTTTCGCCGAGGACCAGACACGAAACGTGTACGAGCCGTTGCAGGCCATGATTAAGAGCGGCCCTCTCGGCGACTTCGTGCGTGTCCGTGAAGGCTTTGTCCGCTTGCCGAATGAGGGGAAGATCGTGCCCGTCACGTCGGCGGCGCGTTCCAAGCTGGGCCAGCCGTTCACGTGCGCTATCGCGGATGAGTCGGGCCTGTACACGCCGCAATCGGGCGTGCTGAATACGTGGCAGACGATTCGCCGCGCGGTCGCTGGTATGCAGGGCCGCACGATTGAGCTGACAAACCCCTGGGACCCCATGGAAGATTCAGCGGCGCAACAGGCGTATCAGTCGAGGGCTCGTGACATCTTCAAGTTTTACGAAAAGCCGCCCCTCGATTGGGATTACACGAAGAAGGCGGACAGGTCCAAGATTCACCGCTTCGTGTACGCGTCCTCGCCGTGGGTAGACCCCAAGGCGATTGACGCCGAGGTCGACGAGCTCATGGAAACTGACCCGACGCAGGCCGAGCGCTTTTTCGGGAACCGCCTCGTCCAGGGTAAGGGCTCGTATCTCACCGAGAAGGTCTGGGATCGCCAGACGCGCGCCACCCAGCCCGAACCGGGCTGCGAGATCGCGCTCGGGTTTGACGGTTCTCGGTCGGGTGACTGGACGGCTATCCGCGCCGAAACCGTCGACGGCCTGCGCTTCACACCCACGTACGGCCCCGACCAGCGGCCCACCGTGTGGAACCCCGAGGAGTGGCCCGAGGGCCGCATCCCGCGCGGTGAGGTGGACGCGGCTGTCGCTGAGCTCATGGACCGTTACACGGTGCAGCGGTTCTACTGCGACCCGAGGCATTGGGAAACACAGATCGACCACTGGGAACAGCTTTACGGCGATTACGTGGTGGTTCAGTGGCCGACGAATTCCATCACGCGCATGTTCGCGGCGCTGGTGCGGTTCCGTGAGGACCTCGCCGAAGGCCTCACCACCCACACCCCGGACGAGACAGCGAAGCTATGCGCCCTCCACGCCCGGAAAGTCGCCAAGCCAGGCGACAAATTCATCCTCGGCAAGCCCGCCGAGCACATGAAGATCGACGTTCTCATGGCCGACATTCTCGCGCACGAGGCCGCGGCGGATGAGCACGCCGAAGGCTGGGAGCCCGGCGGCGCTATCAGCTTCGCATGGTAAAGGACACGACATGACTGACCAGATCACCCGCGACGAGGCGCAGCTCCTCACCGACGCTGAGAACGCACTGAACCTCACGGCACCCGCCGACAGGAAGCACCGCGCGTACTACGAGGGCCGTCAGACGCTTCAGCACCTTGGTCTGGCCCTGCCCCCGTCGCTGCGCACCCTCGAAACCGTCGTCAACTGGCCCCGCGTCGTGGTCGACACCATCGAAGAGCGACAGGACGTGCGCGGCATCATGGTGCCGTCGCATCCCGAGGTCGCTGAGGATCTTCGCGCCATGATCGACGCGAACGACCTCGAGGCAGAGCTGTGCAAGTGGAAGCGCGACCGGCTCATTTATGGGCGCGCTTACCTGTCTGTCGGTGTCGGCGACGCCGAGGGCGACTACCCGATCATTTGCGTGGAATCCCCCCGTCAAATGACGGTAAAGTTCGACTATCGTCGTAAGACGATCACGCACGCGGTGCGCATCGTGACCGACCAGGCCGCCGACGGCACGCAAACCAGGTACGCGACGATTTACACGCCCGACACCACCACCACCTACGCGACGGTGGGCGGCGCGTGGCGCATCGTCGACCGCGACGAGCACCACCTCGGCATCGTCCCCGTCATCCCATCGTTCAATCGCCAGATGACGGGCGAAACCACGGGGCACAGCGAGATGGACGACATCATGGGCGTCACCGACGCCGCCGCCCGCGCGATCACGCAGATGCAGGCCGCCCTCGAAACGAACGCGGTACCGAAGCGCATCATTATGGGCGCCAAGCGCAGCGACTTCGCGGACCCGAGCGCGTGGACGAACTACCTCAACCCCTTCGTCGCTTTGCAGAACGCGGGCGCGAAGGTCACCCAGCTTGCCCCCGGCGAACTGAGCAACTTCCACAGCACCATTGAGCTATACGGGAAGCTCGCCGCATCCCTGACCGGCTTCCCCGCCCGATATTTCGGCCTCATCACCACGAACCCGCCCGCTGAGGGCGCGATCCGCGCTGAGGAATCGAAGTTGGTGAAGCGTGTGGAGCGGGTCAACGCTGAGTGTGGCGCGGCCCTGTCGCGTGCGCTCACAATCGCGGCCCGCATCATGGGGCACACGGTCCCCATGGGTGCCGTGAATGTCGCCTGGCACGACCCCGCGACGCCGACGTTCAGCCAGAAGGCCGACGCCCTGCAGAAGCTCGCAGGCGGCAAACCACTCATCAGCCGCGAGGGCGCGTGGGACGAACTCGGGTGGGACGACGCCCGCAAAGAGACGGAGCGCGCGTATCTGCGCGAGGAGGAAACTGACCCGGATCTGCTTCGGCTCCTGGAAAAGACCACCCCCGCGCTGACCGACGACGACCTGGACGCCGCCCATGGCATCGATACCGCCCGCGATTAGCCACCACTACGGGCTGGTCCGTGAGCAGGAGGCCCGCGCCCTCGCCACAGCGACACGCCACTGGCGCAAGCTCGGGCCCAACTGGATCGCCGACGCCTGGCGCGAACGCATCCCCACCGTCGCCGCCGCAATCACCACCGCCCAGCGGACGGCGGCTGCCAGCGCCCTAGTCAGCGGCGCACTCGCACTCGGAGAACAAGACACCTGGGCCGCCCCTGACGGCCTCGTCGACCCCGGTGCGTTCGCTGGCCTCGCCGCCGACGGGCGCAGCCTCGACACCCTCCTACGCAGCCCAGCGATCACCGCCCGTACTCTCATCAGTCAAGGCGTGGAACCCGCGCAGGCGCTCGCGGCGGGGGGCCGTCAGCTATCGATGATGGTCCTCACCGAGGTCGCTGACGCGGGCCGGGGTGCGGCGGGCGTGCAGATCGCAGCCAGGCCACGCGTCGGCTACGTTCGGATGCTCAACCCCCCGTCATGCTCGCGCTGCGTCATCCTCGCTGGACGTTTCTACCGCTGGAATCAAGGGTTCTTGCGGCACCCACGGTGCGACTGCAAGCACGTGCCGACCATGGTCACGGATCAGGCCGAGGCCTTCGCTAAGGGCCTGATCGACGACCCGTACGAGGCTTTCACCCGTATGAGCGAAGCCGAGCAAAACAGGGTGTTCACGAACGCAGGCGCCCGCGCTATCCGCGACGGCGCCGACATGTACCAGGTCGTCAACGCCCGCCGCGGCATGAAGTACAGGGGCGCTTTCACCTCTGAGGGCACCAGCAAACACGGCTGGGCAGGCCAGATCCTACGCAGGGGCCAGAAGCGCATGACCCCGGAAACGATCTACCGCCTGAACCCGAACCGTGAGCAGGCCGTCGAGGCCCTGCGCGCTCAGGGATATATCACCGGGCGCGGGCAGGTCAGCGGCGGTGCCCTTCGCGGCCAGTACGAGGCCACCTATGAGGGCCGCCGCATGACCGCCGCCGAACGCCGCGTATTTGTGGCGACCCGGAACTGGGAAGAAGTGCAGGCAGGCCTAAACCCGTACACCGCCGCCGCCGTTGAACGCCACGGCGGCGCTCGCATCGGCGGCCAGGACCGGCCCTTGACGCCCTTCGACCGTGCGCGAGCCGAAGCCGAATACTACGCGGCGACCGCATCGAACGGCGAAGCAGGCCTCATGCGCCGCCTGTTCCGCTCCGAATACAAGGCCCTCACCGCCGACATCTAAGCCACCGACTCGCGCCGCGACGGCGCGGGCGGTCCCCTCGAGCGATTCGAGAAAGGAAAACACCACCAATGCCCACCGAAACCCCCACCGACCAGACGCCGGGCACCAACGAGGCCGCCGCTGAGGAAACCCTCAACGGGGGCGGCGTTAAGGCCCTGCGCGCCGAACGCGACGCCCGCAAGGCCGCCGACGCGCGCGTCAAGGATCTCGAAGCCCAGGTCGCAGCCCTGTCCGTGAGCCTCGACGAGACCAAGACCGCCGCGACCGTCGCAGCCGAACAGGCCGACGCCACGGTCACAGAACTGCAGGCCAAGCTCGCCCGCGCCGAAGTCATCCACACGATGAACGTCCCTGACGCGCTCGCCGACTTCCTGCAGGGCAACACGGCGGAGGAGCTCACGGCGTCCGCTGAGAAGCTCCTGGCCGCGATTCCCGCCCCTGCCCCGGCCTCTGACGCGACGCCCGCGCCGCTGGCAATGCGTCCCGACCCGTCGCAGGGCGGCACGCCCGAACCTGCGACCACCACGGACGCGCTGACGGCAATGCTGATCGGCGCGGTCGGCGGGCGCTGACGCACTGAGCAGCCCACCCACCACCACATTCTCACGCTCGAAGGGAGCACCACTCATGGCAATCACCAATCCCAAGAAGCTCGCCGACTTTAACGGGTACATCCGACCCGAACTGGCTGGCCCCATTTTCGACGAGGCCGCCAAGGGCTCGGCGGCTATGGCCCTCATGAAGAAGGTCCCGCTCGGCGCATCCGGCCAGGCCTTCCCCATCGTGACCGGCAAGCCCAGCGCCAACTGGACCGACGAGGGCGCGAAGAAGCACACCACCGAGGCATCCCTCGGCCTGGTCACCATGCAGCCCAAGAAGCTGACGGCAATCGCCGTCGCATCTCAGGAGGTCATTCGCGCCAACCCCGGCGGCTACTCTGAGACGCTCGCTACCCTGCTCGCCGAGGCTTTCGCACGTGCGTTCGACCGCGCGGTTTTCCACAACAAGGGCGGCGACGGCACCGGCACCGGCCCGTTCGGCACCTCCCTGTCGGCCACCACCAAGACCGTCACCCTCGGCGGTACCGCCGGCGCGAACACCTACGACGACCTCGTCAAGGCAATGGGCCTGAACCTTCAGGGCACCCCCAAGAAGCAGGTCAACGGTTTCGCTTTCGACACCTCGTTCGAGGTGGACCTGCTCACCACCAAGGACGCGTCGGGCCGCCCCCTGTTCGCCGAAGCCTCGTACGACGGCCTGATCCCCGCCCTGCGCTCGGGTTCCATCCTGGGCCGCCCCTCCTACCTGCACGAGAACGTCGGCGACGACAAGACGGTCGGTTTCGCGGGCGACTGGTCGAAGTCCGCATGGGGCACGGTCGGCGGTATCACGATGGATGTGTCCACCGAGGCGACGGTCACCATCGGCGGCGCGCTGGTCTCTCTGTACGAGCAGAACCTGGTCGCCATCCGCGCGGAGGCCGAGTACGGTTTCGCGCTCGCTGACAAGGAAGCGTTCGTCAAGATCATCCGCAAGTGACCGACGACGTCGTTCACTTGACGAGCCCGGCGGGTGACCACGTCGCCGTGCCCGTGAGTCAACTCCCGTACTGGGAGCGGCTCGGGTACGTGCGGCGCCCGCCCGCCGGGCACCCCACCACCGCTGACGACTGATAGGGGGCCCGCGTGGCCTACGCGACCGTAATCGACGTGGCGACCACCCTCGGCCGCCCAATCACCGACCCAGACGAACAACGCCAAGTCCTGAACTGGATCGGCAAGACCGAGCGCATCATTGCGGCGCGCCTCGGAGACCTGGCCGCGCTTGACCGTCAGATCCTCGCCGACGTCATTAGCGAGGTCGTCGCCCGCCGCGCACGCAACCCCGACGGCAAGCGGAATGAACGGATCGACGACTACAGCTACACGCTGGACGCCGCCGCATCCGCTGTGGAGCTGACCCTCACCGCCGACGAATGGGCGCGCCTCTCGCAGGACGGGTCCACCTCTGGCGCGTACATGCCGGTCCTGACCCCCGCGCCCTGGCTTGGGGGCCGCGACGCGGACGCCACCCCGGCGGGGGGCTGGGCATGAGCGCGCGCACCGCCGTAATCGCTGGCCGCCGCGCCGCCGAAGCCCTCATGACCGACCGAGCGACCGTCACCCGCCCGACCGTCACCACAGGCGAGGACGGCCTCGACGAGATCGACGAAACCCCCGTATGGGCTGGCCCGTGCAAGGTTCAGACGTACGAGGCGCATGAGACCGCGGCGAACGCAGCCGGCGCGCTCGTCACCATCCAGCGCTACTCGATTCACCTCCCGCACAGTGTGGATGTGGTGCGTGTCGGTGACCTGATCCGCGTCGCAGGCTACCTGAGCGTCTTTCGCGTCACGGGCCTGTTCGACAAGACGCACGTCACCTCGCGCCGTTTCCAGGTCGACGTCGAAACCAACGGAGACGACCTCCGGTGAGCAGTATCGAGATTGACACGACCGAAGTTAGGCGGATCGCCGCCGACGCGACCCGGATGCCCGGCGAATTGTCCCGCTGGCTTAGGCCCGCCGTGAGTAAGGGCGCGCTGAACATCAAGCGCGCCATGCAGGCCGACCTCGAACAGTCGGGCAACGCCGGCATCCGCGCCGTCGCACGGTCCATCTCCTACGACCTCATCGACGGTGACCACACCATCGAAGCAGAGATCGGCCCCGACAAGCCGCGCGGCGCCCTGGCCAATATCGCGTACTTCGGTACCTCGAGGGGCGGCGGCCACACCCGCGACCCCATCGAACCGTTGAACGAGGAGGCCGAGGCCTTCCAGAAGGCCGTCGCTGACATCGTAGGAGAGCTATGGGGCTAACACTCACCATCATGAACCAGATCCGCGCCCGCCTCACCACCCTCACGTCGACGGGCAGCACTGTTAAAGCGTTCGTCGGTGACCCGCCCAGCAACCCCGGTTTGCCGTTCGTGTTCGTGTGGGGGCCGCCCACACTGGCAGCGTCCGAGGCCGTGAGCGGATGCGGTGGCGACGTCGACGTGCGCCTGCATGTGCAGGTTGTCGCTGCGACGACCGCGAACGTCCTTGACCTCGCCGATCAGGTCACCGCCCTCCTGAATGGCGAGGTTCCAACGGTGCCCGGCTGGCGTTGCTTCCCACTCAAGCACGTCGGCGTGACGGACGTGCGCTCGGACAACTCGACCGTGGGCGCGCCCGCGAACAGGTCGCCCCGCTACTGCACGGTCACGTTCCGCGCGCAAGCCACCCCCGAAATGAAGGAGGCCTAATGGTCACCGCATACAACACCCGAACACGGGTGTTCCAGGACATCCCCGAGCACTGGATCGATCACCCGATCTGGGGCACTGACTGGACGCTCACCCCGCCCCCCGAGGCCCGCGAACCCCTCTGTTGCGGCCAGGAGGACACCACCGACGCCCCCGAGCATGGGGACGAAACCACCGACCCCCTCACCGAAGGAGACTAAATCATGGCAGGTGCAAAGACCCTCGCCGACGGACGCATCACCCTGTGGGCCCTCACCGTCAAGCCCAAGAACATGGCGAAGCCCACCATCACCGAAATCAATGCTGGCAAGAAGATTTCTTGCCACATCATGAAGTCTGACTACGCGCTCGGCGCTGACTCGGACACGGAAATCACCGAGCAGGAAATGTGTAAGACCGGCGAAGGCAAGGCCCCCGGCCCCACGTCCTACGCCGGCAACCTCACGGTTTTCCGTTACCTCGACGAGGCGGGCAAGCCCGTCGCAGCCGACGACTTCGTCTGGGATCTCATCAAGCAGAAGGGCACCACGATCTGGCTTGTGGAGCGTGAAGGCCCGGACGAGGCCAAGGAGATCGCCGCCGGCGACATCGTCTCGGTGTACGAGGTTGTCCTCGGCACGCCGACAAAGCCGTCTGACCGCTTCGCCGGGTACATCAAGAGGACGTCGAAGCTGAACATCATGGACGCCGCCGAGGACGTTGCTGCCGTTATGGGCACGCTCTGACGGTCCCTATCTCCCGCCCGGCAGGTTCCGTAATGGGCTGCCAGACCTGTCGGGCGGGCACCCCACCACACGCAGGCAGCCCGAAAACACACGCAGCTACACACACTAGGAGCACGGCATGGCAGCCCACGACGAAGAGCTCACGATGAGCGACCTCAACCACACCAACCCCGACGCACCTGTTACCCCTGAGACGTTCGACCTCGCGGCCTGGGTCGCGGGCGTCACCCCCGTTCAGCGCACGGTCACCATCTACGCGCGCGGCGACCTGTTCGCCGACCTGTCCGCACTCGAAACCAGGTACGACGAGGCGAAGCGCGCCGCCAACGTCGACGACATGCGCGCCCTCAAAGAGCAGATGCGCGAAGTTGCCGGCCAAATCAAGGCGTCGGCACTGGACATCACCGTGCAAGGCCGATCCGCCGACTGGGTGCAGCGATTCCGTAAGGACATGGAAGATCGCGGCGTCGACGGCGACCAGGCCACCCTCGAGCAGCTCGCCGCTCAGATCACCGCGCCCGAAAGCCTCACCGTGGACATGCTCGCCACCCTGCGCGACCGCATCGAACCGCAGGTTGTGGCCATCGTCCAGGCGGTCGCCACCGTCAACACACAGGCCCCGCGTATCTCGGTCCCTTCGTGACGGAGTGCCTGGACCGGCCCACTGGAGCGTGGCTGGTCCGGGCGCTCCGAAGCGCGAAGAAATGGGGCCGCAGGCCGACCGAATTCCTGGGAGTCCCCGGCGACACGTGGGGCGAAATGGACAGCACACTCGCCGGGGCGCTCGACATGTACGAGGAAACAAGGGTCGGCTCCTACGGCTACCCAAAGCGCCTCACCGAGGGCGACTACGAGGGCTATTTCGAGGTCGAAGAACGCCAAGACAACGCGCAAATGGCCCTCGACCTGTGGCGCAAGAAACACAAGCAGGGCCCCGCACCCGGCATGGTCCCGACGGTGGTTTTCACCGGCACCGAGGACTAGCCGGGCGGGGCACCGTCACATAGCGGCGCGGATCGCGCGCGGAAAGGCAAACGCCCATGACTGAACGGTCAATTAAGGTCACGCTTCGCGCGAACGTCGCCGACTTCAACCGCCAGATCAAGAGCGCAGCGACGAGCCTCGAGCAGCTCGCCGCGAAGGGCGACCCGACCGGCAAGGTCGCCGAGACCACCATGGGGCGCCTCGCCCAGTCCGCGCAGCTACAGCGCGCAGCCTGGGACACAGCCTCGACCGCCATGGTCGGCTACGGTGTCGCCGCGGCAGCCGCCGCCGGATACGTCGTCAAGTCCTTCGCGGACTTCGATCAGGCCATGAGCAACGTTCAGGCGGCGACGCATGAGTCCGCCGAAAACATGGACCAGTTGCGCGAAGCGGCGATTCAGGCGGGCGCCGACACAGCGTTCAGCGCGTCCGAAGCCGCCGGCGCAATCGAAGAACTCGCCAAGGCGGGCGTGTCGACCGCTGACATCCTCAACGGCGGCCTCAAGGGGTCGCTCGACCTGGCCGCCGCCGGCGGCATGGGGGTCGCCGACGCCGCCGGAATCGCATCAATCGCGCTCACCCAGTTCAAGCTCAGTGGCTCGGACGTCGGCCACGTCGCCGACCTCCTCGCCGCCGGCGCAGGCAAGGCCATGGGCGACGTGTCCGACCTGGGCGCGGCCCTCAAGCAGTCGGGCCTCGTCGCCTCACAGACGGGCCTCAGCATTGAGGAAACCACGGGTGCGCTCGCGGCGTTCGCCGCCGCCGGCAACATCGGTTCCGACGCGGGCACGTCTTTCAAGACGATGCTCCTGCGCCTGACCCCGCAATCCAAGCAGGCCGCGCAGATCATGGAAGAACTGGGCATCCACGCGTATGACGCTCAGGGCAAGTTCGTCGGCCTCGCTAACTACGCGGGCCAGCTCCACGATAGCCTGTCGAAGCTCACCGCCGAGGACCGCCAGTCGGCCCTGAAAAAGATGTTCGGCGACGACGCTATCCGGTCGGCGTCGATCCTGTACGAGCAGGGCGCGCAGGGCATCCAGGATTGGATCGACAAGGTCAACGACGCTGGCTACGCCGCCGAAACCGCCGAGGCGCGTATGGATAACCTCAACGGCGACCTTGAAAAGCTCGGCGGGTCGTTCGAGACGCTGTTTATCAAGAGCGGCTCGGGCGCTAACGACTTCCTGCGCAGCCTCGTTCAGTTTGCCGAGCAGGCCGTTAACGCTTTCAGCGCGCTACCCGCCCCCGTGCAGCAGGGCGCGCTCGGCCTCGCCGCCTTCACGTCCGCCGCCGCCCTCACAGCGGGCGCCGGTATGAAGATCTTTACGACGATCACCGACGTGCGTACGGCTTTGTCGTCTCTGAACGGCTCGATCCCGTTTATTACCCGTATTGGTAGCGGTTTTTCCGCGATGAGCGGTGGCCTCGCTGAGGCGCGCGCCGCTATCGGCGGCTTCGGCAATGCCTGGGTGACCGCCCGCGCGAACGGCGTGTCAAACGTAAGCGCGCTCGCGCAGGCTGCCACCCCGGCCCTGTCGGGTATCAGCAACGCTGCGAAGGGCGCAGGCAACGCCCTCCTGGGCGCTTTCGGCGGCCCGTGGGGCCTCGCCGCCACCGCCGGAATCATTGCGCTGACAAGCGCCCTGGCCGACTACCAGGCGAAGCAGGCCCGCGCAACTGCAATGGCTCAAGAGTTCGCGAGCACGCTTGACGCGGTGTCGAACTCGGCGACAGCAGCGACGCGCGGGGCCGCTTTGAAGCGCTTGAACGAAGAAACCAAGACGTTCTGGGGCGGCCACATGTCCGGCGCGTCCGCTTACGAGAAGCTCGGCGGCGACATTAACGACTACGTCGACGCCGCTATGGGGTCCGAGGAGGCCAACACCCGCGTCCGAGCGTTCCTGGACACCGTCAGCAAAACGAACGACCGGGGCAACGGCCTGAGCACGTGGGGCAAGGAAACCTTCGACAATGTGCATGACGCAACTAAAGCACTGGACGAGGCGCAGGCAGCTATGGGCAAGGCCGCTGAAATTAACAACCAGGCCGCCCGCGCTGGCGTCGACCACGCGTCCGCGCAGGACAAGCTCGCCGGGGCCGCTAACCGCGCCCAGAAGGCATTGGAGGACCAGGCAAAGGCAACGCAAGACCTGATTGACGCCCAGAAAACACTACAGGACATCATCTTGGGCGAGCGCGGATCGTGGCGAAACCTGTACGACGCGATTGACGCGGCGAACGCCGCTGTGGAAAAGAACGGGCAGACGCTCGACATTACGACGGCGGCGGGCCGCGCGAACCAGGCCGCGCTCGACGACCTCGCCAAGAGCGGCTGGGAGCTCGTCGAATCCATGGAGAAGAACGGCGCGACCATGGAGGACATGCAGGCCGCAATGCAGCTGACCCGCGACAACTTCATCAGCGTTGCGCAGGCCATGGGCTTGTCCGCTGAGGACGCCGCGCACCTCGCCGATCAACTGAACCTCATCCCTACGAGCATCGAAAGTCACGTGACCGCTGAAACGGCGGCGGCGAACGCGTCCGTCGACGCGTTTATCGCCTACGTGCAGGCCCAAAACGGCGGCACTATCACGATCAACGCCGTCAACGATTCCGCGATCACGACCATTCTGGAAACCCTCGGCTACGCGAAGAATCAGGACGGCACGATCACCATCGACGCCAACTCTGACCCGGCTATCGCGCAGCTGGTCGCGTCTGTCGGCCAGGTGGACGCCGCGACCGGCACGGTCACCATCGATGGAAACAACGACGCCGCGAACGCCAAGCTCGACGCAATCAAGGCGGCCATCGACGGCTATAGCCCGTACGTGAACATCAACGCGAATGATTACGTCAGCGGCAAGATGGAAGGCATTAAAGCCGCGTGGAATGGGCAGACCTGGTACGTGAACATTGTCGGCCAGTACAGCCAGAGCGGTGGCCCGTCAGCGCAGGCCGACGGGTCGGTCCTGTCGTTCTATGCGGGCGGCGGCTTTCACCGGGAGCGGCACGTCGCGCAGATCGCCCCGGCGGGCGCCTGGCGCGTCTGGGCAGAACCTGAAACCGGCGGCGAGGGGTACATCCCCCTCGCTAAGTCGAAGCGGAAGCGCAGCGAGGCCATTCTCGGGCAGATCGCCGATATTTTCGGCGGCACCTATATCCCCGGCAATGCCACCCCCTATGCGACGGGCGGCGTGGGCGGCAACGCCTCTGGCGTCGGGGCAGCGAACGTCCATGTCACGGCGGTTGTCACCAACCCCTGGACGGGTGAGCAGACACGCGCGTTCGCAAGGACCGAAGCCGTCAAGGTCGTGAGGAGCGTGCAGTGACAATCAAGGCATGGATACACAAGGAAACGGGGCTGCCCTGTTTCTACCTGGACGGCCCAGACGCGGGCGCCGCCGTGTATGACGGGGAGCGACTCATCAATCCCGCCGATACGGCCAACGCAGCGTCGGCGTTCTGTGATCCGTTTGCGCCGCCCGGCGTGGCTACGACCTACACGGTGGGGACCAGGCGGTTCACACTCACCCGCCGCGGCGAAGGCGACGCAGTCACCAGCCTCGACTCACGTCAGCGGGCCGTCGTCTCCTACATCGGGGACGACGCCCGCGAATACGACACGCGGGCGACCGCGACGGACATCAACGCGCGCCGCACCCCCGTCATCCGCTGGGCTGGTGTCGCCGCCGCCTACACCGGGCGGCTTGAGCTCCTGGCCTACGCTGAGGACAGCGCGCGCCTTGAACGCATCCTCGAAGCCAGGCAGCCAGTGATCGCGGTCCACTCGCATGACGCGTGCGACCTGAAAGACTGTGACGTGCCCGCCGTGCGCGTGCTGGTCATCACGCACGCGACGAGTCAGCGGACGGGCCGCCGCGACCGTGTCCGCCGCCAGTGGACACTGGATTACAAGCAGGTTGACCTCGAGGAGGCGGCGGGCCTCCTCGGGAACGTCCCCGTCGTCACGTGGGGCGCGTGGGACGCGCGCTCGAAGTGGCGCGGGCGCTCCTATGTTGACCTCCTTCGTGAGTTTGCGGGGATGCCGTGAGGGGCGGCCCGAACGCGGCGGCGCTCGCCGCGCCCGCGACCATCGACGTGTCCGTCTCCTCTGTGCTCGCTGACCGTGTCCTCGCTGAGGACATCCCCGTCGTCAGCGCGCAGCTCGAAGCCTCGACGGATCGCACGCCACGCGAGCGCCTCACCCTCGAGGCCCCGTATGGGTGGGTGCCCCGCGACCCCGCCGACCCGCTGAACAATTACGGGCAGCGGTTGCATGTGGTGCAGACGATCACGACCGGCGGTGCGACCGCCCGCGTGAAGGTCGGGGTCTATCAGATCGACGCGTGGGAGGAAAACAGCACCGGCGGCGTATCCGTGACCGCGTACGATCTGCTTCAGCGGTGCGAGAAGAACCCGATGGACTGGCCGTCGTCCCCGCCGGGCGGCGCCACCGTCTCGTCGGAGTTTCAGCGCCTCGCAGGCGCGCCGGATGAGGGCGGCCTGCAGGTCATCGTGGACGACGGCGACCAGCCTATCCCCCGAACGTTCGAGTGGGGCACCAGCCGCACCGAAGCCATGGGGAAGCTCGCCGAAGCCTACGGGCTCGCCTGGACCGTCCGCCCCGACGGGGCCCTGCACGTGTGGAAACCGCGCGCCGGGGTTGCGTCTGAGACATACACGGGGCGCGACCTCCTCATCGAGGCCGCACGCAAGAGCAACGAGCGCCGCCCGAACAGGTGGTTTGTCGGCACGACCGGCGAAACACCCGAAGGCGGCGGCGACGCACCCCACTACAACGGCATAGCGACCCTGTACGACGCGCCCTACCAGCCGTCCGTCTACGGTGTCGTGACCGAGCGCAGCGAAATGCAGATGACCGACCTCGAGGGCACCGTCCAGCAGGCCGCCGAAACCTACAGGGCGAAGGCCCTCGCCGCCCGTGGGACGCGCAGCCTCGCCCTCGCGTCTGACCCGCGTATCGAACTGTGGGACACGATCTCAGTTGAGACGGGCGAGGAGGTTGTGACCGGAACCGTCACCGGCTACTCGATAGATCTGGCCGATTCTGACGCGCAAATGCGTGTCGACTTGGAGGTATACGGAATTGTCAACGCCCGATAGTCTCTCTGATTGGCTTGACCTCACCCCCGCGCGCGCGCCCTCGCCGCACACGGGCCCCGTGCAGGGCACGGTCACGGGCATCGTGGACCAGGCCGCCGGCCTCGTCGAGGTCACCCCTCACGGCGCCCCGCCCGGCACGTCGGTTGTCGTGCCCTCGACCGCTGGCATCACCTGGCAGGGCGCGCCCGTACGCCTCGACCGCGACACCACCGGCGCCGCCACCCTCGCCCACGCACCCACCGTCACAGCCCCCACAGGCGTGACCACGGTGCCCGTAGGCGAGGCCGCAAAGGCCGCCCGCGACGCAGCCGCACAGGCGAACGCTGCACTACAGGGCGCACAAGCGGCCATCGAGGAAACCCGCGACGACCTCACCCGCAAAATCGCCGAAGCCTCAACCGGCCCAATCGACGGCTCCCGCATCAAGGCGGGCACCGTCACCGCCCGCGAAATCGTCGCATCCGAGGCCCTATACAGCAAGCTCGCCGCGTTCGACACCCTCACCGTCGTCGACAAGATCCGCGCCGAAAACGCAATCATACCCGGCGAGCTAATCGCCGACCGCATCACCGGCAAATGGATCAGCGGCGCCCAACTCAGGGGCTCGGAATTCGTGCTCGGCGGCGTCGGCACCGCCCGCACCCAACGCGGCGACAACCTCATGCTCTGGCGCGCCGCCTTCACCAACGGACACCCTAACGGCCAGAACCCCGAGACCACTGCGCGCTGGCAAGGCACACACCCAGTTTTTGAGATCGCCAAGCCCGGCCCGTGGGGCCCTGAGCACGTCGAAACATACCAGACCCCCACGACCGGAAAGGCTGTCCGCGATCTGCGCGTGACCCTCACCCTGACCGCCCCCGCCGGAGCCGCCGTCACGGCGACCTACCTGATCGGCGGCGACCCCACCGTCAGCGCAACCTCTACCAGTCAGGCCACCAGCCGCACCCTCACCCTGAACGTCGGTGACCTTGAAACCACCGACCAGCGACAAATCAGGATCGCCGCAACCTGGCCCCCCAACACGCCCGAAGCTGGCCGCCACTGGCCGATCCGTCTCACCCTCACCGGCTGGACCGAGGCCTACTCAGATCCCGCGCCGTCGCGTATCAGCATGACCCGCACCAACCAGAACGTGCAGATCCAGCTCGCCGACGGCAAAGGCAACGACGCGGCCCTCACACCCACGGGCCTCGCCTACTGGCAGACCATCAACGGGCGCCGAACCCTCGTCACAGAAATGCCCTGGGATGCGCTCGCGGATAAGCCGACACTGTGCTGGGCGTCGGGTGAGGTGAACTCGACTGTTTTCAACGCGGGTGCGTGGAATCGCCTGCAGTTGCTTTCTGGCGGTCGGAACTTGTGTGAGACGGGCGGCGCGTGGAAGTCGTCAGATGGGGGGCAGACGGTCACACCGCCGAAGCCGGGCATCTATCAGGTGACGGCGTGGGCGGCGGTTCAATCCTCATCCTGGCAGGGGACAGTGTTGCTTTCAGTGTCGAGCGCTCCTAAAGGCAGCGTGTATTCGCCGACCGCCGATTTCGGGACCGTCTACTCGTACGCGCAGGGCGCGCCGAACGAGTATATGACGCTCACGACGACGGGCATGATGCGCATCGGTGAGGGCGAGCGCATCGGCATTTCGCTTCGGTCCACGCAGACCGGCTACGCGAGGCTCCGCGATTACCGATTCACCGCAACCTATCTGAGACAGTAAGGGAGAACGTCTTGACCGTCGAAAACTGGAACCGCGTTCGCACGCCCGAGGCGGGCGAGGACATCCTCGCCACCTGGCCAAAGACCGCCGGCTCGATCAGCCACATCATCCACGTTGACACCTACGACGAGGCGGCGGGCGTCTGTAACGCCGCCGCCCGCGCGGGCCAGCCGCCCACGCAGGCCCGCCCGATTTACTTCGACTTCTCGAACCACATCCACAAGTGCGAGGGCAGGAAAAATCAGCGCGGCCAGTGGGAGCTCACGAGACTGACACCAGTCATCACGTATGGGGCCGCCGCGGGCAACTGGGTCGTCGGCGGCAAGGCGGCGGTCCCCGCGCAGACCCCGCGCGTCGAACAGCACGGGCGTTGGACTGGCTTCGCGCAGTACGAGGGCGTCGCGGGGGCGAAACGGTGTGTCACGCCGTTTATCAACTTCCCGGTTAGTTTCCCTGACGACTGTGTTCACGTCGGCGTGACGTTCGCGTACGGGCAGGTGAACGCCGACGTGAACGCCCACGTCCCGACCCGCTGGGCCGTAGACATCGTCAACGCGACCGGCTTCCGTCTGACCTTCCCCGACCGCGACGTGGCAACCGCCGTGTCCTTCACTTTCCACGCCACCGGCTACTAAGGAGCTCACATGACCACGAAGGGCGAAGCCCTCGCCTCCTGGATGACCTACTACACGACGGTCGCCGACGTCGGCTACTCGCAGCCGAACCGCCAGTCGATCAACGCCCTGACGACGCCGATCCCCGGCGCGGTCGCCGAGGCCGACTGTTCTTCCTCGACGCTCGCCGCCGCCCGACGCGCCGGCCTTCCCACCGGCTACGCGACCTACACGGGAGACATGCGCGCGGGCCTCGAGGCCGTCGGCTGGGCAGTCATCCCCTACGCGCAGACCGGCGGCGACGCCGACAACCTGTACCCCGGCGACCTACTCCTGTCCGAAGCTGCATCGGGCGGCGTCGGCCACGTCGCCGCCTACACCGGCAACAACACGGTCGCCGAGCTCTGGATCGACGGCCAGGGCGACATCATGGGCAGCGCCGAGGGCGACGGCCAGGGGGACGACACCGGCGGCGAATCACGCGTCATCAACTTCTACGCGCACCCGTACACGGCTCGCGGCCTGTGGACTCACATCCTGCGACCGCCCGCCGAAGCCGCCGACGGCACCACTTCCACGACCTCGGGCGCGGCCCCCGCGCACGCAGCTATCACCACCGACCTGATTGGAGACGACATGCACATCATCTGCACTAAGACCCCCTGGGGCGAATGGGCCTACGCGCTCATTCACACGACCGTCGGCGGCGCCCGCGCCATCGACAACACCTACGGCGAACGCACCGCCTATGAACGCCTCCTGGGCGAGGCACGCGTCGTCGAGTGGGACTTTTACAACCTGCTCGTCAGGCAGGCGTGGGAGCGCCACAACGCCGCCGTCGCCGCCATTCGCGGCGGCGTGCGCGAGGACATCGACGCCGCCGTGCAGCGCGTCCTCGACGCCACCAAGAAGGAGGCCTGACGTGAACAATCTCCTCCTCGGACTGCAGTCCGATCCATTCATTGTGACGGTCGTCGTCGGCCTCATCTGGCCTATCGTCCAGGCGGCGCTCGACCGCCCGTACTGGACGCCGGGCCGCCGTAAGGTTCTGCTCGCGGGCGTCGCCGTCGTTGTGTCGGTCGCCGTGTGGGTCTCTGGTTCCTACCCGGCGACCTGGCAGCTATTCCTCGCGCAGGCGAGCGTTTTCCTGGGTATCGCCTGGTCCGTGTTCCAGGTGCTCTCCGCCGTCAAGATCAACGGCGTGTCCCTGATTAACTGGGCTGGCGCCCTGACGCCAGGCGGCGAAACTATTGACGACGTGCGTAAGTACGCCGACCTAAACGCCTGGCTTGCCGCACGCGACGCGGACCGTGGTTCGGGCGGTGACCGTGCCCAGTGACCAGCATCCTCACCGACCCTAAGGTCATCGAGGCGTTGAACGGGCTGGTCGCCGTCATGATCGCTGGTCTGGGCGGCGCCGCCGCCGTCGGTTTCGCTCGTCTGAAAAGCAGCATGGAGTCGCACCTACAGCGCGCGACCCACGCAGCTGAGGAAGCGAAGCGGGCGGCGCAGTCCGCCGACGCGCAGGTCAGCAACGACCACTCGACGAACATCCGCGACGACCTCGACGCAGTGCGCGACACCGTGAAGGCCGTCAGTGAGACGGTCGATAGGGTCGCCGACACGCTCGACGGGCACGGCGAAAGCCTGTCCGACCTGAAATCGCGGATCGACCGAATCGATGAGCGAGGCAGTCGAATGGCCGAGGAGATCCACGACGAGCGCACCGCTCGCGAGGCTGCGACGCACCTGATCGACGCCCACGCCCACGACACGCATAGGTCAATTTACGCCCGCCTCGCCGCGCTAGAAGCCCGCGCCGAAAAGTAACCCGCCCCCGCGCCGCGACGACCCCCGAGGCTCGCGGCGCACGGGGCGGGGCATCCAGCACAGCACAGCTACACAGTGAGGACAAAGGAATGACTGCCACCATCAAGGGCCGCGTCAAGTCACCGACAGGACAGCCCGTCACCGTCACGATCACCGCCACACCGAACCCCAATCCCACGCGAACACCGGACGGCGACCTCATCGTCCCCGGCTCGGTCGCAAGCGAGGGCGACGACGGGCACGTCACCGCCGAACTACGTCCTGGCCGTTACGTCGTGTCCATCGCGTCCCCGACCGGCCTCCTCGCCGAACGCGACGTGACCCTCACCGACGGGCAGACCATGACGCTCGGGGATCTCCTCACCGCCACGCCCACCCCCGACGCCCCGGCCCCCGCGCCCGGCGGCACCCCCCTTGTTGACGAGCACGGGAAGCCGCTTGCGCTCGCCGACATCAAGATCGTCAACAGCCGCACCGAAGCCGAAGCCCTCCCCGACGGTACGGTGTATCTGCTCACCGAGCAGGCGGAAGCGCCCGGCCACGACGACCACGGGGAGACCCGCCCGAACCCGGCGGCGGGCCCGACCCTCGTCTCCCACGCAGCCGGGCAGCACACCGGCGACGCAATCACGATCCGCACGGACGGCCAGGTGGGCGACCGTGCGGTGATCGCCGTCAATACCAAGGCAATCAACGGGCAGACGTTCACCTTCCCCGATGGCTTTGCGACGCTCGTCGAGCCTTACTGGATCGGCACCATGCGGTTCACGGTCGCAGTCGGCCCCTGGGCCCCCGAGCTGACGGTGCGCACGTCTCAGCCCGTCGAGGCCGGCTGGGGAGCGGTCACAACCCGCGGCGGCGGCACGCCCGTTGTTGGCCAGGTGAAGAAGCGCCAGTCCGAACCTATCGAGACGGGTACCTGCACGGCGCCCGAGGTGCCCGCAACCACGGGCCTGACGCTCGGATTCGCGTTCGAGCGCACGACGGCGCAGGAAACCGCCGACCAGGTCACCATCAATCAGGGCTGGGATCGCCTCGAGTTCGCGGCGCAGGAGGGCAGCAACCTGCAGACCGTGCTCGTGGCGCGTCGCACCGCCCCGGCGGGTGAACTCACGGTCACCTACCCGAACACGCAGACTGCGAACGGCGCAGGCGTACAGGTGGTGATCCCCAATGCGTGACGCGGTCGAAAACGTAGCCACCACGGGCCGCGTACTCAAGGTGCGGCGACGTGACGGCGGCGACGTGACGGGCCGCCTGTACCGCCGCCGCCGCGACAGTGGCGACATCCCCCTGCGCCCCCGCACCACAGGCACGCCGGGTACGTCGCGTGACCTGGTCGCCGAATTCCTCACGGCCAGGCCCTTCTATATATCCCACCGGCTCGGTGGCACCGAGTACCCCGAGTTCACGCAGGCGGGCCTCGACGCGTCCCTGCGCGCAGGCTTCAAGGCCCTCGAAATCTCCCTACGCAGGTGCGCGTCTGGCGAATACGTGATGATTCATGACTGGACCACCGAGCGCACCACCGGCCAGAAGTTCCCTATCTGGTCGACGCCGTGGGACACGCTGAAAAACCTACGCCAGGCGTCGGGGCCGTTCCTTCGGTTCACGGATCTACTCGAGCAGCTACCCGATGATGTCATCCTGGCAATTGACCACAAGGTGACATCCTCGAAGCAGGACGCGAACAGCTCTGACCTGCAGGCCGAGCTAGACCTGTACGATCTGCTCGACGACGCTTTCAATGGCCACCCCGAGCGGCGTGTCCTGTGGAAGCACTTTGTCAACGCCGGGTCCGTGGCACGCGCCAAGGCGCGCGGCTATAGGACGATGTGTATGCTCTACCCAAACGAGCTCGCCGCCGCCGAGCTCACCCGCTGGGACGTTCTAGGTCTCGAGTGGAACGCCCCCGCCGCCGCCTGGCAACAGCTCAACGCGACGGGCAAGCCCACAATCGCGCACATCATCACGTCGCAGTCTCAGGCGCAGACCGCGCTAGGGAAGGGCGCGGGCGGCCTCATGGCCTCCACCCCCACCACAGTCCACCCCTAAGCCACCGCACAACAAAGCCCCCACCACCCGAACTGGGTTGGTGGGGGCTTTGCTGTGTTTCAGCCGCGTCACATTCCGATTTGAGGGTTGGCACCACCCATGGCCACACTCATAGCCTCAGCCGCGCCCGCGTAGGCATCCGGTGCAAGATGACCGTACACATCCACGGTTGTCTGAATTGACTCATGGCCCATACGTCGCTGCACCACGGGCAGGGGCACGCCCGCCGCGATTAGCGCCGAAGCGTGTGAGTGCCTGAGATCATGCACGCGCGGGCGCGGGGACAACCCAGCCGCGTCACACGCCGGCTGCCAGATGTGAGCATGGAAGGGCCCCGAGGTGATCGGCCCACCCCTGCGCGCCGTGAATACAAGCTCGTCCGCCGCCTTACCCGCGAGCGCGATTCGCAGCTCAGGGATCAGCGGTGCTGGGATGGTAACTGTTCGCCGGGCGCGGCTGGTTTTCGGAGCCCCGAGGTAGCGGCGACTATTCTCGCCGACCTTCCAGGCCTTATTGACGCGGACGACTGGCTGGGCGACGTCGAGGTCAACGTCGCCGACCGTGAGTGCGGTTGCCTCACCGAAGCGCAGGCCGAGGCCGTACATTGCGGCGACGAAGGTCTGGAAATCGGCGGGGATGTGCGAGTGGAGGCGTGCGAACTCGTCGGGGGTGAGGAATCGCATCTCGCGAACGGTCGCGTCTTTGGGGAGGGGCGCGGCCTTAGCGACGTTGCGGGGAATCACGTCCTCGTCGACGAGGCGTTGCAGGGCGGAGGATAGGAGGGCTTGGGCGTTTCGGATAGTCTTTGCCGACGGGGGTCGCCCGGCGGTTGCCCCGCGAGCGACGGGGGTGCGACGTAGCTCGGCGATCCACTTCGTGACTGTGTGCCTGGTGAGCATGTCGACGGGGATCGGGCCGAGGTGCGGGTCGATACGGTCGCGCACGATCTGCCTATATTTGCTGATCGTTCCGGGCGTTGCGGAGGCGGCTAGGGCTTCGAGGTGGTGTTCGAGGGCCGCGGCGACGGTTGGTGTGTCGGCGGCGGCGAGGTCGTCGAGGCTGCGTAGCTCGCGGGCGGCGGCTCCGCCGATGCGGTCGACGAGGTCGGCGAAGCGCTGGGCGCTCGCGGCGTCGTAGAAGGTTTCAACGACGGGGTTGCGGCTGCCCGCGCGGTAGCGGACGCGGTACACGACGGTGCCGTCACGGTGTGTTACTGCCTTGACAGATGCCATGTTGCGCCGCCTTGCTTGATCTTAGGGTGCCTTGCTTGGTCTTGATTGTACTCCGATTGACTAGCGTGTGTGTCACGCTGGCGTGTCACGCTAGAATCACACGCTCAGTTTACCGCAGAATTACGCGGTTTTAGTTATGAAGATGGGGGGAAAGCCAACCCCGATCAGCACACGATCAAGGTCCAGGTCCCCTATGCCGTTGGCGCAATTGACCCCGCGGAAGCGACTCAACTGGCCAGCGAACAGATTACCGTGACAGGTACGTTCAACTTCTTCGCATCATCGACCACCCCCGCCCAGGTCTTTCACTTCGATACAAAGACCCTGGCACTCGCACAGTCGCCTACCGACTGCTTCGCGTCCGCACCAACCCGGACAACACGCTGGGTTGATGAAGAGGACGGCCACGACTTACAGCCCCCGAAAACCGGGCCAAACTTCTTCCACGCCGCGGGAATTCCCGACTACGAATTCTCCACTCAGGAGTTGTCTGCGGATGGCCTGACCGGCATTTACAAGTACAAGAAGGTATTTGGCTCTCTTCCAGTCAATGGCGATGACCCGACAATCGACACCGATTTTAAGGTCGGCCTGGAGGGGAACACTCCGACTCAGACGGAAAAGATCTATGCCGAGAGCAAAGATTCTATTCTGACCATTGAGAACGTCGTTCACTTGGATGACCTTCGCGGTGGACGCATTGCGAAGCTCCTCGAGGAATACGACAAGACGCCTAACGCTTTCGACGATATTGCACTGAAGAATGCTCACTTGGGCTTCACAACGCAGATCACTCTTCCTTCGCAGCTGAAGTTTTCTGATCCCTCGGCCATCTCGGTGACTGGGCTTCCCCGGGGCTTCTCAGCGAAGACAGTGGCAGTTAACGGACAGACCGCAACGGTTACCGTGGACTTCGATAACCCCGATGAGATCACCACCATCGCAGCCCTCAAGGACGCGATGGCTGCGCTTCACGGCGAAGCGGTGATCACCGTTGAAAAGATTGCCTTCACTGAATCCGCTACTGCCGACGTGGATTACCAGATCGATCACCTCACGCAGGGCGTTATCTCGGTTGATGTTGAGAAACAACTCGGTGTCATGGTCAGGCCCGGACAGCCTTCACCCGCATGCCCTCCGACGATGGATGACTACGACGCTGTCAAACCGGCCGAGCCTCGTTCTGTTGTTGGAACAGTATTTGATCCCCCATCGCCCGCATGTCCCCCTACAGACACCCCTTATTCCGCCGGATGGAGGCCCCCCATGACTGGCCCTTCTGCCGGATGGGATGAAGCTCCGCTCATGAAGCACACCCTGACGTTCACGACGAGCGAGGCGCATCCCGACGTGACGCGACTGTCCTTCAAGCCCGGTCCGACGCCTACACCGACGACGGTGACGCCCTCGGCTCCTCCTACGCCTGCAACGCAGCTCGCCAAGACCGGTTCTCTCACCGGCGATGTGCTGGTGCTCGCTGCCGTGACGGGCACTATTGGCGCCGCGGCAATGCGGAGGAAGCGCTCTTAATTCGCGTGTCATAGTCATAGGCGGGGTGCCGGTGAATCGCCGGCACCCCGCCTTATTTGGGTGAAAGGACAAAACCCCAAAACCGCTCCAGCACAGTGTGCCACAGCGTCCGACAATGAGGCCGGGGCACCCTCGTGGGCAACCCCGGCCTCGTGCCTCCGATTCACATGAGATCAGTGTCCCGGCCAGCTGCGGATCGACGTGAGCGCGGCGACCGAGTAGCGGTCCCACACGCGCCCGCCAATGCGGACCGCTGCCTCAAGGACGAGGACCGACCACGCGAGGGCCACGACGTAGGCAACCCAGTGGGGAACCAATCCGAAGGATGCCAGCACGAGCAGCACGTAGGACGGGATCTGCAGAAGCGCGGTACCCGCGAAGCCCACGAGCTGCAGCAGCATCGTCATCAGGAAGGAACCGGTTCCCTTCGTCGCGAGCGGGGACGTGCCCGGAGGCTGCACGGGGTACACCCACCGCGCGTTCACGACGAGGGTCGTCGCAGCGGCACCGGCGAAAAGAACAACGCCCATCACCTGGTGGAACACGAAACCGGAGGCGCTCGCGCTGGTCGCGGCATCGTGAATGAGGTAGCCGATGACCTGGGGTACTAACACAATGAGCGAACCGACGAGGCGTCCGCGACGTTCCTCGTGACCGCTCATCCCCGACGAGACCACGATCCAGGCGCCCGTCGAGTCGTATTGCATGAGCGCGCCGGTCGTCAGGCCCGTTGTGATGGGCACCAGGTAGAGGAAGATACCCGCCGAGAAAGCGAACGACTGCCCCTCAGCAACCAGCCGCCCCATGAAGATCGCAACAATCGGGAAGAGCAACGCGAGAGCCATGTTCATGTTCAGGCGCGTATCGACGATCCAGTAGCGCAGCGTACGCGCGGCGAGGGAGGCGCTGCGCACGCCGAGGCCGAGGCGCGTGAACAGGTCGACGCTGCGCAGGCCGGCGGCTCGCGATTGCTCGGAGCGGCGACTGCGCGCTTCTTCTTCGAGGGATTCGTCGATGAGGTGGCGTCCCTCGTCGATGGCGCGCTGCGCGTCGGCGCTGATCTCACCAGCGTAGCCGCTCATGACGGGGCGCAGGACGGCGAGCCATGCGCGCCAACCGAGGACGGCGGTCACGACCGTGATGAGAGCGCGGATCGCCGCGGCCACCCACGCGCCCTCGAGCAGAGAGGCAACAACGCCAAAAGGTGCGCCGAAGGGAGTCCACAGTGCAACGTTCACACCCGCCTTGAAGGCCTCAAGGGAAAAGTTCCGGGTCAGCAAAGACATCCAGTAACCCAAGGGGGTCAGCACCAGCATGAAGACGACGGCGCCCAACGCTGTGACGGCATCCTTCTTGCTCGAGCTGTCCAGACGTACGGCGAACCAGGTCCCAACCGCGCGCGCCCAGAGCACCGCGAGAGGCAGCGTCACGAGACCGGCGATGAACCAGCCGAGCGCCTCAATCCACTGGGTGCGCCACAGCGCGAACCAGACGGGCAGGAAGAGGATCATCGCGGACAGGAGCCCGCCGGGACCGACCGCCGTCGAGGCGGCCAACCCCGCCCCGAGGCGCTTGCTGGGTCCCACGTAGGGCGACAGGCGCACGGGATCGAGAGAGTTGTCCATCGAGGCGAAGATGATCGGGAGGACCAACCACAGCAGGAAGATGAAGGGCCCGACGATCGGCATCACCGGCGTAGCCAGGGAGGCCTCGTCGGAGCGAGCGAGGAAAGCGGTGCCCAGGAGTACAGAGCCATAAATTCCGCCGAAGTACAGGACGCCGAGGACTGCGAGAACGAGGACCACCGTCTGTTTGCGAACCGTGTTCCAGATGATGCGGAGCTTGAGGCGAATCAGTTGCCCAACCACGACAGGCCTTCCTCGGAGTGGACGCCGCCAACCAGGGAGGTGAAGCGCTCCCCCAGGTCGCCGCCCTGGGCGACCTCGTCGGTGGTTCCGGCGACGAGCACGCGCCCCTTGTCGATGATGGC
>ERZ1699261.22-NODE-22-length-42965-cov-4.540361_pt1 | contig 42965 bp, 34 predicted proteins | sample MGYA00581524_ERZ1699261 | MGnify/ENA primary metagenome ERZ1699261 (study PRJEB42319, sample SAMD00040338) | human oral metagenome | material: saliva | host: Homo sapiens | study: EMG produced TPA metagenomics assembly of PRJDB4115 data set (Metgenomic analysis of... | reverse complement strand
GGCGGGAGCTGCTGCGTGAGAGGCGTGTATTCTATGTGCACAACAAGGTTGAAGACATTGACTCGGTGGCTGCGCGCCTAACTGAACTGGTGCCTGAAGCTAATATCGCCACCGCCCACGGGCAGATGAGTGAGCACCGCCTAGAGAAGGTAATTGACGCCTTCTGGAAGCGTGAAATTGATGTGCTGGTGTGCACCACCATTGTGGAAACCGGCCTGGACGTGTCTAACGCCAACACTTTGATTGTGGACCGCGCCGACCGTATGGGGCTAAGCCAGCTGCATCAGCTGCGTGGCCGGGTGGGGCGTGGACGTGAGCGGGCCTACGCCTACTTCCTGTACCCGGGCGACAAGCCCCTTACTGAAACCGCCCACCAGCGTCTGCGCACCATTGCTAACAACACGGATTTGGGTGCGGGTATGCAGGTGGCCATGAAGGACCTGGAGATTCGCGGCGCCGGTAATCTGCTGGGCGGGGAGCAGTCCGGGCATATCGCCGGGGTTGGTTTTGACCTGTATCTGCGCATGGTGGGTGATGCGGTGGAAGCCTACAAGCGCGGCGTGGGCCTGGGTGAAGATGAGGAGGCAGCTGAACCTGACTTGAAGGTGGAGCTGCCCATTGACGCCAATATTCCCGAGGAGTACCTGCCCCATGAGCGCTTGCGTTTGGAGGCTTACGCAAAGATGGCTGCAGCTAAGTCTGATAGCGACGTCGACGACGTCCTGGCGGAGCTAGCTGACCGTTACGGCCCGGTGCCTGAGCCCACCCAAAACCTGGCGCAACTAGCCCGCTTGCGCGTATATGCAGCCAGCTTGGGGGTGTACGAGATTGTGGCGCAGGGTAAATCTATCCGTTTTGCGCCGGTGGCCCTACCTGAGTCGGGAGCGATGCGCGTCAAGCGCCTCTATCCGGGCACAGTCATTAAGCCAGCCACCCGTACCCTGGTGGTGCCCGCCCCGGGCACGCGCGGTTTGCGCCGTGAAACTTTAAGTGCCACCGAGCTGCTGCGCTGGGCGCAGGTGTTCTTGCATGCGGTTGTAGCCGGCGAGGCTGAATACGAAACCGAAGCCACCAAATACCGCAGCCGCTAAGTGCGCCAGCGCCCATCGCGCGCCCGCACCCGCACGGCGCGAGCATCTTACTCTGCGCCCGCACCCGCACAGCTGCACCGCCCGCACTGCGCGGTTGCAAAACGGCCGCGCTCTTGCGTGTACACCCAGGAAGTTTGCAGGTAAATTACAGGTTATGGATGTTGCGGTAATTCTGCCTGGCGGACGTGGCTGGGGCCCGGTTTTAAAACTCGCTGAGATCGCTGCCGAGCACCTTGGCGGCCGCCTAATCAAAATCCCAGCCGAATCCCTGCCCGCTGGGCGGTTAGGCAAACTAGCCACCCTGCTACCGCCGCCACGCCCACGCGGAGAACAAAAACTGCTGGTTATCGCCTCTATTGGTGATCACCTCAACGCGGTTTTACGCTCCGGGGTGCGCCGCCACTACAGCTATGTGGCCGGCTGGGTGATCGACAGCTTCTGGGAGGCACGCATCCCCCGCGTGGCCCGCTCACGTGGCTGGTACGACCACCTCTACGTCACTGACCAGCAGGATCTAGACATGTGGGCGGCGGCAGTGCCCTGCCCGGTCGGGGTACTGCCCTGGGGTGCCGACGTCGCCGGAGCCCAGGTGAGCTGGGCTGATAAGCAGGTGGAATTGCAGCGTGTAGGCCGTCAGCCCCAGGTGTGGGATGACGACGACGCCGTAGCTGGCGCCGCTGCCAACGCTGGGGTTAGCTTTGCTGGCCGCCCCCCATTTGGTGACACCGATGAAGCCAACCAGGCTTTTGTGGAAACCGCCTACCGTCAAGCCAAGACGGTACTAGCGTTTGGTACCCGCACCGCCCGCGCCAAATACAACCACCCCACCAAGGATTACGTAACTGCGCGCTGGACTGACTCACTGGCCTACGGCTGCCTAGTAGCCGGCCAGGTTCCCGACACCCCCACCGCCCGCGAAATCCTGCCATCTTTCGCATTAGTGCAGCTCAGCGACACTGATGTGGCGCAGGGCCTAGAGCAGCTCAAAGCCGCCCTAACCCAGTATGACGAAGAAAAGTTCACCGCTATCCGCACCTGGGCGCGTGAACATCTAGATTGGCGCTCGCGGCTAGATCAGATTGCCGCCGACGCAGCCGTTAACTAGAGCAGTGCTCCTGGAGTTAACCATGAGCCTTGATAAAGTCGTTTTATTTACCTCTGACCTGGGCGGTCTAGGGGGTACTACCTCTGCGCTAAACGAAATGGCACGTGGCTTTAACGGGCGCGGCCTTTCAGTTAGCTATATGACCTTAGGGCGTGAGGTAGGCCAGCTACCCGTGCCCGGCGAGGTGTTTCAGGTGTTCCCGGGCCAGGCGTACACCACCGACAACCCTCTGGTGAAGCGTTTTCCGGGGCCAGGTGGCATAAAGCTAAAAGCCCTGAGCCTATACACGCCGGCGTGGCGTAAATACTGTTTAAAGCGTTTAGATCGCCACCTGGCTAAAATCGGCCCGGATACCGCCATAATCGCGTTAAAGTACAACACCCAAAAATGCTTAACTGAGGCTATTGGTCGGGGTGTGTGGGCAGCCAATGGCGCCAAGCGGCCGCTGCTGGTTTACCAAAACCACGCTTCAATGCAGTGGATGCGTCATTTTCCCGACTATCCGCAGGTGGCTGCGCCGGCAGATGTGTTCACCTGTTTAGCTGATCCTTACACGCGTGAAACCGCCCAGATCCTGGGGCGCCAGGTGGTGACAATGCCTAACTCGATTAGGTCTTTTGAACTGCCCAAGGCCCCTAAAACCAATAAAATCGTGGTTTTGTCCAGGCTGGATGAGGCTAAACACCTAGATCGGTTAATTCAGGCTTTTGCGCAGGTACAGGGGCAGGTAAAGGAAAGCTGGCAGCTGGTTATTTACGGTGAAGGTCCATCGCGCGAAAGTCTCGAAGCTCTGGTTGCTGATCTGCACCTTAGTGACCGCGTTAGCCTACCTGGCAGTTGCTATGACTTAACTAAAGCTTTTAGTGGCGCTAGCCTATCCGCTTTAGTTTCTGGCAATGAAGGTCAGGGGTTGAATGTGGTTGAGGCGGCCATGGCCGGGGTGCCCTCAGTAGTTACCCCCTGCTCACCTGGCGCGATTGAGTTGGCTGAGCACGGTGGTTACTTGGCTGGCGGCTTTGAGGTGGACGACATTGCGCAAGCTTTGCGTCAAGCTATGTGCGACGACGAACGTGAGGCGGTGGGGCTGCGGGCGCAGACCTATGCGCAGCGTTTTAGTACCGCTGCGGTAACCGATAACTGGCTTGAACTATTCGCGAGGTTAACCTAAAGGTCATTTTGCAGGGCTAATACCCTCGCGCAGGTAGCTTAGGCAAGCTAGACTTGGTCACGTAATATTCCTGTTTCGATTACTTAGGAGCACCACGTGGCCCTCATCGAGAACGTACATGCACGCGAGATTCTAGACTCCCGCGGCAACCCCACTCTAGAGGTTGAAATCCTACTTGAGGATGGTTCCTTCGCCCGCGCGGCTGTCCCCTCCGGCGCTTCCACTGGTGCTTTTGAGGCTGTGGAACTGCGCGACGGCGACAAGGGCCGTTACGAGGGTAAGGGTGTAGAGAAGGCCGTTGCTAACGTAAACGACATCATCGCCCCCGAGGTTATCGGCTTCGACGCCGCTGACCAGCGTGGCCTAGACCGCCTAATGATTGAGCTAGACGGCACCCCCAACAAGGGCAAGCTGGGCGCCAACGCTATCCTGGGTGTGTCCCTGGCTGCAGCTCAGGCCTCCGCCGAATCTGCCGGCCTAGAGCTATTCCAGTACGTTGGTGGCCCCAACGCTCACGTCCTGCCCGTCCCCATGATGAACATCCTCAACGGTGGCTCCCACGCGGACTCCAACGTTGACATCCAGGAGTTCATGATTGCCCCCATCGGTGCTCCCTCCTTCCGTGAGGCTCTGCGCTGGGGCGCCGAGGTCTACCACTCCCTCAAGAAGGTCGTCAAGGAGCGTGGCCTGTCCACCGGTCTAGGTGACGAGGGTGGTTTCGCCCCCAACCTGGACTCCAACCGTGAGGCTCTAGAGCTGATCGTTGAGGCCATCGAGAAGGCTGGCTACAAGCCCGGCGCCGACGTTGCTCTGGCTATGGACGTTGCCTCCTCCGAGTTCTTCGACAGCGAGACCAAGACCTACAAGTTCGAGGGCGAGCAGCGCGACAACGACTACATGGTCAAGTACTACGAGCAGCTCATCAAGGACTTCCCGATCGTCTCCATCGAGGACCCGCTAAGCGAAGACGAGTGGGAAGACTGGAAGGCCCTGACCGCCGAGATCGGTGACAAGGTACAGATCGTTGGTGACGACTTCTTCGTAACCAACCCCGAGCGTCTAGCCAAGGGCATCGAGCTCAAGGCTGCCAACGCCCTGCTGGTTAAGGTAAACCAGATCGGTTCTCTAACCGAGACCCTGGAGGCCGTGGAGATGGCCCACCGCAACGGTTACAAGAGCATGACCTCTCACCGTTCCGGCGAGACCGAGGACACCACCATCGCCGACCTGGCTGTTGCCACCAACTCCGGCCAGATCAAGACCGGTGCTCCCGCCCGTGGCGAGCGTGTCAACAAGTACAACCAGCTGCTGCGTATCGAGGAGTCCCTGGGTGAGGACGCCGTATACGCCGGCGCCAGCGCCTTCCCGCGCTTCAAGGCCTGATAAAGCAGTTCCTGAGCTAAACCAGCTCTGACTAAACGGGCGGGGTGCATTTAAGCACCCCGCCCGCTTTGTATCTAGCCCTCAGGTAGTATCAAAGGTGTGAAGCCCCGTCGCCCTACCCAAGCTGACCCACGTCGTCGTCGCCAGAGGCGAACGTCAAACGCTACCGGCAGCGAGGCAGCCCCACGCACCCACCCTGAAGGCCTGCCCAGGGTCCGTTTACAAACGCCCCGCACTGGCGAAATCCCGCAGGTACCCCAGCAACGTGACGACGGGCGCACCCCAGTTTCGCTGCGGATGCTATTAGTGCTAGTGGCCCTGCTAGTGCCTACATTCTTTATTGCTGAAAGCGTGCACACCTACTTTGTGCAGCATCAGCGCTACCAGGAAGTTAGCTCCCAACTGCGCGCAACCAAGCAAGAAAACGCCCAGCTGGAGGCCAAACTGCAGGCCTGGCGAGACAACAACTATCTAAAAAGCCAGGCACGTGGGCGCCTTGGCTACGTAATGCCGGGGGAGACCACCTACATTGTGGTGGGCGCCGATTCAGTTAGCGAAACCACCGCCACCAGCTCCACCCCCCAAAATAGCCAGCCCTGGTATGACCGCCTGCGTCAAAGCACTCGTGAAGCCGGTAAAGTCCCCAAGGCTGCGAAACGTGAACCCTCCCAGCGCGGCTGGCTAGATCCAACCACTAGCCCCACGCCTACCGTAACCACCACCCCATAAAGCGAGAGCAAATGAGTTCAGAAGTTACCCAGGCCGATATTGAAGCCCTAGGCCAACAGCTGGGGCGCGTGCCGCGCGGGGTAGTAGCCATTGCCGCGCGCTGCGTGTGTGGTCGCCCGGCGGTGGTGCAAACCGCTCCGCGTCTAGACGACGGCTCACCCTTCCCCACCACCTTCTACCTGACCCTGCCAGGGGCGGTATATGGCTGCTCAGCCCTGGAAGCCACCCACTACATGGATGAGCTAAACCAGCGTCTAGCTGAAGATGAGCAACTGGCCGCCGCCTACGCCCAGGCCCACCAGGCCTACCTGGCAGAGCGTGAAAAGCTTGGCCACGTGGACGAAATTGCCGGTATTTCCGCAGGTGGTATGCCCACCCGCGTTAAATGCCTACACGCCCTAGTGGGCCACTCACTAGCCGCCGGTGCGGGGGTAAACCCCATCGGCGACATTGCCATTGAAACCATGCGTGAACGCGGCCTGTGGGATAAGCAGGTTTGCAACTGTAAGGACGGTAAATAATGCGCCTGGCTGCTATTGACTGCGGTACCAACACTATCCGTTTGCTGATCGGCGACTATGAGCTTACCGATCAGGGCATTATCATCAACGAGCTGGAGCGCTCAGGTGAGATTGTGCGCCTAGGTGTGGGGGTAGACCGCACTGGGCGCCTAAATGAGGAAGCTATTGAGCGCACCTTGGACTTCACCCGTGCCTGCGCTGAGCGTTTTGAGCATTACGGGGTGCAACAGGCCCGGTTTGTGGCCACCTCCGCCTCGCGTGACGCTGCCAACCGTGACGTTTTCGTCAATGGTGTTTGGGCAATTTTGGGTTTTGAACCTGAAGTAATCAGCGGTGAAGAAGAAGCTGCCCTGGCCTTCCTGGGCTCTAAGGTGGGCAGCAATGTGGATATGACCCACCCGCGCCTGGTAGTGGATTTGGGTGGCGGTTCCACCGAGTTCAGCCTGGGCACCCAATACCCTGACGCCTATATCTCCACCAACATGGGTTCGGGGCGCGTCACCGAGCGTTTCCTAAGTGAAGGCGTCACCCCTGCCTCTGAAGCAGCCGCCCGTGAGTTTGTGCGTTCCATGCTGGATACGGCTGCCGAGCAGGTAGATTTCAGTGCTGCCCACTCCCTGGTGGGACTGGCTGGCACTATCACTGCGGTTACCGCCCACGCCCTGGGACTGGAATATTTCGACAGCCAAAAAATCGGTGGGGCACAGGTGCCCGTAGAGGACATGCGCCGCTCCTGCGACGCCATCATCCATGCCACCCCTGAGCAGTTAGAGCAGTGGGAATTCATTGCCCCCGGACGCCGCAGCGTAATTGCCGCCGGCGCCCTGATCTGCGATGAAATAGTGGCCCGCGTGGCGGCTGACACCGCTAACACCGATCACCCGGTGCGCCACATTAACGTGTCTCTGCACGATATTCTCGACGGTATCGCCCTCTCGCAGCTATGAACCAGTCCTTTGCTGCCCTGCTGCTGGCGGCGCGCAGAGAGCGTCAACTGGTGATTGCTACGGCGCTAACTGACGGCGCTCCTAGCGGCCAGGCCCGCCAGGCTCGTCTGGCCCAGCAGCAGGGGGCAGGGGCTGCGGAACTGCGCGCGGACCTGCTAGCTGATCCCGCCCAGGTACGCGCAGCGCTGACGGCAGTGAGGGCAGCCTCTAGCCTGCCGCTGCTGCTGACCTATCGTTCAACCACGGAGGGCGGTAAAGGCGCTGGTCACGGCCAGGGCTATGAGGATTATTTGGCTAGTTTGCTACAGTTACGCCCGGCCGTGGCCGCAGTAGACATAGAGATGGCCTGCCCTGCCAGTAAGGCGCTGGTAGCTGAGGCTAAAGCGGGTGGCTACGACGTCGTCGGCTCCTGCCACGACTTTACGGCCACCCCCAGCGCGGCCCAGATAACCCAAAAACTGGCGCAAATTACTGCCGCCGGCGCGGATATCACCAAAGTGGCTTACATGCCACGCACTGCCCAGGACGTGGCCGCGCTGCGACATGCCGCCCATGACTTTGCCGGCGCCTACCCCCACCAGCCGCTAATTGCTATTTCAATGGGCCAGCTGGGCGCCCCAAGCCGCACTGACCTGGCCAATTGTCTGACCTTTGCGACAATTGCCGACGGCGCTGCTAGCGCCCCAGGACAAGCAACTATTGCCCACGTGAGAGCCTGGCTAGAAAACACCCCGGGGACAAGTACTATAGAACTATGAGCCAGCCCCTCGACTCCTCCTCTCGGGCCGCTGGAATCCCCATCGGAATTCGCGCGCATTTAGCCCACGCCGCCTTGCAGGTCCTAGCGCAAGACGCAGGCGTGGATATTTTGCATATCAAAGGCCCGGCAGTTCACCCCAGTATTGGCCGCGCCCTAACCCACAGCACCGATGCCGATGTGCTGGTGCGCCCAGAACAAGTAAAGCTATACGTCAAAGCCCTGCTAGATCACGGCTGGCGTCACAACACCTCATTTGAAACTGGCTCCGCTTTCGAGCACGCGGCCACCTTCTTCCACCCCACCTGGGGATACGTAGATCTGCACCGGCGCTACCCGGGGATTACCGCCCCTAAAGCTTTTAACAACCTCTGGGCGCGGCGCATCCACCAAATGCTTGGTGGAGTTCGCTGCGCTACCCCAGCACTAATCGATCAGCGCCTAATTTTGCTGCTACACGTAGCCCGTAACGCCTCAGGCGCGTCAGACCCCGACTACGCCCTAGTGTGGGCAACCCTAGACGAATGTGCCCAAGCAGACCTGCGCCGTCGAGCCCGAGAACTAGGGGCCCAAGTGGGGCTAGCTGCCGCGCTAGGAGAACTAGACCAATACCGCCAAGACCCCACCCACGACCTGTGGATGATGTTCTCCACCGGTGAAGGTGGGCGCCTAGACGAGTGGAAAGCCCGCTTCAAAGCAGCTAACGGCCCGCTGGCTAAAGCCCGCATTGTGGGTCGGGCGCTGCTAGTAAACACCGACCACCTAACTATGCGGCTAGGTCACGAACCCACCCCGGCTGAAGTGCGCCAAGAATATTTGGAGCGCTACCGGGCGGCTTTGCGTGAAGGAATGGAAAAAATTAAGGGGAGACTGTGACCTACCTGCACCCCTCACGCCTGGGTTACTACGATGAGCCCACCGAGCAAGCCATTTACTTGGCGCCACTACCCGACGGCGAAATCTCTAGGCTAGAAGGCCCCGCCCGCGCCATTTGGATTGGCGCTGATGGGGCTGAGAATGTGCATGAAGTAGCCCAGCGGGTTGCCCCCTATTTCAACGTTACAGCTGACCAAATTGAGGCAGACGTAAGCGAATTTATTAGTCAACTGATTGCTGGCGCACTTCTGGAGGAAGTCATGGACCTGAAGGATGCCCGATGAGCGGCAGTTACGGGGCCTCGCCCCGGTTGCTGTTTGTGTGCACCGCCAACATTTGCCGTAGCGCCTATGCTGAGGTGCGCGCCCGCCAAATGCTGGGTCTGGATGCGGGCTGGGCCTTTTTTAGTGCCGGCGTGCCGGGCACGGTTGGCCGCGAAATGGACCCGCCCATGGTGGCCCAGGCGGTGGCGCGTGGCGTGGCTCTGGAAGACTGCCTGGCTATGCGTTCGCGCCAAATGCGTGAAGGGATTTTGCGTCGCTCGCGCCTAGTGGTGACCATGGCTAACTCCCACCGCGTGGCCTTGCTTGATGATTTTCCTGCCTACGCTGAGCGTTACTGGACTTTGGGGCAGCTAGCCGACGCCGCCACCTTACTGCAGCGTGACGACGCCTGGCTGAGCTATGACACTGACCAGCTAGTGCAGGCGCTACACGCAGTGCGTGGGCCAGCTGGGGGTGGACGCGACGTAGCTGACCCATATCGGCGTGGAGATGCAGCTATGGCTGCAGCGGCCGATACCATTGATGCGTACTTGCGCACTATTCTGCCGCTACTATCGCGCGGCTAAAGGCCTAGTTGATACCGTACTAACATATAGATTTTTCAGGTTCCCCACCTGATCCCTGGCATCGCCAGGCCGCTCGGAAGAAGGGCAATAACCCACTGTGACAATCCAAGACTTTGTTAGGATGACCCGGGTCAACCTGGGTTTCTTAATCCTATGCGTGCTATTGGGTCTAGCCGGTGGTTTCGGCTATGCCAGCGCCCAGCCATGGACCTACACCGCTACTTCCCAGGCGATGGTGGTAGTTCCCGGTACCGATGCTTTTAGCCAGAACTCTATTTCTGGTCAGAAAGCTAGCGTGTATGCAGTCCTGGCCGGTTCGCAGAACGTGGCTAACCGCGTGGCTAAGACCCTCAAGACCTCCAACATGGAGGGAACTCTTAGTGGTAGTGCTGACGCCGTTCCTGGTCTGTTCACTCTGACCGCTACCGCCTCCACCCCGGAGCGCGCTCGTGACATCGCTAATGCCGGCATCAAGGCTGTGTCTGATGAGGCTAACGCGATTACCACCCTTAACGCGCCTACCGTGCAGCCCACCACCAAGACCACCACTAACCCTGATGGTACCCAGGTAACCACCACCACCCAGAGCGTGGATGGCACCACCAACGTAACCACCACGGACAACAGCTACCGCGAAACCCGCGTAACCCAGACCCTGCAGGCAGTTGCCCCCAGCGCCCCTAGCTCCCCTGACTTCTACAAGCTCAGTGGCATGGGCGCCCTGGCTGGTCTGGTAATTGGGTACCTAGTGGTATTCATGCGCCGCCTGATGGACAACCGTGTACGCCACAACTCCGATGTTGAGGAGCTGCTGGGTTCTTCCGTACTGGCGGTTGTACCTAAGTCCACCGAACTGAACGCCAAGGGCCGTCAGAACGTAGACGGTCTGGGTCAGGCCGCCGAGGCCCTGCGTCACCTACGTACCAACCTGCGCTTCGTGGATGTTGACAACCCGCCGCGCGCAATCGTTATGACCAGTGCTAACCCTGGTGAAGGTAAGTCCACCATGTCTGCCGTGTTGGCACAGATGCTGGCTTCTTCCGGTCAGCGCACCGTGCTAATCGACACCGACTTGCGTAAGCCCGTGGTGCACAAGATCTTCGGCCTAGATGGTTCTGTGGGTCTAACCCAGATCCTGGCTGGTGACATGCAGCTGTCCGACGTCGCCCAGAAGATTGAGGGTCAGCCCAACCTGCGTGTTGTGCCCGCCGGACGTATCCCTCCCAACCCCTCAGAGCTTTTGGGCTCCCAGCGTATGAAGGCCTTGATGGACTACCTCAAGGACGACGCCATGGTGATCATGGACGCCCCGCCGCTACTGCCGGTTACTGACGCCGGTCTGCTTGCAGCTCTGGCCGACGGCGCCATCTTGGTCATGGAGGTGGGTGGCACCTACAAGGAGCAGGCCCGCCTGTGTGGCAAGATCTTCAAGCAGGTTGACGGCCGTCTGCTGGGTGTAGTGCTCAACCGTGCTTCACGTCGTAACCTCGGTAGCGTTTACTACGGTTACGGTTACGGTGGCTACGGCCAGAACTACTACTACTACGAGGAAGACGAGAAGCGTAAGCTGCTTGGCTTCATCCCGCTGCCCGGTCACCGCAAGCGCAAGCGCGAAAACCAGATCGTCTCCATCCAGGAGGAAGAGGTCCACCCTCTGCCTAAGGACAAGCAGAGCCGTCGCGCCGCCCGCCGCGCTGCCCGCACCGAGGCCCCGGCTCAGGTACCCGCTCAGCTACCTGCCGCCACTATTACCTCGTCTCCAGTTAGCTCGCGTACCTCAGCGGCTAGCCCGCGTGTGAGCACCGTGGTTAACCCCGAGCCGGTAAGCGTGCCTTCCGTGCAGGATTCAGGTGACGACACCGCCACCACTGAGGCTGTTGCCAGCCCGGTAAGCACCGGTATGCCGCTGCCTCCGCCTACTGCCTCCATCAGCCAGCCGGTGGGTGAGGAAACTGCCGTGCAGACCTCTGCCGCCTTCGGAGCTCCGCAGGCTAGCGTGCCCACGCGCCGCTCGCTGCGTGAGCGTCGCAATGGCTGATAGCTAATACAACAAGGCCCCGGCTTAATGCCGGGGCCTTGTTGTTTAGCCTTCTAAAGCCCAGTAAAGCTCAGTGCTAAAGCTTAGAGAACTGCCAGGATTTCGGTTACGAACACTAGGGTGTCGCCGCCCTTAATGCCGGCCTGAGGTACGCCACGGGAGCCGTAGCCTAGCTCGGAGGGGATGGACAGCAGCACGCGTGAACCTACGCGCTGGCCTACCAGGCCCTCGTCCCAACCACGGATAACCATGCCCACGCCAATCTGGAAGCTCAGCGGCTGGCCACGGTCAAAGGAGTTGTCGAATACCTGGCCATCCCAGATCTGACCCAGGTAGTTGCACACAATGGTGTCGCCGGGCTCAACGATCTGGCCGTCGCCGGCGTCGAGAACCTGAATCTCTAGGTCAGCGGGGGCCTCAGCGTCAGGGAAGGTGAGGGTGGGCTTGGTGCCTTTGCTACCGGAAACGGTAGGAAGTGGTGTTGCAATCATGGTTTAAGTTTAAGGGTAACCAATGCCTCAACGTATGTTTCTACGCCTGAAGTAGAATAGGTGCGTTCCCGTTTTTATAGCGCTCGTTTCCCCAACAAGCTTTGCATTTTCTTGAGGATGTTTTGTGGCTCCCAACACCGGCATAGTTAATTTACCTAGGCTAACCAGCCTGCGTTTTTTTGCTGCATCAGGTGTATTCATGTATCACCTGTGCCGCATTTATCCGGGTATGCCGCTTAAAGCTACGTCCACTGTGGGCTATGTGGGGGTGGCATTTTTCTTTGTGCTATCAGGTTTTGTGCTGACCTGGTCCACCCCTATCTATAACGGTGTGGAGGCCAAGCAATTTTGGATTAAGCGTGTAGCGCGTGTATACCCCTCCCACCTGGCGATGATGGTGATTGCGTTGCTATTGCCGGCTACGCCGCTGCCATTAACCTGGGCTGCGGTGCCTCCCAACGCGCTGTTGCTGCAATCTTGGTTCTCACCTAATGACATTGCTTTTGGGGTAAATGCAGTTAGCTGGTCGCTGTCTTGTGAGGCTTTCTTCTACCTGTGTGCACCGCTACTTATCAGTGTGCTAAACGTACTTAAGCCCTTGCAGCGCTACCTAGCTGCCGCCGCTGGTGCGGGTGTGGCCTGGAGTATCGGTCTGGTGCTGGCAGCCAATGGATTTAACGTTTACGCCTACCACTTGCCGATTGTGCGTATCGGTGAATTTATTATCGGTATTGCTTTGGCTTTGGCTCTGCGCGACGGCGTGCGCTTGCCTTTTAGGAGCGTGTGCCTTGCGGGGGTGACCACCGCTGTGATGGTGATGGTTTGCCTGCGCACCGGGCAGCTAACTACGGTTAGCGGCATTTTGATGGTGCCCGCCTTTGCCTGGCTGATTTACGCCTGCGCGCAGGCTGACTTGGATGGGGTACGCGGCGTGCTGCGGCTGAAGCTGCTAGAGCACCTGGGTATTACGTCTTTTGCTTTTTATCTGGTGCACGAATTAGTGCTCCTAAACCTCAAACCGCTGCCCTGGCCGCATGGTTCAAAGCTGGTTAATCTGGCGACTGTAATCGTGCTTTGGGTTATCTGCCAGGCGGCGGCTGAACTGTTATACCGTGGAGTTGAGCGTCCTGCGCAGCGTCGTATTCGTGCGTGGGCGGCAGCACATAAGGGGAAGAATGAAACAAAGGCTGGGCATTATTCGCTACAACCTGGGCGTGCTAGTGGACAAGCCGGAACGCCCGGCACTGGTGTGGATGATGCTGGGAACGGTACTAGTGTCACTGGCGGACACCGCCTCGATTCTGCTGGTAGCGCCGCTGGCGCAGGCCATGACGGGGCAGTGGCGCAGCGGAGCCGCCGGGTACGCCGCTGAGCTTCTGGGCGTCAATACCCAAGGTGAGCTGGTAGCTGCCTTAGCTGGCGCGGTTATTATCGGCTTCATTGTTAAGGACCTGCTCTCCATTTTGGTGCAGTGGTGGAGCCTTAAGGTTTCCTCTAATCTGCGCTATAAGAGCGCTATTGAAATCAGCGAATACTATCTGCGCCTGCCTTACTCTAAGCACGCCTATTTGGGGTTGGCGGTAATTCTAAATAAGTCTGGTCAGAACGTGACCATGGCTTATAGCGGTTACCTGTTTGGCACTATCACGCTGGCTACCCAGATTTTTGCGGTTGTCAGTGTGGTGGGTGCATTGCTGATTGCCGCTCCGGTGGCTACCGCGATTTTGGCGCTGTTTATTGGCCTGTTTGGCTGGCTGTTCCTACGTAAGGTGCGCCCGCTAAATGAGCGCCTGGGCGCGGAAGAGGTGGCCGCTAATGAGCGCTCGTTCAGGGCTTGCTTTGACGCTTTTGGCACTATTAAAGAAACCCAGCTGCGTAACGCCTACGACTTCTATCTAGAGCGTATTGATGAGGCTTCAGCTAAGCTGCGCGACATTAGCATTCAGAAGGGTTTTATCGCTTCGCTACCTAAGCAGCTAATTGAAATTGTGTTCATGCTGGCACTAGCCATCGTGTTTGCTTTTACTGCTTTTGTGGGTGACAGCCAGTCGCTGCTGTCATCTATGGCGGTATTGCTAGCGGCGGCTTTCCGTGTGCTACCCACTGCTGCCGGTATGCTGGGCACCTTGGCTACTATCCGTCAGGCTGAGCCGGCTACGCGCGAATTTATTGCCTCTAAGCTGGCGGCCCGCTCACAGATTAAGAGCATGGAAATTGTTAGCCGTGAGGAGGTCACCCCGCTGGTTCTGCGTAAAGAGCTAGAGGTGCGTGACGTGCGTTTCCGCTATGACGACGACGCCCCTGAGGTGCTTAAGGGCGTGGACTTGCGTATTCCCTTTGGCACTAAAGCTGCTTTTGTGGGCTCCTCGGGTGCCGGTAAATCTACTTTGTTGGATCTGCTGATGGGGCTGCAGGTGCCCACCAGCGGTGAGATCCTGATTGACGGCGCCGACATGCGTGAAAATATTTACGGCTGGCAGTCCAATATTGGGGTAGTGCCTCAGAACGTGTTTATTACTGACCGCACTATTGCCGAGAATATTGCTTTTGACCAGCGCCGCGAAGACATTGACCCCGAGCGGGTGCGCGAGGCTTTGGAAGGCGCACGCCTGTGGGAGTTTGTTTCTAGTCAGCCTGAGGGTATCTGGTCTGAGTTTGGTGAGCAGGGCCGACGTCTATCGGGTGGGCAGTTGCAGCGTGTGGGTATTGCCCGCGCCTTGTATCGCCGTCCTAACCTGCTGATTTTGGATGAGGCCACTAGCGCCCTAGATAATGAGACTGAAGCGGAAATCGCTGAAACTATTGATAATCTAAGCGGCAAGATCACCGTGATTATTGTGGCTCACCGTCTATCCACTATCCGTAATGCGGATCAGATCGTGTTCCTGGCTAATGGTGTGGTTGATGGCATCGGTAGCTTCATTGAGCTGCAGGAATGCTCTGAAGGCTTCCGTAACCTGGTTAAGTTGGCGGCGCTAGAGCAGGCCTAAACCAGAGCCAAATAAAACCAGCTGCTTAGCTGGTGGCAGCCATAAAAAAGTTTGTGCCCCAGAAGTTTCTGGGGCACAAACGCGTATTAGCTGTTTAGTTCACCTGACTCGTTCCAGGTTTTCCAGCGCAGCGGGTGGGCTTTAAGCATGGGGCCGTTAGCAGCAAACTGGATGCGCTCATCGGGGCGTCCGTGGCTGATGTTTTCCCAAACTTCAAGGATTTCGGCGTTGGATAGCTTGGAGCCAGCCTCCCAGTGTGGGGAGAACCAGCTTAGGTCCTCACCGGTCAGCGCGGTGGCGGCGCTACCTTGACGTACCTTGCGGGCTACCTGCTCGGGGGAGCGGTATTGGGCGTGGGCGATTTTTAGGCCATGGCTGGTGGCGCCTACTCGCAGGGCATAGTGGTTGCCGGGGCCCATCTTTAGCCAGCGGTGTGAACGCACGGCTACTTTGCCGGGGAAGGAGGGTTTGGTGTCCACAATGAATTCGGCGTTGATCAGGTCCTCAGGGCCGGGCGTGGTGGGCACCATGTGTAAAAAGTCGGCGTAAATCATGTCTGCGCTTTGGGTGCGCAGATAGTCTGCTAGCCTCCCTTCGGGGGCGAACCAGAACTCGTCGCCGTCGAAGGGAATAATCCAGTCAGCTCCTGCCCGCCAAGCCGCATGGCACATGTAGGTCATTTTTTCGGCCTGAATATGTGCCGGTTCGCGGTCTCGGGCTACGTGTACACGGCCGGTTTTGAGGGCGAATTCTTCTAGAATTTCCGGGGTGTCATCGGTGGACATGTTGTCGCCAACAATGATGTGGCTGATGCCCTGTGCAAATAGGTGCTCAATGACCAGAGGCAGGATATCTGCCTCGTTTTTGACTAGCGTTACGCCCCAAACTTCGCCTTCTTTGCGACGACGACGCGGCAAGTTGGGTAGCTGCATATGCTTCATGGCCCGCATCTGCGCGGGTAGGCTGCGATGCTTAATAAAATCCTTGCAAACCCAGCTGGCCTGACCCAGATCTTGGCGTAGTGACATTAGCGTCCTAAGGTTGGGGTGGGAAAGTGTCACGAGGAAAAACGTGACTATACCGTTGATAGTATAGATTGGTTTCCATCCCACTTATAGCCCTTGAGAGGTTGGCGCTATGTTGGACTATGGCAGATTCGTCTATAAGTCGCGTGTGTGGGCCGGCTATGCGAACCGAGCAATTAAACGTAGCTTTTCTACTCAGCAGGTAAATAAACGACGCGAAATTTTAAGCTCTCGCCAGGTGCCTGACTTCCCGGTGACTCCAGGTGCGGTTATGGCCGTAACCATGGTTAAGGATGAAGCTGACATCATTGGCCGTGTTATCACCCACCTGCTGGAGCAGGAAGTGGACCGGGTGATCGTGGCTGACAATATGTCTAGCGACGACACCCCCCAGATTTTGGCTGAGCTGGCCAGTAAATACCCGGTTACGGTGGTGCAAGATAACCTGGCGGCCTACTATCAGTCAGAAAAAATGACGGCCTTGGCTAAGTTAGCGCGCAATCACGGGGCTAAGTGGGTAATTCCTTTCGACGCCGATGAACTGTGGTTCGCCCCGGGCGCCACCCTAGCTAGCTACCTGCGGGCTAGCGACAAGAAACAGTTCCGCGCCGCTGTACACAACGCTATCCCCACCGAAACCGCCGGGGTGTGGCGTCTTGATCAGCGGGCAGCGAGCCTGCCGAAAACTGCTGTGGCCACGCTACCGGGCATGAATATTTCTATGGGTAACCACTTTGTGGATCGCCCTGGTGAAACCGACGCCGGTATGCGCCTAATTCACTTGCCGTGGCGTTCGCTGGAGCAGATTGAACGTAAATCAACGCAGGGTTCTTTGGCGCTGCGTTTGGCTGAGCATGAGGGGCGCCTGGGGCGCCAGTGGCATGAGACTGAAACTGCTCTAGCGCAGGACGCCGCCGGGCTGTGGCAGGATCTGCTAAACGGTAACCCGCACCCGGCCCTGGACCTAAACTGGTCGGCAGACAGTGAGCTAATCACCTTAGATGAGCTACCTGCTTGGCCTTTTGCCCGCCCCTATGACATTACCGGCCCTAACCGCATTGAAGAGGTCAAATAGCTAGCTGCGCTGGCGTAGGCCGAGCATCCGTGAAAGCCTGCGATGTTGAGAGGCTTCTTAGCTGCGCTGACGCGGGCCAAGGACTTGCTTAGCCGCGAGCGCTGCCAGCTGCCTGTAGGCTGTGCCCAGCAGCTGCAAGCTAATAAAAACAAGTGGGGGGCGTACCTTTTAGGTACGCCCCCCACTGTGTGTTTGCTGCGCTTAAATGGGTGCAGCGCTATTTGGCTTAGTCGTCGCTGCTGAAGATAGCCAGCAGACGCAGAATCTCAATGTAGAGCCACACCAGGGTCACTACCAGGCCGAAGGCGCAGGTCCAGGCGTAGCGGCGAGGAGCGCCGGCGTTTACCAGCGACTCAGTGTTCTGGAAGTCAAGCACCAGGGACACAGCCGCCATAATCACGGCAATGGGGCCAATGATCAGGCCCAGCGGGATGCCCGCAACGGTCATGGAGTACAGGCCAAACTCGCCGCCCACCAGGCCGGTGATCTGCAGCAGGAAGTTAACTAGAGCGAAAGCGCCGTAACCGATTAGGGCAATCATGAAGATCTTGAGGAACTTGCCCTGCAGACGGAAGTTAGCGAACTTGTACAGGCACAGCATTACTACGAATGTGGCCAAAGTACCCAGCACAGCCTGCATCACAATACCGCTGTAGCGGGTTAGCTCGACGGCGGCAGAGAAGCCACCAAGCATTAGACCTTCAGCTACGGCGTAGATGAACATCAGTACCGGTGAAGGCTCACGCTTGAAGGTGTTGATAAGACCGAAGATCAGCGCCCCAACGGCACCGGTGCTGGTGACCATGACGGCAGTGCCCATGGCCTGTGCGCTCTGGGTGTGGTAGGCGTTAGCCACTAGGTACCAGCCGAAAGCAGCGGTGATAACTACCGTTAGCAGCAGGGCAGCGGTACGCACAATGACGTCGTCGTAAGTCATGCGCCCGGTCTCTACAGCGGAGGCGGCGGGGGCAGCGTACTGCTGCTCAAGCTGGGCCTGGCTGTAGGGGTCGTAACCGGTCTGGCCGTAAGCATTCTGGTCGTAAGTATTTTGACCATAAGCGTTCTGGCCGTAGGGGGCACCATAGCCGCCCTGGTTAGGGTGGCCGGGGGTGTAGCCGGGCATGGTCGGATACCCGGCCGGGGTGGTTTGCTGCGAACCCTGCTTGAATACAGGGTTGGAGCTGAATACGGGGTTGGACATTAGCCCCATCTCCTTCCATTCTTTCCTGCTCCCAGCCTGCCACAATGAGGAGATTTAAGCTATTAACTCAGCTAGGGACTTATTCACTACGGGTGTTTTGGGGGCTTTTCTTTGCTCTCTCCTCCCTAAGTAGGAGACGGCGTACACCTTTAGTCTGGCCACTTTGCCGGCTAAGTTTCCTCACCTAGGCCGATAAAGCTGGGACAGTGGTTTCCTAGAATTTAAGTCGTAACAACGAAACCCAGAAAGGTTAAGCCCATGATTCAGGCGCGACACTTAACCAAGCGCTATGGCAACAAAGTGGCTGTAAACGATATTTCTTTCGACGTTCACCCCGGTAAGGTGACTGGCTTCCTGGGCCCTAACGGTGCAGGTAAGTCCACCACCATGCGCATGATTATGGGCCTTGACCGGCCTACCTCCGGCGCGGTGCGCGTAAATGGCCGCCCCTACCGTGATCTGGCCGCCCCGCTAACTGAAGTGGGTGCCCTACTGGACGCCAAGGGCCTGCACGGTTCACGCACTGCCCGCGCTCACCTCAAGCAGCTGGCACTTTCAAACGGTATTCCTACCCGTCGCGTAGATGAGGTGCTGGAATTTACCGGCCTTAGCGCCGTAGCCAACAAGCGAGTTAAGGGTTTCTCCCTGGGTATGGGCCAGCGCCTAGGTATTGCTGCTGCGCTGCTTGGTGACCCTGAGATTTTGATCTTCGATGAGCCCGTCAACGGCCTAGACCCTGAAGGTGTTATTTGGGTTCGTGAAACCTGCCGCCAGCTGGCTAGCGAGGGGCGCACTGTGTTCATCTCCTCGCACCTGATGAGCGAGATGAGCCAGACCGCAGATGAGCTGATTGTTATCGGTCGCGGCCGCATTATTACCACCGGCCCGGTAGACAGCGTCATTGAAAACACTATTTCTGACCGGGTGCGCGTAGCCTCACCCCAGGCCTCAACCTTGGCCCAGCTACTACAGCAGCAAGGTTGGCAGGTAAGCCCGGTGGAGCCCTCAGTGCTAGAAACCACCGCCACTGACGCTATCCACGTGGGTGAGCTGGCCGCCGCTAACGGCATTGTGCTGCACGAGCTGACCACCATTAAGGCCTCCCTTGAGGATGCCTATCTGGAACTTACTGGCGACGCCGTCGAATACCGTGCCGGTGCCGGCGCCCACTTGCCGCAGCAGCCTCCGCAGGGGCCTGCTGCCAACCAGAACGTTTACCCCGCACCGCAGCGCTGAAAGCAAGGAGAGAGACAATCATGACTGCAACTAACCACAGCGCTAACCAGGGCCGCGTGCCCGCCCAGGGTGTTCCTGCCCAGCAAATGCCGACGACGGCGCCCGCAGCTCCCATGCAGGGTGCGCCGGTTCCCGCCCAGCAAGGCCAGGTGCTGCAAGCCCCGCATGGCCACCAAACACCCGCCCAGCAGCGCGCCCCGCGCCGTCGAGTGCAAGCCAAGCAAACTTTCTTTAGCGTCTTTAGGTCAGAGTGGAGCAAACTAGCTTCGCTGCGCTCCACCTGGATCACCGCTGCAATTGCATCACTAATTACTATCGGTATTTCTGTGCTGATCATGGCCCAGTACTCAGGTATGAAAGGTTACGCCGACAAGGCTGCCAACTACCTGACTGTAGGCTCTTCCTTCGGGCAGATCGCGGTAGCAGTGCTAGGTGCTCTGCTGATTACCGGCGAATACTCTTCAGGCCAGATCCGCTCATCCCTAGCAGCAGTGCCGCGTCGCGGCCGCCTGTTTGCAGCTAAAGCTTTAGTAGTAGCAATCTTTTCCGCGCTGCTGGGCCTGGTGACAGTGACGCTAACCTACCTGCTCTCCCTGCCGATCCTGGGCGATAAGGCTGGCTCTCTATCAAACCCTGAATACCTTGGCTTCTTCTGGGGTACCGCAATGGCCTTCGCCATTATCGGCCTGATGGCTATGAGCTTTGGCTATATCCTGCGCTCCACCGCCGGTTCTATCTCGCTGGTAGTAGTGCTGCTGTTCGTACTGCTGATTCCGCTAGGCCTGGCCGCCAGCAAATGGGAGTGGGTCCAATACATTACGGACGTGCTCCCCAGTAGCTCTGCCGCAGCTGTGGCTGACCCCTACCACCTGCTTGGGGCCATCACCAAGCTGGACCACGGCGTAGTGATCGCTTCCGGTTACGCCTGGGCCATCATCCCGATGATTATCGCCTTCTTCGTGTTCAGCAAACGCGATGCCTAAGCAGCACTGATAATTCAGTACTAGGTATCTAATGCGGCACTTGCGCTGCTTAACGCAAGTACCTAAAAACTGGCTAAGGCGCCGCCCGGTAAGGGCGGCGCCTTAGCCAAGCCAGGGCTAGTAATTTCAATTGCGGTTAAGCTTAAAGGAGTAAGCGTGGAAAAGTGGACAATGCGTAAAACCTGGCTAAATATCCTCGAAAAGCTTGGCGCCCGCCCAGCGGCCTCAATTAGCATCTGGCTGGTATTTATAAGCGGCCTGTTCGCGGTAGAACTGCTGCTAGAAACCTCCGCCCACACCCGGATCGTGCTGTTGGTGGCCTATATCGTGCACGCCACACTGGGGGTAGTGGTGTGCATCTGCGCCTGGGCCTACCGCTACCAGGTGGCGCTGCTACGCAGTGAAGCCTCCCGTCAAGCCCTCGCCGGCCAGCAAGCCACACTGCTGGCCGCCGCCAATGAACGCAGCCGCATTGCCCGCGAAATGCACGATGTCGTCGCCCACTCCCTAGCCGTCATGATCACCATGTCAGACGGTATCGCCTCCACCATTGACCGCGACCCCAAAATGGCCAAAGAAGCACTCAACCTACTGGCTGAGACCAGCCGCAGCGCGCTCGCGGACACGCGCCGCCTGGTGGGGGTGCTGCGCGAAGACCCGGCAGTTTCTGGCCTGAGTGGGGAGATCACCCCCGCTGCCGGCATTAACGCTGGCGCGGCAGGCAGCGCGGATCTGGCCGCAAATACGGCAGGCAGCGGCGTCGTCGCCCCCAAACTGCAAGTAAAAGAACTGCCGGTGCCGGAATTTGCCGCCCCGGGCACAATAGCCCCCGCCCACCCCAGCAGCGCCATCACCAACCTGCGTGAGCGTGAAGTGGAAGAAACCAGCCAGGATGCGGGCGCGCCCCTGGCCCCCGCGCCGGAAAGCAAAGACCTAGCCGCCCTGGTGGAGCGCTTTAAAGAAGCTGGGATGCCTATCAGCTACGAGCACCTGGGGGAGCCGCTGCCAAACGACGCCAATTTACAGCTGACCATTTACCGTATCGCCCAAGAAGCCCTCACCAATGTGCTGCGCTACGCGCCCACCACCAAACGCATTACCGTGCGCCTGGCGCGGCGAGTAGGCTGCGCCGAGCTGTGGGTAATTAACGCCGCCGCCCCCGGCTCGCCCTCCATGCACGGCTCCGGCAAGGGCCTGATTGGGATGCGTGAACGCGCTGCCGTCTACTCCGGATCAGTGCAGGCCGGGCCGGTTGACGGTAACTGGCAGGTGTACGCTATTTTGCGTTGGCAGGAAGATACCTTGGAGGAACTCAAATGGCAGCTGCCGGTATGATCCGCGTGCTTTTAGCCGATGACCAGGCACTTATCCGTATGGGTTTTCGGATGGTGTTGGATGCTGAGGCTGATATTGAAGTGGTGGGTGAGGCGGCCGACGGCGCTGCAGCTATCACTCAGGCTAAGGCGCTTAACCCCGACGTCGTACTAATGGATATCCGTATGCCGGGGGTTAACGGGATTGAGGCTACCGCCGAAATTACCCGCACCCTAGACACCAAAGTACTTATCCTGACCACCTTTGACCTGGATGAATACGCCTTTGGTGGGCTGCGGGCGGGGGCTAGCGGGTTTTTACTTAAAGACACGCGCCCAGCGGAGCTAATTGAAGCTATCCGCACAGTAGCCAGCGGTGAGGCGGTGGTTTCGCCGCGTATTACCCGGCGTATGCTGGAAATGTTTGCGGGCCAGCTACCTAGTGGGGCTACCGCTAGCGGGCAGGTAGATCCGCGTATTGCCTCCCTAACTCCGCGCGAAACAGAAATTTTGTGCCTGGTGGCACGCGGCATGTCCAATGCTGAAATTGCTGCTGAACTGGTGGTTTCCGCAACCACAGTGAAAACCCATGTGGGTTCAGTGCTAGCCAAGCTAGGGGTGCGTGACCGTGTACAGGCCGTGGTGGTGGCCTACGAAACTGGCCTGGTTAGTTAATTTTTAGTAGTTAATTTTTTTACTGGCTTTGAGTAAGCGGCTTCACCGCGCTAAAAGCTTGGGATTTAGCGGCCAAACCGATAGGGTAAGGGAGTTAAACCCGGCGAGGGACATGCGCAAACCGTGCGTATGCATCCGTGATCGACGTGGTAGTGCTCTGGTGCTGCGCGCGTTGAGGCGTCCCAAGCCCCAAGCATTTGGAGAAAATCATGGCTAAGGCTTCCAAGATTTCCGCAACCCTACGTACCGACTTCGGTAAGGGCTTCGCCCGTCGCGCCCGCGTGGCCGGCCAGGTTCCCGCCGTTGTTTACGGCCACGGCACTGACCCCAAGCACGTCCTGGTTGACGGTCACGAGTCCTACATGGCTCTGCGTGGCACCTCCAACGCTCTAGTAGAGCTAAACGTTGAGGGCGAGAAGATCCTGACCATCGTTAAGGACATCCAGCGTCACCCGCTACGCCCCGGCTTCCAGCACATCGACTTCATGATCGTTAACCGCTCTGAGAAGGTTAGCGTTGAGGTTCCCGTGGTAGTAGTCGGCGAGGCTGCCCCGGCCACCATGCACACCATCGAGCTGGCTCACCTGAGCGTGTCCGTGCCCGTGGTTGACATCCCCGAGTCCATCGAGGTTGACGTTACCGGCCTGGAGGCTGGCACCATCATCACCGTGGCTGACCTGAAGGTTGCCGACGACGTCGAGATCCACAACGAGGCCGAGCTGCCCGTGGTTAACATCGCTGCCAACGAGGAAGAAGCCCCTGAGGAAGAGGCTCCTGCCGAGGCCGCCACTGAGGAAGCCGCTGAGTGAAACTAGCTGCTTGCTAGCACTGCGGGCCGCGACGCGAAAGCGTTGCGGCCCTAGTGTTTTTGGTGGCGTTTTGGTTTGGTGCGCCAGCACGCTGGCGCCGCCCGCATTCACAGCCGCAGTCCACTTGTGGCGCGGCGGCTGGGTTTAGTTTCCGGTGTGTAGGCGCATTTGGGCTTTGGCTAGCCCTAAAGTCACCACTTCTTCAACCGCATCAGCGGCCTGCTCTAAGGTGGTGGCCCATTGGGTTAGCGAGGCCTTAGGGAAGTCAGCTAGCACGAAGTCGGTTACGCTCTGGCGCCCAACCGGGCGCCCAATACCAACCCGCAGCCGCGCATAGTCGCGCGTACCCAGCGCCGTCGAGATAGATTTCAAGCCATTATGGCCGTTCTCCCCGCCCCCAAGCTTTAGCCGCAGCTCATGCTCAGGGATATCCAGCTCGTCATGAATAACTAGCAGGTGATCAGGGCTGATGCTGAAATACTGCATTAGGTTCTTAACCGGCCCGCCGGAAGTGTTCATGAAGGAGTTGGATTTAGCCAAAATTGCCTTCGGCCCCGGCGCTCCGCCCGGTAGCATCCCAATACGCACCTGGGCAATACGCGCCACCTGCCGGTGGTTCACAAATGAGCCACCCGCGCGCCCCGCCAACACGTCAAGCACCATTTGCCCAACATTGTGGCGGTTACGCAGATAGCGGGCCTCGGGATTACCTAAACCTACAATCAGCCAGCTCTCGCTCAAGCGCGTCACTCCACTACCTGTAGCAAACCGGCTGCCAGCAGCGTGTCTACGGTTTCATCTACTAGGTTCCAAGACTTGCGGTGCTCGCCCAGGGCGGCGACGACGTCGGCGTGGATTTCCGCCAGGGTGTGCGGAATGGGGCAGGCCATCCAAGCGGCCGCACCAGCGCCGTCGAGAAGTACCGGAACCGTGCCCACCAGCACTACCGTTTGCCATTCAGAGTAGATAGCGTCAGTGAAGGGGGCGCGCACCAAACGGTCAGAGTCGCCCAGGGAGGTGCCCATGGAAGAGCTAGTCAGCTTTAGGTTCACGTCACCGCTGCCAGGAATGTGCTGGTAGCTGGGCGGATCTGCCGGGTGTTCCAGGAGCTGCTTGAATAGGTCAGCGCACTGGGCCTGATCACTAAAGTTTAGCTGCCAAGGGCCGCCAGCCAGGGTTAGGGCGCGTGCCAGGGTCAGTAGCGGGTTGGGCAGTAGATAGAAGGAAGAAGTTTGGGCAATGAACTTGGTTAGCGCCTCCGCTAGCGTTAGTGGCTCCAGCTTATTGCCTTGGCTGACTCTCTCAGCGATTAGTAGCGCAGCCATGCGCAGCGGTTCACCGGCAAAAGTTAGCTCAGTGGCAGGGGTAATACCCAGCTCAGCCGGCGCGTGGTCACCCTTAACGGTGGGCTCTTGGGGGTCCACCAGGGAAATAGGCTTGGGGTAGGGGTAAACCTTTAGGGTTTCGGGGTCAAAACCCAAACACTCGTCGGTTACATAGTTGAACTGGCCGGCTAGGCGGCTAGCAAAAGTGGATTTACCGGTTCCCGACGGCGCCGCGATACCGATTACATCCCTACTTCCGGGCACCTGCAGCCCGGCAGCGTGCAGCATAAGTAGATTGCCGGCCTGGGCCTGGATAGCGATATGGGTGATGGCTTGGGAGAAGGCGTAACTGGCCTGACGTGGCTCAGTGGGGATGGCGAAACGGTCCCAGCCTTCAGGTACCGGGGATGTGGTGTCATCCTCTGGCACTACCTGCAAACGGATCGGGTTATCAGACGGCTCCTGGTCAGTGTCAGGTTTTACCTCGCTATGACGCCAAAGCTCGGCTAGGTGCGCCGCTAGGCCCGCGTCTAGGCTGGTTAGATCCAGTTCAAAGTCGAGGCCGAAAGTGTGAATTCGCAACCGATGCTCCCACGTTTCATTGTTACTTCTACTTCACTAATGATACCGTGAAACGAAGCTAGTATCGATCTGCGCTAAATCGTGTCCCCATATCGTTTAGCGTGTGCCCAAATCGGAGAATTAATGACTGATAAAAACGTTGCTAACTCCGATTCTAGGGATCCAGGGTTGGATGCCTTTGAATCAAAGTTAGAATCGGATAAGCCGCTGTTTGATAACTCTGACCCGGTAGATTACACGGCTGTCAGCGAAGCTGCGCACGGCTCTGGTCACCACTCTTCGCATCATGGCCATCACCACTCTCACCATTCTTCTAGCTCTTCTAGTCGACGTCGCCGCTCTAGTTCCGCTCGTAGTGGCGCTGCCGGCAGTGGGGCTGGTTCTGCTTCACGTTCAGGCTCATCTCGTTCGGGTTCGTCTCGCTCGGGCTCTTCGCGTCATCACTCTTCAAGTCGGCACCACTCTTCTTCCCGACGTCGCCGCAAGGGCCTACTAGGCTGGTTTGGCCGCCACAAGGTGGTCACCGCCTTTATTGGCGTTTTCGCTATTTTCGCGCTGATTTTGTCTGGCGCCCTGGCTTGGCTTTTCTTCTCGTTGGGTAGGCCTGAAACGATTAGCAACGTTTTCCCTGACGAATCTACTCGTCCGGCGGCTGCCCAAACCACTAAAGGCAAGCCGGTTACCTTCCTGCTGCTGGGTTCAGACTCGCGTATTAGCGCCGGTAACCCCTCAGACTGGAAGGTAGGTGCGCAACGTACCGACGCCATCATGCTGGTGCAGCTATCGGGTGACCGTAAGAGCGCCAATGTCATGTCTATCCCGCGTGACTCATGGGTGGAGATTCCCGCTAACGACGTCGTCGGACATGCTTCTTACGCAAAAATTAACGCAGCTTTCTCATGGGGCGGGCCTAAGCTGTTAATTCAAACCGTAGAAAAGCTGACGCAAATTCGTATTGACCACTTTGTATTAGCTGACTTTTCTAGCTTCGAGGCGCTTACCGATGAGTTAGGCGGGGTTGACTTGACACTGTCTCAACCTTTGGACTTAACAGGTAAGCAAAATGCGGCAAACTCTGCAAATGTATTGCCTGCCGGGCCGCAACACTTAACCGGTAAGCAGGCACGTATTTTCGTGCAGGAACGCTACACCGTGGCGCGCGGCGACTTTGACCGTATTCAGCGTCAGCAGGCCTGGATGCGCTCAATTTTGAAGGCGCTAGTAAACCGCAACACGCTCACCGACCCGGGTAAGCTGGTGTCTTTCGTGAATGTGGTTAACAAGAATCTGGCGGTAGATGAAAGCCTAACCACCAGTGAAATGATTTCGCTGGGGCGCTCAGCTAGCTCAATTCGCCCAGCCGATGTGCACTTCTTCCAGGCGCCGGTAACCGGTACGGGCACAAGCGATGACGGCCAGTCGATCGTTAACCTGGACCGTGACAGGCTCACAGCGGTGTGCCGGGCTTTCAACTCTGACACGGTTTCTGAGTATGTCTCCCAAAACGGTAAAGACTTGGACATGCTGCAAGAAGTGGTGCGCTAAATCGCCTCCAGCGCAACTAATAGTTTTTGACTCACGCCCTGGCCGTGGGAGACTAGGGCCTAGATAGTGTGTGGGCTGCTCTGCACCGTGCAAAGGCGTGCGCCACACGCCTGGAGCGAGGAATTAGATGATCTACCGCAGTGCCACATCTACTATGGGCCGCAATATGGCCGGTGCTCGCGCGCTTTGGCGCGCCACCGGGGTCAAAGACTCTGACTTCGGCAAGCCTATTATTGCCATTGCCAACTCCTTCACCCAGTTTGTACCCGGACACGTGGGCCTGCGTGATGTTGGCAAAATCGTGGCTGAGCAGATCGAAGCAGCTGGCGGTATCGCCAAGGAATTCAACACCATCGCTATTGACGACGGTATCGCCATGGGCCACGAGGGTATGCTCTACTCGCTGCCCAGCCGTGAATTGATCGCTGACAGTGTGGAATACATGGTGCGCGCCCACTGCGCTGACGCCCTAGTGTGTATCTCTAACTGTGACAAGATCACCCCCGGCATGTTGATGGCCTCGCTGCGCCTAAACATTCCCACCATTTTTGTCTCTGGTGGGCCGATGGAGTCGGGTAAAAGCTACATTGACGGCCAGATCCGCAAACTGGATCTGATTGACGCCATGATGGACGCCGCCGATCCCACTGTTTCGGACGAAACCATTAGCGCCATTGAACGCGCTGCCTGCCCCACCTGCGGTTCTTGCTCTGGTATGTTCACCGCTAACTCCATGAACTGCCTGACCGAGGCGCTGGGCTTGTCGCTCCCCACCAACGGCTCGCTGCTGGCCACCCACGCCGACCGTAAAGCCCTATTTGAGCAGGCCGGTCGCCAGATCGTGAAGATCACCAAGGCCTACTATGAGCAGGACCAGGCCAACCTGGCCCCACGCGCCATTGCCACCAAGGCTGCTTTTGAAAACGCCATGAGCCTAGACATTGCTATGGGTGGCTCCACCAACACCGTGCTGCACCTGCTAGCTGCCGCCCAGGAGGGCGAGGTGGACTTCCACATGGCAGATATTGACCGCCTCTCGCGCCAGGTGCCACATCTGTGCAAGGTGGCTCCTTCCACCAACCTGTACCACATGGAAGTTGTACACCGCGCCGGTGGCATTATGGGCATCCTAGGTGAGCTAGACCGAGCCGGGCTGCTACACACTGACACCACTACCGTGCTGGACACCACCTTGGGTCAGCAGCTGGAAACCTACGACATTATGCGCCACCCCAGCGAACAGGTACGTGAGCGATACCTAGCCGCCCCCGGCGGCGAGCGCACCACCCAAATGTTCTCCCAAGCTAACCGCTTCAGCGAGCTAGACACTGACCGCGCTGGCGGCTGCATCCGCGACCTAGAGCACGCCTATTCTCGTGACGGCGGCCTGGCGGTACTGTTCGGCAATATCGCTGAAAAGGGTTGCATCGTTAAAACCGCTGGTGTGGACGCCTCCATCTTGACCTTCACCGGTCCGGCAGTGGTGTTTGAAAGCCAGGAGGACGCCGTCGAAGGCATCCTGGGCGGCAAGGTTAAAAGCGGCGACGTCGTCATTATTTCCCATGAGGGACCACGCGGCGGCCCGGGTATGCAGGAGATGCTGTACCCCACCACCTACATTAAATCCATGCACCTGGGTAAGGAATGCGCGCTACTAACTGACGGGCGTTTCTCCGGCGGTACCAGCGGCCTGAGCATTGGGCACGTCTCGCCTGAGGCAGCTGCCGGCGGCCTGATTGGTTTGGTGCGCAGCGGCGACGTGATTGAGATTGATATTCCGGCCCGCTCTATTCGCGTGGATCTAAGCGAGGCAGAAATCGCCCAGCGTCGCGCCCAGGAGGAAGCTCGCGGCACTGCCGCCTGGACCCCTCACCACCAGCGTGCTCGCCACGTGTCGGCGGCTCTGCGTGCCTACGCCATGCTGGCCACCAGCGCAGACCTGGGCGCTGTGCGTGACCGAGCCAAATTAGGGCTATAACAGTAGCTATTCATGCGCCACGGTTAGCTGTTTGGCGCAAACAAGCGCCCCGCTACTTGCGGTGGCGGCGACGTCGAGAGATGGGGAAATGGGCCAAGACGAGCAGAGCTTGTGGAATGGTGGCGACTACCTGCGGGCGGTGCTGCGTGCGCCAGTGTATGAGGTAGCCGAGCACACGCCGCTGGAGCCGATGCCTGCCATTAGTGCGCGGGTAGGGCACCCAGTGCTGGTTAAACGTGAAGACCGCCAGCAGGTGCACTCTTTTAAGATCCGTGGCGCGTATGCACGTATGCGTCAGCTCGACGCCGCTGCCCGCGCCCGTGGAGTGGTCACGGCCTCGGCTGGTAACCACGCCCAGGGGGTGGCGCTGTCTGCACGCGCTATGGGGATTACGGCTTCTATTGTGATGCCAGTGATTACCCCGGTGATTAAGGTAAACGCGGTGCGCGCCTTGGGTGGCCAGGTAATTTTGCATGGCCGTACTTTCGACGACGCCGCCGCGCACGCCCGTCACCTGGCCCAGACTGAGGGGCTTGAGTATATTGCGCCTTTCGATGACCGCTGGGTGATTGCTGGCCAGGGCACTATTGGCCTGGAGCTGATTCAGCAGGATGCGGCCCTAACCCACGTGTTTGTGCCTGTGGGCGGTGGCGGTTTGGCTGCTGGTATTGCGGTGGTGATTAAGCAGCTGATGCCCCAGGTGCAGGTGATTGCGGTAGAGCCTGAGGATTCTAGCTGCCTGGGCGCCGCTATTAAGGCTGGTCAGCCGGTCACTTTGGAGCGCGTTAGTGCCTATGCCGAGGGCGTGGCCGTTAAGCGTGTGGGGGATGAAACTTTCCGCCTGTGCAGCCGCTACCTGGACGATTTGGTGATTGTTAGCTCCGATGAGATTAGCGCTGCGGTTAAGGATCTGTTTGAGGATGTGCGCGCGGTAGCTGAACCGGCTGGGGCGGTGGCTCTGGCAGGCCTTAAGGCGTATGCAGACAGCCATGAGCTGCCCGAAGATGCCCGCCTGGCCTGTATCTTGTCGGGTGCTAACTTGAACTTCCACTCGCTGCGCTACATTTCTGAACGAGCTGAGCTAGGTGAACGCCGTGAAGCCCTGCTGGGGGTAACTATCCCTGAACGTCAGGGCGAATACCTGCGTTTTTGCAAGCTGATTGGCGATCGGGCGGTTACTGAGTTTAACTACCGCGTGGCCGGGGAAAAGGCCCATATTTTTGTGGGTTTGGCGCTTAGCGGGGGCGACGCCGAACGTGGGCAGATCCTTAAGCTGCTGCGTGGGGGTGGCTATGAGGTGGTTGACCTAACTGAGGATGAGATCGCCAAGCAGCATGTGCGCTACATGGTGGGTGGTCGCCCGCAGCGTGAACTGCGTGAATCGGTGTTTGCTTTTGAATTCCCTGAGGCCCCCGGGGCGCTGCGCGACTTCCTAGTGCAGTTGGGGACGCGCTGGAATATCACCTTGTTCCATTACCGCTCTTACGGCACTGACTATGGGCGTGTACTGGTGGCATTTGAGAACGTGGCTGGCGACGAATTGTTTGCCCAGCATGTGCAAGACCTGGGCTATGAGTGGCATGAAGTTACTGATTCACCCGCATACAAGCACTTCCTGGCTTAAAAACTAGCCAGTCTAGTGTGGGCCGGCCCTTTTCGGGCCGGCCCACTTTTAATTGCGCAGCTTGCAGTGGCACCTGTCCAATTCGCAGCAACTTAGCCCAAACGCGCAGCCGCACAGCACATATGAGGAGAAACTCAGTGTCTAGAGGTGCTGGGTAAAGGTTTTATACCTCTAGAATGAAGTTAGGGCAGCACCCCCATGCTGTCGCTCTATGCCCAGAGAGGGATTGTTTCATCCCTCGTTCCCAGTGGTCCCAGGAGAACTGAATATGTCTGTCCCCTCCTCGTTTAGCGGCGCGAGCACTTCCCGCCGCACCTTGATGAAAGGCGCAGCTTGGGCTGTGCCCGCAGTGACTGTAACTGCACCCGCATTGGCTGCCAGCATGTCTAGCTGTATCAGCAGTGAGGTTGCCGATGACATTGAAAAGATTTTTGCTGCCTACAAAGCTAACCCCGCCAAGTACCCGGGGCAGAACGCTATGGCTGGCGCCGTGCTGGAGGGCTGGATGGCAGCCCCCGGTAGTATTGCCGGTGAACTAGCCAACCCTTCCTTCTTCAAGCTGCGCAACAAGGGATCCAAGACTTTCCAGTTCAGCAAGTACCCGCTGAACTTCGAGTTTGGGGTTATGAACGTAGCTACCTCACCGGCTATGAACAACACTCTGGCGGGTAGCACGGTAGGTAACATTATTAAAGTCCATGTTAAGAACCCCTGGCAGCCGGCTAGCGCCACCGCAGACTACGTCAACAGTTGCGCGCGTCGTCGGGATCTAAACATCTCTACCTCATACGGAACCTTCTATAACGTTGGCACCGGTAAGCGCATCCCGGGTATTAGCGGCGAAAACGACTTCACCTGCGCTACCGACTCGCACGGCACCCACTATGACATCACCCTGCACTACAACCGCGACCTGGCCCCCAACGCTATTGCGGAGGCTGCCAACTACCAGCTGCGTAGTGGTCTAACTACCATTGGTAAGCGTATTTACGTGGCTCTGGGCGCCCGTGTGCTGGGCTTCGTGCCCCCGCAGTGGGATGACGTGGTGGCTTTCGCTAAGGCCCAGGATCCGCGCTGGACCAATGAAGACGACATCCGCGCCTGCTACTGGGCTGCTTACCAGGCCCGCGTAAAGCGTTGGAACACTGCCAAGCTGGCTAATGGCTCCACCGAAGCCCTGGCTGGCGCTGTCCTGAAGTACACCGGTTGGGCTAAGGGCCTCAACGGTGTGTTCAAGGACCTGGAGCCGGGTGAGTGGATCTGGTCTCACGAAACCGGTAACTACCTCACCGCTGGTTCGGAAGGTAACACCCCGCACCTGGGCACCGTCGTCGGCGACGACATCCAATTCTGGCGCGGCAGGGTGGGCTCACCGCAGGTTAACCTGCAAAACCGCGACGGCGTGTTCTAAACGGAGTGTTCTAAGCAGCGTGCTCTAGGCGGCATGCTCTAAGCAAGCTACTCTAGAGCGCGCTTTAGGCGGCCTGTTCTAAGCAAGTTGCTCTAAGGCGCGCTTTAGACCCCAGATTTTAGGGGCAGGCAGGGCCAGTTTTAGGATTTGACTCATGCCGGTTAGCTACAACGCCCAACAAAATCCCTATCTAGGGATTAACAGCCTGGCCACCATGCATGGTGACGCCCAATCTTCGGACGCCACCCCATTTGCTGGCCCAGGCGATCCGGGCGTTGGTGGAACCTGGAAAGTCACCTTCACTAACCACTGGGCTGCCTGCCCCACTATTTTGGCTGGCCAAGACGGCTACATTCAGGCCCTAATGACGCAGTTTTTGGGTTCTGACGCCAAACTACGCAAACCCAAGCTAGCCATTATTGAACCAGCCAGCGGCGCGCAGCTGGGAGCCATGGAAATCCCCACCGGGGCGCTGCTGGGTGGGGTGTATGCCTATCTGGACGCCGACTCTAACCTGGTGATGGTTGACGGCACCAACGCCCTCACCTGGATTTCCCACAGTCAAGACGGCATGAAAGTGTGGGTGTCGCGGCGCATTGACCTAACCGACGCCATGAAACTCGAACCCAAGGATCACGTGGTGGGGATCGTACCCGACTGGCACGGACGCATCTGGGTGGCTTCAGAGCGCGGCGTCGTCGGCCTAATTGACCCTAAACGCAACGTGGTGCGCCTGACCAAACTGCAGCAATACTCACCCACAGAGCGCATCGACAACTCCATTTCCGCATGTCCGCAGGGGGTAAGCATTATTACCAGCTACGGCATCTATATGCTGGGCGCCGACGCCTCCACCTCCAAGCCGCGCATCATCTGGAGCCACAGCTATGACCGGGGCACTAAGCAAAAACCGGGGCAGCTTTCGCACGGCTCCGGGGCTACCGCCACTTTCTTTGGGCCTAACGGCTCGGACTATGTGATGCTTTCAGATAACGCGGATCGGCAAGAAAAACTCATTGTGTACCGCAGCGCCGACGGCAGCGCAGTGGGGGAGGGGCCACTGTTTACCCCGGGCGCTTCGGGCACGGAAAACTCCATGATTGGCGTGCAAAACTCGATAGTGGGGGCCTGCACTTTCGGCTACCCCTATGCGCAGTACCCCGACACTAAGCCCGCCTACCGCGCCCAGGTGGCGCCGGGTATGGAACGCTGGGATGTTAACGACGACGCCTCGGCTATCACCCTGAAATGGCGTAATAACGGGATTTACTCGGCGGCAGTGCCGCGCCTGTCTACCGCCGATAACCTCATTTACACCTGTGAACGCCCGCGTGGACCGGCTGGGGTGCTCACCGGCCCGGTGGTTTATGCCTGCGCGATTGATATGGATAGTGGTCGCGTGGTGCATAGGCAGCGTTTGCCGCGCCTGGCTAACCTACTGGCTGGCGGCGACCCCTCCCAGATGGTGGGGGTTATTGATAAGCATGGCGTGTGGTGGCAGGGCACTATTGGGGGTATTTACCGCATTTCTCGCCACGGCGACGGCGTAAGTGGGGTGCAGGGGGCCAGCTCGCTTCCGCTGGGGGCGGCTTTTGGGTCGGTTAGCGATGCGTTAGGGACTGTGGGCGACGGCGTAGGGGCTGCGGGCGGTGGCGTAACTGGCGCGGTTGGTGCTGTGGGTGACGCCGTAGGGTCGACGGTTGGCGCGATTGGTGAGGCTGGAGCTGCGAAGCTAGACGGTGACCAGTTTTTGTCGGCGAGCCGGGTGCTGGTGGGCCTGGTGCAGGGGCGCGGGCATGGGGAACTTGGGCATGGGCAACTGGGCCATGGCGGTCTTGGGGGTGGAGAACTTGGGGCTGGTGGGCTTGAGACGGCCGCGAAAATTGCCGACGGCGTCGTCAATCCAACTGCTACGGCTCAAGGCACCGCAAATCAAGGCGCACTGCCCGGTAACAGCGAGGCCCTAAGCGCGGGCGGGGCTAATGCGGCGAGCGTGGAGGCACTGCTAGCCGAAGGGGTCGTGTCCCAATGCGCCAAATGCCCGCCCTCAGCCACCCTTATGGGCACATTCGGCGAAGCCTCAGTGAGTTTGCGGCTGATCAGCGCGGATGAGAGCGTGGTTGTGCCCAAGGAACGCGGGCGCTCAGCTAAATTCACCAATATGCCCAAGGCATTAACCATTATTAACGATGGCAATTCCGCTTGGAAGGCGGGAAATGAGTTTACTGTACGTAGCAGGCGCCTAAACAATTTAGGGCAGTCATTAAGCAATAAAAATATCTCTAAAGAATACTATTTTAAGGCTGAGGTGGCACCTGTGCGCGGGACGGGCCTTAGCCCGGACCAGTCCGCACCCCAACCCCAGTCCGTCACCCCGGCTGCAGTGGGGCCTGGGTACGGGGCTGGTGGCCAGAAAGACGCTGATCGAAGCGATGGCGGCGAGAAAGCTGCTGACTTGGAAGACGCCGGAGTGAAATTTGTGCGCCAAGAAGGGCACGATTCTATTTTGGCGCTCACTGCTGACTTGCCGGCGGGCAAAGCCATAACCGTGAACTTGTCCTGGAAGGTGCTGCGCGGCGCGGTGGAGCGGCCTAACGAGAAGTATCAGATCTTGGCGCTCAAGACGGTTGACGCAGATAAAAGCAGTTTCTTCCAGGCCCAGTCGCCGGAAGTACTAGCCACCAAGGGCTAAACGCCGCGCCGCCTAGCGTGCCCAGCTACGCGAGGCCGCGCGCCTGACTGGCAGGTCTGCCGGGCTAGCCGGCCACACCATGCGCTGGGCCAGGATCTGCCGACCTGACTGCCCGCTGAGCTGGCACTGCCGTGTCAGGCCGCGCCGCGCGCCCGGATGCGCACTACCGCGCGCTGCGGCGACTGGGTAGCGTCAGTGCTCTAGATGCTCGTGGCCGACGTGGCGGGCGGTTTCGAGCTGGAAGGTGGCGTGATCGATTTCCACCGGGAAATGGTGGGCGGCGCATTCAGACAGGTCATGCACAATCAGGTCGCGCTCAGCAGCGGTGACCTGCCCATCTACCTGCACATGCGCGGTGAGCACCACCAGCCCCGAGGACACGCTGGAAACATGCAGGTCATGCACGTTTACAACGCCGGGCAGGCAACACATGTGTTGGCGTAGCTCATCCAAATTCAGCTCGCTAGGGGTAGCTTCCATTAGGATCGCCGTCGAACGCTGTAACAGGTGCAGGGCGCGCGGGGCCATCAGGGCGGCAATGAGCAAGGAGGCGACGGCGTCGGCCCTACCCCAACCCGTTGCTAGAGCAACCAGAGCCGCCACAATAACCGCCACCGACCCCAGGGCATCGTTGGCCACCTCCAGGAAGGCGGCGCGCATGTTGAGGTTGGAGCCGCGCCCACCAGCCAAAATAGCCAGGCTGATCAAGTTAGCCAGCAGGCCAACCACACCCATAACCAGCATAGGCAGAGGCTGTAGAGACTGGTTTTCCCACAGTCGCTCAACGGCCTCATAGGCCACGATCAGGCAGATGGCCAGCAACATGCCCGCTTGCAGGGCGGCGGCAATCACCTCCGAACGGGCCCAACCCCAGGTGTAGGCGTTGTCACGCGGGCGCAGGCTCAAGTGGGCCGCCAGCAGAGCAATGACCAAGCCAGAGCTGTCCACCGCCATATGTCCGGCGTCGGCGGCCAGCGACAGGGAGCCAGAAATATAGGCGGCAATCAGCTCGCCAACAAACACCAGGGCGGTGACCGCCAGCGCGCCAATCAGGCGCTTGCGTGAAGAAGCGGCGTGGGAGTGGTCGTGGCCGTGGGAATGGGCCATCTTAACCTGGCCCGGCTGACAGGGGAGTGCGTTAGCTTGCTGGCAGTGGGTGCTCACGCGCAGAAATTATATGACCGCTAGCGACTACATAAAAGGTTTACCTTATATAAGTGTTGCGCCGCCCCGAACGGGGTGGCGCAACAGGGCCAGTTTGGTTTTCGTGCAGCTGCGTTAGCAGCTAAACCCAGCTTTACTCTTGGCGGGTCTGCTCGCGCAACACCTGCTTGGTGATCGGGCCACAAGTTTCACTAGCAAAAATCACCAGCAAAGTGCCTCCCACCAGGCTGCCAAGCATCAGTAAAGCTCCCTGGCTCTGGAACATGCCACTACCCAACACCGGCGCGGTGAAAGCCAGGCCAACCACTGCAGCCCCAGAAGCCGCAAACACAGCCGGAATGATAGTTTCCAGGCGGCGCGCCGTCGTCAACAGCTGCAACGGAGCCCCCGCACGCATAAGCGAACGCAGCTCACCAGCCTGATCCAATACCCGCACCCCCTGGCCAATCGCGGTAGAAACCGCCGCCAGCGCATACACAATCCCCAGGGTGATGAACAGGCCCTGCAGCATGTCGTGGGCAAAAACCCGAGCCATCGCATCGTCAGAGCCGGCTGAAGCAGACGCCCCCAACTGCACCACGGCCACCACAAAACTCACCAAAGCCACGCCACCCAGGCAGCGCCACAAGCTCTTGGGGTCATTCATGATGCGTCGCGAAGCCAACAGCATGGCAGGTCGGCGCGCAAACTTGTGCATAATCGCGCCCAGCACCCACATCAGCAGCGGGCCCACCAGGTTGATCATAAAACCGCCAATCGCGAAGAAAATCAGCGTGATAGTAAGCGCCACCGCCGTGCCGCCGCCCATCAGTGAAGAACCCAGAGACATCCACACCACCAGCACGGCCACCAGGGCCACAGCCCGAATCCAGTGCACCTTAGCCGGCAGCGCCTGACGCGAAACACCCAGCGGCGTCACCGCCACCCGCTGCAACGCCGTCGCCGCGCTAACCCCAGCCAGTGTCACCACCACAGCCAAAGCCAAAAGCAGCAGCGGCAAACCCAGCCACATGTTATCGATCCCTAGGGAGTGGCCCGTGAACCGCAGCGAACCCCAAGCCGGCAGCGTGGCCACATACCCCACCGCCCCCATCAGGGCGCCGATCATCGCATAGGCGCACTGCACCAGTAGCGTGCCGCCACGCACCTGCCCGCCGGTAGCGCCCAGCAGACGCAGCCGCGCCAAATCACGCTCACGCCGGCTCAAACCTAACCGGGCCGCCGCCCCAGCCAGCGACAACAGCGGAATTACCATCATCACCGTGGCGATCACCGCCAAAATCAGGTAGGTGGGCGCGTAGCTGTAATACATGGTCTCTAAAGTTGGCGCTTGGTTCGGGTGAAGCTTGGACCAAGACTGGGAAAGCTCATAGCGCTGAGCAAAAGCATGAAGCCCACCGGTCACAGTCAGCAAAAAGTATGTGGCCGCGCCCTGACTGATAATCGACAGGGCCGCCGTGGTCTTGTCACGCCCACGCCACAAAGTGCGGGCCACCACCGTGGTGGGGGAGGAAAGCACATTCGCAGGTGCCAAAGTGACGCGGCGAGTGCTGGCCGCAGTGGCCGCAGTGGCCGCAGTGGACGGACGCGCGGCAGGCCGGGCTTGGCCTTGGGCGGCGGCTTTGCCTTGGCTGGCTGGCCGGGTGCTGCGCTGAGCGCTTGGCTGGCCCGCACCCGGTGCACTGGCCGCAGAAGCGGGGGTACCTGAAGTGTTGGTTGAAGAAGTGTTGGTTGAAACTGTGGCGCTCATTTTGCCACCCGCATCTGGTCAGCGACGATGTTGCCGTCACGCATGGTCACTAGCCGTGGGCACCAAGCCGCAATGGCGTCGTCGTGAGTAACCAGCACCAAAGTGGCGCCGGTAGAAGTGCACGCCTGAGTCAGCAGCTGCATCACCTGCGCGCCCGTGTTTTGGTCCAGGGCGCCGGTGGGCTCATCCGCAAAGACGACGGCGGGGCTGGCCACCATGGCGCGGGCAATCGCCACCCGCTGGGCTTGGCCACCCGAAATCTGTCCGGGGCGACGTCGAGCCGCATCTGCCAGCCCTAAACGCACCAGCCACTCGCGGGCGTGGGGCAGGGCCGAGGGCAGGCTCATGCCCGCCAGCAGCAGCGGCATGGCTACATTCTCCTCATTGGTCAGCTCCGGCAGCAGCGCGCCGTCCTGGAACACAAAACCCATATGTTCACGCCGTATCTTCGAGCGTTGCTTTTCGCGCAAAGCCGCCAGGTTAGTGCCGGCGAACATGACCGTGCCCGCATCCAGCGGCAAAATGCCCGACATGCAGTGCAGCAGCGTGGACTTACCTGAGCCCGAAGGGCCCATGATGGCCACGTGGCTGCCGGTGGGGATAGTTAGGTTCACCGAGTTAAGCGCCCGCACCGGGGTGCCCATCTCGGAAGAAAAAGTTTTAACCGCATCGGTGACGCTTAACTCTTTGGTGTTCATGCAATTAAAACTAGGCGCCTGCGAACGCAAACTAATCGCCCATGCGAGCGAACTTCAGCCCTGGGCTAACTAATACCTAAGGAGGAGTCGCCCCCTACGCGCGTAGGGGAAAGGCCCTGATCGGCGGCGCTGGCTGGGGTGCGGGCTGCAAGCGGTACACGCGGGCTGCGGGCCGTGGGCATGGTTTTGGCGGGCCATGCTTACTGCGCGGCCGGGCGCCCGCTAGGTGCCGCAGCGCAGGCCAGGGTGCGCCCGCTAGGCGCCGGGCGGCGGGCACGGTTGACGCGCCGGGCGGGGTAGGCCTGGCCCGGGTGCGGCGGTGGGCTGCGTGCCGCGAGCGCGGGGCAGAGGCGTCCGCAGGCGGGCTGTTGCAGCCAGGGCGCCCGCTAAGCGCCGGGGTTTAACCGGGGTTTACCTGCAGGGAACGCAGGCGGTTAACCGCCGCCCCCACATCCACCAGGCGCGGACGCACCAAAAACGCGGGGTGAGCCTCACCCAGGGCATCCAGTCCGACGTCGTCGAGCCGCTTAGCCACCTGCGCAAGTGCCTGCGACAGCGAAGTGCGCCCATCAAAATGACGCTCCAACAGCGCGCGCAGAGCCCAGGCGACCGCCAACGCCTGCCCCTCATCCACCAGGCCCGAAACGTCAGCCACATCCACCTCATGGCGGTCCAACACCAGGCGCTGCGTCCCCAAAGCGCGCGTACGGCTAGGGCCGCGACGCTTAGCCTCAGGTCTCTGGGGCAGGCGCTGGGCGGGCAGCGGGAAATCAGGCAGGCTCGTGTCCATCCGAGGCTGACTGTCGCACACCTGGCGGGCCTGCGCGGTGGCGTCAACCAGGCGGTAACTGTCCATGATCAGCACCTGATCGGCCACATCCAAATAATCACCACTGCCGCCCATCACAATCAGGGTGGAAATGCCGCGCTCGCGGTGCAGGGCGCGGATGCGATCCACCAGCGGGGTGATAGGTTCACGCTCCGAACTGACTAGGGCACGCATACGTTGATCGCGAATCAGCAGGTTAGTGGCGCAAGTGTCCTCATCCAGCAGCAGGGCGGCCTGGGCGGGTTGTCCCCACAGCTCCAGGGACTCCATGATCGACGCCGCCTGCGAAGTAGAGCCCGACGCGTTAGCGGTGGTGAACTGGGCTGGGTCTGCGTCACGCCCAGGCAGATGGGAAATGAAAGGCCGCAGGTCGACGCCGGTAACCGCACGCCCGTCGGCGGCGCGCACCGCCATTGCCTCGGGCACGGTAGCCACCAGTTCACGCCCATCACCGGGGATATGCGGGTAAATACCCCGGGCAATGGCGTTTAGCAGAGTCGATTTGCCGTGATAGCCACCGCCGGCAATAACGGTTACACCAGCTGGGATAGCGGTGCCGCGCACCACCCCGGCGTGAGGTAGCTGCACGGTTTGAGCTAAAGTCTCCGGCGCGGTCAGTGGGACGCCGCCCTCCAGCGGCAGCTGCGAAACCCCTGAGCGGCGAGCCAAGTTGGCGCCGTCGGCCAAAAAAGCCACCCAGCCGCGCTCAACCAAAATCTCTTGCAGGGCCGCGTGATCCTCGGCCACCTGGCAGTGTTTCCAGGCCTCTGCACCCAACTCGCTTTCACGCAGGTCCAGGCCGGCGACGGCGCGGGCTAAATCCAAGTTGAGGTTGCGGGCGGCCTGGCGACCAGCGATTTCGCGCCCGAACGCGGGCAGTGACCAGCGCAGACGCAGCTCCAGGTAGGGGCCGGGAGCACTAAAGGCCGGGGTGGAGAAGTCATCTTGCCAGGTCTCATGCAGGTTGACGCTGGAGCGCTCCAGGATTTCCTGCCCCGCCGGGGCAATCGAGATGGCCTGGCCTTTAAGCAGTTCGCGCAGGGTGCGGGCCAGGTAATCGCGCAGGGCGACGGCGCGGGTGGGCGAGGCGGTTAGGTGTGAGTTGGTGACGGTCAGGGGCTCGTTGGCTTCAGTTAGGGTCTCGTTGGCGCCGGTCAAGTGTGAGTCAGTCTCAGTTAGGTGCGCGTCAGTTCCGGTCAGGCGTGCGTCGGCGCCTGTCAGAGCCAGGGGTAGTACCACGCGGATGGCCGTGGGCGGAGCGTAAGGGTCTGGCTGGATGCGGTCAATGTAGAGCACCCACCCCAGCGGGGAGCGGTAGCGGCCAACGATGGCCTTGTATGCGGCGTAGGAGCGGCCGTCAATTGCGTGCAGGTGGCTGGTGAGCTCATTGAGGGTTGATTCGCGCGGCTCATCATTGAAGCGGCGCTGGCCTGAGCCTCGGGATGAACCAGAATAGTTGCCTGAGCTGCGGGCTTGGCCTGAGCTGCGGGATGAACCGGAGGAGTGGCGGCCCTGATCGGAGGAGTGTCCTGAACCGGAGGAGTGGCGGCTCTGGCGGTCTGAGCTGTAGGAAGAGTTGCTCTGGCGGCCTGAATAACCGGAACTGTCGGAGCGGTGGGAGTGGTTTTGGGAGCCTCGGTAAGAGTCGCGTGCAGCCATGCAGGCATTATTTCACGTGAAACATTTTGTCTCTGGAGCACACCCTGAGGCTGGCTGGTTGGCACAAACAAATGGAAATCAGTCTGCAATTACATGTGGTCCCACAAATACACCCAAAATCGTCCCCTCCCTATGATTTTTTCATGGGGTTTTATAGGGAACGGATGAAATGTCAGTATTTGTGACCTACCCGCGTGCGGGTGATAGTCGTGGAGGCCGTAGGTCGCACCACCGCTGAAATGCGACCCCGCCCGCGTGCGGATGATGGCAATCTGGCCAGCGATCAGGGGAGTGGGGCTACGCCAGCAGGGTGGCGTCAGCAGAAGCAGGAGGTGCCGACAGCGATCGGGGGAGTGGGGAGTGGGGAGGGAGAAGTGGGGCGCCGTCGTCGGCACTAGCGGAGGCGACGACAGCAGCAGTAAAGACGATGCCAGCAGGGGTGGGGCGTCGTCGTCGTCGAACCTAGAAGTAAAATTCCTCAACAGCCGGGCAGTCAGGCCAACCAGGCAGTCAAGCCAGCCAGACCAGCCAGGAAATCTGGGCCTGTTGGGACACTTAGGAAATCTGGGCCAGCCGGGCCAGCCGGGCGAAGCGCCATGCCGCGCCAGCCGGGAAATCGGGGCCTGCCGGGCAGTCAAGCCGGCCGGGAAATCTGGGCCTGCCGGGCTAACCGCGCGAAGAACCACGCCGCGCCAGCCGGGCCAGGCGGCCGGAAAGAAACCACGCCGGCCACAAAGAAATAAAAATACCCTTAGGAAATCTCCAATGAGTAAATTGACTAATCAAGCCACTTGGTTTTCAGACAACGAGAAAAACTGGAATGACCGCGCGAACCTGCACATGGCCGGCGACTACTGTGGTCTGCGCCGCCTGCTCGCGGACCCCGACGCCATCAGCGCGGAGCTTGCCCTCGACATTGGGCGCTTTGGCGACCTTGCCGGCAAGCAAGTCATGCATCTGCAGTGCCACGTTGGGACGGACACGATTGGATTTGCCCGTCGCGGAGCCGCGCGAGTTGTGGGCCTGGACCTGTCCGAGACTTCTCTGGCCCACGCGCGCGCCATCGCAGATAAGGCCGGGGTGGACGTCGAGTACGTGCACGCCAATGTCTATGACGCGCGGCAGGCGGTAAGTGGTGACTTTGACCTGGTCTATACGTCCATTGGGGTTCTTTGCTGGCTGCCCGACGTCGTGCAATGGGCTCGCGTCATTGCGTCCCTGCTTAAACCCGGGGGCACCTTCTTCATCCGCGATGATCACCCCATGTTCATGGCGATCGGCGAGGACGTGTCTGATGGGCTGAAGATTGAGCAGCCCTACTTCCAGCTTGATACCCCCATGACCTGGGACGACGACTCAAGCTATGTGGATACTCCCGGCGCCCCTCGCATCGCCCACACCACAAATCACCAGTGGAATCATTCCCTGGGGCAAATCATCACGGCGCTGATTGATGCGGGATTAGTGGTCGACGGCGTCGAAGAGTTTACCTATTCCGCTTGGTGCCCCTGGCCTGGGCTTATGGAGCAACACGCGGACGGGATGTGGCGTTTGCGCGAGCAGCCCGAGCGGCTGCCGCTGCAGTTTGCCATTTCTGCGCACAAGGCTTGAGGCCCCCGTATCCCGCACCGCATACCACTGGCGACTTGCCATTTCTGAGGGGTTGCGTGGGCTCTGGAGTGGCCGCGCAAGGTCTGAGGTGGTTTCGCAAGCTCTGAGACGCGGCGCAAGGCCTGAGGTGGAGGCCAGGCTTGAGTTCTGCCCCGTCTGAACTGTCATACTGAGCCAACAGCTGAAGGGATGTTCTGGCTGAGGAGGTTCTAAGCCTAGCCTGGTGCTCCAATTGACTGACACCTCAATTGCTGAGGCACTCCGGCGTGGAGTTGCCTATGCTATGAGCACCTTAAATGGACTGGTTGGTGTCTGGCCGGATGAGCTGGCCTTATTCTGACTGGGCTGAGCTGGCCGTGGGTGGGCCGGGATAATGCTGGATGCGGATGGTGGGGGCTGATGACTAAAAGCCCCTGGCCTGGAGATATTCCCAGGTAGGCAAATGATCAGTATGTGAGATATGGGTATCAATGTACGTACACCTAATTTCACAAATACACCCAAAATCGTCCGTTCCCTATGATTTTTCAATGGGGTTTTATAGGGAACGGACGATTTTTCCGTATCTGTGAGAAGGTGTGCCGCAGGCATGAAATATCTCCCGACGCCGCACTGCATCACTTGGTAGTTGTTGCAGCTAGTTCTTGTCTGGGGTTGTCGGAAGCTGGTGCGGTCCCAAAATGTTTAGGTGTTCTAACTGGTCCATGCGTCCAAAGCATTCTGGGTGTCATGGTGAGGCAGTGTAGTGAGTGGTCTGCTTGCCTCGGTAAGGTAGATGCAGCGGCTGGGCTGATTTTCCCTGGTGGGAGGTTCTACAGAGGGTCGCCGGTTTGC